>Ga0182024_10011304_pt1 | contig 17958 bp, 17 predicted proteins | sample P32metaG_FD_120480 | JGI IMG/M metagenome (GOLD analysis project Ga0182024, IMG submission 120480) | Permafrost microbial communities from Stordalen Mire, Sweden - P3-2 metaG (Illumina Assembly) | ecosystem: Environmental > Terrestrial > Soil > Wetlands > Permafrost | place: Sweden: Stordalen... | reverse complement strand
CGCGCGCCTCCGAGAGGCTGCGCAGGCGAATTGTCGGCTCGTGCAGCAGCCGGCTCATCACTGCCCGTGCGATCGCCTCCACCCGGGCGAGGTCGCGCGGCGAGGCCGACTCCCAGCGCCCGGCATTCTCGGCCAACACTTGCTCCACCAGCGTGTTGCCGTGCTCGCGCAGCGCGCTCACGGTGGGCAGCACCTCGAGCTGGCCGAGCCAGCGCGCGAACCGTTGGATCTCCTCCTCCACGATCTCCTGTGCGCGGGGGATCTCGTTCGCGCGCGTGCCGAGGTTGCGCGCGACGACGGCCTGCAGGTCGTCGATGTCATACAGGCTGACCCCCTCCAGCTCACCACAGCTTGCATCGATGTCGCGCGGCACCGCGATATCGATCAACAGCAGTGGCCGTCCCTCACGCTCTGCCATCACCAGCTCGAGCTCCTCGCGGCCGACGATCGAATGGGGGGAGGAGGTCGAGGAGAGGACGATGTCGGCGTGCAACAACTGGTCGGGGAGGCCGTCGAGTCCGACCACCGAACCGCCGAAGCGCTGGGCGAGGCTGAGCGCGCGGTCGGCGTGGCGATTGGCCACGAAGATCGTGCCCGCGCCTTGGTCGGCGAGAGCGCGCGCGGTCAGCTCGCTGGTCTCGCCCGCGCCGAGGATCACGACGTGGCGCTCCTCCAACCCGCCGAGCACGCTCAGCGCGAGATCGACGGCCACCGACGGAACGCTCACGCGGCTCGAGCCGATCCCGGTCTCCGTGCGCACCCGCTTGCCAGTGCTCAGCGCGGCGGCAAACAGGCGGTTGGAGAACGCCCCCGTGCTGGCGGCCCGCATCGCCGCCTCGTGCGCGCGCCTGACCTGGCCCTGGATCTCCGCCTCGCCGACCACCATCGACTCCAAACCCGCGGTCACGCGGTAGAGCTGGCGCGCCGCGTCGCAGTTGCGCGGCGAGTAGATCTCCTGCGCGAGCTCCGTCGGGCGGATCCCGGCGCGGCGGGCGAGCAGACCCAGCACGTCTCCCTCGGCCTGCACCGGGTCGCCGACCACGAGGTAGACCTCGGTGCGGTTGCAGGTGGAGATCACGACCGCCTCGCGCACCTCGGCGCTCGCCGTCAGCGTCTTGGCGAACTCGCTCGCCTCCTGTTCGGTAAACGCCAAGCGCTCGCGCAACGCCACGGGCGCCGTCTTGTGGGAGATGCCGAGCGCCAGCAGCTCGCTCATACCGTCTCCCGCTCCCGTACCTGGGTCGAGGTCTCCTCTTCCCGAGGCCGCTCCGCGCGCTCGTTCAGCTCGCGCAGACTGCGCTCCACGCGGGTCAGGCGGATCGCCATGATCGCCACGTAGATCAGCACGATCGCGAAGAACACGATGTAGGCGGCCGCCACGTAGCCGTTGTTGGAGCTTCCCGGGATGGCTGTGGCGAGCGGGGTCATTGGAAGCCGAGCGTCCTGCTGCGCGCTTTGAGCAGCATGCGCGTGCGCTTGGCGGTGAGCTCGTACGAGCAGAGCGTCGCGAACAGCAGCGTGATCGCACTCAGCGATACAAAGAAGGTGAACTGCATCTTGGCGGGCAGGTTCGAGGAGCTGCCGAGCACGCGCGGATGCAGGTAGGCGGTTGACAGGCGCACCGCGAGGAAGTTCATCGGCACGAACGCCCCGGCGACGATCGCGAACACCGACGCGTAGCGCGCTTGGCGCTCGGGGTCCTCGATCGCGAAACGCAGCGGCTGGTAGGTCGCGTACAGCAGCATGATGATCAGAAACGAGACGAGCGTCGGCTCGCTCCACACCCACCAGTGGCCCCACGAGCCACGCGCCCAGATCGAGCCGGTGATCAACGTCGCGACGCCGAAGATCAGGCTCATGTGGATCGCCACGTAGGAGCGCAGATCCCAGTGCCGATCGCGCGTGCGCAGGTGCGCGATCGCCATCAACCCGCCGATTACGAACCCGCACAGGGTGACGATCGCGAGTGGGACGTGCAGGTAGAAGATCTTCTGCAGGAACCCTTCTTCGACTTCGATCGGCGCGTAGAAGAACACGAGTGCGAGGGCGATGGCCATCGCGGCGACAGTGGCGATGCTAAGTGTGCGCAGGCCCCGTCCGAAGGGCCCCCCTCCGGGACCCGTCACGGCATCGCCTCCAGGGCGGTGCTTTGTCTCGGAGAAGTCGGCTCCAGGCCGGCTCGAGGATTTCACGTCAGTCCTCCAGAAGGAAGTCGAAAACGGCGTAGGCGATCAGCCCAAACACCAGATCATAGAGCCCGAGCAGCAACAGCCAGCGGATTTGAGGCCCACCCACCCCGCTCGCGTGCCCGGCGCTCAATAGCGGCGAGCTGGCCCGCGCCCCGCCGATCACGATCGGTACGAGCAGCGGCAGCGCGAGCAACGGCCCGAGCAGATCGCGGGCGCGAGTCTGCACGGCGAGCGCCGCAACCAGCGTGCCGATCGCCGCGATTCCGACATCCGCGAGCACGAGCACGACCAGCAGGTCCGGCAGCGCCTGGCCGAGTGGTGGACCGAGCAGCAGCAGCCCAAAGGCGGGCACCGCGACGAGCTCGAGGACGGCCAGGTAGGCCAGCAGCGCGAGCGCCTTGGCCAGCAGCATCGCCGAGCGATCGACCGGCGCCAAGAGAAAGGCGTCAAAGCCGCCCTGGTCTTGATCGGCGACGAACAGACGGTTGATGGCGAGCATCGCGGCAAACAGCAGCGTCACCCACAGGATGCCGGCCGCCTCGTCGCCACTCACGCTGTTCTGGTTCAGGGCGAAGTGGAACACCACGAACGTGGTCACGGCGAACAGCGACATCCCCGGGACGGACTCCAACGTGCGCAGCTCCACCAGCAGCTCCTTGCGCAGTAGCGCGGCGACCGTCGCCGCCATGCCAGGGGGCTCAGGCCGCGTCCTGCGCGCTTCGCTCCCAGATGCGCTCGGAGGGCTCTCAATCATCGCGCTCACCTGTATAGCTCCGCGATCTCAGCGGAATCGACATCCCCAGCCTTACGCCGCAGCGCCGGCCGGCCGTCGCGCAGGCCCAACACCAGGTCGGCCTCGTGTAGCCCGCCACCCGGATCGTGGCTGGAGATCACGCGCGTGCGTCTCGAGGACGCGCCGATCAGCGGCTCGACCAGCTCACTCGCCGCCGGATCGAGATTGGCTCGTGGCTCGTCGAGCAGCAGCAGCTCGGGGTCGTGCAGCACGGCGCGGGCGATCGCCACGCGCTGCACCATCCCCCGCGAGAGCGTCCGCAGCGGCTCCCCCGCGCGCTCGCGCATCTTCACGGCTCCGAGCAGCTCCTCGACGCGCTCCTCGCTGACCCCATGCAGACGCGCGTGGAACCGCAGGTTCTCGCGTGCGCTCAGCTCGCGATACAGCAGCGGCTCGTGGCCGAGCAGCCCGATCCGCCCGCGGACTGCCCACGCCTCGTCCGGCAGCCTGGAGCCGAGCACGCGTACGTCGCCGGCGTGGGGCCGCAGCAGCGTCGCGAGCACGCGCAAGAGCGTTGTCTTGCCGGCGCCGTTCGGTCCGAACACGACCAGCGTCTGTCCCGTAGCCAGCGACAGCGAGACCCCGCTCAGCGCCTCGCGTTCGCCGTAGTGCCGTGCGAGTCCGTCCAACTGCAGCACCGGCTCCTCCAAGTCGGCCATCTGCTCCGGGCGTCGCTCAGACGCCGGCCGGCGCGTGCGCGTGCGTGCTCTGTGCCGCCGCGATCAGCTCGCGCACGGTGTCCTCGTCGCCGCGCCGCAGCAGCTCCACTGGGTCCGGGTCGCCGTTCACGATCCCCTCGAAGAACTCCTTGCGGTCCTGGTAGGTCTCAAGCGTGCCCTTGGCCCAGCCGCGGATCTCGTTCAGCAGCACCGCCAGGAGCGCGTAGGGCTCGCCGTATTCCGCGGCGATCTGGCGCTTGATGCGCTTGGCCAGCGCCGGGGAGGCGCCCGCCGTGGAGATCGCGATCGCAAGTGGGCCGGTGCGGACGATCGCCGGCAGGATGAAGTTGCACAGCGGCGGCACGTCGACCACGTTCACGAGCATCGCGCGGCGCTCGGCGTCTTCGTAGACCGCGATGTTCACGTCGGTGTCGTTCGTCGCGGCGATCGCCATGAACACACCCTGCAGGTCCTCAAGCCCTGAGTACTCGCGCCGCTCCCAGCGAATCGAGCCCTCTTGTGCGTAATCCTGCAGCGCCGACTCGGCCTCGGGCGCGATCAGCGTCACCTCGCCGTTGCACGCGAGCAGGCCCTCGACCTTCTCCAGCCCGATCTCGCCGCCCCCCACGACCACGCAGCGCCGGCCTGTCAGCTTCAGGCAGGCGATGTAGAACGGCGTGTCGAGCATCCCCTCCACGCAGCTCTGGTCGCAGATTCCCCTGCGCAGCTGACAGACACACTCCTTGCCTGCATAGGCCTGGGCGGGCATGTTCACAGGGTAGCTGTCTATTTGGGGATTCCGCGCCTCAGCACAGCTCGCGCGCCCACTCGCGCCATCGCCACCGCCCCGTGACGCCAGGCTTGCTCGCGGTCGGAGTCGCGCCCCGAGCGCAGCTGCGCCACCGCCCGCGCCCCGCCCTCCAGCACCCCGTCATATGGCCCCCACCACAGTCCGCGCATCCCCGGCTGGCTCCAGGTGATCAACTTCTCCTGCGCGCACGCGCGCAGGCCGGCCTCGCCGAGCATCTTGCCGAGCCCGCCGCCCGCCGCCGCTCCCCACGGCCCGCGCGACACGGCGGGGCTGGGGAGGTGGTCGTTGAGCCATACCATGCCCGCGTGCAGCTCGCGCGCCACGCGAATCCCCTGATAGCGGTCGGCCGTCCACACCGATGCCCCGAGGCCATAGTCGCCGTCGTTGGCCAGCGCGATCGCCTCCTCCACCGTGTCGACCGTTACGACCGCCAGCACTGGGCCGTCGATGGGCTCGCGCATCAGGCGCATCTCGGGCGTCGCGCCGGTGATCACCGCCGGTGCGTAGAACGCGCCGCTGCACCCCGCGGGGGACACGGGGCCGCCGCAGTGAAGCCGTGCCCCCTGGGCCACAGCGTCGTCCACCAGCTCCCGCACGTGCTCCAGTCGCCGCTGCGAAGCGAGCGGGCCGACCTGTGTGCTCGGCTGCTCGGGATCACCCACCGCAAGCGCCGCCGCACCGCTCACCAAACGCGCCTGGAAGCGCTCGGAGACCTCGCGGGTGACGTACACGCGCTCGATCGCGCCACGCGCCTGTCCGGCGCCCGCGCACCCTGCCCACAGCGCGCCTTCCGCCGCACGCGCGAGGTTGCAGTCGGCCAGCACGAGCATCGCGTCCTTGCCGCCCAGCTCGACCGTCACCTCCTTCTCCCGCGACACGCACGCCCGCGCCACCACTCGCCCGACCGCGGGGGAACCCGTGAATAGAACCTTCGCCACCGGCGCCTTCGCCAGCGCCACGCCGACCTCGGCGTCGCCGTGCGCGAGCGTCACGAGACCCTCCGGCAGGTCGGCGCGCGCCAGCACGCGGGCGATCCGCTCTGCCGTCAGGCCCGTTCGCTCGGCGGGCTTGAATACGACGCCGTTGCCCGCCAGCAGAGCCCCTGCGATCTGACCGAGCGGCTGGGCGAACGGGGCGCTGCCGGCGCCGATCACCCCGATCACGCCGTAAGGCTCGTATGCGACCCGCGCCCGCCGGGCAAGCGACATCGAGCGGTGAATTCCCACGCGCCGGCCGCCCAGAACCTTCGCTCCGTCCTCGGCGATCCAGATCAGCGCGTCGATCGCCGGCAGCAGCTCGAGCGTCGCCACCTCCGCGCGTGGCCGCCCCTGCTCGCGGGCGATCGCCTCTACGAGCTCGTCGAACTCATCGATGATCGCCTGCGCCATTCTGCGCATGTAGCGCGCGCGATCCTCTACTCGGAGCAGCGTCCACAGCGGCTGCACCTGTCTCACCGCCGCCACCATCGCCTCGATCCGCTCGGGTGGAGTGACCGTCACGCTGCCGAGGACCTTCCCCGTTGCGGGGTTGCGCGACTCGATCGTCTCCCGCACTTTCACGATTGCCATTATCGCCCGCGCATCTCGCGAATCTGCTCGAGCCGCCGTGCGAGCTCCGCCTCGGCCTCGTCGGGCTCGTAGAAGCGAGCGCCCGTGACGCCCTCTGGCAGCAGCTCCTGCGGGGCCAGGTGCCCAGGATGGCCGTGGGGGTTGTCGTAGGGGTGGGCGGGGTCCTGATCATCCTGTCCCGGTCTTGGGCCCGACCGCAACCACCCCGGGACCGCCCCCGCGCCGTGCTCGCGCACATGCCGCTGAGCGGCGCCCAGCGCGCGCCCCGCCGCGTTCGACTTCGGCGCCAGCGCCAGGTAAATCGCGGTCTGCGCGAGCGCAAATTTGGCCTCGGGCAGTCCCACGTGCTCGCCCGCCGCGGCCGCGGCGACCGCCACTCCCAACGCGCCCGGATCGGCGTTGCCGATGTCCTCCGAGGCGAAGATCACCATCCGCCGGACGATGAACCGCGGATCCTCGCCGCCCTCCAGCATCACCGCGAGGTAGTACAGCGACGCGTCCGGGTCCGACCCGCGGGTGGCCTTGATCCAGGCGGAGATGTAGTCGTAGTGGCGGTCTCCCCCTTTGTCGTACAGCACCGCCCTGCGCTGCAGCGCGTCCTCGGCCCGCGCGATCGTGATCCGGTCCTCCCCGAGCTCGGCGGCCGTGGCGAGTGCGAGCTCCAGCGCGTTCAGCGCGGTGCGCGCGTCGCCTTCGCTGCGCGCGGCCAGGAAGTCGATCGCCTCGTCATCCACCTCGACCTCCACCCCCTCGCTCCGTTCCACCACTCGCCGCAGCACCGTCCCGACCTCCTCGTCGCTTAACGCCTGTAACGCATACACACGCGTGCGCGAGAGCAGGGCGCCGTTGACCTCGAACGCCGGGTTCTCGGTGGTGGCGCCGATCAGCGTGATCAGGCCGTCCTCGACGGCTGGCAGCAGGGCATCCTGCTGGGCCTTGTTGAAGCGGTGGATCTCGTCGAGGAAGAACACCGTTGCCGGCCCGCCGGTGGCACGGCGATGCGCGGCGCGCTCGAGCACGGCGCGCACCTCGGCACGGCCCGCCTGCACCGCGCTCAGCTCCTCGAACACCGCGTGGGAATGCTCTGCGACCATCCGCGCGAGCGTCGTCTTGCCGGTGCCGGGCGGCCCGTACAGGACCATCGAGTGGGGGTGCCCCTGCTCGATCGCGGTCCGCAACGCCGAGTCGTGTCCCAACAGGTGTGTCTGGCCGACGAAGTCGGCGAGCGTCCCCGGCCGCATGCGCGCCGCCAGCGGGCGATCGTCCACGGCCGGGGCGGGGTGGGTGGGATCCAGACGGTGCTCGCTTCCCGCGTCTGACTCGAACAGCGTGTCCATCGAACTCAGTATCGCGCGCCCAACCCCGCATCCGTATCCCCACCAACCCCGCTTCGTGCGCCCCGCCCACTATCTGGACGAGCTGGACAGAGCACGTAGCGAACAGGCGCGGATTTAGGTTCTGCGGCAGGTTGTCGAGGAGGGCGTGTCGAACAGATAAAGCCCGTGTTTGCCAAGTGTTTGCAATTGGATCCCGCCAATCTGGAGCGATCCGCAAAATGAACATCGGCGCCGCCGAGCTGCTCCCGGGCGTCGGGGGCTCCCCCGGCGACTTCGAGCTTTCCCTTCCCGAGGGAGGTGTCGCGGCGCTCTCCCCCCTGCAGCTGTTCTGGCGTCGCTTCCGCCAGGACCGAGTCGCGCTCGTGTCGCTTGCCTTCATCGTGCTGCTGATCGTCGTCGCGCTCGCGGCGCCGCTGATCGTGAAACTGCTCGGCTTGCCGGGGCCCTATGTGCAGAACCCCAATCTGACCGATTCGTTCGGCAGCCCGCTCGGTCCCAGCCTGGGGCACCCGTTCGGCGTCGACCAGCTCGGCCAGGACGTGATGTCCCGGGTCATATACGGGACGCGGGTCTCGTTGGAGGTGGGCATCTTCGGCACGGCCGTGGCGACGCTGATCGGGGTGGTGATCGGGACACTCGCCGGCTTCTACCGCGGCTGGGTCGACACGCTGCTCTCGCGCCTGATCGACGTCGTGCTGTCGATCCCGATCCTGCTGCTCGGCCTCGGCATCGGCGCGGCGTGCGCCGTGCGCGGCTGCGTGGGGGGAGCGGTCCAGCCCGGCTTGGGCGTGATCATCTTCCTGATCGCGCTGGCCAACTGGACCTACGTCGCGCGCATCGTGCGGGGCCTCGTGCTGAGTCTGCGCGAGCGCGAGTTCGTGCAGGCCGCGCGCGCGCTCGGAGCTTCGGACGCGCGCATCATGCTCCGCGAGATCCTCCCCAATCTCGTTGCGCCGGTCATTGTCTACGCGACGCTCCTGGTCCCGCTCAACATCCTGCTCGAGGCGGGCCTCTCGTTCCTCGGCGTCGGCATCCGCCCGCCGACCGCCAGCTGGGGCCAGATGATCGCGGCCGCCACCCCGATCTTCAACACCGCGTGGTGGTACATGACCTTCCCGGGCCTCGCACTGCTGCTGACCGTGCTCGCCTTCAACCTGCTCGGAGACGGCCTGCAGGATGCCCTGAACCCGAGGGTCGTGCGATGACGCCGTTATCCCAACAAACAGAGGAGACATCGTGATGAGTCAGGTCAGAAAGCTCGCGTGGGCGGCGCTCGCCGGGGCGCTCGTGCTGGGGCTTGCCGCCTGCGGCTCGTCCAGTTCGATCTCCGGCGGCAGCGGGATCACGGTCGCGAGGGGGATTCAGACGCCGCAGACCGAGACCCAGAGCGGCGGCAAACGCGGTGGCACGCTGACCGTGCTCGACCACACGGACTTCGAACATATCGACCCGGGTCAGGCGTACTACAACATCGATTACGAGGTGATCTACGCCACCCAGCGTCCACTGTTCTCCTACAAGCCGAGCACGTTCTCCAGTCCAAGTCCGGACATGGCCTCCGAACCGGCGCAGATCTCGCCCGACGGCAAGACGATCACGGTTCACATCCGCAAGGGAGTCCACTTCAGCCCGCCCGTTAACCGCGAAGTGACCTCGGCCGACGTCGCCTACGCGATCGAGCGAGGCGCCAACGGGAACGTCGCCAATCCCTATTTCGAAGCCTATTTCAGCTCCCTCGTGGGGGCCAAGCAGGAGATAGAAGGAGAAAAAGGTGGTCCCTTCCCCGGGATCACCACGCCGAACAAGGACACGATCGTCTTTCACCTGAGCGAACCGAAGGCGCCGATCGTGCTCGCTGCGCTTGTGCTGCCGCTGAGTGCGCCCGTGCCGGAAGAATTCGCAAAGCCTTACGACGCGAAGAAACCGACCGAATATGGCAACTACCAGGTCGCTACGGGGCCGTACATGTTCAAGTCAAATAGCGCCGGCAAGGTGCTCGGGATCGGCTATCAGCCGGGCAAGTCGGCGACGCTCGTGCGCAACCCCAACTGGAGTGCGAGCACCGACTTCCGCCCGGCCTATCTCAACCAGATCGATATCCAGATCGGCGGCGACCCGACGGTGATCGGCCGTCAGGTGCTGGAAGGATCGGACATGGTGCAGAACGAACTTCCCGCGCAGTCGACCGTGAGGCTCGCGTATGAAAAATTCCGCACCCAGCTGGAGATCTCCCCGGGCGCGGGCGACCACTACATCGCGGTCGACAACAAGCAGGGCCCGTTCTCGAACATCGACGTGCGCAAGGCGTTCTGGGCCGCGCTCGACCGCACGGCGATGAACAAGGCGCGCGGCGGGGAACTCGTGACGAACGTGATGACGCACTTCATCTATCCCGAAATCCCGGGCTTCGAAGCGGCCGGTGGTCTGAAGGGCCCGCAGGTCGACTACAACGACTACCCCGAGGGCAACGCGGCGGTCGCCGCGAAGTACATGAAGCTCGCCGGTTATCCGAGCGGCAGGTACACAGGTGGGAAGACGCTGCAGATCGTCGGCTCGACTGGCAGCCCCTCATCCGAAGACGCGGAAATCGTCAACCAGACGCTGCAGAACCTCGGTTTCAAGACGAAGTTCACGCTCGTCGACTCCTCGGTCATGTACTCGAAGTACTGCGGCACGCCCGCCGAAGCGATCGACGTCTGCCCGAGCGTCGGCTGGGTCGCGGACTTCGGCGATCCCCAGGCGGTGCTCGACGTGGCGTTCAACGGCAAGAACATCGTCCCCAGCGGGAACAACAACTGGGGGTTGGTGAACAACCCCGAAATCAACAAGGCGATGGACGCGGCCGAGCTCGTCGTCGGCACCCAGGCGCGCGCCAATGCGTGGGCGCAGATCGACCGGAAACTCGTCGCCCAGGCCGTGGCGATCCCATTCGACTGGGACAAGCAGGCAAGCATCGAGTCCAAAGACGTACTCGGCGTCGGCGATCTCTGGAACACCGGCCAGTGGGACTACAACTACACCTCACTGAAGTAAACAAAGCCCGCCGCCCACGATGACGCGCTACATCATCCGCCGCATCCTGTGGGGGATCCTGCTGCTGATCCTCGTCACCGCGCTGATGTTCGTGCTGTTCCGGATCCTGCCGGCGGGCGAACCGGCGCGGCTGCGGGCGGGGCGTAACGCGAGCCCGAAGGTGATCGCCGAGCTCCGCCTGGACCTCGGCCTGAACAAATCGTTGCCCGCACAGTTCTGGATTTACATGAAGGAAGTCCTCCTTCACTTCAACCTTGGCTACAGCTACTACAGCTCGGCGCCCGTATGCGGCCTGATCGCCGAACGTCTTGGTGCGACCCTCTCGCTGATGATCGGTGCAGCGATCATCTGGGTGGCGACCGGGCTGCCGATCGGGATCATCTCGGCGTTGCGCCGGCGCTCGAAGCTCGACCGCGCAAGCATGGGCGCAGCGCTGGTGCTCGTCTCAGCGCCGGAATACTGGCTCGGGCTGATCGCGCTGTACCTATTCGCAGCGGATATCGGCAAGCTGAAGATCTTCCCCGGCGCCGGCAGCTATGTCGGGCTGACGAGCGACCCGTGGAAATGGCTCACCTCGTTGCTGCTGCCGTGGCTCGTGCTCGCCGCGGGCTCTGCCGCGATCTACGCGCGGGTGATGCGCGGCAGCCTGACCGAGGTGATGCAGGAGGACTACATCCGCACCGCGCGCGCGAAGGGCCTGAGCGAGCGCCGCGTGGTTCTGCGCCACGGCGTGCGCTCCGCGATCAACCCGATCCTGACGATCCTTGGGCTCGACATCGCGACGCTGCTCGGGAGCGCGATCCTCGTCGAAGTCGTGTTCAACATCCCCGGGATCGGACAGCTCGCCTACACCGCGATCACCCACGCGGACTTCCCGATCGTGCAGGGCACGGTCCTGCTGGGCGCGCTGTTCATCGTCGTGGCGAACATCGTCGTCGACATCGCCTACGCCTACCTGGATCCAAGGGTGAGATATTCGTGAGCTCTATCGCTGAGCCGCTGCTGCGCGTGGAGGATCTTCATGTCGAGTTCCAGACCGAAGACGGCGTGGTGAAAGCCGTCGACGGGATCGACTACGAGGTGGGGAAAGGACGCACGCTGGGGATCGTGGGGGAGTCGGGCTCGGGCAAGACGGTGGCGGCGCTCACGACGCTGGGGCTGACACGCGCCCAGGGCACGCGCATCTCCGGGCGGATCGTGTTCGAGGGGCGCGATCTGCTGAGCCTGCCCGAGGTGGAGCTGCGGCGGATCAGAGGCAACGAGATCGCGATGGTCTTCCAGGATTCGCTGTCGGCGCTGCACCCGCTGTATCGAGTCGGCGCGCAGATCGTGGAGGCGGTGCGCGCCCATCAGGACGTATCCAAGGCGCAGGCCAAGGCGCGCACGATCGAGCTGCTGGGGCTCGTCGGGATCCCCGATCCAGGCCGGCGCGTGGACGACTATCCGCACGAGTTCTCCGGCGGGATGCGCCAACGCGCGATGATCGCGATGGCGCTCGCGAATGAGCCGAAGCTGCTGATCGCGGACGAGCCTACGACGGCGCTGGACGTGACAGTGCAGGCGCAGATACTGGCGCTGCTGGAACGGCTGCGGGGTGAACTGGGGATGGGAATAGTGATCGTCACGCACGACCTCGGGGTGGTCGCTGAGATGGCCGATGAGATCGCCGTGATGTACGCCGGGCGGATCGTGGAGACGGCTGCGACCGAGGCGCTCCTGGCTGGCCCCGAGCACCCGTATACGTGGGGTCTGTTGCGTTCGATCCCGACCCTCGAGGGTCCGCGTGTGGAGCAGTTGGCGCCGATTCCCGGTGGTCCGCCGAGCCTGATCGATCCTCCCTCGGGCTGCCATTTTCACCCGCGCTGCGCCTACGCTCAGCCCGAGCACGCGCGCATCGATCCCGAGCTGCGCACGATTCCCGGCCCCCCCGCCCAGCCGGCCCACCGGGTCGCGTGCCTGCTCGAGGCGGACGTGCGCCGCCGGTTGTGGTCGGAGCTGCAGGCCGGACGGGAGCCGGCGCAGGCGCTCACCGCCGCGGGATTGCCACGGGCGCAGGCGACGGACGGGCCACCGGAGTCCCACGCATGAGCTCCCCCGAGCCGCTCGTCGAGGTGCGCGACCTGGTCAAGCACTTCCCGCTCACGCGGGGAATCGTCTTGAAGCGGAAACTCGGCGCGGTGAAGGCGGTCGATGGCGTGAGCTTTGAGGTGCTGCGCGGCGAGACGCTGGGGATCGTCGGCGAGACGGGCTGCGGCAAGAGCACGACGGCGCGACTGATGATGCGACTGCTCGAGCCCACCGCCGGCACCGTGCATTTCGACGGCCAGGACATCACCCACACGAAGGGCTCCCGGCTGAAGGCGACAAGGCGTGAGATGCAGATGATCTTTCAGGATCCCTACTCATCGCTTAACCCGCGCAAGACGGTTGGGTCGATCGTGGCCGAGCCGTTTGCGATCCATGGCCTGCACCGCGACCGCGCGGAGCGCAGGCAGAAGGTGAGAGAGCTGATGGACACGGTCGGGTTGAACCCCGAGCACTACAACCGTTATCCGCATGAGTTCTCTGGCGGGCAGCGTCAAAGGATCGGCGTGGCGCGCGCCCTGGCGCTGGGGCCGAAGCTGCTGATTGCCGACGAGCCGGTTTCGGCGCTGGATGTGTCGATCCAGGCGCAGGTGCTGAACCTGTTGCGCGAGCTGCAGCGGGGCATGGGGTTGACGCTCGTGCTGATCTCGCACGATTTATCGGTGGTGCGCCATATGTGCGATCGAGTGGCGGTGATGCACGCGGGGAAGATCGTCGAGCTGGCGGACAACGAGGCGCTTTACAGCTCGCCTGGCCATCCGTATACGAAGGAACTGCTCGCGGCGGTGCCCGGGGCGCGTAGGGATCGGCGTACGATCCACGGGTGACGACGAGCGCCGACCCCGCCGCGGAGGCCACAGAGCTGTTGCAGCAGCTGATCCGCTGCAACACGGTGAACCCACCGGGGAACGAGCGCGAGGCGCAGGAGTATCTGAGGGACTATCTGACAGATGCGGGGTTCGAGTGCGAGCTGCTCGGCGCCGAGCCCGAGCGGCCGAACCTGGTGGCGCGGTTGCGTGCGGTAGATGGGGACCCCACCCACCCTGACTCCACCCACCCCGGCCCGACGCTGTGTTACCTGGGCCACGTCGACACGGTGCTGGCGAACGCGCAGGAGTGGAGCGAGCACGGCCCGTTCTCGGGCGAGCAGGCCGATGGCTTCATCTGGGGGCGCGGGGCGCTGGACATGAAGTCGCAACTCGCGGCGGAGATCGCCGCCGCTGCGGCGCTGGCGCGCTCAGGCTGGCGCCCGGCGAAAGGCGAGCTGCTGATCGTCGCGGTCGTCGACGAGGAGACCGGGGGTGAGCTGGGCGCGCAGTGGATCTGCAAAGAGCACCCGGAGAAGGTGCGTTGCGACCTACTCGTGAACGAGGGCGGTGGGGCCGTGTTCGAGTATCGCGGAAGACGCCACTACGGGGTGTGCTGTGCGGAGAAGGGGGTGTTCCGCTTCACGGTCACGACCGAGGGGGTGGCGGGGCACGCGTCGATGCCAAAGATCGGGGAGAACGCGCTGTTGAAGATGGCGCCAGTGTTGGAGCGGCTGGTGGCTGGGCAGCCGTCGTATGAGTTGACGGCCGAGCCGGAAGCGTTCCTGCGCGCGCTCGGCGAGGATCCGAGCGACCCCGAGGGCGCCGTTGCGCGGATGGGCGCCGCCGATGAGCGGCTGGTGACGATGTTCGAGCCGATGCTCGGCGTGACGTTTACGCCGACGCGGATCAGGGCATCGGAGAAGATCAACGTGATCCCGTCGAGCGCCGAGCTGAGGATCGACTGTCGCGTGCCGCCGGGGTTGGGCGAGGAGCAGGTGCGACGGGGAATCGCCGAAGTATTCGGTCCCGCCCGCCCCGCCCGCCCCGAGTCGGATGGAGCGTCCGGCGAGGAGGGAATGGACTCCCACCCACCTTGGAAAATCGACTTCACCGAGCGCATGATCGGCAACCGCTCGCCGATCGAGTCCCCGCTGATGGACGTGATCGTGGCGTGGGTCGCAGAGCACGACGCGGGCGCCGAAGTGGTGCCTGTGATCCTGCCGGGCTTCACCGACTCGCGCCACTTTCGCGCGGCGTTTCCGGAGTGCGTTGCGTACGGGTTCTTCCCGCAGAAGCACCAGACGCTGTTTGAGACCCAACCGCTGATCCATGCGGCGGACGAGCGGATCGATGTGCGTGATCTGGTGTTTGCGGCGGAGTTCTTCAGAGACCTGGCGCTGAGCGTGCTGGGCTGATGTTTTAGGTGGCGCTGGACAAAGCTTGGTAAACATCCATAATGGTGCGATGGAACCAAGGATGGTGACGATGGGATGAGGTCAGGGACGGCGACATCGCAGGGGCCGAAATCGCAGGGCGCCACCACCACGACGAGTCCAGGGAGCGCCGCGCACGAACATCCCCTGAGTTCGCACCTCACGCCGGCGCACGCCGCGCTGGTTCATGCCCATGCAAAGGCGGCCACGGCGATCACGCCGATACAGCCGCCGGCGCCACATACCTCGTTCGTGCAGAACCTCCAGAACTGGGCGGTCAACTGGGAGCCGGTCGTCGCGATCCTGTTCTTCGCGGTGATTATCGTCGTGATGTGGCGGATGCTGAAGGTGATGCCGCGGATCAAGCCGCAGCAGATCAAGCCGGCCTCCAATCAGGCGGTCGGCTGGAAGGACATCGCGGGGGTCGACGACGCGCGCGGCGAGCTGCAGGAGATCGTCGAGTTCCTGCGCGACCCCAAGCCGTTCCAGGAGCTGGGCGCGAAGGTGCCGAAGGGGATCCTGCTGCACGGGCCGCCGGGAACTGGCAAGACGCTGCTGGCGAAGGCGGTCGCGCACGAGTCCGGCGCGCAGTTCTTCGCCCAGTCGGCGGCGGCGTTTGTGGAGATGTTCGCGGGCTTGGGGGCCGCGCGCATCCGCCGGCTGTTCGCGATCGCCCGCAAGCACGAACCGGCGATCATCTTCATCGACGAGCTCGACGCTGTCGGGGGCCGCCGCGGGATGGACATCTCCGGGGAGAAGGATCAGACGCTGAACCAGCTGCTCGTGGAGATGGACGGGTTCGCCGCGAGCGGGCGCGTGGTCGTGATCGCCGCGAGCAACCTGCTGGACAAGCTCGACCCGGCGCTGCTGCGCCCGGGAAGGTTCGACCGCCAGGTGTTCGTGGCGCCGCCGGACGTGAAGGGTCGCCAGGGCGTGCTGGGAGTGCACACGCGCGACAAGCCGCTGGGGAGAGTCGACCTGGGGCTGGTCGCACAGCAGACGAGTGGCTTGACCGGCGCCGACCTGGCGAACATCTGTAACGAGGCGGCGATCTTTGCGGCGCGGCGCGGTGCCAAGCGGATCGACGACGAGGACTTCGATAGCGCGCTGGAGCGGGTGATCGCGGGGGTGCAGTCGCGGAGGGTGCTGAACGAGCACGAGAAGCGCGTCGTCGCGTTCCACGAGGCGGGCCACGCGCTGTGCGGCGAGCTGCTGCCCTCGGTGGATCGCGTGCACCGGATCTCGATCGTCCCGCGCGGGCGCGCGCTCGGTTACACGCTGAACCTGCCGGCGGAGGACCGGTATCTGAAGACGCGCGAGGAGCTGCTCGACTACATGACGGTGCTGCTGGGCGGGCGCGTGGCCGAGCAGGTCGTGTTCGGCGCGATCACGACGGGCGCCTCAGACGATTTGAAGCGCGTGGCCAGCATCTCGCATGAGATGGTGCACGACTTCGCGATGGGCACCGCGGGCGGCGGGCGCGCGCCCGATGGAGATGTGCGGCTGTCCGAGACGACGCTGCGGATCCGCGACGAGGAGCGCCAGGCTCTGATCGAGGAGGCGCGGCGCGCGGCGCAGCGGACGATCGTCGGCCACCGCCGCCAGCTCGACGCGCTCGCCGACGAGCTGCTGGAGCACGAGGTGCTCGACCGTGAGGCGATCGACCGGATCATGAAGGGCGTGCCCCGCCTGGAGCGCGCCCCGGGCGTCGGACTGCGCGTGGTGGCCGCGGCCACCGCTATCGATGCGGCGCCGGGTGAGGGTGGCGTCGGGTCGGGATGAGACCCGCCGCCTCGCGCACGTCGCTTCTATCCACCAAGCCTGCTTCGATACGCCGTCCCTGTGCGGACACGCCGCCTTCGCCAGCACCCCGCCGGTAAACTGGCGGGCGTGTTCCGGCGGATCGACCATATCGGCGTGGCGGTGGAGGAGATCGAGGCCTCGCTCGAGTTGTGGCGCGAGCGCTTCCAGATGGAGGTGGCCCACCGCGAGGTGGTCAAGGAGCAGGGCGTGGAGGCGGTGCTGCTGGATGTCGGCGAGAACCACGTGGAGCTGTTGGCGCCGCTCGGTGAGGACACGCCGGTGGGGAAGTTCTTGGCGAAGAAGGGGCCGGGACTGCACCACGTGGCCTACCAGGTGAGCGATATCGACGCCACGCTCGCGGCGCTGCGGCAGGCCGGAATGGCGCTGATCGACGAGCGGCCGCGGGTCGGCATCCGCGGCTCGCGCGTCGCGTTTCTGCACCCGCGAGCGACGGCGGGCGTGCTGACCGAGATCGTCGAACCGGCCGCCGGCCTGGGAGCCCACTGATGGCTCCGAGTTTGCGACGCATCAGCGTCGGCTTTCAGGGTGGCCAGGTGCTTGCGCTGCGCGTGAGCGACGACCAGCTGAAGGGGCTCTACAAGGCGCTCGGCGGCGGTGGTTGGCACGAGCTGGAGAGCGAGGACGGCCCGGTGCGGCTGTACCTGGGCCAGGTCGTCTACGTGCGCGCCGAGGATGAGGACTCCCGCGTCGGCTTTGGCGCATAGAAGTTCTCTTCGCGCGCCCTAACCACAGTTATACGGGCCTTTACACCATGGTCCTTCATCACAGCTCCCCCATATCTCGGACCTCACGATGAGCCTGCTGGATCGCATGGATCGGCGGGTGTTGAGGTTGGCTCGCACTCGTTGGCACGACCCGAGCGCCGAGCGTGCGGTGGCTGACTTCTCCCGCTTGGGCGAGCACGGCGCGGTATGGCTCGCGCTCGGCGCGGCCGGGTACGCGCTCGACGGTGCGGGACGGGAACAATGGCGACGGGCGACGGGCACGGTCGCGGGTACCTACGCGCTGAACACTCTGGTCAAGCAACTCGTCCGCCGCCGCCGCCCCGACTTGCCGGGTCTGCCGCCGCTGACGAGCACGCCCACGCGGCTGAGCTTCCCCAGCGCCCACGCCGCCACCTCGTTTGCCGGGGCGCGCTGCTACTCACGGCTCGGGCTGCCCGCGCCTGCGCTGTACGCGCTGGCGGTGAGCCTATCCGTCTCGCGGCTGTATCTGGGCGTGCACTACCCCTCCGACGTGCTGGCCGGCGCGCTGCTGGGAACGGTGGTTGGCGCACTCGCGAGCGATTCCTCTGCCGACCGAGAGACGCAACCGCGATGAGCACGCGCATCGGCATCGTCGGCATGCCCAACGCGGGCAAGTCATCGCTGTTCAACGCGCTCACGAAAGCGGGGGCGGAGGCGGCGAACTACCCGTT
>Ga0182024_10011303_pt1 | contig 17960 bp, 15 predicted proteins | sample P32metaG_FD_120480 | JGI IMG/M metagenome (GOLD analysis project Ga0182024, IMG submission 120480) | Permafrost microbial communities from Stordalen Mire, Sweden - P3-2 metaG (Illumina Assembly) | ecosystem: Environmental > Terrestrial > Soil > Wetlands > Permafrost | place: Sweden: Stordalen... | reverse complement strand
ATAGCCGCCACTGCCGGTACGCCTCCCCCAGTATCCAGTCGCACTCCTCCGCCCCCGTGACCAGGCAATGCTCCACCTCGCCCGCTCCCAGCAATTGCACCCCCAGCTCCAGCGCCGCGAGTCCCGCCGAGGCATCGCCCACCACTGTGTAGCTGATGCCATCCAGCCCCAGCAGCGCCGCCACATGGCTGCCCGGCGCGTTATAGACCGTCTCCGGGAAGAGGAGGGGGCTGCCCGCTCCCTCGCGGACCACCTGGTCATAAAACTTGCGCGTATAGATCACCCCTCCGTCGCTCACCGCGCAGATCACCGCGCAGCTCCCCGGCCGCGCCGGGTCCACCCCCGCGTCGTGCAGCGCAGCCATCGCCGCCGCCGCCGCGTAGAGCGAGATATTGCTCGAGCGCCGCAGCCGCGGGTTGCGCGCGATTGCGTCCACCAGCTTCGGCGGCACCGGCGCCGCGAGGTGCGGCCTCCTCCCCGGCGGGCCCGCCAGCTCCCGCACCGGCGCCGGCGTGCCGGCAAGGATCGCATCCCAGACCTCGTCCAGCCCCGCGCCGATTGCCGTGATCCAGCCCGTGCCGGTAATGAAAACGTCCATTTAATTTGCGCCGGCCGCTTCGATCACCAGGCTCGCGTTCGTCCCCCCGAAGCCGAAGGAATTCGAGAGCACCCTGCGGGGCGCCGCAGGACGCGAGCGATTGGCCACGATATCCAGCTCCCACGCCGGATCGCACATGGCAAAGTGGATATTCGGCGGCAGCAGCCCCTCGCGGATCGCGATCAGCGAGATCACCGCCTCGATCGCCCCTGCCCCGCCCAGCGCGTGCCCCATCATCGATTTCGTCGAGCTCACCGGCACGCGATTCCCGAATATCCGCGAGATTGCCAGCCCCTCCGTCGCGTCGTTAAAGGCCGTCGCCGTCCCGTGCGCGTTGATGTAATCCACGCTCTCCGCTCCGCACCCGGCGGAGGCCAGTGCACGCTCCATCGCCAGGCGCGGGCCGATCCCCGAGGGGTGGGGCTGCGTGATGTGATGCGTATCCGTCGAGATCCCGTAGCCCGTGACCAGCCCCAGGATGCGCGCCCCGCGCGCCCGGGCGTGCTCAAGATTCTCCAATGCCAGCAGCCCCGCCCCCTCCCCGAGCACCAGGCCCGTGCGCCCCGCGTCGAATGGCCGGATATCCTCCGGCGTAGACGCCTGCAGCGCGTCGAATCCGCAAAACACCAGCTCCGAGATCGCATCGTACCCGCCGCACAGGATCGCCTTGCGCACCCCGCGCCGGATCAGCTCCGCCGCGTGCCCGATCGCGTTCGACCCCGAGGCGCACGCATTCGCGATGATCATCGAGGGCACGCGCCACCCCGCGTCCTCCTGCGCGTCGAGCACCGGCTTCTGCGGGTTGTAATTCGCGAGCCACGCCGCGCGCCGCGCATCGCGCCCGCCCGCTGCCAGCGAGCGATAGAATGCCTCGCCAAAAGTCATGCCGCCCCCCGTCGCGCCGATGATCAGTTGCTCCGGTGAGAACCCCGGGTCCTGCGCCCGCGCCTCTCGCGCCGCCGCGATCATCATCAGGCTCGCGCGGTGGAAGCGCCTGCTCCTCCGGCTCCCGTGTTGCACATCCTCCATCCACGCGCCGGGGATTTGCCCCGCCTTCTTGCAGCGCGTCTTCGATACGTCGAACGCCGTTACCGCCGTCACGCAATCCGCCCCTTCGCGCAACGCCCGCGCCGTGGCCTCCAGCCCGCGTCCCAGCGGGCTGATGACGCCGGCGGCCACGATTGCCACGGAAGCTTGATCGGGATTTCTCATTGCGCAGGGGGTCAGAATTCGCCGCCTCCGCCCGCGGCGCAATTCCTAATTCTTCCAGCCGTTCTCCGTTTCGTGGTTTCTCCCGGAGCTCTGGGGGATCCTCCGTCGCTTCCCTGAAAGTTTCGTAACGATGCGGAGATTGCTTTCGCCCGGGCCCGGATTAGACTTGCGGCTGATATGAAACTGGTCCGCTGGACGCGCTTTACGTGGGATCTGGGCAAGCTGCCCTTGGAGGGAAGTGTCCTCGAGCCTCACTACCACATCCGTCCCGTCACCCGCGACGAGGAGAAAACCGTGCGCGCCGTCATCTGGAGCTCCTTCGCCCTCGACATGAACTGGTCCGATACCTTGAAGACCATGAAGGAGTGGCTCGACGAGCGGCTCGACCAGGTCTTCGAGCACAAAGTCGTCCCCTGCCTCGTCGTCACGCACGGCACCCGCATCATCGGCGCCAGCATGCTCGATCCCGATCCCGGCGCGGAGTGCCACCTCGTCAGCGGCCCGTGCATCTTGAATGAGTACCGCAATCGCGGCATCGGCACGGAGCTCCTCTTTCAATCCCTCCACGCCTTGCGCGAAGCCGGGTTCGAGAAGGCCGTTGCCATTACAAAGAGCAACGTCCCCGTCGCAAAATTCGTTTACACGAAATTCGCCTCCGCCGCCGAGCCGTGGGAATTCGAGCCCGTCCTCGCCCGCTCATAACGCCCTGCTTCTCAAAACGGAGCCAACATGAAGGAACTGCGCTTCTACATGCTCCCGTCAAAACTCGAGGATATCCGCGCCACATTGCTAGCCGGTTATCCTTAGCAGGGGCACTTATTCTCGGTACGGCAATGATCGGATTTCTGCGATCCGCATATTTGAACTCCGGGCTGGGCTTACAACCCTCTTTTTTGCATCATCGCCGTAGTCAAGTGCCTACTAAGCGGAGGAGAGGAACCCGCGCACGGTCTGCGAGTCAGTCCATTCCAATTTGAGATGCAGGACGCTGCGATGAGATCCAAGAAGGCGCGCTTACGCACTGCGGCATGTTTGGCCGGATTTGCGAGAATTACCATCTGCGTTTTTATGATAGTTGCAATGAGCAGTTGTATCGATGCGAGCTACTGGCTGAATCAGAAATCACCATTGCCTCGTTGCTTTGCAATGGATTCAAGGGTTAAAACTTGGAAACATCCCCGTATTTACTATGCGCTAATAGGTGATGAGGTTACCGCTGATGTTTGGGATGGCTTGCTTCATCACGCACATGTAAAGGGGAGGATAGTCAAAACGGAGCCTTACGACGGAGGTGCCCTCGTCATTTATATGAACGGGGTATACGATAGGTATGTATTTCGAGACGAGTCTACACCCAATGAAGATACAATGTATATGGCTCCGAAAAAATAGTGTAACCAAAAATGGCCGCAACCATACCAACGCGAATGCCTGCTATTGAAAATGGAACATCCGATGAATGAGGACAACTAGCCAATCCGCGGCGAAATCCTCGCGGCGCCAATTTCCCAAATAATCTGTGAAAATCTGTGGCTAAAACTTCCCTTCCGAACCTCTAATCCACGGCCACAGTTTTTGCAAAAACCGCATTAGCAGCACATCTCACATCGGCCCAGGCTGCACCAGGTTCCAGTACGCATTCAGCAGCTCAGACCCGGCAAAGATCCATATCACCGCGCCCAGCGCCAGGTAAGGCCCGAACGGGATCCGCGCCGACCACTCCCGGTGCCCGATGACAATCATCGCCACCCCCACGATCGCCCCGATGATCGACCCCGACATAATCGTGAAAAACACCGCGCGCATCCCGAGAAATGCCCCGATTGCCGCGATGAACTTCACATCGCCGAATCCCATCGCCTCACGCGGGATCACCAGCCCCGTCACCGTCCCCGAGATGCTCTCCAGCTTGTCCAGCTCAACCTCATCCCCTTCCACCAGCAGCCGGTTATAGTAAAACGTAAGCGTCCCCTGCGCATACGTCTTCTCCGCCACGCGCGCCTCCGTCACGTGCATCAGCAGGACATCCGTCTCGCGCGAGAAGAGGTCGCTCCACTTCATCGTCTCATCGCCCGTCGCGAGGTCCGCGTCATCCCCCTGCCGAGTCCAGGTAAACGCCTCCGGCTTCTCCAGCTCGATCCGCTTTTTGCCGAAGGCCTTCTTCCCCAGCTCCACCACCAGCCACAGCGTCCCATAGCCCGCCGCCGCCGCCGCCACGGACCACAGCAGCGCGAACAGCCGGTTATCCACCCCCATCAACGCGGGAAACGCGAGCGAACAGAGAATCCCCGCCCCCACGCCTCCCCACGTGATCTCGTCCGGAATGATGAAGTGCTCAAAATCGATGAACGTCGCCACGACCATCAGCGCGAGGATGATCCAAAGCGGGAATGCCAGCTCCCAATGCGCCGAGTGCCACGCCTTCACCCACGCCGCGAGGAAGAGCACCGCCGTCAGCAATTCCACCCCGAAGTACCGGAACGCAATCGGCGCCTTGCAATTCGCGCACCTGCCCCGCAGCACCAGCCACGAGAGCAGCGGGATATTCTGGTTCCACGGGATTTGCTTTTTGCAATGCGGGCAGAAGGAGCGCTTCGGCTCATTGACCGAGAGACCCAGCGGCATCCGGTAGATGCACACATTGAGAAAGGACCCCACCACCGCGCCAAGGATGAACGCGAACACGGCGAAAAGTTTTTCGTAAACGGAGGGATCCACGCGCGGTGAAAGTGCGCCGCGCCCGGCGGCGAAGTCAAGAGGGGCGGGAAATTAACCCTCTTTCTTCAAATCCCCATCCACCTGCTCGCAGATGCAATGCCCGAGAAACTTGTGCGCCTCCTGGATGCGCGCCGTGACCTCCGAGCGCACGATCAGCTCCACCGTCGCCAGCCCCGCCGCCGCCCCGCCGTCGCGCCCGAGGAAGGCGATGCTCTCCAGCCCGCGCTTTTTCCCCTCCTCCAGCGCGCGCACGATGTTCCGCGATTTCCCGCTCGTCGAGTACACCACCAGCACATCCCCAGGTTTCCCAAATGCCCACACCTGCCGCGCGAATACCTCCTCAAACCCATAGTCATTGCCGATCGCCGTCATCAGCGTCCCATCCGCCGCCAGGTTGATCGCCGGGTACGGCCGCCGGTCGTCGCGGAAGCGGCAGGCAAACTCCGTGGAAAAATCCATCCCATCCCCCGCGCTTCCTCCGTTGCCCGCCACCAGCAGCTTGCCTCCCGCGAGCAGGCAGCCCCGCACCAGCCCCGCCGCGCGCAGCAGATCCTTCTCCATCTCCGCCAGGCTCTCGATCGTCGAGAGTGCGGCGCGCACACTGTTTCGGAATATCGACATCCTCCCATCTATAGGCTCGACCCCGCCTCCGTGAAAATCCTTATTAAACCGCCCCGCATCCCCCGATGCTCGCCGCCGGATACCATCGTTTTCGTCATTTCTGCTCAATTGCGCAGTAAAAGGCCCTTCCCATTTAATTTCCGGTTCCCTAACTTGACCGCGGAATGAAACTCCTGCTGGTGGATGGCCACTACTATGTCTACCGGTCCTTCTTCGCGATCCGGGAGTTGAGCAATTCGCGGGGAGAGCCGACAAACGCGATCTACGGTTTTGTCAAAACGCTGCGGCGGATGGTCAAGGACCTCAGCCCCCAGCTCGGCGCGGTCGTCTGGGATGAGGGCCTCCCCTCGCGCCGCACCCAGCTCCAGCCCGCCTACAAGCAGCAGCGCGCCGAGATGCCCATCGAGATGCGTCCGCAGCTCGATTTCATCCGCTCCCTCGTCCCGCTGCTCGGTTTCCGCTCCGTCTCGCTCCCCGATACCGAGGCGGATGATCTCATGGCCTCATACGCCGTCGCCGCATCGCGGCAGAAGATCGAGGTCATCCTCGCGACCAATGACAAGGACCTCTTCCAGTTGGTCGATGATAACGTCCGCGTGTACACCACCAACAAAGCCGACCTCGCCTCCCCCAAGGATACCCACGCCCTCCTCGACGGCATCAGCGTCCACAAAAAATGGGGCGTCCCCCCCCGCTCGATTGGCGATGTCATCGCCCTCATCGGCGATACCGTGGACAACATCCCCGGCGTCACCGGTCTCGGGCCGAAGAACGCCGCATTCCTCCTCAAGACCCACGGCAGCCTCGACGCCCTCCTTGCCGACCTCAACGCCGTCGAGAACGCCCGCATCCGGGAGAAGCTCATCGCCGCCCGCGAGCAGATTTTGCAGAACCGCGAGATGGTGAAGCTCGACCTCGACCTCCCATTGCCCGAGCCGCTCGAGGCCCTCAAGATCGAACCGCGCTACCCGGAGCTCATCGCCGCCGTCGAGCAGTGCGAGTTCAAATCCCTCCTCCACGAGATCCAGGCCGAGGCCGCCGGAGGGGATGGCACGGGTGCCGGCGGACTGCAGGTCGAGCTGTTTTAACTCCGTCCCCAAACGGGCCGGCTGGAGGAAAAACCGCGGCAATATGCAGGTATTTTGCCGCGCACGGCCCGCGGTGCTATATTTTCTATAGACTTCTTTTGCCGCTCTAAACGCCTCCCTGCCTGCGAGTTGGGATGCCCCAGGCGAATCCCGGTATTTGTCCCCCCGCGCCATGGCACGGGCGGTGCTAAAAGGGCTTTGCATGAAAATGCGTAATTCTACTGCCAAAAAGAGCGGAGCCCGCCAGGTCTCCGCCCGCCCTTCCAGGGGCGAGCTGATCAACCTCCCGCGCGTCTACCTCTTTCTGGAGCTCTTCGTCGATATTCCCGGCCGCTCCTCCAAGTAACCTCTTTGCCCGATACGGGGAAAAAGGAAGAGGCGCCCCCGTTTGCCGAAGGCGCCTCCATTTGCGAAGGGCGATAAGCCGAATTCTGTCGCCGGAACTTTCATCCCGGCGGACGATCATTTCTCTCACCCGGCCTGAACCGGCCTAAGGCTGGCAGGTTTTTCCCGGATGCCCGCTCCTTACAGGCAGCGGGTGCGACTAATACCCGGAGGCTGTCCCGTAGCCGCTTTCACGGCCCGGCACCGGGCAGGCGGCCCGGCCTCCTGTTTTGTCTTGCACCACATGGGGTTTTTCGTGCCCCGGCACTTGCGCGCCGGGCGGTGGGCTCTTACCCCGCCTTTTCACCCTTGCCTGCATCCGCGGTCAGGCGGGCGCAGGCGGTTTTATTTTCTGTGACACTTTCCGTCGTCCCTGGCTTGCGCCGGGGAGACGCCCGCGTGTTCTACGCGGCATGTTGCCTTACGGTGTTCGGACTTTCCTCCCGGCCGCCGCTCGCGCAGCGCCGGGCGATCGTCTGCCCTCCGCACCGCGAAAGCTATCTCCACCTCCACCCCGGGACAAGGCCTAAAGCGCTCCCGGTCGCCCCAGCACCGCCACCAAAAAGAACCCGATCATCACCACCCCGATCAGAAACTTCCCCACCATCCCCGCCACCGTCCCCAGGAATGTCCCCCACGTCGAGCGCCCCGCCGGCAGCAGCCCGCGCCCGCCGAGCAATTCCCCCGCCAGCACCCCCGCCAGCGGCCCCAGCAGCAGCCCCAGCGGCCCATAGAAGATCCCCACCACCGCCCCCAATATCCCGCCGATCGCCCCCCAGCGCGTCGCGCCGAAGTACTTCGCCCCCATCGATCCGCTCACGAAATCCAGCGCCAGGCTCACCAGCATCAGCCCCGTCAGCACCAGCAGCGTCGTCCAGCCCGCCCCTTGCGCGCCAAAGGCGAAATGATGGACTCCCGCCGCCACCACGATGAGCGGCGTATCCGGCAGCAGCGGCACGATCGCGCCGCACAGCCCGCCCAGCATCAGCAGGATAATCAGGGTCCACCAGAGCGCGTGCATTTTCCCTCCTAGCAATCGCCGATATCCTCACCCCGCGCAATCTGCCCCTCTCCGCGAAAACGGTGGAGATTTGAATTGATGCCCCTTTTCCAGAGCCTTAGAAACTTCGTTTCGCTCCCGCGAAATCACCCAACCCCACCCTTCTTCCAAGAAAAACACGCTCTTATGGCAATCCCCGCCGGCTCGAAAGCCCCCGACTTCTCCCTCAAATCCAAGAACGGCGAAATCATCGACGTGCGCCTCGCCGATTACCTGGGGAAATCAAACGTCGTGATCCTCTTCTTCCCCTTTGCGTTCACCGGTGTCTGCACCGCGGAGATGTGCGACATCACCGCCGGCCTCGGCGCCTACCAGGATCTCAATGCAAAGGTCATCGGCATCAGCGTCGATAGCCTCTTCGCGCAGGAGGCATGGGCGAAGAAGGAGAACATCTCCCTCACCCTCGCCAGCGATCTCAACAAGACCACCGCCGCCGCCTACGGCACCCTGCTCGATGACCTCGGCGGCTTCGGCTCCACCTCCGCCCGCGCCGCGTTCGTCATCGATAAAGCCGGCGTCATCCAGTATTCCGAGCAGACCCCCACGCCCAAGGATTTGCCCAATTTTGAAGCCGTGAAAGCGAAGCTCGCGGAGCTTCAATAAGAGCTCCCGTAGGTTGCAGTAAAACCGGGCGGGACCGAGACTCCCTCCGGGAAAGAAAGAGAAACGCGCAATGACCAACGATCCATTCCACACCCTCCAGGCCTTTGACGCCGGCGGGGGCCGGCAAGGCTATCTTCACTCGCTGCCCGCCCTGGAGGCACAGGGCATTGGCCCCATCTCGCGGCTCCCGATCAGCATCCGCATCGTCCTCGAGTCCGTGTTGCGCAACTGCGATGGCAAGCGCGTGGCCGAGAAGGACGTGCGCACCCTCGCCAATTGGTCCGCCAAGAGCCCCGCCAACGAGGAGATTCCCTTTGTCGTCGCGCGCATCGTCCTCCAGGATTTCACCGGCGTCCCGCTCCTCGTGGACCTCGCCGCCATGCGCAGCGCCGTCGCCCGCCTCGGCCGCGATGCGAAGATGATCGAGCCGCTCGTCCCCGTGGACCTCGTGGTCGATCACTCCGTGCAGGTGGACTTCTACGGCAGCGCCCAGGCCCTCCTGCTGAATATGGACCTCGAGTTCAAGCGCAACCGCGAGCGCTACGAGCTCCTCAAGTGGGGCCAGCAGGCCTACAAGACCTTCGGCGTCATCCCTCCCGGCATCGGCATCGTCCACCAGGTCAACCTCGAGTACCTCGCAAAGGGCGTCCTCTCAGCCGATATCGATGCCGGCCGGCTCTATTACCCCGATACCCTCGTCGGCACCGACTCCCACACCACCATGATCAACGGCCTCGGCGTCGTCGGCTGGGGCGTGGGCGGCATCGAGGCAGAGGCCGGCATGCTCGGCCAGCCCGTCTATTTCCTCACCCCGGAGGTCGTTGGCGTCCATCTCTCCGGCGCATTGCGCGAAGGCGTCACAGCCACTGATCTCGTCCTGCACATCACCCAGATGCTCCGGGCAAAGAAGGTCGTCGGAAAATTCGTCGAGTTCTACGGCCCCGGCGCCGCCTCCCTCGCCGTTACCGACCGCGCCACCATCGGCAATATGGCCCCGGAATACGGCGCCACCATGGGCTTCTTCCCCATCGATGCCGAGACGGTTTGGTATCTGCGCGCCACCGGCCGCACCGAGGAGCAGGTCTCCGCTTTCGAGAATTACTTCAAGGCCCAGGGCCTCTTCGGCGTGCCCGCTCGCGGCGATATCGATTACAGCGTCGATCTCTCTCTCGATCTCGCGACGGTCCACCCCAGCGTCTCCGGCCCCAAGCGCCCGCAGGATCGCATCGAGCTGCCCGCGCTCAAGGAGACCTTCATCAACCTCCTCCACAAGCCCGTCCCGGAGGGCGGCTACGGCAAGCCCGACGCCACCACCGAGGAGAAATTCGGCGTCCATCTCAATGGTAACGGCAGGGAGCCCGAGCTCGAGATGGCCTCCACCGATTCAAAGGCGTGCGCCCCCGGCGGCGAGTCGATGAACAAGATAGAGATGATCTCCAATCGTCCCACACCCGACCGCGTCGAGGACATGCCGGCCTCCCCGTTCCCCGTCGCCGATCTCGAGCTCGGCCACGGCACCGTCCTCATCGCCGCCATCACCAGTTGCACCAATACCAGCAACCCCAGCGTCATGCTCGGCGCCGGTCTGCTTGCAAAGAAAGCCGTCGAGCGCGGCATGCGCGTCAATCCCGCCGTCAAGACCTCCCTCGGCCCCGGCTCCCGCGTCGTCTCGGAGTATCTCAACAGCACCGGCCTCCAGCCCTTCCTCGATAAGCTCGGCTTCCAGGTCGTCGGCTACGGCTGCACCACCTGCATCGGCAATTCCGGCCCGCTCAACCCCACCATTGAGGACTCCATCACCGAGCACGACCTCGTCACCGCCGCAGTCCTCTCCGGCAACCGCAACTTCGAGGCCCGCATCCATCAGAACATCAAGGCGAACTTCCTCATGTCTCCGCCGCTCGTCGTCGCCTTTGCGCTCGCCGGCCGCGTCGATATCGACATGGCCACCGATCCCATCGGCAAGGACCAGCAGGGCAACGACGTCTTCCTGCGCGATCTCTGGCCCTCCCTCGAGGAGGTGCGCGACCTCATGAAGAGTGCCCTTTCCCCGGAGCTCTTCCGCCGCTTGTACCGCGATTTTGCCAGCCAAAACCCCAAGTGGAACGAGATCCCCTCGAAAACCGGCGACGTGTACCAGTGGGACACGGAGAGCAACTACATCGCCGAGCCCCCCTTCTTCGCGAATTTCTCCATGCAGCCCGCGCCCGTCACCGCCATCACCGAGGCGCGCCCGCTCGGCATTTTCGGCGATTCCGTCACCACCGATCACATCTCCCCCGCCGGCGCCATCAAGGCCACCTCGCCCGCGGGCAAGTACCTCATCAGCCGCGGCGTCGAGTCCGAGGACTTCAACTCCTACGGCAGCCGCCGTGGCAACGATCACGTCATGACCCGCGGCACCTTTGCCAATGTCCGCATCAAGAACCTCATGGTCCCTGGCATCGAAGGCGGCGTGACCAGGCATTACCCCGATGCCACCCAGATGCCCATCTTTGACGCCGCCGTTAAGTACAAGGCCGACGGCGTCCCGCTCGTCATCCTCGCGGGCCTCGAGTACGGCACCGGCTCCAGCCGCGATTGGGCCGCCAAGGGCACCTCCCTCCTCGGCGTCCGCGCCGTCGTCGCCGCCAGCTTCGAGCGCATCCACCGTTCCAACCTCGTCGGCATGGGCGTCCTCCCCCTGCAATTCGCCGAGGGCGCCGACGCCAAAACCCTCAGCCTGGACGGCTCGGAAACCTTCAGTTTTACCGGCATCGAGGAGCTCTCCCCCGGCAAGACCGTCTTCATGACCATCAAGCGCGCCAATGGCGCCACAGAGACCGTCCCCCTCCGCCTGCGCATCGACACCGCCATCGAGGTCGACTACTACAAACACGGCGGCATCCTCCCCTACGTCCTTCGTCAGATATTGGCCGCGGGGAATAAGGGGCAGCGCCAGGGTTCTTAGCTTTCGATTCTGGCTATCAAGGCGGAGGAATTTCCAACGTTCGGCAGATTTTACGCACAAGAAGGTCGGGAATTTCGGAATGGCGAGGAACTGGCTCCCGACGCCCGGTTCGAGGATTCCAATAAATGGAATGAGACCCCCCCTCGCGCTTCAATGGACATCCGTGCGCCTCGAGATGGCGCAGCAGTTCTCGCCGTTTCAAACCAGTTCCAGGAGAGAGGATTCGTTTTCCAGCCGCTTGCGAGCATCTTCGCGGCGATCCTCCATTAGCAGCAAAACAGCCTCGCGCAGGTTCGCGATGCACTCTTCCTTTGTGCGCCCTTGACCATTGGCTTCGGGAACCTCCGGACAAAAAGCCACGAACCAATCGCCATCGCGATGAAGCTCTGCTGTCAGCGGCACGTCCATATTGCAATATGTCCCTGAGTTTCGCGTGCCGCGCAAGGGCAAGTTTGCCCTCCTATCCCGCCCCTTCCTCCCGCACCTCATACTTCAGCTGCCGCGTCAGCAGCCAGCGCACGGCAAACATATCCGCCGTTGCCTTGAACACCCTGCTCCCGAACTTATACTTGCTCTCCCCGTGTACCCGCGCCCGGTGATTGACCGGTATCTCCGTTAACTGATACCCCAGCCCCTTTACCAGCGCCGGGATAAACCGGTGCATGCCCCGGAATGGCACCAGCGCGATCCGGCACTCCCGCCGCATCGCCTTGAGCGTGCAACCCGTATCGCGCACCCCGTCCTTCGTAAACCGGCTCCGGATCGAGTTCGCCACCCTGCTCGATATTTTCTTCGCCAGGTTATCGCGCCGCTTCGCGCGGTACCCGCACACCAGGTCCGCCCCCTTCTCGATCTCCGCCAGCAGCCGCGGGATATCCTTCGGGTCATTCTGCAGGTCTCCGTCCAGCAGCACGATCACATCGCCCCGCGCCGCGTGGATGCCCACGTACATCGCCGCGCTCTGCCCCGTGTTCTTTGCAAAAACCAGCACCCGCGTCCCCGGCCCGCGCTGGATCCGCTCGAGCGTCCGGTCCTTCGACCCATCATCGACGAACACCACCTCGTGCTCGATCCCCGCCAGCGCCGCCGCCAGCTCCGCCTGCAGATCGGCGATATTGTCCTCTTCGTTGAATAGCGGGATGACGACGGAAATCATGGGGGCGCGGCCCGTCACAGGGGCAGGGTACGGTAATTGTAACAGGCAAACACGCGCAAGTCTCGCAGCGGCTGGCCCCTGCGTTCAATCCGGAACAGCCGCACCATCTCCACCTTCTCGAATCCGCGCTCGATCGCGCTCGGCGGCCGCTCGCTCCCCGTTCGCGCCTCGTCGGTGATGAACAGCGCATTCCGCCCCTCGTACAAATTCACCCCCTGCTCCTCCGTGTAATAAGTATCCTGCCGCACCGCCCCAGCCGGCGGCGTGTCGAACTCGTCATACCTCGGCCAGAACGAGAACTCGTTCTCGATATTCTGCGACTCCGGGATGTAAACCGGCGGATGTCCCGGGCCCTCGACCCGGTGATCCGTCATGTAAAACGAGAGGCTCGCGGATGTCTGATACTTGTTCCCGATCAGGAAAACCGGCTTCCCCGTCTCCTTCTCAAACTCTTGCCGAAACTCCTGGATCGCCGCCGCCCCCGTCCGCCACCCCCGCAGCCGGCTGCTCGGGTCCGCATCGTACGAGATCGGGATGTGAACCGCGCGCAGGATATCCGTATTCAACGTCACCGTCGTCATCACCACCGCCAGCAGCAGCCCGCAGATCGCCACCCGCCGCACCCACGCGTGTTCCGCCGCATGTTCCAGCCATAGCGCCGTCCCCAGGATCCCCAGCGTTACAAACGCAGGCGCCGTCCAGTTCGGCTCCCCCGGATTCTTCAGCGCCAGCAGCGCATACATCACCAGCAGTGGCACCGCGAATGCCCCGAGGAAGCGCGGCTTGAACTGCACCCGCGCCCGTTGCGCCGCCCACCGCAGGCTCCAGAGCAACCCGATGAAAACCACCGGCGAATACACCAGGCAATGCCCCCCCAGGAATTGCAAAAATGCCGACGGATGCAGCGCGAACCCGCTGTTCAGCCCCCCGCGCGCCGAGAGATGCACCAGCGTGATCCACGCATGCTGCTGGTTCCAGACGATCACCGGGATCGTGCACAGCAGCACGATGACGAGCATCGACCAGAAGCCGATCCCGAGCAGGTCCCGCCGGTACCGCCGCGTCGTCGCAAGGATGATCACAACCGAGAGCAGCTCCATCGCGTTCGTGTATTTCGCGAGAAACCCGAGCCCGATCAGCAGCCCCGTGAATGGCCACCACCACGTAAACGCCGGGCTCTTCTCCAGCGCCAGCCAGAAGGTGAACACCGACGCCGCCCAAAAGAAAATCGAAAGCGGATCGATCGTCATCACCACCGCCCCCACATTGAAGATCGGGATCGTATTCAGCAGCACCACCGTCCAGATCGCCACGCGCTCATTGTAAACGCGACGCGCGAAAAAAAACACGATCAGCGACGTCCCCAGCCCCAGCAGCGGCGAGAAAAACCGCACCCCGAACTCCGTCGGCCCGAATATCGCCGTGCTCGCGCCAATGGCCATCGCCACCCCCGGCCCCTTCGAGAAATAACTCAGCGCCGGATGCTGCGACCAGAGGTAGTAATAGCACTCGTCCGAGCTGAGCTCATAGCTCGCCGCCAGCACATAGCGCAGCGCCGTCAGCGCCGCCAGCATCACGTAGAGCCAATGCCGCGCCTTCATGCCGTCTCCCACAGGCTCGGATGGCGCGCATGCACCCGCGGCAGCACGCGCGGCCCGTACGTGCGCCACACGGTTTCGTACAGCGCCAGCAGCAGCAGCGTCATCCCCAGCCCCATCACGATCGAGATCACCACGTCGCTCGGCCAGTGCGATCCCACATACACCCGCGAGTACGCCACCAGCAGCGCCGGGATGAACGCCAGCCAGCCAAACCGCCGGTAAAAACACGCCAGGATCACCGCCGCGCAAATATTATTCAGCGCATGATCGGACGGGAAGGAGCGCCCCCGCGCGTTGTCCGGGTCGGGCCGCGAAAAAACCACGTGCACCCACCCCGCCTTTCCGGCATCTCCGGCCGCCTGTTCGCCGGTAAACAGCGCCTTCAGCCGCGGGACGGGGTGATGGAGATTCAGCGACACGATGCGCACTCCTGCCACTACTTCGTTCGGGCGCGGACGCCGGATGAGATGCTTCAATCCGTTCCCCACCAGCGAGTCCGAGATCAAAATCGTCAGCCCCAGCACCACCAGCATCGCTCGCGCGCGGAATCCCCCATACACCGCCACCGCCGCCACCAGCACGATCAGCGGGATCGCCCAGAAGTTGAGCGACGACATCGCAGCCATCAATCCATCCAACGCGGGGCTGGTCCAATCTCGATTGATTAGGGTAAGAAGCTTCTCCTCCATCGGCGGGGACTTGAACCTAAGAATATGATCCCACAAGTAAAGCCTTTGCACCGCGCCCTCGCCGCCGCATTCCTTCTCCTCGCGGGCCTTCGCACCGCTCACGCCGACCCCGATGCGCAGAGCATCCTCAAGACCGCCCGCATGGCCCAGACCGGCCAGCAGCGCACCCTCGCCGGCCACCTGCGCGTGCAATCCACCGGCCAGATCATCCCCTTCACCCTCATCCTTGCCGGCGATGAGATCCGCTACCAGTTCAAGGACCGCGACATCCTCCTGCGCCTCGGCGCAAACAGCTCCCAGCTCATGGAATCCGCCCACGGCGACACCCAAAAAGTCTCCCCCGCCCGGTACGATCAGCCCGTCGAGGGCACCGACATCACCTACGAGGACCTCTCGCTGAAATTCCTCTATTGGCTCAAGGCAAAAGTCGACGGCACAGACGCCCTCGGCCTCGAGAATTGCTGGAAGCTCCACCTCGAGCCCGGCGGCGACCCCTCCTCCTACGCCTCCGTCGAGCTCTGGGCCAGCCAGCGCGGCGGCTACTTCCTGCAAGGCGAGGGCTACGACAAGGGCGGCAAGCTCGTAAAACGTTTCAAGGTCGTCAGCCCCCAGCGCGACCCCCAGGGCGGCTGGATGCTCAAGAAAATGCGCATCGAGACGCTCGCCGAAGGCAAGGACGACTCCATCACCTACCTCGAGATCGACAAGTAAACCCTCCTCCGGAAACCTGCGAAAATCCGCGAAATCCGCGGATAAAAATCACCCCGCCACGCTCGGCTTCGGCTGAAACCGCTCCAGCCACTCCCGGTACACCATCGGCGAAATCTCTGACGGCTTGATCTCGCTCCGCCCGCCCCAGAAGACATTCGTGTAATTCACCGGTATCCCGCACGCCTCCAGGTGCCGGTCGATCGCCGCCTTGTGCTCCAGCAGCAGATCCTTCTCCGTCCCGTGCGCCACCGCCATGATGTTCACATTGCGAAACTCCGGCCCCGCCTCCCGCCAGTAGCAATGCGTGAGAATGCGATGCCGCCCCACCTCGCCCCCCGCGCGCAGCTCCATCCCCGCCGGGATCGCCCAGTGGAAGAGCCCGTTGAACCGCGTCACCCGCACCCCGCTCGCCGAGGGCTTCACATGCTCCAGGAACGTTGAAAACCGCCCGATCACCTTCCGCGCATTCAGCGACTCCGCCACCTCGCAAAACGTCTTCAGCGTCACCCCCGCCTCCTCCGCCCGCCGCACCCATGGCGCGGGCGTGATTTCATCCACCGCGAATTCCCTCTTCAGCGCCAGCAGCACCTGCCACTCCAGGTCGCTCAGTTCCACCACCCCAGTCGCCAGCATCTGCGCCGCCTCATCGGATTTCTCCCCCGGCTCGATCGTCTTGCGCCGCACATGTCCCACCCCCAGCGCAAAGATCCCCCGCGCCGGCATTGCCCGGTAGCGCTCCGCCCCCACCCGCCCCGCCAGCAGCTTGCAATGCTCGTCGATGGAAAACCCCGCCGGCGCCTTCACCGTCGTCCACAGCCGGTACTCGGAGCCCGCCGTATTCCCATCCGTCGAGCGGATCACCACGTGCCCCGAGAATGGGTCCTCGCGGAACATCGTATCGAACGCCTCCGTCAGCTTCTCCTCCGGCACCTTCCACGCCACCAGCGCCCCCTGCGCCAGGTTCGTCGCCACCAGCGTCTGCCGCACCCGGCGGATCGTCCCCGCCGCCAGCATCACGCGGATGCGCTCGATCACCGTCTCCAGCGGCACCCCCGAGCGCTCCGCGATCTCCGCGAACGGCTCCCGCACAAACCCCGCGATCTTATCTTCCGAGACAGCAAGAATGCGCGCATTGACCGGGTCGTGATGTTCAATGGAGGACATGAGCCCGCCACCGTAGCACGGAAACCTGGAATTCCGAAAATCGAATTTCAGCCCTCTCCCGCCCGTTCCCCCTCTTCTGATTTCTGTTTTCGAATTTCGAATTTCGAATCCTTTATCCACTCCAGCGCCTCCTCCCGCGTCGTTAGCGTCCCCTCCAGTTGCAGCGTCTGCACCGCCTCCAGCGCCTCCTTGAACACCGGCCCCGGCTTCCACCCCATTGCGATCAGATCATCCCCAGTCACCAGCGGCGGCGGGATCAGCGGCTCGTTGGCAAACTCCTCCTCCTTCCGCTGGAGAAACTCATAATTATCCAGCATCGCATGGCTGCTCTGGCAATCCACCCGGTGCAGCTCCATCTCATCCTCAAAGCCCGGCCGCGCCATGAAGCGCTTCAGCTTCGCCAACCGCATCCGCTGCACATCCTTGAAGACCATGTGCTGGTCCACCGCCTCCACCGCCGCCTCGATTTCATCTCGTGAAAACCGCAGCCTTTCCAGGATCCGCCGCGTCATCTCCGCCCCCACCTTGTCGTGCCCGTTAAAGCGAATCCGCCCCTCCGCGGGGTCCAGTGAATACGTCGGCGGCTTCCCGATATCGTGCAGCAGCACCGCGAACACCAGCGCCACCGATACCTCCGCCGGCAGCAGCCCCAGCATCGCCCGCGTATGCACCCACACATCCCCCTCCGGGTGGAATTGCGGCGGCTGTTCGCACCCCTTCAGCGGCAGCATCTCCGGGATGATCCGCGCCAGCAGCCCGCTCGCATCCAGCAGGTCCAGCCCGCGCACCCGGTTCGGGCTCAGGAATATCCGCACCAGCTCCTCCCGTATCCGCTCCGCGCTCACCGCGTGGATTTCCGCCCCCTCCCGCCGCAGCGCCTCCCACGTCCCCGCCTCGATCTCGAACCCGAGCACCGTCGCAAACCGGATCGCCCGCAGCATCCGCAGCCGGTCTTCGCGGAACCGGCTCGCCGCGTCCCCGATCGCGCGCAGGACCTGCCGCTCCAGGTCCGCCCGCCCTCCCACATAGTCGATCACCTCTTTCGCCACCGGGTCATAGAACATCCCGTTCACCGTGAAATCCCGCCGCTCCGCATCCTCGCGCGGCGAGGAAAACGTCACCGCGTCCGGGTGCCGTCCATCGATGTAAGCCCCGTCGGAGCGGAACGTCGCCACCTCGTACTGCCATCCTCCCTCCAGCACGCAAATCACCCCGAAGTGCGCCCCCACCGCCACCGTCCGGGGGAAGAGCCCCTGCACCTCCTCCGGCCGCGCGCTCGTCGCGATGTCATAATCCTTCGCCTCCACCCCCCGCAGCATATCCCGCACGCACCCACCCGCGTAATACGCCACGTGCCCCGCCTCTCGGAGGCGCCGGACGATGCTTGCTGCGGTCGATTCAACTT
>Ga0182024_10011302_pt1 | contig 17960 bp, 14 predicted proteins | sample P32metaG_FD_120480 | JGI IMG/M metagenome (GOLD analysis project Ga0182024, IMG submission 120480) | Permafrost microbial communities from Stordalen Mire, Sweden - P3-2 metaG (Illumina Assembly) | ecosystem: Environmental > Terrestrial > Soil > Wetlands > Permafrost | place: Sweden: Stordalen... | reverse complement strand
CAGCGGGAGCTGCTGCTGGATCTGGGCGTGGCGCTCTGCGTGACGGCCCTGGCCTTCAAGGTGGGCGCCGCGCCGTTCCATCTCTGGGTGCCGGACGTGTACAGCGGCGCCACCACCCCCGTGGCCGCTTTCCTGTCGGCGGGGGCGAAACTGGCCGGTTTTGGGGCCCTGCTGAGGCTCTTGTCGGCCGTGCCGGTGGCCCGGGCGCCGTTCCCCCAGATCATCGGGGTTCTGGCCATCCTGACGCTGTTGGCGGGCAATCTGGGGGCCCTGAAGCAGCAGAACTTGAAGCGCCTGCTCGCCTATAGCTCCATCGCCCACACCGGCTACGCCTTGGTCGGCCTGCTGGGCTTGGGCGTCCCGGGAAGCGGCGCGGAGGGCGCGGTGCTGGCCTATACCCTGACCTATGCCGCCATGGCTTTCCTGGCTTTCGCCCTGGTCGAGGCCGGGGAGGAACGGCTGGCGGCCCAGGGCCAGGCCCGGCCCATGGTTTTGGGCGATCTCCAGGGCATGGGATTCGAGCATCCCTACTACGGCCTGGCCATGGCCGTGGCCATGGTTTCGATGGCGGGCCTGCCCCCCACGGCCGGCTTCATCGTGAAATTCGGGGTCTTCAAGGCCGCCCTCGCCGGGGGCCACCGCCTGGCCGCCGCGGTGGCCATCTTGAACAGCGTCGTTTCCGCGGCCGTGTACTTGAGAGTCCTGGTCGCTTTGTATATGCTTCCCAAGACGGGAACGGGCAGCGGGGCGCGCCTTTCCGGGGGGCTGGGCCTGGCCACCGTGGCGCTGGCCCTGGTCCTGCTCCTGCTGGGCATGCTCCCGTCGACCTTGGCGGCTTTGAGTACTTTGTAATTACGATCTCGCACTTTGGGCGGCGCAGTGTATTTGAAGAAAATCGAATTCCAGGGCTTCAAGAGCTTCGTCGACCCCACCACACTGGCCTTTGAACCGGGCATATCCGCCATCGTCGGCCCCAACGGCTGCGGCAAGAGCAATGTGTCCGACGCCATTCGCTGGGTCCTGGGGGAGCAGAGCGCCAAGGCCTTGCGCGGATCCAAGATGGCGGACGTCATTTTCAACGGCACGGACACCCGCAAGCCGGGCGGAATGGCCGAGGTGTCCCTGACCATCAGCAACGAGGACCGGGCCTTAGGCATCGACTTCGCCGAGGTCTGCGTGACCCGCCGGAGCTACCGCAGCGGCGAGAGCGAATACCTGATCAACAAGGCCCCGTCCCGCCTCAAGGACATCTACGCCCTCTTCACGGACACCGGCATCGGCACCGACGGATACAGCCTGCTCGAGCAGGGCAAGCTGGACCTCATCCTCAGCTCCAAGCCCATGGAACGGCGCTCGGTGTTCGAGGAGGCGGCGGGCATCACCAAATACAAGAACCAGCGCGACGAGGCCCTGCGCAAGCTGGAGGCCACGGACCAGAATCTCTTGCGCGTGAACGACATCGTCAACGAGGTCAAGCGCCAGATCGGTTCCCTGGAACGCCAGGCCAAGCGGGCCGAAAAGTACCAGGTCCTCAAGGGCGAGCTCGACAAGCTGCGCGCCGTCCTGCTGGTGGGCGAGGTGAAGTCCTCCCGCGGGGCCCGGCGCGAGATGGAAACGGCCCTGAGGGGCCTCAAGGACGCCCTGGACGGCCTCGATGCGAAGCAAAAGGAGCGCGACGCCGCCAACTCCGGCCTTCGCCTGGAGCTGTCCAAGGACGAGGAGTCCCTGGGCCGGGCCATGCAGGCCCAATACGCCCTGGACAGCCAGGCCGCCCAGGTGGACCGGCAGCAGGAACTGAACCGCGCCCAGATAGCACACCTGGAGGAGCGGGCCCAGCGGGCCCTGGCCGACGCCGGGGACCAGCGCGAAAAGGAGGGCCGCCTCAGGGCGGACTTGTCCGCCAGCCAGGCCCAGCAGCGCGTCGAAGAGGAGGCGCTGCAAGGCCTCAAGATCCGGCTCGAGGAATCCGAAGCCGCCCTGCGCGAAGCCAGCGCCCGGCGGCAGCAGCGCAGCGGCCAGGCCCAGGTGCTGCAGCAGAGGCTGATCCAGTGCATGGACAGCAAGTCCGCGGCGAAGGGGGAGTCCGAAGCCCTGCAAGGTCGCCTTTCCATGCTGGACACGCGCTCAAAGCAGTTGGAGACGGAGTTGAGCCTGGCGAGAGCCTCGTTGCAGGAGGCCGGGAGGCGGCTTGAGGAGGCGGCGGTCCAGGCCGGGGCCAAGGGCGAGGAAGTGCGGTCCCTGGAGGACGTGCTCGGCGGACAGTACCTCCGCAAGCTCGAGCTCGAGGACGCCGTGCGGGCGGCCGACGAGAGCGTCAACGCCGCCCAGGTCGTCCTCGGGTCTGAACGGGCCCGCCTCGGCGCGCTTGAGGAGTTGAGCCGCGCCCTCGAAGGCTATGAGGCCGGTCCGAAGGCGCTGTTGCGGGCCCGCGCCGACGACGGGGGGCCGGCGCCCGTGGAGAGCCTGGCCCACCGCGTGCGCGCCAAGGCCGAGGCCGAAGCCGCGGTGGAGCTGGCCCTAGGAAAACGGCTGCAAACCCTGCTGGTGAACGACGAGGCCGAGGCTTTAGCGGCCCTTGAATGGCTGAAGGCGGGCAAGCAGGGCCGGGCCGCCATGCTTTCAAAGTCCTCTTTCAGGGTGCCCCAGGCCGGATTCGACGCCGCGCTGCTGTCCCGCGACGGCGTGCTCGGCCCGCTCACCCAGTTCATGGAAGCCGACGCCGGACTGCAGGACGTGCTGTCATGGCTGGGCCGGGGCTACCTCCTGGTCCGGGACCTTGAGACGGCCCGCACGGTGGCCCGGGAGCTGCCCCCGGGCGCCGAAGCCGTCACCATGGACGGATGGCTGGTCAGCGCCGAGGGCGTCATCAGCGGCGGGGCCAGCGACGCCGCCGAACGCGGCCTGCTTTCCAGGGACCGTGAAATGGCCGCGCTCAAGTCCGGCATCGACCAGGGCGAGGCCCGCCTCGGCGCCCTGCGGGAAGGGCGCGAACGCCTGCGCAGCGAGCTTTCGGAGCTGAGCCGGTCCATCGAGCAGCAAAGCCGCCAGAAGTCCGACGCCGAGATCGCGGTGGCCACGCTGCGCAAGGAGCAGGGCGCCCGGCAGGAGGACGTGGGCCGCCTGGCCGGGGAAAGCGAGGACAAGCGCAAGGCCATCGAGACCGTGCAGGTCGAGACGGCCGGCTTCCGGGGACGCCACGAAAACCTGGCGCGCCAGCTCGCCGAGCTCGGCGCCCAGGAGACCGTCTTGCAGGGGGACTTGAACGCGGTCCTCGACGCGATCAACCAGCTCAGGAGCGACGAGGAAGCCCAGGTCCAGCAGGTCAACGAGCAGCGGGTGGCCCAGGCCGGCGCGGAACAGCGCCTGCAGAACCACCGCGTCAGCTCCAGCCGTCTTGACCTTGAAGCCCGCGCCACGGCCGAGCAGGCCTCCCGGCGCGAGGGCGAGGCGTCCTCGGCCCGCCTGGAACAGGAGGACCTGCGCGGGCGCAACACCGCGCTTGAAGCCGACCTGAAAGCGCTCTTCGAGAAGCGGGGCGCGGCCCAGGAACACGTGCGCGTGCTCACGGAATCCCGCCAGGAACGCCTGGACGACATCGCCCGGGGCGACGACGCCTTGCGGGCGCTGCGGCAGGAGGCGTCGGCTTTGGCCGCCGAAAGCCACGAGACCGAGCTGCGTTCCCAGGAATTGCGCCTGAAGCTGGACGCCCTCGAAAAAACCCTGGTCCACGATTTCCATGTCGATCTCGACGCCTTGGACCAGCCCCAGCTGCTCGCCCCCGGCGCCGACGGAGAGGCGGCGGCGCTGGATGCGACGCCCGAACGGGTCGATGAGCTCAACCGTAAGATCGAGGAATTGGGCGTGGTCAACCCGGCCGCGGCCGAGGAATACCGCGAGTTGGAGCAGCGCCACAGCCTCCTGGTGGGCCAGTTGGAGGACCTTCGCAGCGCCAAGTCCGACCTGATGAAGGTGATCCACAAGATCAACCAGGAAAGCAGGGAGCGTTTCCTTGCGACCTTCGAGAAGGTGCATGAGGCGTTCAAACGCACTTTCAAGATCCTTTTCGGCGGCGGGGAGGGCCATCTGGTCCTGCTGGAGGAGGGCGACCTGCTGGAGGCCGGCATCGACATCATCGCCCGGCCCCCCGGCAAGCGGCAGCAGAGCATCTCCCTGCTTTCGGGCGGCGAGAAAGCCCTCACCGCGACGGCGCTGCTTTTCGCCCTCTTCGAGACCAAGCCCTCGCCCTTCTGCGTGCTCGACGAAATCGACGCCCCTTTGGACGACGCCAACATCGTCCGCTTCTCGGAATTGCTGACCCAATACGCGAAGAAGACCCAGTTCATCGTCATCACCCACAGCAAGCTGACCATGGAGCGGGCCGACGTGCTTTACGGCGTGACCATGGAGGAGGCCGGCGTCAGCCGGGTGATCTCCGCGAAATTCCGCGACCAGAAGGCCGTCACGGTCGCCTGAACCGTGCGATTCGAAACCGGACAAAGAAGGGCGGCTTTCAGGGCCGCCCTTTGTCCTATGGAGGCGCTTGAGAGACTCGCCTTTCGGAGGCAGAGTCCCATGTATCAGACCAAGGCCAGCTGCGAACGGATGCCTTGGCCTGCTACATGGGACTCCGCCTTCTACGGCGAGGGTAGCGCCGCTCTAAAATAAGGGACGCCCTTGGGCCTTGCATCGTGGGCCGCTGAGGGAAGTTTGGGAAGGCCCGTTGAAGGCGGAGGTATATGTCCCAGACCAAGGCATCCGTTCGCAGCTGGCCTTGGTCTGGGACATATACCTCCGCCTCCGAAGGCCGGCGCCTTTTTACATGATTTGACCGAAGGGAACGATGGGACTGTTCGACGTTTTCTCTAAGGGACTGCAGCGCACCCGTTCGGCGCTGGAACGCGCCTTCACGGCCGTGGTGGGCGGGGGCGTGGATGCCGCTTCCTTGCGGGACTTGGAGGCTTCGTTCCTCGCGGCTGACCTGGGGCCGGAACTGGCCTCGCGTCTGGTGGACGAGATACGCCGCGCTCCCGGGGGGGCCGAGGGCGCGCGGGCGGCGGCCAGGGCGTTCCTGCTTAAGAAACTTTCCGAGGTGCAGACGCGCGACGGGGATTGGCTCACGCGGGCGCGCTTGGCCCGGCCGGAAGTGACGTTGCTGCTGGGGGTCAACGGTTCGGGCAAGACCACGACCGCGGGCAAACTGGCGGCCCATTTCCAGGGACAAGGTGAGAAAGTCCTGCTGGGGGCGGCGGACACCTTCAGGGCGGCGGCGGCGGACCAGCTTGAATTGTGGGCCGGGCGCAGCGGCGCGGTCCTTTTGAGGCAGAAGGAAGGCGCCGATCCTGCGGCGGTCGCGTTCGACGCGGTCAGCCGGGGCCTGGCCGGCGCGTTCGACCGGGTCATCATCGACACCGCGGGACGGCTCCAGACCAAGGTGAATTTGATGGAGGAGTTGAAGAAGGTCCACCGCGTCTGCGGCAAGGCCATGCCGGGCGCCCCCCACCAGGTGCTGCTGGTGCTCGACGGCACTTCAGGCCAGAATATGGTGTCCCAGGCGCGCATCTTCCATGCGGCCGTGCCACTCAGCGGCCTGGTGGTCACCAAGCTCGACGGCACCGCCAGGGCCGGCGCCGTCCTGGGCGTGGCCGCCGAGACCGGGGTCGGAGTGCAATTGGTGGGCCTGGGTGAAGGCGTCCACGACCTGAGGGAGTTTGAACGTGCCGCCTTTATCGACGCCTTACTCCCCTGAAGCCCTGGCGCTGTGGCGCTTGCGGCGGCCGCCTCCGGGCGCTGCGGCGGCGTTGGCCTCGAGCGGGCGTTTTCCATATCCCATGGCCGATCTGCTGGCCGCCCGCGGCTGCGCCGACGCGCCGTCGGCCTTGGCATTCCTTTCGCGGAGCATGGATGCCTGCCACGAGCCGCTCCTGCTGTCGGGCATGGCAGCGGCCGTCGCCCGCCTGACCGACGCCTGGCGCCGCCGGGAGAAAGTGGCGGTTTTCGGCGACTACGATGTCGACGGCGTCACCAGCACGGTCCTCCTGGTCAAATTGTTCACCCTGCTGGGCCTGCCCCACGAAGCCTATATTCCCGACCGTTCGCGGGAGGGCTACGGACTGAATGTCGCCGCCTTGAGGGCCCTTAAAGCGCGCGGCGCGGCCGTGGTGGTCACCGTGGATTGCGGCATCGGATCCTTGGCTGAGGCCCTGGAGGCCCGCGCCTTGGGCCTCGACTTGATCATCACCGATCACCACCTTCCAGGGCCCAAGCTTCCCGAAGCCCTGGCGGTGGTCAATCCCCAGACCTCCCCGGACTATCCCTACACCATGCTGGGCGGGGTGGGGGTGGCCTACAAGCTGGCGCAGGCCCTCTTGCGGAGCCTGGACCACCCCCAAGCCGCGAATTTCCTGGACCACATGCTGGAATTGGTGGCCCTGGGGACCATCTGTGACGTGGCGCCTTTGGACGGGGAGAATCGCGTCCTGGTGGCCTCCGGACTGGCCCGGATGCGCCAGGGACGCTGGCTCGGTTTGCGCAGCCTGGCCGCCGTCTGTGGAGTGGACCTGAAAGAGGCCGATTCCGGCATGGTGGGTTTCCAACTGGGGCCGAGGCTCAACGCGGGCGGACGCATCGGGGACGCCGTGCTGGGGGTGCGGCTCCTGCTGTCCAAGGACGCCACCGAAAGCCGCGACCTGGCCTCTGCATTGGACGCGGCCAACCGGGAACGCCGGAGCCTCGAAAAGCGGGTCGTGGATGAGGCGGGTTCCCAGGCCGCGGCCAAATTCAAGGCCGGGGCGCGCAGCCTGGTGCTATGGGACGCTTCCTGGCATCCCGGAGTGGTGGGCCTTGCGGCGTCCAGGCTCTTGGAGCGCTTCCAAGTCCCCTCCTTTGTCTTCGCGATCGATGGGGAAAGCGCCAAGGGATCTGGACGGTCCCGCCGGCCGTTCAACCTGGTCGAGGCTCTGAGCGCCTGCGCGCCCCATCTGGTCAGTTTCGGGGGGCATGAGGTCGCCGCCGGGGCCACGGCCGCTGTCGAGTCCCTGCCCGCCTTCGCCGAAGCTTTCGCGCGGCAAGCCGAAGGCCTCAGCGACGACGACCTGCAGCGGGTGATCGACGTGGACCTTTCGGTCAGGCTCAAGGACATTGAGGCCGGCTGGATGGGGCGCTTGGAGGCCCTGGAGCCGCACGGCTCAAGGAATCCGCGGCCCTGCTTCCTCGCCCGGGGCCTCACCCTGGGCCCGCGGACCCGGGCCGTGGGGGATGAAGGCGCCCATTTGAAACTGGAACTGTCCCAATCCGGCGCTTCGTTCCAGGGCATCGCGTTCAAGCAGGGAAGCCGACTGGAGGCTTTGCGCTCCGCCGAGACCGTGGACGCGGTTTTCCATCTGGGATGGAACGTGTGGAACGGCACCCGGTCCGTGCAGTTGGAGGTTCGCGACATACGCCCTTCGGCGGAAGGAACATAAGCCATGCGCATTTTTTCCGGCAGCGCCAAAGGCCGATTCATCAACGCCCCCGCCGGCGCGAACCTGCGTCCGACCACCGACCGGGTGCGCCTCGCCGTGTTCAACGCCACCGGCGCGCTCATCCCCGGCTGCCGTTACATGGACCTCTTCTGCGGCAGCGGGTCCATGGGCCTGGAGGCGCTCTCCCGCGGCGCCGAGAGGGTCCTCTTCATCGACAGCCAGAAGGCCTGCGTGGACGCGCTGCCTGAAACGGCGCGCTCGCTGGGATTTCCGGCCGCCTCCTGGGACGCCCGCTGCGCCGACTATCGCCGGGCCCTGGCCTCGGTCGCCGCGCGGGGTGAACAGGTGGACCTGGTCTATCTGGATCCGCCCTTTGACGCGGGCTTGGGCGCGGATGCCCTCCGGCTCCTGGTGGACTTGAAGCTCTTGGCGGCGCATGAACGGATGCGGGTCCTGTACGAACATGCCTCGGACCAGGAATCGCCCGTCGTGGAAGGCTTGGCCTTATACCGGCGCTATGACCACGGCGCCGCCAGCGTCAGCGTCTACGGTCCGCCTTTGGCGGCCTAAAAAAGGAGCCGGCTATGCGCCTCAAGTTCAATAGCAGCCTTACGCCCCGCCGCGGGGCGCTCGGGTGGGTCACCCAATGGCTGGTCAACGCGATCGGCCTGGCCCTGGTGGCGCGTTTCGTCAATGGAGTGGGGCTGCGCGTGGACGGCGCCGCCGAGGCCGTCTTGGCGATATTGGGCGCGGCGGCGGTCCTGGGCCTGCTGAACCTTTTGGTGAAGCCCTTCCTGGTCCTCATCACCCTGCCCGTCAACCTCCTGTCCCTGGGCCTCTTTACCCTGGTCATCAACGGCTTGGTGCTGTGGCTGGTCGCGGCCTTGGTCCCGGCCTTTTTCATCGCCGGCTTCTGGACCGCGGTATGGGCCGCCCTGTGTTTCTCGGTCTTCACCTTGGTCCTGAACGCCTTGCTGGGCGGCGCGACGCTTTCCATCCGCTCGGACCGGAGAGACTGACATGCCGGTGAAGGGCCCATCCATGATGGAGCAATACCAGGCCATCAAGGACCAGAACCCCGACTGCCTGCTTTTTTTCCGCCTGGGCGATTTCTATGAACTCTTCGGCGACGACGCCAAGGAAGCCAGCCGCCTTCTGGGGATCACCCTGACGGCCAGGACCTCCGGGGAGGGTCGCAGCGTCAGGGTGCCCATGGCGGGCGTGCCCTACCATGCCGCCTCCCAATACCTGCAACGCCTTTTGAAGGCCGGCAAGAAGGTCGCCATCTGCGAACAAATGGAGGACCCCCGCGCGTCCAAGGGCATGGTGCGCCGTGAGCTGGTGCGCGTCGTCACCCCGGGCACGGCCTTGGAGGACGGCTTCCTGGACCAGCGCAGCAACAATTATGTGGCCGCGCTGTTCAGGACCAAGGACTCCGGGGCCGGGCTGGCATGGGCGGACAACGCGACCGGGGAATTCATGGTCCAAAGCCTGGCGGGCCATCCCGCGGACATAGAGGAAGCCTTGCAGCGCCTGCGGCCGTCCGAATTGCTCTTGCCCCAGGGCCGCGCGGATGGGGGATCTTTCGACGCCGCCGGCCCTGCCGGCGGCGCTTTGATCAGCGAAATCGACGCCTGGACCTTCGAGCCGGTGGAGGCGGCGCGGCGTTTGAAGGAACATTTCGCCGTGGCCAGCCTGGAGGGCTTCGGCCTGGCCGATGGCTCGCCCGAAGTCTCCGCGGCCGGCGCCCTGCTGGCTTACCTGGGCAAGACCCAGCGCAGCGCCCTGGCCCATGTCGGTGACTTGAGGGTATACCGGCCGGACGGCCATCTGGGACTCGATGCCGCGGCCCGGCGCGATCTGGAGATCGTCCATAATCTGGAGGACGGAAGCGCTTCCAACACCCTGTTCAGCGTGGTGGACCATGCCGTGAGCGCCACCGGCGCCCGGACCCTTAAACAGTGGCTGAAGGCGCCGCTCACGGACTTGGCCGCCATCGCGGGACGCCACGACGCGGTGGAAACGCTGTGCCTGGACGGATCCCTGCGCTCCCGTCTGCGCGAGGCACTGGGCCGTGGCTCGGATTTGGAGCGCATCCTTGCCAAGGCCGGATGCATGTCGGCGGGCCCGCGCGACCTCGCCGGCGCCCGCCAGACTTTGCGCCTGCTGCCGGAGCTGCGCTCGCTTTTGTCCTCCGCCGCCGGACTTTTGGAAGCGCCGGACCCCGCCCCGTTCGCGGACGTCCTTACGGTCCTCGAGGCCGGCCTGGTGGAGGAGCCGCCCGCCTTGCTGAGGGAGGGAGGCTTCGTCAAATCCGGCTTCGACGCCGTCCTGGACGATGCCGTCGCGGATGGCCGGGGCGCCCGGGAAAAAGTCCTGGCCGTCCAGGACCAGGAGCGTGTCCGCAGCGGAAATCCGAAATTGAAAGTCCAGTTCAACAGCGTCTTCGGCTATTACATCGAGGTGAGCAAGGCGCAGGCTTCCGCCGTTCCCGCGGACTATGAACGCAAGCAGACGCTGGTGGCGGCCGAACGCTTCACCACCCCGCGGCTCAAGGAGATCGAGGCACGGGTGCTGACGGCCGAAGCCCGTCGCCGCGCGCGGGAGGCGGAATTGTTCGAGGGCTTGCGGCTGGCCTTACTGGCCGAAGCCCGTATCCTCGGCGCTCTCGCCAGGAACCTGGCCGTGCTGGACACCCTGGCGGCCCTGGCCGAGGCCGCGGCGCGCCAGCGCTGGACGCGTCCCCGGCTGGACGCCTCCACGGTCCTCGACATCAGGGCGGGCCGGCACCCGGTCATCGAGCCCTTGCTGCGGGCCCAAGGCGGCACTTTTGAGCCCAACGACTGCCTTTTGGACGCCGCGGACGGCCAGATCAGCCTCATCACCGGCCCCAACATGGCGGGCAAGTCCACCTACATGCGGCAGACGGCCCTCATCGTGCTTTTGGCGCAATGCGGCAGCTTCGTTCCCGCGGCGTCGGCGCGCATCGGCCTGGTGGACCGCATCTTCACACGGGTGGGCGCCAGCGACCGCCTAAGCCGCGGGATGAGCACTTTTTTGGTCGAAATGACCGAGACCGCGAACATCCTAAGGAACGCGACGGGGCGCAGCTTGGTGGTGCTGGACGAGATCGGGCGGGGCACCAGCACTTACGACGGCGTCAGCATCGCCTGGGCCGTGGTGCAATACCTCCACGACGCCCCGGCCCTCGGCTGCCGCACGCTCTTCGCCACCCATTATTTCGAGCTGGCCGAGCTGGAAAGCCTCCTGCCCCGCGTGCGAAACTATTCCGTGGCGGTCCGGGAGTGGCAGGGAAAGATCGTGTTCCTGCACTCCATTAAACGGGGCGCGTCGGAGCACAGCTACGGGGTGGCGGTGGCCCGTTTGGCGGGCGTCCCGGAACCGGTCTTGAAGCGGGCCCGGGAAGTGCTGACATCCCTTGAACTGCATCGGCGTCCGCCGCGCGCGGCGGAAGCGGGAGGCCAAACCCTGGACCTCTTCGAAGCCGCGCCCGATTCCGCGGCGGAAAGCGCCGTACAAAGGCTCAGGACTTTGGATACCGACCATTTGACCCCCCTTCAGGCGCTGCAGGAATTGCAGGGCCTGAAGGACATCCTCGACGGCAAGCATGCCTAAGACCACGGCGGAACAGCAAATCGAAATGCTCAAGCGCATGAAAGAGTCCCATCTCCGGCCGGCCGGCGCGAAAGAGGCGGGGTCCAAGGCCGTTCCGCGCGTCAAACCCATGCGCAGCCTCCCGGTGGGCCGGGAAATTTGGAAGCGGCTGCAGGATCGCCAGACTTCCACCCGGGAGTTCCGCAGCAAAAAAGAGATGGGGGAATGGGCCGCGCGTTTGCTGTTGGCCCTGCCGGCCCGGGCCCATGGTCTCGACCCGGAGGCGCGCGACGATCTTTTCCGGAGCATGCGGGAATGGTGCGCGTCGAGAGGCTTGAAGTGAGTCTGGAGCCGGACATCCAGGCCCTGGCCGCATTGTTTGAGGAGGCGTGCTCCCTGAACCACGAAGCGTTGGCGGCGCTGCGCGATGGGAGCCCACTCCGAATCTTAAACGGCATCTTTGAGCGCAAAAGGCGCGTGTCTAAAGTCTTGGCGCGAGAGCAAGAGATTCTGTCCCGGACAAAATCAGGGCCTGAGCTGGGCCCGGATTTGACCCGGGTGCTACAAGTTCAGCGGGAGGCGCTCACGCTGGAAGTGCAGTTGGCTGAGGCGCTTGGGAATGCTGTTCCGTCTAATGGTAACGTCATTCATGCCTATAAAAAACTTACTCCACGGCAAGAGAGTAATGGCCTTGATCAGTCCATTTGAGCCCTATTTTAATGGGTGAAACGAGGCTTACATTGTTGTGGGTAACACTCAAGTAGGCTGAATTTCCAATGTTTTTCACAAATCCCTTGACAGGGAGTTTTCACAAGACTAACATCCCACTGCCGAGAACGTAACTCATTGCGGAACTGTATTCCACAAATACGGTTTTTCGCAGCGCCGTTCCTTTACTCACTTATATCCTAGTGATTGAACGTCTTCTGTCGTCGGATATGTTGGATCTCGTCCAGCGCGCGCTGGATGCGTCCTCTATGGCGCATACCGTCATCGCCAACAATATTGCTAATGTGGATACCCCCGGCTTCAAGCGGTCCGAAGTGGTGTTCAACGAGCAGCTTAAGAGCGCCATGCAGGCCCGCCAGGATGGCGCGCAGCGGCTGCAGATGACCCGGACCGACCCCGGCCATATCGGGCTGGACCCGGTCCCGGAACTCAGCTCCATACGCCCTAAGATCGTGACCGACCTGACCAGCAGCCTGCGCAATGACGGGAATAACGTGGATATTGACACTGAAGTGGCCTTGCTGGCCCAGAATACCGTGTGGTACCAGGCCCTGGCGCAGATCACCCAGCATCAGTTCGCCGGGATGCTCGACGCCATCACCGACAACGTGAAGTGAGCGGGAGTCGCCCATGAAAGTGTTCAATAGCATCGAAATCAGCGCGTCCGGCCTGTCCGCCGAACGCTTGCGCATGGACGTGACGGCGAACAACATCGCCAACGTCGAAACCACGCGCACGCCCGACGGCGGGCCCTACCGGCGCCAAATGGTGGTTTTCGAGCCCCGGGGAGGGGAAGCGGCCCCCTTCCAGCTGCCCACGGCCCTGCAGGGCTTTTTGGCGGACGCGTCGGGCGCCAACGACGCCTCCGACACGGATTCCGACCGGGCCGCCGGCTTCGGCTCGGACGCGGTCTCCGGCTTCGGCGCCGGCCCGAACCTGGACCTGGGCGGGAATTTTTCGCAGGGCCAGGGTGTGCGGGTGGTCGGGGTGGTATCGGATCCGTCGCCGCCCCGCATGGTTTACGAGCCCGGACATCCGGACGCCGACGCCAACGGCTACGTGGCCATGCCCAATGTCTCCACGGTCAACGAGATGGTGGACATGATGTCGGCGCAGCGGGCCTACGAAGCGAACGTGGCGGCCATCGACAGCGCCAAGAGCATGTTCCAGCAAGCCATTTCCATCGTCGGCCAGTCGACCGCCTACTAGGTTCAAGCCTAGGGCCCTTGCTCAGAGCAGAGACAGATGGCACCCATAGCCCCCATCCCACCGACCTCGCCGCTGGCGCAGGCGTCCGAAGCGCAGGGCGTCACGGCCGGGATGATGCAAGCCACGACCGCCCAGATGAGCCAGGGGACCGGGGCCGCCGCGGCCCCTCTGGCCACTTTCCAGGAGTTTTTTTCCGACGCGGTGAAGACTGCCGGCACCTTGGACGCCCAGTCCCAGGACCAGCAGAAGCGATTGCTCGTGGGTGACGTGGATAATCTTCATGAGGTGTTCATCGCCATGGAGAAATCCGATCTCGCCTTCCAACTAACCATGGCCGTCCGTGACAAAGTGGTCTCAGCCTACCAGACCGTCATGCAGATGTCCGTCTGATCGATGCCGTCTAGCGCATTGAGGTGCTCGCAGTGAACGACTTCTTCCGCCAGCTAGTCGACCAATCACGGACCGCGTGGCAGCGTTTCAACCCCCTGCAGCGCGCGATCGTGGTGGCCGTTCCGCTGTTGCTGCTTGTCGGATTAGGGTATCTACTCTATTCAGGCACCCAGCCGCGTTACCAGACGCTCTACGCCAACCTCTCGGCCCGGGATGCGGGGGTTTTGGCCCAGAAGCTCAAGGCCGACAACATCCCCTACCGCATCGGCGCCGACGGCACGACGCTGGAGGTGCCCGAGGACCAGCTCTACGATGAGCGCCTGAATTTGGCCAGCCAGAACCTGCCGCTGGGCGGGGGGGTCGGTTTCGAGGTCTTCGACAAGAACAATTTCGGCGTCACCGATTTCACCCAGCAGGTGGACTACCAGAGGGCGCTCGAAGGCGAGCTTTCGCGCACCATCAGCCATCTCAGCGAGGTCTCGGAGGCCCAGGTCCACCTGGTCCTGCCCAAGCCGGAGCTCTACAGCGCCCGCGAGAAGGACGCCACCGCCAGCGTGGTGGTGGACCTGCGCGACGACGGCCAGCTCACCCAGGAACAGGTCAGGGGCATCGTGATGCTGGTTTCGGCCAGCGTCGAGGGCCTCGACCCCAAGAACGTGACGCTGCTCGATTCCCACGGGGACGTCCTGAGCGACTCCATCCGCGACGACCTGGAGGACGCGGCTTCGGACTCCCAGGAGCCGGGCGTCGACGGGGGCGCCGTGACCGGCGGGCGCCTGCTGAAGCAGACCAACGGCGAACTGGAGGTCCAGGAGCGCTTTGAGCACGATCTTGAGCAGCGCGTGGCCGGCATGCTCGACCGTGTGCTCGGCCCCAACCGCGCGGCGGTGCGCGTGACGGCGGAGCTGAACTTCGACCAGAGCGAGGAGAACAGCGAGACCTACGAGCCCGTGGCCAACAACGAGGGGCTGCCGCGCAGCACCGAGCGCAACGTCGAAAGCTATTCCGGCACGGGCACCTTGCCCGGCGGCGTCCCCGGCACCGAAAGCAACATCCCCGGCTACCAGGCAGAGTACTCCACCGCCTCCAACAGCAGCTACACCAAGAGCGAAGACCTCGTCAATTATGAGATGAACAAGAAGGTCGCCAAGGTGGTCGAGGCGCCCGGCTCGGTCAAGCGCCTGTCCATCGCCGTGATGGTGGACAGCCTTCAGCCGCAGCAGGTCGACAGCATAAGGCAGGCGGTGATCGCCGCGGCGGGCTTGGACCTGTCCCGCGGCGACCAGGTCGCGGTCGAGAACGTCAGCTTCGACACCAGCGACCGCCACGCCTCGGAGCTGGCCGACCTGCAGTCCCAGCGCACCGAGCTCTGGCTGATCCTGTGGAAGGGCATCGTGGTCCTGCTGATCGTCGTCTTCCTGCTCTTCTTCCTCAACAGCATCCTGAAGCCGCGCGTGGTCAGGGTGCAGGAACGCCTCATCCGCGAGATCACGCGGGTCGGGGAATCCGAGGCGGGTGTGGGCGAGGAAGCCGCCATTCCCCTCGACCAGGTGGGACGCCCCAGCGAACAGGCCCTGGACGAGCAGCGCAAAGCCCAGCTTCGCCAGCAGGTCATCCGGCTGGCCCGCGAGAAGCCCCAGACCATAGCCATGCTGATCCGGCGTTGGCTGTCCGAAGAAAAAGCCTGAGGAGGCTTTCCGACATGGCTGTCACCATTGGTCCTAAGTTGAGCGGCGAACAGAAGGCGGCGATCCTTCTGATTTCGCTTGGCCCCGACATCAGTTCTGAGGTCTTCAAGGAGCTGAAGGAGGAGTACGTCGAGCAGGTGGCCCTGCAGATCGCCAACATGAAGCGGGTTTCCCCGGCCGAGCGCGATTCGGTGATGGAGGAGACCTTCCAGCTTTCCATGGCCGACGAGTACATCAGCGCGGGCGGAGTGGACTACGCCCGCGAGGTGCTTGAGAAGGCCCTGGGTGAGCAAAGGGCCATCGAGATCATCAACCGGCTCCAGGGCGCCCTGCAGATGTCGCCCTTCGACTTCATCAAACGCACCGATCCACAGCAGCTGCTCAATTTCATCCAGAACGAGCACCCCCAGACCATCTCCCTGATCCTGGCCCACCTCAACGCCGAGCACGCAGCCACCATCCTGGCCGCGCTGCCGCCCGAGATACAGGTCGACGTCGCCCAGCGCATCGCGGTGATCGAACGGGCGACGCCCGACATCATCATGGAGATCGAGAAGGTCCTGGAGCGCAACATCGCCAGCGTCTTCACGCAGGAGATGAGCGCTGCCGGCGGTGTGCGCGCGGTGGCGGAGATGCTCAACCGGGTGGATCGCAGCACCGAAAAGGCCATCATGGAGAAGCTCGAGGAGGCCAACCCCGACCTGGCCGACGAGATCAAGCGCCTGATGTTCGTGTTCGACGATGTGCTGCTCATCGACGACAAGTCCATCCAGCGCATCCTGCGCGAAGTGGACCAGAAGGACCTCATCCTGGCCCTGAAGGGCGCCGGTGAGGAGGTCAAGGCCAAGATCCTCAAGAACATGTCCCAGCGCGCCCGCGCGCTCATCATCGAAGAAATGGAAGTGATGGGGCCGACCCGCCTGAAGAACACCGAAGAGGCCCAGCAGAAGATCGTGAACACGGTCCGGCAGTTGGAGGAGATGGGGGAGATCGTGGTCGCCCGCGGAGGCGAGGAGGAAGTCTTTGTCTGAGTCGGGCCGTGTCCTGAACGCGGAGGACTACGCGACCGCTTCGCAGCCCTACCTGATGGAAAAGGTGGCCGCGGCCGCCATGGCGGAACTTCGCCGCAAGCGCGACCTGCTGGACAAGGCCCCCGCCGCCCCGGAGCTGGACCCCGTGGCCCTGCGGCAAAGGGAAGAAGCCGCGGAGCTGAGGGGCCAGGCGGCGCGCCTGCTCAAGGACGCCCAGGCCAAGGCCGCCACGCTGCTCGCGGACGCCGAGGTCCGCGCCAAGGAGGCCGCCGCCAAGGCGAAGGACGCGGCCGTCGAAGAGGGCACGGCCCAGGGCAGCGCCGTCGGATACGAGGCCGGCAAGAATAAGGGCCTCGCAGAGGGCCTGGCCCAGTATACCGAGCTTCTGTCCCGCTTCCAGGCCTTGCTGGAAAGCGTTAAAGCGGAGAAAGAGGCCTTTTTCACGGACCGGGAAGCCATGCTGGTGGAGCTGGCGACCAGGGTCGCGGCCAAGGTTATCCACCGGGAAGTCCAGACCCGGCCGGACCATATCGAGAACTTGTTGCGCCAGACGGTACGCTTGCTGTCGGACAAGTCGAAATTGCTGGTCACGGTGCACCCCGACGACCTGGAACGCGTCACCAGGGCCCAGGCCGAGGGGAAGCTCGATTTCCAGGGCCTTAAACAGATCGAGTTTCTGGCCGATGATAAGATGGTGGTGGGCGGCATGAGGATCGCTTCGGGGCACCAGACCTTGGACGCGGCACTCGACAGCCAGTTGGCTGAAATTTCCCGCGGCCTGCTGGAAGAGGCTTACCATGAAGATTGAGTCCCCGCCCCAGGGCGGCGAGGCTCAACGGTTCTTTGACAAACTGCAAAGCACGGAATCCGTCCGCTCTTTGGGGCGCGTGGACCAATTGATAGGCCTGGTCATGGAAGCGACGGGCCCGTCCAGCAGCGTGGGTGAAATCTGCTGGGTCTACGGGTCGGACGGCCGGGAACGCATCCAGGCCGAGGTGGTCGGCTTCCGCAACGAACGCACCCTGCTCATGCCCCTGGGCGACATGCAAGGCATCGGACCAGGGAGCCTGATGGTCCCCACAGGCCATTCTTTCCAGGTGCCGGTTGGGCGGAACCTGATGGGCCGGGTGCTGGACGGATTGGGGCGCCCGCTGGACCAGGCTGGAACCTTGAGGGCCGAAGCCAGGGTGCCGGCGCACCGGGACCCGCCGGATCCGCTCAGCCGCAAGCGCATCACCGAATCGCTGAGCACGGGCGTCCGCAGCTTGGACGGGCTCCTGACCCTGGGCCGGGGACAGCGCGTGGGTATTTTCTCCGGTTCCGGGGTGGGCAAGAGCACCTTGATGGGCATGGTCGCCCGTGACGCCGACGCCGACGTGAACGTGATCGCGTTGGTGGGCGAGCGGGGCCGTGAAGTCCGCGACTTCATCGAGAAAGACCTTGGACCCGAGGGATTGGCGAAGAGCGTGGTCATCGCCGCGACCTCCGACCAGCCGGCCCTGATCCGCCGCCAAGGGGCCCTGGTCGCCACGGCCATCGCCGAATGGTTCCGCGACCAAGGCTTGACGGTCATGTTCATGATGGACTCCGTGACCCGTTTCGCCATGGCGCAGCGCGAGATCGGCCTGGCCATCGGCGAGCCGCCCGCCACCAAAGGTTACACGCCCAGCGTTTTCGCCCTTTTGCCCAGGCTCCTGGAGAGGGCGGGCACGACCAGCCACCGCGGCAGCATCACCGGCCTTTACACCGTCCTGGTCGAGGCCGACGACATGAATGAGCCGATCGCGGATTCGGTGCGGGCCATCCTGGACGGCCATATCGTGCTGAGCCGGGATCTG
>Ga0182024_10011301_pt1 | contig 17961 bp, 18 predicted proteins | sample P32metaG_FD_120480 | JGI IMG/M metagenome (GOLD analysis project Ga0182024, IMG submission 120480) | Permafrost microbial communities from Stordalen Mire, Sweden - P3-2 metaG (Illumina Assembly) | ecosystem: Environmental > Terrestrial > Soil > Wetlands > Permafrost | place: Sweden: Stordalen... | reverse complement strand
TTCCACGATCTGGTGACTCAGTCCATGGGAGCCAACCTAGGCGACACCCAGGTTGGTTTTGGGGTGGGTACGCCCCTGACGCAACGACTGTTCACCCAAGGCGCGATCCAGACCACGGGAGGAACGCTCGACGCCGCGATCCAGGGACTAGGATTCTTTGTTCTCCAGGGCGCCAACGGATCCACCGAGTATACGCGCGCGGGGAATTTCCAGGTAGACCAAAATGGAAACCTGACCACCGCCACCGGCGAGTCGGTTCAAGGCTGGACCCAGATGGTGAATGATCAGCTCGACACGAATACGGCGCCCGGGAATATTACGATTCCGACGGGCACGGTTCAGCCGCCCACTACCACAGGTAACATTTCTTTCGATCTCAATTTAGACGCCGCGGGAACGAGCGGATCAACCAGCGGTACGTTTGCGACGTCGGTTACCGTCTACGACTCACTCGGCAATTCGCACGTCGTGACCGCTACATTTACGAAAGATGCAACCACGCCGAACCAATGGGACTATAGCGTTGCCATTCCGGACGCAGACATGCAAAACCCGCCCTTCACAACGCTTACCGGCTCGCTGACCTTCAATCCGGATGGTACCCTTGCCTCCTCCACGGCCGCGCCACAGCCGCTGGTGATCTCAGGATTAGCGGACAATGCCGCGGACATGTCCGTGAATTGGAATCTTTATAACGGTACTGCTCCGCGCGTCACGCAATACGCCCAACCATCCTCGACCTCAGCGGTTTCCCAGGACGGATCGCCGGCCGCGCAACTGGTTCAGGTGGGCGTCGGCAATGGCGGCCAGATCTTGGCTCAATATTCCAACGGGCAACAGACCGTAGTGGGCCAACTGGCCATGTCGACTATCCGGAATCCCGATTCCTTGGTCGCGGTTGGCAACAACAACTATGAACTGAGCGCCAGCTCGGCGCTCCCCGCCGTGGGCGTACCGGGCACAGGCGGACGAGGGACGGTAGAGGGCGGCGCTGTGGAATCGTCCACGGTAGATATCGCTACCGAATTCACAAATTTGATCGTCTACCAGAGGGGTTATGAGGCCAATTCGAAGGTGGTAACTTCTGTCGACGAACTCAGTCAAGACACGATCCAACTGATCAAATAGCTGGCGCTCGATGAGCCCGATGCAACAGATCGCGGGTCTGGCCGACGTTCCAATCGGCATTGAGATCGAACTTGGCCGCAGGGTCATGACCATAGCACAACTGCTGGAGCTCGGTCCCGGCTCGATCATTCGCATGGCGCGTTCTGCTGGCGACAACATCGATATTTGGGTCGCTGGAGTCCTGATCGGTTACGGCGAGATCGTGATTATCGAAGATGCGGTCGGGGTCCGCATCACGGATTTTAGTCTGGAGGATTGACATTTCAGCACCATGGATTCTTTGCGACAACTACTGGCGATTGGATCGGTCTTCGGGCTTTTATGGCTGGCATTGTGGGCATTTCGGAAAAAGGTTGCCATGCCGTTCCGTGCCCGCAAATCGGGGAACGCCGGCGCTCTGCATTCGCGAGGCCGGTTGAATCTGAGCCCGCAGCACTCGGTCCATTGGGTGCGGATCGGTCCGCGCGACGTACTTCTGGCGGTGCATCCATCCGGAATCACTTTGCTCGGCGACCTGACGCCCGACGTCGCGCCCGGGACCGGGGAAGCGAGATCTCAAGAATAAATGAGGCGCATTCCCTCGCTATTTTGTTGCGTTGGCGCCGGAACAGGTTTTTTAAGGGCTCAGGCCGGCAACCTCGGAGTCTCGTTTGCGACCTCCAAGGGCTCTGGAACCCTGAGCGCGCCCATGCAGATCATCCTGCTTCTTACGCTGCTGACGGTTCTGCCCGCTGTGGTCATGTCGGTGACTCCCTTTCTTCGCATTACCGTGGTGCTGCACTTCCTTAGACAGGCACTTGGAACCCAGACAACGCCGTCCAATCAAGTATTGGTAGGCCTAGCTCTGTTCTTGACCATCCTAATCATGCAGCCGGTGGTGATAGACATGTATCGTCAGGGATGGGAGCCACTGGAGAGCGGCCAGCTGACCTGGCAATGCCTCCGACGCCGCGTCCCAGCCTCTGCGGACATTCCTGCTTCGCTACGCACGCGAAAAAGACCTGCGCCTGTTCTTGGATATCACGCACGCGGCGCCGCCGAAGAGCGCTTCTGATTTAGGGCTCAGCGTAGTAGTTCCAGCTTATGTCCTTTCGGAATTGAAGACCGGTTTTCAGATCGGCGTGATCCTATATCTGCCCTTCCTGGTGATCGATTTGGTGGTGGCTTCAATCACCCTCTCGATCGGAATGGTACAACTTCCGCCTGTAATGCTTTCAGCGCCTTTTAAGATTCTATTATTTGTGCTGGTGGACGGCTGGAATCTTGTGATTGGATCGCTATTGAAGAGTTTCTACTCAACATGACACCGGAAATGGCAGTGGACCTGTTTCGTCACACATTGCTCGAAACCTTCTGGTTGAGCATTCCGCTTTTGACAATCGGGCTCTTCGTGGGAGTTGTGGTCAGCCTGGTCCAGGTCGTCACCTCCATTCAAGATCCAAGTTTCGGGGCGGTCCCGCGGCTGGCGGCATTTCTGTTCGGGCTGCTGCTGCTGCTTCCCTGGATGACGGCCAGGATCGTTGCTTTTACGGCCGCCCTGTTCGGTGATTTCAGCCGGTATGCAAACTGAGTTCACTCTGAACCTGTCGACGGTCTATCATTTCCTGCTGGTGTTGGCGCGCGTGGCGGGACTAATCGCGATGGTTCCCATCCCCGGTATCACCGCCGGTCCAGACGCAAGCCGCATTGTACTGGCCGTGGTGCTCACAGTGGCGCTGCTGCCCGCCGGCTCGGCGCCATTTCTCGCCGCGCCTACGCCGTCCGAGCTGGCTGGATGGATCGCGTCCGAAGCAGCCTTCGGCCTGACCATCGGCGTGGCCATCGCATTCTTGCTCGAGGGCCTGCAGGCAGCCGCCCAGATGATCGGCTTGCAGGCGGGTTACTCATTCGCATCAACCATCGACCCCTCGACGCAGGCCGATACCACCACGCTGCAGCTCATGGCGCAATTGCTGGCAGGGTCGCTCTTTTTTGCGCTGGGCCTCGACCGGCAAGTGATTCGCGTGCTGGCCCGCAGCTTCCAATCGATACCGCAGGGCGGCTACGCGCTGGCGCGGCCCGCCGCCGAGTCCATTGCGCGACTGGGCGCCGGAATCTTTTCTACCGGGCTTCGGCTGGCGCTCCCGGTTATGGCTCTGATGATCCTGCTGGACATTGCCTTCGCGGTCTTGGGCCGGTTGCACGCGCAGCTCCAGGTGCTGTCGCTCGCCTTCGCCGTCAAGATGCTGGTTGCGCTGGCGTTTCTGGCCAGCGTGCTCGCGCTCTATCCGTCCGTGTTCGAGCGGGCGGCCGGAACAACCTTCAGCACATTGCTCGAGCTGTTAGATCACAAATGAGCGACTCCGGACAGCGTACTGAAAAACCGACCAAGCGAAAGCTCGAAAAAGCTCGCCGTGAAGGCCAATTCCCAGCTAGCCGGCAATTGCTCGCGGCACTGCAATTTCTCGCGTTTGTGGCATTGTTCGGCGCCTTCGGAGACCGTCTCTTGGCCGGGACGCGGGAGCTGACCCGCTATTTTCTCTCCGGTGCCTTCGATTGGCAGCTCACGCCGCGCAGTGTGGCCGGGCTATATCAACAAACGCTCCAACACTTGTTTCAGCCGCTGCTCGAAATGGGAGTGTGCCTGACGATGGTGGCGCTGACCGGGCAATTGGCGTCGACGCGCTTGGGAATCTCATTGGAAAAGCTGGCGCCGGATCCGAAACGGCTGAATCCGATCCCCAAGCTAAGCTCGATACCGCGTCAAAATGCCGCATCACTCGCCGAGGCGCTGGTGTTCCTGCCTGTGCTGGCTTTTGCGGTCTGGAAAATTGCCAGCGAAAATTGGGGCCGATATGCGGGCTTGACGCACCAGGCGCTCATGCCGGCGCTCGCCTTAGTGACCGGTTCCCTGAAAGACTTTCTGTGGAAAGCAGCTTTCCTATTTCTGGCAATCGGCTGCCTGGACTTCCTGCGCATACGCCAACGCCACAATCAATCCTTGCGGATGACCAAGCAGGAAGTGCGCGACGAGTTGAAAGAGACCGAAGGCAATCCGCAGCTCAAAGCCCGCGTGCGCCGCATTCAGCGCGATATGGCGCGGCGGAACATGATGAAGGAGATACCCCAGGCCACAGCAGTAATCGTGAATCCGACGCATTACTCGGTCGCCATCCGCTATGAAATGGAATCGATGGCGGCGCCGATGGTGCTCGCCAAGGGTAAGAACTATCTGGCGCGGCGCATTCGCCAAATTGCCAACGAGCATCAAATACCGGTGGTGGAAAACCAGCCCCTGGCCCAGGCGCTCTACAAGTCCGCCGAAGTCGGACAGGAAATCCCGGCGCATCTGTATCGCGCAGTGGCCGAAGTGCTGGCCTACATCTTCCGTCTGATGAGGAAAACATAGATGGCGGCTCCAGCGCGCGCTCTTCCACCCAAGATCACCCGCCCGACGCGGCCGGAAGGAGTCTCAAGCCCTGCCAAGAGTTCCGCGCAAGGGGCTTCGGGCGCGCTGGCAAACTGGCACGAATTTGCTCTGCCCGTTGCCGTCCTCGGCATTGTGCTGGCGATGATCGCGCCCCTGCCGCCGTTTCTGCTGGATATCCTCATCAGCTGCAATATCACGCTTTCGGTAGTGGTGCTGCTGGTCTCCTTGTACATTACCAAGCCGGTGGAATTCAGCGTTTTTCCTACCACGCTTCTGCTCATGACATTGTTCCGGCTGGCGTTGAACATCTCTTCAGCGCGTTTGATCTTGCTCAATGGCAACACCGGAACCGCGGCTGCCGGAGAAGTGATTCAGGCCTTTGGCGCATTCGTCGTGGGAGGGAATTACATTATCGGCGTGGTGATTTTTCTGGTCCTGATCGCCATCCAGTATGTGGTCATCAACCATGGCGCGGTTCGAATTTCCGAGGTCACCGCGCGCTTCACTCTGGACGCCATGCCAGGCAAACAGATGTCCATTGACTCGGACCTGAACAGCGGGCTGATCGATGAGAACGAGGCTCGCAGCCGGCGCAGGACGCTCGCCTGCGAGGCGGAATTTTATGGCGCCATGGACGGCGCCTCCCGCTTCACCCAGCGCGATGCGGTGGCCTCGATTATCATTACGGCGATCAATATAATCGCCGGCTTTTTGATCGGCGTCCTGCAGCACGGACTCGATCTGAAGCGCGCCCTGGAAACCTACACGACGCTTACGATCGGCGACGGCTTAGTGACCGTAATGCCCGCGCTCATGATTTCCATTTCGGGCGGCTTGATCGTGACGCGTGCCAGTTCGGATACCAGATTGGGACTGGACTTTCAAAAGCAGGTGCTCAGCAAGTCCCCGCCGCTGCTGCTGGCTTCCGGCGTCCTCATCGCGATGGCGGTGTTTCCGGGACTGCCAAAGATTCCGTTTCTGGTCCTGGGCGCGAGCGTCGGTACTATGGCGCTGCGCATGCGGCAAAAATCTGCCGCGACCGAAAAAGCGAGACCTGCGGCCACGCCGCCGGCGCGCGAAAATCTGGAGTCGCTGTTGCGCGTAGAGCCGTTGGCCGTGGAAGTAGGGCTCGGATTGGTGCAATTGGTCGAGGGCGGCCATAATTCTCCGTTGCTCAAAAGGATCGCTAGCATCCGCCGCCAATTGGCCACCGAGCTCGGCTATATCCTGCCGCCCGTCAGGGTGACGGATAATTTGACACTCAAGGCGCGGGAGTATGTGATTTCCCTCAAAGGGGTAGAGATCGCGCGCTATGAATTGCTGCACGGCTACGAACTCGCTATCCATAGCGACGACACTGCGGAAAAAATGGAGGGCATTTCCACGCATGAGCCGGCCTTCGGGATTTCAGGTTTGTGGATTTCCCCGGATAGCGTGGACCGAGCGCGTAAGGCCGGCTACACCGTGGTGGATGCGATCAGTGTCCTCGGCACGCATTTGGGAGAGGTGGTGCGGCGTCATGCGTATGAGCTGTTCAGCCGTCAAGACGCCAAGAAGGTGCTGGATCGAGTGGCCGAAGAGAGTCCCAAGTTAGTTGAAGATTTGGTTCCCAAATTGCTTTCTCTTGCAGTGGTGCAGAAAGTTCTACAAAACCTCCTACGAGAAAGAGTATCCATTCGAGATGCGGTGAGTATTCTAGAAGCCCTGGGAGAGGCGTCGCCCATTACCAAGAACACCGTCCTGCTCACCGAGTATGTGCGGCAGGCGATCCGGCGCCAGATCATGAAACCCCTGGTGGATTCATCCGGTGATCTGCAGGCGCACGTGTTGGAACCAAACATCGAGCAGATGGTCGAAGCGGCGGTCGAGCACACCGAGAGTTCCAGTCATTTGAACCTGGCGCCGACGCGCGTGCGCGATATCCAGGAGCGGCTTAAGAAATGCTGCAATCCGCCAGATTCGCCGGGTGTGCTGCTGGCCAGTTCCGGTGCGCGCTTCTTTATCCGGCAGATCGCCGAGAGCATCGCTCCGAATCTGACCGTGTTATCACACAACGAGATTCCTCCCCAAAACCGGATTGTTTCTCTGGGTGTGGTGACCTAGCGGGAGTTTTTAAGATATGCGGTTGAAATCGTTTTTTGCAGACACGATCGAGGAAGCCATTGCGCAGGCCCGCCAAGAAATGGGACCCGATGCGATGCTGGTGAATTCCAAACCAACCAGCGCCGAGGGCCGGCATCTGGGCGCCTACGAGGTAGTGATCTGCGCCGAGAAGACGAATTTGGCTGGGAGCGGCTCTGAAATCGCCGCTCCCGCCGCCCCTAGGCCGGATTCGCCCTCCATGAATAAACTATCGCGCGATGTCTCCGAGTTAAGACGACAGATGGAAAGGCTAGCGTTGGCGCTGGCGCGATCCGGCACGGGCCTCGCGTCCCGGGCTTCCGACGCCGAACAGGCCCGTATCTTGAGCAGCTTTGCGGACGCTGAGCTCGACCTGCATCTGGCTTACGAAATGATAGGCAGACTCGGAACGCCGCTCTCGGCCAGCGCAGCGCGAAACGAACTGCTCCGCATGGTGCGTGTGAATACGGAACTAGGCGCGCCCGGCGCTCCGGGCCGCATCGTCGCGGTGGTAGGGCCGCCTGGGGCGGGCAAGACTTCCGCTCTAGTGAAACTGGCCGTCCAATACGGGATTACGGCGCGCCGGCCGTCGCTAATCCTTAGTGTAGATACGTATCGAATCGCGGCGTCGGAAGAATTGCGATCCTATGCGGCGATTCTGGGAATCGGCTGCCAAATTCTGGACACAACGGCCGCATTGGCGCAGTCGCTTGAAGATCACCAGGGCCAGAACTTCGTGTTTATCGATACTCCGGGGCTATGCCGAAGCGAAATGGACGCCTACCAAGACTTGGCCCAATGTCTGGCGAGTTATCCCGGCGTGGATACTCACCTCGTTCTTCCCGCGCCGATGCGCGCGGCGGATTTGAACCGGGTGGCCGCGCAGTACGCGGTCTTCCAGCCGAAGAAGCTTCTTTTCACCCGCCTGGATGAAACCGAAACCTTTGGACCCATGCTCAGCCAGAGTCTGAAAATGGACATTCCGATTTCCTTCCTTTCCCGTGGGCAAAGAATTCCCGAAGACTTGCAGCCGGCTGACCCGGAGACCATCGTCGATTTGGTTCTGGGACCGGATACATCTCGAGAATCACAATTCGATAAGGCTGTGGCATGAGGGCCGAAAGCACAGCCAAATCTCCGGTTCGCGTCTTAGGGAAATATCAGACGCACAATCATAGCGGCGAAGAGCGAGAGCGCCTGATCCTGGAGCATCTGCCGCAGGTTCGCTTGATTGCCAGGCGCATCCACGAACGGCTTCCGGAAAGTGTGAATCTCGAGGATTTAATCTCCAGCGGCACGCTCGGCCTCATCGCCGCCATCGATCGCTTTGATCCGACTCAAAACGTCAAACTGAAAACCTACGCCGAATACAAAATACGAGGCGCGATTCTGGACAGCTTGCGGGGACTCGATTGGGCGCCGCGCCAGCAACGCAAGCGTTCCAAGCGAATCGAAGCCGCCATCGCCGCGGCTGAACAGCGCCTGCAACGCGCTCCCACCGAGGACGAGATCGCCCAGGAGTTGAATTTGTCGCTCGCCGAGTATCACGAGTGGCTGGTTGATATTCGCGGTGTGAACCTGGGCAGCCTGGAGGCCTCCTCTTCAGAAGAAGAAGGCCGCAACCTCCTCAAGTACATCTCCGACGATGAGGAACATTGGCCGTCGCGACTGCTCGAAAGATCCGAATTGCAACGTTTGCTTGCCGACGCGATCGAGAAAATGCCGCGTACCGAACGAATCGTCATCAGCTTGTACTATCACGAAGAGTTGACCTTGCGCGAGATCGCCAAAGTCGTAAACCTTCATGAATCTCGCGTTTCGCAATTGAAATCGCAGGCCATTCTGAGGCTCCGCTCCTACATGGAAAAACGCTGGCCCGTGGAACGAGGCGTCTAGGAATGCCGGAAGTGGGGGGAACGGCTTGGCTGGCCGAAGAGCTGGCCGGTCAATTGACGCGCGCGTTGGAGTCCATGATGGGCGAGCCGCCGTCCGTTACCAGCGCCCCTCACCAACTGACGGCCGAGGAAATCGATCCGGCGAACGGCGAGCGATTTTGGTGGGAGCAGCGCTTCAGCCTTTCGGAAAACTCGCTGGTTTGGATCGGAGCCGGCACGCCTACCTGGGAAGAGATCGGAAGCCGGGTCCTCAAAAGCGCCGGCGTGGAGGATCAGAACCGCGAGGATATCCGGAGCACATATCTTGAAATCGTTAATCAGGCTCTGTCCGGAGTTGCCGGTGCGGTCTCCGCCCGGGCGCGGAAGGAAGTCTCTTGTACCGAGGGACGCTCGGCTCCTCCGCCCACTTCGGCGGATATCGAAGGGCGACTCTTCGAAATCACCCTAGGAGAAGCGGCGCTTCCTCTGCTGGCCGTATTCAGCAGCTCGGTGGGAAGCCTCAGCGATGCACCCGCCCCGCCCATGGCCAAAGCTGCCGCCCGGAGCGCCCCCGATGCTGTACCCGTTAACTCGCAAAGTCCCTCCTCCATTGACCTTCTACTGGACGTCGAGCTTCCGGTCAGTATCTCCTTCGGACGGGCGCAACTTCCGCTCAAGGACGTCATCAAGCTGACCACCGGATCGATTGTCGAGCTGAACCGAGCTTTAAGCGAGCCGGTCGAGGTTATTGTCAATAACTGTGTCATCGCGCGCGGCGAGGTGGTGGTAGTAGAGGGAAATTACGGTATTCGGATCAAACAGGTCGTTAGCCGCCAAGAACGGCTGCGGACGTTGACTTAAAGTAAACTATGCTGGAACGATACATCCTGCCGCTTGCCCCTTATCTTCTCGCAGCCTTTAATTGCGCGCTGTGTGTGTTCTTTTTTCTGTGTTTGGAAAACGAGATTCGTCTACTCAAGAAAGGGGTGACTGGACCTGGCAAGCTCAAAGACGCCTCGCTTCAGGATCTCAAGGCCAAAGTGGAAGACCTTAGCATGCGGCTACGCGATGCTGAAGCGCGCGCCGGAATCACTACGCTTCCGGCCGCTCCAAAGGCCAGCATCAACCTAAACAAACGCACTCAGGTAATCCGCATGTCGCGGCGTGGCGAGCCGGCCGAAAACATCGCCGCCTACTTGAGCATTCCTCGCAAGGAGGTGGAACTGCTTCTCAAAATCCACGGCCTAATTCTGAATGGCTCGAATGTTCTGAACAGCTCGAGCGCCAATTAGTTGCCGCCGTTTCGCACCGTGCGCGCGCCCGGAATCACCCGCTCGGACCGTCCGTCATCGAGCGTCACATTCACCGTGGTCTCTTTGTGATCTCGCATCACGTCAATCGCGAACATCTTTTTGGAGACCGCCGAGCGAACGGCATTTGAAAGCTCGCTCGGGGTTGTGACGGCAGCCCCTTCCACCTTGGTAATGACATCTCCGGCCTTGATGCCGGCTTTATCGGCCGCCGTGTCCTTCACCACCGAACGGACCAACACGCCCTGCTTCACGCCAAAGTAGGCGGCCAGCTGCGGCCCCAGCGATTCCGCCTCCACGCCGAGTAAGGGATTGCGGAGGGTTGTGAAAACCTGCGGCATGTCCGGCATAGGAAATTCGGGTATATCGAAGCCCGGGCCAAAATTCCCGGTAAACGGCCGCAGCCTGCGCGCCGCGAGGCTGGCGGTCAGAGCTTGAGTCGCGCCAGCGCGGCTGATCAACAGTTTCACATCCCGTCCGGGCGGCGTCTCTCGAACGCGCCGGCCGAACTGCTCCATACCCTCCACTCTTTCGCCATTGTATTCGAGCACCACATCTCCCGCCTTCAAACCGGCTTTTTCAGCGGGGCTACCCTCCTCCACACGCGTGATTTCTACACCGTAAGGCTCCTTGAGCTTCAGCTCTGCCGCCCGTTTGTTATCGATCTCGGCCAAGCTCACTCCCAGGAAGCTGCCTCCCACGAAGGAATGGAACTGAATCGCCTGGGGGGCCATTTGAAAGAAATCTAGCGACTGCGCGCCGGCTGCCGCCGCGAAGATCGCCATCAAGGAAATCCATCGCCTTATAAAACGGCTCATCATAAAGTTCCCTCCCCGCGCCTACTTCCCCCGCCGCAAATAAATCGTGCCGCCGTCCACGTTGATGTGCAAGACCGGTCCGCCTCCATCCAGCGCACCTTCAGCCACTACCGGCGCACCCTGGACTCGGCTGGCCGATCGAACGCGAATCTCCGGAAAATCGGATACGATCCGGCCTAGCGTTCCCTCAGAGCCGTTCCGGGCGACCACTGTTACCGGAAGATTGGACGGAATGAATACCGTTATGTCACCCGCGCGAGTACTCAACATGGAATCTTGAAGCGGATGCCCGCCCAGCAACTCGGCCCAGATGCTGCCCGCGTTGGTGGAAGCATGCAGCATGCCGGCGACGCTGCGCAGCCGGATTGCGCCTCCAGCCGAATCACACTGGACTCCCTTGGCCCCATTCACCTGAATGGCGCCCCCGGAACTTTCAGCGGTAACCGCGCCATCGGCCTGATCTACCTGGATCAACCCGCCGGATGTGCTCGCAAATACCGGGCCTGAAACTTGATCGATACGGATGTTTCCGCCCGCAGCCGAGGTATGCACGGCGGCCATCGCCTGGTGCACCGAGATTTCTCCGCCGGCGGTTTCAAGCCAGGATTCGCCGCCCGCATTCTGGACGCGAATCGCGCCGCCTCCCGAGAAACATCGCAACGCCCCGCCCACGCTGCCCACTTGAATATCGCCGCCGCCGGTGCGCATTTCGGCCGACCCTCGGATACCGTCCACCGAGATCCCGCCCCCACCGGATCGAGCCTCCAACTGGCCGTCCAGATCCGAAGCCCGCACGCTGCCCATTTGTGTGCCGACCCAAACCTGCCGTAGGCCGCGTGGGATCGAAAGCGACAGCTCCGCCTCAGCCGGACTCGACCGTTCGCGCCGGACAGTAAAATAAGCCCGCTCACCCTCTGTCCGTTTCTTGACTTCAAACTGCCCCAGCAGCGGCTGCGCATCCTTTTGGTCGCTCGCTCGCACTCGCAGCGTCAGGGTGTACACGGCGCGATTGCCGCCATCTCCCCGCAAGACGACATTACCTACCGTATCCACTCGAAGCTCCTGAATCGGCGATCGAGCGATCTCACCGTGGATGGTGGCAACCCAATACGCACCCTCGCGCGTCACGCGCGAATCATCTTGAGCCCACGCGCTCCACGCCAGCCCAGCGACCAAAACCAGCGAAATGGATAGAGACTGCTTCATCTAACAGGTGTCATCCAAACGTGTCGTCTAATACGTATCAACTGACGCGTTCATCTCGTGCAGCACTTTTTGCACGCGCGTCCGAATATAGTCGTTGTCTTCTTTCAACATCAGTTCCTGCAGAGCGCCTACCATCGCATCCGAGGCGTGCGGACTGAGCAGATCAATGACCTGCGTTCGCACCCCGGGGTTGTCGTCGGTCAACAAAACCTGTGTCAGCGCTTTGCGCGTGTCGGAATCGTCCGCAAAGTTCTTCAATCCATCCAGCGCTTTCAAACGCACCCCGGCGTTGGGATCGTGCTGGACCGCATATAGCAGCGCACTACGGATCTCCGCCGATTCAGGACGGTTCTTCAGCAGATCTACCGATTCGACCCGCAGTCCGGCATCGGCCGGATCTTTCGCCGCGGCGAGCAGCAGCCGCTGGATATCCCGATCGTCCACGCTGCCCGAGAGCGTGCGCTGTCTGGTTTCATCCACCACGATCTGAATTTTTCCCGCGCCGGTCGGCTCGACATAGCGGACATGCGAAGTGGCCGGATCAATCACGCTAGCCCCGCCCCAGGCTCCGGGAAACGAACCTGGCATCATGCGCGCTCCAAAAAATCCCAGCGCCAGCATGGCGGCGGCGCCCGCTAGCTGCGCCAACCCAGGAGCGAAATGGAAATGAATGGTGAATCCGCCGCGGATTTTCTCCCAAAAGCTCTCCTGTTGAGGTTGCACTTGCGCGAGCTGTTGACGCAGCCCGGCTCGGCATTCGCGCAGCAAGTCGGGGCCGGGAACCGCCGCGGCCTGGTCCAGAGAGCGAAACAGCAGCTTCTCGCGATCCAGCTCGTCCCGGCAACCGGCGCACTCGTCCACGTGCATTTCAACCTGCTCTTCCTCATCGAAGGACAGCTCCCCGTAAAGGAAAAGCGGCAATGTTTTTCTTACCTCGTCGCACCTCATATGAAATCTCCTAGCGCCGTACGCATCTTCTGCGTGGCGCGAAACAGGCAGTTTTTGGCTGCTTCTTCGGACGTTCCTAAAATCTCACCGATGTTCTTCAGCCGCAGGCCCTGGTAGTGCCTCATCTCGAAAACCGTTCGTTCGCGCGGCGTCAAAGCGGCCAGGCTGTCCTGGATTCTTTCGTTAAGTTGACGGCTCATCAACTGGCGCTGCGGATCGCCAAACGCCCGCGAATCCTCCACCATATCCATGCGGTCGAGCGTTCCTTCGCCGGTCTCCACCACCGTACTCTCCTCGCGTCGCACCTTCCGCTTCCGCAATGCATCCAGGCACAGGTTCGTAACAATCCGATAGAGCCAGGTGTGAAAACTGCAGTCAAACCGGAAACTGCCGAGGTTTTTGTACACCCGGAGAAACGCCTCCTGATAAATATCGCGGGCGTCTTCGGCGGAGCGAAGCAGGTTGAAAGCCAGCCGTAGGACGTTTTGATCGTGCAGACGCACCAACTGCTCAAAGGCGTCCTGGTCGCCTCGTTGAGCCGACCGAATCAGCTCGGATTCGTCCATTTGAACGGCCGCCTGGGCCATTGTTGCCTGCAACACTCCAATAGACGGAGGAAAGCGGGAAAGGTCACGGCGGAGCGGCGGGCGGATCAGCTAACCAGCTCGATCTCGATTTTTCTGGCAGCTTGATCCAGCTTCAGGATGCGGAAAGTCCGGATCTGGCCGGTTCGCACGGGCTCGGGACGGGCCGCCTTAGCTGCACTCACACCTTGCTTCCATTTGGCTGAAAGCATGGCAGTTAGCGAGGACAAATCGGCCGCCGGCGCAGCGCTCGGAGCGGCTTCCGCTTCCCTGGTCTCTTCCGGAATCCGGCAGCTGGCCATGATCCCCTCGCCCAATTCCACTTTGGCATGCCCCGCCCTGGCCTCCACAATCCGGCCGCTGACCAACTCGCCCTCGCGGTGCTCGCTGATATACTCGTCGGCCGTGGTCGGCTCCAGTTGCTTGATTCCGAGCTTCACGCGCCGGCGTTCTTTATCCAGTTCCAGTACTACCGCACGAACGTTCTGCCCCACCGTCAGCGCTTCTCGAGGGTGGTTCAAGCGCTTCTCGCGCGTAATGTCGGAAACGTGGATCATGCCTTCGATCCCACTGCCCAGATCCACGAAGCATCCAAAATTGGTGAGGCTAGTGACCGGCCCCTCGACTACCGCTCCGGGCGCATACTTCTTCTGAGCTTCTTCCCAAGGATCGCCCAACGCCTGCTTGAGGCCCAGCGCGATGCGGCGTTCCTCGGCGTTGATTCCGAGCACGACCGCCTCCACCATCTCGCCGGCTTTCAGAACGTCGCTCGGTCTCTTGATTTTCTTCGACCACGACAGCTCGGAAACGTGAATCAGGCCATCCACGCCTGGGGCGAGTTCGATGAACGCTCCGAAATCGGCCAGACGCGATACCTTGCCCTGCACACGCTGGCCAACTTGAAATCGCTCGCTGGCGAGGGTCCAGGGATCGGGCGTAAGCTGCTTCAGGCCGAGCGAAATGCGCTTGGTCTCGGGACTGATCTTCAGAATTTTCACTTCGACCGCGTCGCCGATGGCGAGCACATCGGCAGGCTTAGCAACCCGATGCCATGCCATGTCGGTGACATGCAGCAGTCCATCCACGCCGCCTAAGTCCACGAAGGCTCCGAAATCGGTAAGGCTACGAACCACTCCGCGCACCACCGCACCTTCCTGAAGCTGCTCGAACTTCTGCTGACGGCTATGCGCTTCCTGCTCTTCGACCACCGCGCGGCGATCCACCACAACGTCCTCACTCGCCGTATCCAGCTTGATGATCTTGCACTGGATCTCCTGGCCAACCAGCTTTTCCAGTTCGGCCTGATCCTTGGCGCCGCTGCGGGAAGCGGGCATGAAAGCCTTGGCGCCGACATCCACACGCAAACCACCCTTGACGATCTCGGTGACCACGCCGGCGATGGAACGCTTGTCGGCAAACGCCCGTTCGAGCGCGCTCCAGTCCCTGGGCCGCTCGACTTTTATCGTCGATAGCGTGTAGGAACCCTCCGAATCGGTGCCGGTGATGCTGACCAGCAGCTTGTCTCCTATGCTGAGCGAGAGCTTGCCGGACGCATCGCGGTATTGGTCAGCGGGCAACACGCCATCCATCTTGCGGCCGATGTCGACAAAGATGGCGTCGGGGGTAATCGAAACGACTCTACCTTCGATGGCCTGGCCACGCGGCGCGCCGTGATGGCCGCGCTCGAACTCCAAGAGGATGTCAGCGAATGAATTTTGGTCCGAAGGGGCGGCCGTTTCGTTTAGAGTCGAAGCCGGAACCCCCGGTAGTGCTGGGGATGTCGGATTGTCCATGGGGAGAGAAGATACAAAACCATTGTGTCACAATCCCGGGATAAGATGACAGCTTGGAGCTCCGCAACCGGTTGTGGCGAATCGTCCGCCCCCAGGACGTCGTCTGGATGGCGTTGTACGCCGTTCTGGCCTTCTATGGGCCCGACCGCTCGAATGTCACTACCTGGACGCTGCTCGGCTTAGCGCTCATGCAGGTGGTCGAGCCCAGAATTCCCTTCGGCTCCTATCTCGGCAGCGCGGTGTCGTTTGTTATCAAACTGGCGCTGTGGTACGTGCTGATGGCCTGGACGGACGGGATTGCGAGCAGCTACTACTGGATCATGGTACTGCCGGTCATCTCGGCGGCCACCTCGCTCGGCCTGATCGGATTGATCGTGGCCACCGTGCTGGCTTGCGGCGCATACTTATCTTTTCTGCTTTTTTTAAGCGCTGACCAGTTCATTCCACGCGACCAGATGGAAGTGCTCCTTTTACGTTTGACCACCTTCCCCATCGCCGGCTTCTTGACCTATGAGCTGCTCGAGGCCAACCGCATTGCAACGCGCAAAGCGCAGACCGCGGCCGAACAGCTGGTCGAGGCGAACCGCCATTTGCAGGAGGCTCAAGCGGCGGTGCGGCGCACGGAACGTCTGGCAGCCTTGGGCCAACTCTCGGCCGGACTGGCGCATGAGATCCGCAATCCGCTGAGCACCATCAAGACCTCGGCCGAAATGCTGCTGAAGCAGGTGGATGAAAGCAACTCAGTGGCGCATGAGATGGCTAGTTTTATTTCCACTGAAGTAGACCGCACCAACGCGCTGGTCACGCGCTTCCTGGATTTCGCCCGGCCGCTCTCGCTCCGATTGGAGAAGACCGATCTAACGCAACTCATCGACCGGGCCATCGCCGAAGTGGAGAAACACAGACCTCCGTTCGACGTGACCATTTACAAGAACTACTCTCCCGACATACCGCCCATCCTGCTCGACGGACAACTCATCGAGCGCGTGTTCTATAACCTGATCGTGAACGCGGCGCAAGCCAGCGCGCCCAAAGGAAGCATTACAGTGAAGACACGGCAAGCGTCCCGTACTGTAGAGATCGCAGTGATTGACCGCGGCTCCGGCATCGACCCCAAGAATATGGACAGCATATTCAATCCATTTTTCACCACGAAATCGAGCGGTGTTGGGCTGGGCCTGGCCATCGTATCCAAGATTGTAGACGAGCACGGCGGCAGCATCACGGTGGAAAGCGAAGCCGGATCGGGAAGCGTGTTTCGCGTGTTTCTTCCATTTCAAGAGGGCGACCGATGAAGCCGACCGTGTTGGTTGTAGAAGACGAAGAGAAGCTGCGGCGCGTTATCGAGCTGCAGTTGAAGGCCGCCGGTTACGACGTGGAGCAGGCCGGCAGCGCTGAAGAGGCGCGCAAATTGGCGGAGCGCGCGGATCTGATCCTGACCGATCTGCGTCTGCCGGGCATTAGCGGATTGGAGCTGCTGGCCGATCTCCGCAGCCAGAATTCGCGCACGCCCGTGATCGTGATGACGGCGTTTGGAAGCGTTGAAACAGCCGTCGAAGCCATGAAGGCCGGCGCGGTGGACTTTCTTCCCAAGCCGTTTTCGCTCGATCATCTGATGACCGTCGTGAATAAGGCGCTGGAAGTGAAAACATTGCGCGCCGAAAATCAGGAGCTGCGCGCCGAACTGAGCCAACGCTACGAATTCGACAACATCATCGGGCGCAGCGGGGCGATGCGCGAGATTTTCGCTACCGTGACCCGCGTGGCGCCTACGCGTGCGACAGTTCTGCTGTGCGGGGAGAGCGGCGTCGGCAAGGACCTGATCGCACGCGCCATTCATCATCACTCGCCGCGATCCGGCAAACCTTTTGTCAAGATCAACTGCACGGCGCTCCCGGAAAATCTAATGGAGAGCGAGCTGTTCGGTTATGAAAAAGGGGCGTTCACCGGCGCCAACGTGAGCAAGCCGGGGAAATTCGAACACGCCGATACCGGAACGGTTTTCCTGGATGAAATCGGCGACGTCCCGCCATCGATTCAAGTGAAGCTGCTGCGCATCCTGCAAGAGCGCGAGTTTGAACGCTTGGGGAGCAACAAAACCAAGCACATCGACGTGCGCGTTCTGGCGGCCACCAACGTAGATTTGCGAGCGGCGCTCGAGCAAGGCACTTTTCGCGAGGATCTGTACTACCGCCTCAACGTCCTGCCAATCAACATTCCGCCGCTGCGGGAACGGAAGGAAGACATTCCCTACCTCGCGCGGTATTTTGTGAAAAAGCTCAAGCAGGATCTCGGTAGCCCCGTGGAATCGATTTCTGAGGCCGCCATCGAGAAGCTGCTCGAATATTATTGGCCCGGCAACGTGCGTGAGCTGGAAAATGTGATCGAGCGCAGCATGGTGCTGGCCAACGATCCGGTGCTCGACGCTGAAGACATTCGACTCGATCTTGCGCCCAAAGCTCGCGCGGCCACGGCCGACAGCTTTTTGCCTGAAGGCATGACGCTCGATCAATACGAGCAGTCCATCATTCGCGAAGCGCTGAACCGCGCCAGCGGAAACAAGAGCCAGGCCGCACGTTTGTTGGGATTGACGCGCAACGCGCTGCGCTACCGCTTGTCGCAGATGGGTATTGAATCGTGAGCTGGGGATCGTTCCCTACGTGCGTTTGGCCCGCGCGTACTGTTTTGGCCACGGACCAGCTTGCTTCAATTCGTCGGCGGCACGCAGCGGCCAGTAAGGATCGCGCAGCAGCTCCCGCGCCAGGAAAAC
>Ga0182024_10011300_pt1 | contig 17961 bp, 10 predicted proteins | sample P32metaG_FD_120480 | JGI IMG/M metagenome (GOLD analysis project Ga0182024, IMG submission 120480) | Permafrost microbial communities from Stordalen Mire, Sweden - P3-2 metaG (Illumina Assembly) | ecosystem: Environmental > Terrestrial > Soil > Wetlands > Permafrost | place: Sweden: Stordalen... | reverse complement strand
CGCTTTCAAGGCGGACGAAAAGTGCCTCCTCAAATTCAACGCATGCGGGCGGACGATTTGCTGGCCGCGGTATTTCCCGACGCCGCGGCGTGCCAGGAAAACATTGAAGGCGAGATGAAAATTCCGGACCACCCGCTGATTCGCGAAGTGATGAAGGACGCGCTTACGGAAGCAATGGACCTCGAAGGACTGAAAGACCTGCTGCCGAAAATTCTGGATGGACGCATTCGTTGTCTGGCTGTCGATACGCCCGTGCCCTCGCAGTTTTCGCACGAGATACTCAACGCGAATCCGTATGCTTATCTGGACGATGCGCCACTGGAGGAGCGCCGCGCGCGCGCCGTCGAAATGCGCCGCGTGCTCCCCGAAACCATCGCCTCGGATATCGGCCGCCTGGATCCCGCGGCGATCGACGAAGTCCGCAAGGATGCGTGGCCCGACGTGCGCGATGCCGAGGAACTTCATGACGCTCTGGAAACGCTGATCGTTCTGCCCGAGCCTGGCGCGCCCCAGCAAATGAACTCGGAATCGAGCAGCGCGAGCATCTATCCTCCATACGATGCGCTGGAACTCGCAGTGGCCGAATCTATCCCTCAATGGCGGACCTTTTTCGAAGAGCTTGCCTCGCAGGGGCGAGCCGGAAGAGCGCACATAGCTGGCAGGAATTATTGGGTGACGGCTGAACGAACAAAACTCGCGTCAACCATATTTCCTGGAATCACCGTGGATTCGTCCATCGCCGAAATTGAGCAATCTGCGCCAACAAAGGAGGAAGCTTTAATGGCGCTCCTCACCGGTTGGCTGCAGCATTCCGGCCCGGTCCACTCGCGGATTCTCGCGCGCCTTTTTAATTTGGCGGAGACAGAAATTTCCAATTCGCTTCTGCGGATCGAGGCGACGGGAACCATCCTGCGCGGCCATTTTGCCGATCTTCGCTCTGACGAGATCGAGTGGTGCGAGAGAAGATTGCTTTCACGAATTCACCGCCTCACGGTCGGGAAACTCCGCAAGGAGATCGAGCCGGTGACGGCGGCTCAGTTCATGCGCTGGCTTGCGCGCTGGCAGCACGTCGCTCCGGGCACGCTGACGCTCGGAGAACGCGGAACGCTGGAAGTCCTGCGCCAATTGCAGGGCTACGAAGCGCCCGCCAACGCGTGGGAAAGCGAGATTCTCAAGCGGAGAATTGCGGACTACAATCCGGTTACGTTGGACAATCTTTGCCTGAGAGGTCTGGTGGGATGGGGCCGGCTGTCTCCGCATCCCGCGATGCTACATGATCGCGGAGAGGGCAGCCGCCGCATCGTCCCCAGCAGCATCGCTCCGATCACTTTTTTTGTGCGCGACGATGCCGACTGGATGGCTTGCCGCCACCACAGCTCCGGATCCGATCACCAGAAAGGATTGAGCCGCGGCGCAAAAGAGGTTCTCGAACTTCTCGCAAGCCGAGGCGCATTATTTTTCGCGGACATCGTGCGCGGAACGCGGAAATTGAAATCCGAGGTCGAGGCCGATCTCTGGGAACTCGTCGCCGCCGGCATGATCACCGCGGACGGCTTCGATAATTTACGCGCGTTGATCGACCCCAAGCGCCGTTCGGGCCAGGGCCGCGGACGTACGTTGCGTCCTCGTGACAGCGGAGGACGCTGGTCTCTGCTCTTCACGGATAAAATGGACGACCGCTCCCCAGCCGTCGAATCCACCTGCTGGATGCTGCTGAAACGGTACGGAATCGTATTCCGCGAGCTCCTCACGCGTGAATCGATCCAGCTTCCCTGGCGCGAAGTGCTCATCGCCCTGCGGCGTCTTGAAGATCGAGGTGAAGTCCGCGGCGGCCGATTTGTCAGCGGTTTTCTCGGCGAACAATTCGCGTTGCCCGTTGCTGCCGATTCATTGCGCGCCTCGCGATCACAGGAGCCTAGTCACGAAGTGATACGTATCGCGGCCGCGGATCCTCTGAATCTGGTTGGCATCATTCTGCCCGGCGATCGGATCCCCGCCAATTCGGGCACCACCTTCGCTTTGCGCGACGGCATCGTCGCAGAGACAAATCCAAGTCCAATCGATAACCTGAGAACCGCCCGGGCCGGTTAGTTCGCACTGAATTTTCTGCCATACGTGCAGGAATCTCCAGACGAACCCAAGCTCCGGGATTCGCGCCGGATTCCGAATGGGCACTGTCTGCAACGGGCGGAAAGCTATTTGCGGGACCGACGAGACTCGATTCTCCGACCTCCTGCGTGACAGTCAGCATTAAAAATACTATCTTGATGGGCCGTCCAGCTTTGTTCTGCGAGGACGAGCGCAAGTGCGGATCGCTGATTCATTTGGAATCGGAGCTGTAAATGAAGCCGGCCAGGTTTAGATACGTCCGCGCGGAAACAGCGGATCACGCGATCGAGTTGCTTGATGGCGCGGACACAAACGCTAGGATCCTCGCGGGGGGACAGAGCTTAATCCCGGCCCTGAGCGCACGAAGCATCACCGCGTCTTTATTGCTCGACATCATGCATTGCCCCGGCCTGAATGAAGTGACGCAGACCCCAGATGAAGTCACCGTAGGCGCGGCCTGTCGACAATCCCGGATTGAACTGAGCCCGGTAGTTCACCAATCCATTCCGCTGCTTTCCGAAGCGCTTGGTTGGGTGGCCATGCCACAAGTTCGCAGCCGGGGAACGGTTGTAGGTTGTCTGGCGCAGGCGAACGCAGGCGGAGAGGTGCCAGTGGTGTCTCTCGCGCTTGACGCTCAGCTCAATCTCCTTTTGAGCGGCAACGCACGGCAACGAATGCCGGCCGGCGATGTTTACGCTGTTCAGACGGGCACTCGGCTGCCTCCGCGAAGCTTGATCGTATCGGCGTCATTCCGAACGCTCGCTTCCGGTGAAGGCTGGGGGTTTAGTGAAGTCCAATTGCGTCAGGGCCACTTCGCCCTGGTGTGTTGCGCCGCAACACTTCTGCTTGAAGAAAGCGGGCGCGTCCGGTCGGCGAGAATCGCGATCGGCGGGCTCACCGCTAACCCGTATCGCGCGGGGCGCGCGGAAATGTCTTTGATCGGGGAAATTGCCGATCAAGATTCTTTGATTCGCGATGCAGCGCAAATCGCGTCCGCGGAACGACCCTGGCCCGCGCGCACAGATCTACACGCGACCGGGGCTTTCAGAGCGAAGGCGGCTGTCGCGGCAGTCGCCCGTGCGCTCAGAAATGCGCGAAGCCGATGCTCCAGGCAAAAAAGGAGTGACACGTGACTCCGCTTGATTCGACACCTCAGAAGGCGGCGCGGGATGATCCGAACGAATCACAGACGTCGCTGCGTGTCACAGTAAACGGAAAGCAACTACGAACCTTGGTACCCGACCGTCTTCTGCTGAGCGATTTCCTGCGAGAGGATCTCGGTCTAACCGCGTTAAAGGTCGCTTGCGGAGAAGGCGCCTGCGGCGCCTGCACCATAGTGATCGACGGCGAGGCGGCGCGCTCCTGTACTTTGCTTGCAGTGCAGACCGAGGGAGCGGAAATTCTGACTCTCGAAGGACTGAACGCTCCCGAGGGACTGGACCACGTGCAGCGACTCTTCCAACAGCATCATGCTTTGCAGTGCGGATACTGCACACCGGGGTGGCTGATGACTGTTTACAGCATGATCAAACGCTCCATCCATCCGGACTCAGCCGAGGTCAGCGAGTATCTCAGCGGTCACCTTTGCCGGTGCACGGGGTATCGAAATATCTGGGCAGCAGTGCGGCGGGCGCTGGGAGCAGCGAATGATCAATCCGTGAGCGGAAGAGAATGACGAAGAAGACGACCAAAGCCATAGCGCTTCCGCGAAGCCGGCGGTATGTCGGAGAAGCGGTTTTGCGCGCCGAGGATCAGGAACTCTTAAGAGGGCGCGGCGGATTTCTTCCCGATCTTGCCGCTCCAAACGCAGCCGAAATCTGCATTGTCCGATCCACGGAGCCGCACGCAATCGTGCGCGCGATCCGGAAGGAACGCGCGCTGGCGAATCCGGGAGTGATCGCCATATTGACGGCAAATGATTTGGATTTAGTCGAGGACGTACTTCCCTGTGTGGATATGATCCCGGGAACGCTGGACGCGCGCCATCGCGTCATCGCCAGGGAACGGGTTCGCTACGTGGGGCAGGCTGTTGCTCTGGTTGTCGCGGCAAATCGCTATCTTGCGGAAGACGCTGCGGCTCTCGTCGAGATTGAGTACGAATCGCTCCCGCCGGTTACCGATCATATGGCCGCGAAGAATCCCGGCGCGCCCTTGCTCTATCCGGAACTGGGAACCAATATCGTTTACCAGGTGAAACAGACCGACGGTGATCCCGATTTCGCCGCGCGTGACGGCGATCTGGTTATCCGCAAACGATACGAATTCCACAGGCAGACTGCGGTGCCACTGGAAACGCGCGGAGTCACGGCGAAGCTCATCGATAACGGCGAGCGGTTGCACGTGGAAAGTTGCACCCAGCTACCGCAAGTGCTGCGTGCGGTTCTGGCAAGCGCATTCGGCATTAGCCTGGAGAAGGTCCGGGTGACGGCACCGCGTCTTGGAGGCGGCTTCGGGTGCAAAGAGATGGTCTATCCCGAGGAGATATTGGTTCCGGCCGCAGCGCGCAAACTCCAGCGGCCTGTGCGGTGGCTGGAAGACCGGCGGGAGCATTTTGCTTCCGCGACGCATGCCCGGGAAGAGACCGTCGACGCGGAAGCGGTCGTGGCTCGGGATGGCGCGTTCATCGGACTGCGTCTCACGGGTTGGTCGAACATTGGCGCGGCGTTCGGCTTTGTAGGCAACACGCCGATCACAGCCATGGGAGCGATGGTCCGCGGTCCGTACCGCGTTCCTAACCTGGACGCGGTGATGTCTTCCGTGGTCACGAACAAGACGCCATTGAATGTTTTACGCGGCGCTGGAGGTCCCCAGGCGGCTCTGGTGATGGAGCGGCTTCTTGATGAAGCTGCCCGCAGTCTTGGAATGGATCGCGCCGAAATTCGAAGGCGCAATCTGATTCAACCAAATGAACTGCCTCTCGATCGTGGTGCAACCGGATTCGCGAACGCGCACCACATTATTTATGACGAAGGAGATTATCCGCGGTGTCTCGAAGCTGGTTTGAACCTCGCCGAATATGAAAATTGTGAAAGCGATCGCAAGGCGGCCGCTGCGCGGGGGAGACTCCGCGGGCTCGGCATTTCGATGTACGTCGAAATTACGGCGGTCGGGCCGTACGAAACGGCGCGAATCGCTTTGCAGCCCGACGGAACGATTCTTCTTTTCAGTTCGATTATGCCGGTCGGGCAAGGGTCGGAGACGACGCAGCGGCAACTGGTTGCGGAGGAACTCGGCATTGCCATGGAGCAGGTCGCCATACGGCAGGGCGATACGGACGAAGTTCCGGATGCTGTTGGAACTTTCGCCAGCCGCGGCGCGGCAGCGGGCGGAGCCGCGGGGCGAATGGTGGGACGTGAACTGGTCAAGAAAATCCTTAGCTCTTTCGCCGAGATACCTGATTGCGATCCCTCCAAGCTACGCTGGGAGGAGGGCGGTGTAGTGATTTTGGGACCCCCCCGGGAGTTCATTCCGCTGCAGGAAATCCCCGCACGGCTGGCATCGCTCCGTGGAGACCTCGAGCCAGGGACAATCGAAGCCAAGCACCGAATCGAAATTCCCAGGCCGTCTTACTCTTATGCAACCCATATTGCAGTAATTGAAATCGATCCGGAAACCGGAGAACTCAAGATTCCACGCTACATCGTCGCGCACGACTGTGGAAAGATCGTGAATCCCCTCTTAGTCGAAGGGCAAATCGTGGGTGGAGTGGTTCAGGGAATCGGCGAAGTATTGCGCGAACATGTGGTCTACGATACGAGCGGAAATCTGCAAACACGGGCTCTGATGGACTACGTATTGCCCGGCGCGTCCGACGCCCCGGCGGATTTCAAACTTTGGCACATGGAAACACCCAGCAGTTTCAATCCGTTTGGGATTCGCGGCGTCGGAGAGGGTGGAAGCATCGGTGCGCATGCTGCCATGGCGAACGCCGTGGCCGATGCGCTGCGCGATTACGACGTTGCGGTAGATGGATCAGGGCCTTTCACGCCAACCTGGATCATGGAGGCCCTCAGCAGGCCTCCACGCGTTTCCGTCTCCGAAAAGATTTAGCCCAAAAGCCACGACGGTCGGGAACGTCGCCGATGACCTAGGTCTTGGCCGCAGCCGGTTTGCGAACCGCCGCAAGGCCATAAGCATCTTCCAAATGCTGGTCCGGTTTTTCCTTTATATATTTCGCAAATAAGGCGATTCCGTCGGGATCTTCCAAAATATCCACCTGGACGCCCTTTTGACGAAGTATTTCCTCAGTGCCCGAAAAATTTGTAACATCACCGACGACGCAGCGCTTAAATTGACGCCTGTAGATCAGCGCCGCGCAAATGTCACAAGCGCTGAGAGTCGTAAAGATTGTGGTCTCGCTGAAATCCACGCGCCCCGCATCCCGCGCGGCCGACGTCTCGCCATGATTGTAAGGATGATTCTCCTGGACCAACGTGTTGTGCCCTTTGCCTACAATTTTCCGCGTTTCATTGTTGACAATTACGCCGCCAATGGGGCAGCCGCCTTCCTCGTATCCCTTTCTTGCCAGCAGGACGCCAATTCGCATGAAGTCTCTGTCCGTCAGCTTCTTGAAAAAACCGTCCTCAACAATTTTCGCAAGGCTCCTGGTCGGGAGGTGGGCGATCAGGTTTAAAACCTCCTCGGTCACAGGAGTATCCTTGGTAATGAGTGCCTTCATAAAACTCCTTTCGGGACAGCGACGCTTCGAGCGTTAAGGGATTTGAGGTTTCCATTCTCCGGGAATATCCCGAAAAAGAGAAGTAGGCCGATGCGACAAATCTTGAGCAGCGATTAAGGTTCCTCCTGCACCGCGGGTTTTGGACGCGAGCGGGACACAAAAAACAAAAGAACAACAGCCAGGTAGGAAAGATAGACGTAGGGCAGCTTCCCATACACGCCTTCAGGCGCCGGATACAAATTCGCGACGACGGCGTAGACCATGGCGAGGCATGCGATGTACGGGATTGTCCTCGTCGCGAGATTAACTATGCCGTGGTGATCTCGCAGATACCCCGGAAGGGCAAAGCACACCAGCCCATAGCTGACTACGAATCCATAAACCGCGAGCATGCCCAGCCAGCCGTAAACGTCGACTCCGCTCGTACCCCGCACGGCAAGGATGGCGACAGGAATAAACGCAGCGAGACCCGTGACGAGGGTCGCGCCGGACGGCGTTTCGTTTCGCGAGTGTATTTTCCGAAGGGACCCGTGCGTCAATCCGTTGTGCGACATTTGCAGCAACACTCGAGCGGCGGCCGTGATGCCCGCCAGGCTCCCTGCGAACAAGCTCACCAGCGCTCCGAGGTCGATCAACAATCCCAGCACTGGCATGCGGCCGACTCCTGCAAGCACGTGCATGGGCACGTCCGACGTTCCGAGGTCTTTTCCACTCATACCGAACCCGAGAATTTCCGTGTAGGCGCAGATGGTAAAGAAAACTCCGCCCAGAACAGAAGTCAGGATGACCGCGCGCGGAATGGCCTTCAGCGGGTTGCGTGCCTCGGACCCCAAGGCGGTTGCAGCCTCGAAACCGACGAAACTATACAACGCAAGTACGAGGCCTTGCCGGAAGCCGCTCGGCGTCACGCCGCGAAGGTGAAGCTGGTTCGGATCGCCGTGCAGGCCGTGGCGATAGAGCACCAGCGCCATCACCGCGACAACGGCTGTCACGGACACCGCTTCCATCACGAGCATTGAGCGCGCCGAGATTTTTACATCGCGCCAGGCCATCCATATGAAAGGCGCGGCGAAAATCGTTGCCAGCAGCAGAGTCGAAAGTGCGTGGCCAGTGGCGTTATGAAGTGTCACGTTGGCGTAATAGTAGAAAGCGCCAATGTTGCTGGCGCTCCCCATGATATAGGCCAGCAACAGACTCCACGCGGCCGTGGCTGCAAGCCACGGCGGAAGGATCATTGCGGCGTAGGAATAAAGCGACCCGGGCGAGGAGGAGTAGCGGGCAAAACGGCTGATGCACCAGGCAACAAGAAGAATTCCGCACGTACCCAAAATGTAGGCGAGCCAGGTGCCATTCCCGGCGAGTGTGTAAACGAGGGGAACTGTCACGAACGGGGTCAGCGTCGGGCAGGCGCCGGAAACGGATAGCGCCAGGGTCTCCATCGGTGACAGAGATTCCTGCCGTAAGCCGTAGCCGCCGGCTTTCGCATCCTTCTCCACTCCGCCTGCAAGCAAGGTGTGTTTGCTGGCGCCGGTTTCTTCCGCAAGCGCAAGTGCAGCCATTTTGAACAAACCGGGTTCCACGCTGCCAGGAGGAAAGCGCCGTTTCGTTGGCGTCATGATGATCTTTCCGGGTGCGCGATTTGCCTAAGGACGCTCATAGTCCTCTGCAGTAAATTCATCTAGTAGTATTTAGATTCGCGCTTGCAGCGGAAGGCGCTACAATGTCGGATCGATGTCACCATTGTCCCGCCGCCGCGTCAAAACGAAAAATCGAAATAACTGATCCTCCTTATCGAAACAATGAGCTTCTGCTTCCGCGGAACGCCGCGTAGCCTACGTCAAACATGTTAGATGGATGGGCCTTTTTCGACGGGCCGCCGTAGGCCTCGGTTTTCGCCCTTGGATCCAAAATCTATTTCAAGAGGACGGACCGATGTCCAACAACGTCAGGCATTGCTGCATTCGGACGCTGATTTGTTTCTTCCTCGCATGCGCACCCCGCGCGTACGCTCAGCAAACTTTGGGTGGCATCACCGGCACGGTGACGGACTCTTCCGGCGCGGTCGTACCAGCAGCGACCGTCACAATCGTTGGTGACCAGACAAAACTCACTCGCACTCTTCAAACAACCGACACCGGCCGATACGATTTCGTTAACCTGCCGATCGGCAACTACACGATCACGTTCAATCGCACGGGATTTCAATCCTTGAATATTCCGTCGATTCAAGTCCAGGCCAACCGCACCGCTACCGTCGACGCTACTTTGAAAGTCGGACAGGTCGGTGAGTCCATCACGGTCGAGGAAACGCCGCTCCTCAACGTCGTCGATACGACCAACGGCTACGTGATGGATAAGGCGGAACTCGAGGCTGTTCCTTTGCCCACGGGCTCCTTCACCGGTTATGTGATGCTTTCTCCCGGCGTGGACGAAGAACTCCCCGCCGGGACCGGAGCGAACGCGGGCCTCGGAAACCAGCCTGTCTGGGCCAATGGCCAGCGCGACACCAGCAACACCTTCCTTTTGAACGGTGTGGACGCCAAAAATATTTTTAACGGCAAGACGACGAGCCAGGTCACCTCTTCGAGAGTTGTGAATGAAACCGGCGTGAGCACTTCTTCCGCCCTGAGCGCCCTTCCGGTTCAGAGCAGCGCCTCGGTTTATCTCGCCGTCGGAGAATCGATCCCAACTCCGGCTCCGGAGTCCATTCAGGAAGTTCGCGTAAACACTTCCATGTACGACGCCCAGCAAGGCTCCACGAGCGGCGCGCACATCGACATGAGCACTGGGTCAGGCACGAATAACATTCACGGCCAGGCTTACGTTCATCGGGGAACAAACTGGCTGAACGCCGATCCCTATTTTTTCAACGCTGATCCGAATATTCCGCAGGATGAGAAAAATCCCAGTTTGCACCGCTACTCCGCGGGCGGAACGGTGGGACTGCCGATTGTAAAGAACAAGCTTTTCTTTTACGGAAGCTATCAGCACACGCACGCCTCGGACGACGAAATCGGAATCTCCAGGCCGACGGTTCCGCCCGGACTCACCGACGACCGTTCGGCTGCGGCGCTTGCCGCGGTTGGGAATAGCAACAATCTTTCGGGTCCGAATTCCCTTGGCCTGAACGACACCCTGATTAATCCGGCGGGCGTCATCGGGACTGGGGCGGGCGACATCAACCCCATCGCCTACACCTTCTTCAACTATAAATTCCCCAACGGACAATATCTGATCCCCTCGGCAAATCCCAATGCCATCGCGCTGACTACATCGAACCCAGCGCTGATCGAGGCGTTTCCGGAAGACGCGGAGATTCCCGGCACGGCCTATTTCATCGCCGACCAGGCGGTTTCCGATCTGGACTGGAACCCTAACTCGACCCACTCGTTCTCGGTAAAATATTATTACCAGCATGACCCGACTACCGCTCCATATGCCTACTCGTCTGTCGCGGGCTTTGCCCAGCATCTCGACGCAGGCAGCCAGGTAATCTCCTTAAGCCACACACAGATCGTTCGGTCCAATCTGAGCGTCACGGAGACCTTCGGATTCATTCGCGAAAAGGCTTACTCCACGGTCAGCCAGCCCTTCACGCCGGCCCAGTTCGCCAGTGCATGCGAGTCCGAGACGGCTGCCGCCGGCGCCTCCGTCTCCGCCACTGATTGCACCATCAATACCTTCGGTTCCACTATTTTCCCCGGCATAACGATTACCTGGCCGGGCAGCGTCCTGCCTTCCTATCAGCCCGTGTTGAATGTCGGCGCCGGTGCGCTGTCTCTCGCCGCATTTACGGGTGTATTCCAAAACCGCTTCAATCCCTCCGCAAGCGCGATCTGGACCCTGGGGAAGCACACGATAACTTTCGGCGGTAGTTTCGCGTACACGCAGCTCAACACGCGGGATCGAAGAAACCAATTGGGAACAATCGAATCGCAATCCATCAACCAGTTTCTTCAAGGCGAGCTCGAGGATGATTATCTTTACGCTGGAACCATCGTTCTGAACGGCAACCCAAACCGGTACTGGCGCGCGAACGAAACCGGCGAATACATCCAGGATAAATATCAGATGCGATCCAATCTCTCCATCACCGCTGGCGTGCGTTTCGATTGGGACGGCGGATTGACGGAGAAAAACGGAAACCTGATCAACTTCGACCCGTCGAAATATTCATACGATCCGACAATGGAACCAACGCTGGCAAATCCCAACTCAAATCCGATTCTTTCGACCGGCATCATCGTTGCGGGAAATAGTCCGCATGCGACGTCCGGCGTGAGCAACTCGACCCTTACCGGTCGGCAATGGGGATTTGCGCCGAGGATTGGCGTTGCGTGGAGCCCAAAGATGTTCAACAGCAGGGTAGTTGTTCGTGCAGGCTGGGGAATGTATTACGATCGCGGCGAGCTATATTCCTACCTTTCTCTGCCGGGCGCCCAGAGCCTTGCGCCGGGCGGTCCGTTCGGGATCAACCAGCAACAGCCCTTTGTGGGCGGGCAGTTCTGCCCGACCGCGGTTCCCGGTACGTTTGAACCGTGCTCCACGACACTATCGAGTCCTTGGGGACCATCGTTACAACCCGCCCCATCGGGCAATCCAAGCACCATCGCACAAATCAATCCGGTCACCGGCGTTGCCGCCATGCCCAACGCTGCCGGCTTGCAGAACGGCGATACACCCTTTTATTTTGCGGCCTACGCGCGCAACAACAAACTTCCTTATACGATGAACTCGTCTCTCGACATTCAATGGCAGCCGCGCAATGATCTCGCGATTGATATCGGCGCGGTGGACGCTCTAGGCAGACATGAGGTCATTCCAGTCCCGTTCAACCAGGCAAGGATTGCAACCCCAACGAACCCGCTGTGCGGCCCCGCACCGGTCTGTCCGAACCCGTCCGCTTCCCCATATGCCCAGTCCTACACGTATGGCTATACGGTCCAAACGGGCACGATGGCCGATGGTTGCGGCTTCCTGAGTTGCACCCTGAATTTGCCAAATGGACAACCAATGCAATTTAACATCGATGGCGGAAACACTGACGAGCGCGTCCCCTATATCGGATATTCCGCCGATTCGGAACTGTACACAGCCGCGGGAGTTTCGGCCTACAACGCCCTGCAAGTCCACGTGGAGAAACGGATCAGCCACGGACTTCAGGCCGGCTTTTCCTACACGTTTTCGCGATCCTTTGATGAGCAGAGCGCGCTGGGCCTCTACTACAATGGTAACAATCCGCAGGATTTACACGGCGGGTACGGGCCATCGGACTACGACCGCACGCACGTTTTCAATATCGACTACCACTACGAGCTTCCGAAATTTGCCCCCACGTCCACCGTGGAAGGAAAGTTCGTGGATGGTTGGAGCGTTCAAGGTCTCGTGACCCTTCAGAGCGGGCAACCCTATAGCGTGATCGACTATTCCGGCGCCGTAGGAAGCGCTTTCTACAGCATCACCGACGGAATTACCAATCCAATCGCTCCTCTGGCTCCCGGTTGCACGGCCAAGAACGCGGTCACCGGCGCGATTGGCAACAATTTCAATTTCCCGGCATTGAAAGCGTCGTGCTTCACCGTACCGCTGCTCTATCCGTGCAGCGCTCCCAACGCTCAAACCCTGGACGGGAGCTTTCCCTGTTCGGCGATCGCTCCGGGGGATACGTTCGAAACGAATTTCCTCGCCGGCGGGGGACAACGCAACATCTTCCGCCAGTCCTGGCAGAAGCGCGGGGACATTTCAGTGGTGAAGGCGACGCAAATCACGGAACGGTTTACGCTGAAGTACAGCCTGGATATATTCAACCTGACCAACCATCCAAGTTTTGACATTCCGATCGACAACATCGACCAGAATTTGGCATTTAGCCCCTTCCCGGTCGCCCAGCCGCCATATGGAGACAGCACCACACCGACGCTGGCCTCCGGCTGCGGCACTTCTAACGCGGCGAACGGCTTCTATTTCTGTCCCACCGGCCTCGGGCAGACGGTGAAGACCATCGGCAGTTCGCGGCAGATCCAAATGTCTCTCAGCTTGCTGTTCTAAGTGCCGCTTCTTCGCGTGGGCAGGGCAAAAATCCTGCCCATTTGCGATTCCGCACCGAGGTACACACAACAGGACGTTACAACTCGATTCGACATTCCTCTTCTCGAATCGCGATGGAAATGTACACTCACGCGATTCCGCAGCGCCTGCATGATGCAGCGGAGCGACTGGATCGGGCAATTGGACACAAAAGGGCCTAAATTCAGGAGAGCGGCGACGAACACGCTCCGCTAATTTACTGATTTGTTCGGTGGAAATGGCGGGGCCGACGAGACTCGAACTCGCGACCTCCTGCGTGACAGGCAGGCGTTCTAACCGACTGAACTACGGCCCCGCTGAAATGATTCTTGATTGGTGGGCAGTGCGTGATTTGAACACGCGACCTTCCGGGTGTAAACCGGACGCTCTAACCGCTGAGCTAACCGCCCTCGCTTTTAGATTCTACAGGTTCGCTCGGGGGATTCCTAGACCAAATCGAAAATCAGCCGGGGTCTGTCTCTTGTCTTGAAAATTTAATAAGCGAAAGGTTGTAAGTCCAGGCGGCCGTCAGTATGATCTGCGAAACGCAGCGATCCCCGAATCCCATGAGGAAGGCTACTGTGAAATCCAATGAATCCACGGATGAAGTGGGAACTTTCAAGGGCGAAAACGCAAGTGATGGCAACGCTGGGCGTGGGAATCCTTGCGCGTTGTCGCGGCGCGAACTTCTTATCGGGATGGCCGCGATTGGTGCTGGAGCAGCCGTTCCTGCGCTAGGCTACGCGGTGCAAATGGGAAGCGCCGCCGCGGCCCGCCCTTTTCGCATTGACACCCACCATCATTTCACGGTTCCCAAATTGATTGCCGAAAGCACCGCCAAGGGAGTCAACCAGGCCGGGCTTCAGGATTGGACTCCTCAAAAATCGATCGATCAGATGGATAAAGGCGGCGTGGCGACGTCAATCATTTCGATCAGCGATCCCGGTGTGTGGTTTGGCGATAACATGGCCGCCCGCGGCCTCGCGCGAGAATGTAACGACTACGCCGCCAAACTGATTGCGGATTATCCTGGCCGCTTCGGCCTGTTCGCGACTCTGCCGATGCCTGATGTCGATGGCGCCCTGCTCGAAATCGAATACGCGTTTGACAAGCTCAAGGCGGACGGCGCGTGTTTGCTGTCGAGTTACGCGGGCAAATATCTGGGCAACCCGGCGTTCGCTCCGGTGATGGATGAACTGAATCGGCGGAAGGCGGTCGTGTTTTGCCACCCATACTGCGCGGCGTGCGGCACGCAGGCTGTTCTTTCGGATGCGCAAAATCGCGGCGTGGAGTTTGTGTTCGATACGACGCGCACGATTGTGAGTTTGCTGTCCACTGGCACGGTTACACGCTGCCCGGACATTCGCTTTATCTGGTCGCATGGCGGCGGCACGGTGCCGTATATTACCAGCCGCTTGAGCGGAGTCGCCCCGCAGCTTCCGAAAGGCGTGATCTACGAACTTCAGAAATTTTATTACGACACCGCGCAGGCGTTTAATCCTTATACATTGCCGTCTTTCAAGAAACTTGTCCCGGCATCTCACATTTTGTTCGGGACGGATTTCCCGCTCGGCGGCGGGTCAGCGGCGGCTGTCAGCAAGGGCCTGATCGAAAACGGAGGATTCAGCGAGAGCGAGTTACGCGCCATCGATCGCGAGAACGCGCTGACATTGCTTCCGAGATTGAAAACGTAGGCTTTTCCTTTTCCGTTCGAGGCGGCAAACTTCCGAATCCGCTGGCCGTCTTCCACTTGTCGTCCGTTTCAATTCCGAAACGGAAATCTCAGATAAGCAGTCACTCGTGGGGATGCGGCCGTGCTTTTCCGTCTCCATTTTTCAGGATGAATTTCTGGGCGCGCTTTCCAGTATCCACTTCACCCGTGTAGATGTTTCCCTTGGAGTCCATGGCAATCGCATCGATCCAATGAAACTGTCCCGCCATGCGGCCGTTGTCTCCGATCGAGCCCACGGGAGTGCCGTCCTTGCGGTCGTGGATCCAAATTTTGTCGTTCGTGCCGTCTGCAAGCAGCAGGTACTTTTGCTGCACATCATGGGAAAAGGTGAGGTTGTAGATCGTCCCGCACATGCCGAAGGTTGTGCTGCCGGGCCCGCCGCACTCAGGGCCGCGAGAAGGTGTCGAAGGGTGCACGAAAAAACTGGAAACAAATTTCCCCTGCTTGGTAAATACCTGGACTCTGTCGCTTCCACGCTCGCAGATATAAACAAGCCCATCATTCGAGATGTGGACGCAGTGGAGCGCGGGCGCCAATTGCTTTTGATCCGGAGGCGGTCCCGATTTCCAGTCATACGGCGGCGTGGGATCGTTGTCGATCTCGCTGAGGGGGATGCCGTGTCCGCCCCAGCCGCGCTTGTATGCGCCGCTCTCCATGTCATACACGAGGACGCGCTTTTGATCCACGATGTAAAGTTCGTGGGCGTCTTCATCCAGATCAAAGAAAAAAATCCCGCCCGGAAAAGTGTCGGTATCCTGGTTCGTCTGCTTTAAGGGTTGTGCTTGTTGCCCCGGCGGCGTTCTTGGTCCGCGATGGCCAAAGTCCCATAGAAACTTTCCATCGCCCGTAAATTTTTGAATGCTGTCTCCCCGGGCGCTACCTCCGAGCCAGACGTTTCCCTCGCGATCGACGAGGATCGCGTGCTCGGCTCCGGCGCCAGGCTTTTCGATCCCCTCGGCGGGCCAGCCGGGCACGTAGCCAGGACCTCCCCAACCCTTTATAAGATTCCCTGCCGTGTCGAATTCCAGCACGGCCGGCGCGGCGATGCAGCAATCCGTGCGCGGCGGTTTTGTGGCTGCGCCATTCTCATCGGGGTTGATGTCCCGCGGGCGGTTGAACACCCAAATGTGGTCGTCCTTATCCGTCACCATCACCGGGACTCCCTGCATGAGCCAATGGTTCGGCAACGGCTTTGGCCAGCTGGGGTCGACTTCATACACCGGTGGCTGTTGAGCTCGCAACCGAGGAGCAGCGGCAAGAGCATAGAAGCAGGAAACGGAGATCACAAAAGCAAACGCGTTGTTCCATCTCTTGGAAATCCGCATGAAAGACTCCTCCATCGAGTGTGCGCGCAATATTTGGAAGGCGACTGCGCGGAGTCTAATGGAGGAAATGACAGGATGTCAACGCGCGACAAAGCGCCGCCGTTTATTGAACGTTGTGAATTCGCATCTGGCTCGCATCGTGAGAGAGACACAAAGATCTAGATGGGCAGCTAATTGACACCTTCAGGGGGCGGTGAGAGAATCGCCGCCAATGGTGGCCCGATGAAAGCGAAGATAAACCTTTCGATACTTAGTCTCGTCCTCCTGCTGGGCGTATCGTGTCCGATGTTCGCTCACCACGGGACGGCATCGTACGATACGAAAAGCGTGGTCACGGTGAAGGGAACGATGACGGATTTCCGCTTCATCAACCCGCATGTACAACTTTATTTCGATGTGAAGAACGACAAGGGCGAAGTCGAAATGTGGCAGGCCGAACTGACCGCTCCGAACAAGCTATCCAGGGCCGGCTGGGACAAGCACACGCTGAAGCCTGGAGACCCAATTACGGCTAGCGGCTATGTTTCCAAAAACGATCCGCACACGATGTGGATCAATAAACTCATCGGCCCCGACGGAGAATCGCTCCACCTGTTTGAGGAATAGCCAATCCAGGAAAGCCGGGGTGAACGGGTAGGGAATGAACAGGAGAGTCTACGTGCGTTGGCGCTTGGCTGAATTAATGCTCGGAATGTTCATGGCGCTGTCCCTCTCGAGTGTTCTATGCGCGCAGTCAACGGCTCAACCAGCGAATCAACGCAATGCGGCGGCTAAAGCGGAGTCAGCTCCCGCGCCTGTTCACGATCTGACCGGCGTCTGGATGATGCGGAATCCCCCCGGTTCCCAGCGCGGTTTTACCAACTTTACTTTTACGAAGGATCCCCCGGAAATGACGCCCTGGGCACAGGCGAAATTTGCCGAGGCTAAAGCCTCCAACGGTGGGGAGTTCACTCTCAAGACGACGAACGACCCGGTGCTTACGAAATGCGATCCTCCCGGCGTACCGCGCGTTTATTTTCATCCGTATCCGTTTGAGTTCGTGCACACCCCAAAATATACACTCATGCTTTACGAATACGACCACACGGTGCGCCGCATTTATACCGACGGCCGCCCGCTCCCAAAGGATCCCGATCCACTTTGGATGGGGACTTCGGTTGGCCGTTGGGAAGGGGATACAACAATGGTTGTGGATACCGTGGGGTTTAATGACAAGACATGGCTTGACCGGCTCGGTCATCCACACAGTGAGGAATTGCACGTCGTCGAGCGATTCCGGCGCGTGAACAAGGATCACTTGGAGTTGGACATCACGATGGAAGACCCCAAAGCGCTGGTGAAACCCTGGACGACGACTTTCTATTATGAGTTGAGGCCAAATTGGGAGTTGGGGGAAATCTCCTGCTCGGGGGATTACCTGGATTTCAACAATTTCGAGAAATAAATTCATACGCTATCGGTAAGTCGCCGCATTCGGCTGAACACGAGCAAGTGATTCCTGCCAAAGTAAGTTTCCGCGTTTTCTTTCCATAGGAATTCCTGTCCAATTTCTAGTCACGGATGAATCTGCTTTCTAGTCACGGATGAATCTGCGTATTGGACCCAGGAAATGGCTTCCGGCCGATGCGCCTGCGAAAAAAGCGCTAACTACGACAAAATTACCGGTCCTAGTACCTCGCTGAGGTGAGCTTGAATTCTGCACGTATCCACCTGAGCCACGGCCACTTATCAGATATTTTCTGTACTGGCCAGCATTTTGCTCCAATCCACCTCGTAAGAACTCAACATGGAGAAAATAAACAGCTCCAATTCAATCAGAGCTAAAGGACGAAAATCAAAGCAACTTGAGGAGGGCCAAGAAATGATGCTCCTTAAACGATGGGCAATGGTAATGGCCGGAATTCTCGCAATCACTCCGGCTACGTTTGCAAGAGACCACGACGAAGCGAAGAAGGAAGAGGATCGCATAGCAAATTCGGGCGCTGTCATGCGCGAGATCCTCGCCGTCCCCGACGATATTCCGCGAGACCTGCTCGACAAGGCGCGATGCG
>Ga0182024_10011298_pt1 | contig 17965 bp, 20 predicted proteins | sample P32metaG_FD_120480 | JGI IMG/M metagenome (GOLD analysis project Ga0182024, IMG submission 120480) | Permafrost microbial communities from Stordalen Mire, Sweden - P3-2 metaG (Illumina Assembly) | ecosystem: Environmental > Terrestrial > Soil > Wetlands > Permafrost | place: Sweden: Stordalen... | reverse complement strand
GACGAAACCTCCCAACACAATCAAACCTAAATACCATGTGCCTGCCCATCACCCTTGGAGAAAACCATGGAAGCGGACATTTCTATCTGGCAGAAACCCGGACATTTCTACTTTGCGTTGACAGTTTACGCTCGAGCTCTCGCAGCGCCTGGCGACTACAAGCGTGGAGGGCCTACTTTTTTCAACATCGCACCTGCCGGACGTTTTGGCGCAGGGGTGAAGAACCCCGCCTCGGTTGGCACGGTTGCCGTTTCACACTGCTGTGCGAATGTGCACTGAAGCCACGTGGCGTGATTTCTGTTCTGCGTGGGGCCGGCGTGGACATGCGCACCACAAAGAGCTAACGTCGTATGTGCACTTCGGAGGACTGTATGGCAAATGATTCGCACCAAAGAGCTGCTGAGTTCCACGAGCTTGCCGCGCATGCTCATCGCGTGGCCGCGATGCATCATGGCAAGGAAGATCACCAAACCGGACATGAGCACGCCAAGCAGGCAATGGAACATTCGGCCAAGGCCTACCAGAGGTCGCAGGAAGCTCTGGAGCAATCCGCCATGTTCGCTGGGGGGCAGGGGACGAAGAAACGATGACGATGGCGCTTGGCTTCCTGTCTCTTGCGCCGGGATTCTGAGCCGCGAGAAATAGCTCGGCTGCGAGTCGCTTGCCGCGGCCCTATGTCTTGGCGAGTTCAGCCTTGAAGCGGTTTTCGACCTCGCGACGGCTCAGTTCGTTTTTCGCGTCGTCCAGCACGATCGAATATACGATTTCGTTCTTTTCGATCTGCGCAGTGATGAATGCACCGACGTCCTGCAGGGTCTGATTGGTAAATTTCACCAGCCTGCCGTCTTCCAGTGTCTTGATCCATTCCTCGGTGGGCATATTGTTTTCGTATGAGCGGTGTTCGTGTTCCGCGAAAGTTCCTGGACGACTCGTCTTAACCTTTACACCAATCCCACACAGATCGTCGGCACCCGAAATCCCACCGAACCCTGATCACATCTCTGCGGCGACTAAGCGCCCGGGGCTGCAAGTCGCGATCGCTTCCGCCGCGCGCTTTTCGCAGCGGCGAGCAGTTCAACTTCATCCCGGGCGGACCTCGCCATGCGTGGCGCCTCCATCTCTCTCTTGACGCCCGCGAGGAGCGTTTTGTTCGGCGTCCAGCTAAGCGTTTTCTTTCGCATGCCCCAAGGATGGTCCCGAATCGGTACCAAAGCTGTTCGGTTGTGAACATGTGCCCGAAGAGGCTTGAATCACACGCCAGCCCGCCTGAGCCCAGGCAGAAGGAGACCTCCAAACGAATTCGCCTGGGAAACCCTCGGGTCCAGAAACTCAACCGACAAAGCATGTTCAAACGAGCCCGCGTCCCTGGGGCTGCGATTTTTGGCCGGACAATTTGACCGCTCGATTCGGGTTCACGGTGAGCACAATCGGCTGCGCCAGCGGCGCTTTCGCAGTATGCTGGTGCCGTTAGCCTGACAGAGCCGAGGAGGGAATCGCGTGGACGGAAAATCGTCGCCTGCATCGAAACCGGGCGCACGGATTGAATCCGACTCCATGGGCAAGATCGAGGTCCCAAGCGACCGCTACTACGGTGCGCAGACGGCGCGGTCATTGATCCACTTCGACATCGGCACCGACAAGATGCCGCCCGAGCTGATCCGTGCATTTGGAATCCTGAAAAAGGCCGCGGCGCTGGTCAACCAGGACCTCGGAAAGCTTTCCGCCGACAAAGCGAAGCTGATCGTCCAGGCCGCCGACGAAGTGATCGCCGGAAAACTCGACGCGCATTTTCCGCTGCGCATCTGGCAGACCGGCAGCGGAACGCAGACCAACATGAACGCGAACGAGGTCGTCTCGAATCGGGCGATCGAAATATCCGGCGGCGTGATGGGCAGCAAGAACCCCATCCACCCGAACGACGACGTCAATATGTCGCAGTCCTCAAACGACACCTTTCCCACAGCCATGCACATCGCCGCGGCGTCGCGCGTGGTCGAGGCGCTGATTCCCGCCGTCGAGAGATTGCGCGACGCGCTGAATGCGAAGGCTCGCGAATTTGGCGACGTGGTCAAAATCGGTCGTACGCACCTGATGGACGCGACGCCGTTGACCGTGGCGCAGGAGATGTCGGGTTGGTCGAGCCTGCTGGATCGCGACGTCGCGCGACTGAAGGAAGTGCTGCCGGGGCTCTACGATCTGGCCATCGGCGGAACGGCCGTGGGCACGGGCTTGAATGCGCCGCCGGAATTTGCCGAGCGCGCGGCGAAAAAGATTGCGGAGCTGACCAGACTGCCGTTTCGCTCGCATCCGAACAAGTTCGCAGCGCTTTCCGCGCACGACGAAATCGTGTTCGCGAGCGGAGCACTGAAGACGCTGGCGGCTTCGCTGATGAAGATCGCAAACGACGTTCGTTGGCTTGGCTCGGGCCCGCGCGCAGGCTTGGGCGAGCTGATGCTGCCGGAGAACGAGCCGGGTTCGTCGATCATGCCCGGTAAGGTGAATCCCACGCAGTCGGAGGCGATGACCATGGTCGCGGTACAGGTGCTTGGCAACGACGCGGCCATCGGATTCGCCGGAACGCAGGGAAATTTCGAGTTGAACGTTTTCAAGCCGGTGATGATTTACAATTTCCTGCACTCCGTGCGGCTGCTTACCGATGCCTGCCGCTCGTTTACCGACCACTGCGTGCAGGGAATGGAGCTGGATCGCGAGCGCATCGAGCAGTACGTGAAGAACTCGCTGATGCTTGTGACCGCGCTGAATCCGAAGATCGGGTACGACAAGGCGGCGGAGATTGCCAAGAAAGCCCACCACGAGAGAATCAGTCTGCGGGAAGCATGCCTGAAGCTCGGCTACCTGAGTGAGAAGGAATTCGACGCGATCATCCGCCCCGAAAAAATGACCAGCCCGTGAACGGAGCCGCCGGCCAGGATTCGGAGCCATGTTGACGGCTCATGGGCGCGTGCATGACCCGCAGATTGCCCGGGGCATGCCTCTTTGACGACAGGCTCGAAATCCGATGGCTGTGGGCTGAGATGAAGCGATACCATCGCGGTGCTCCGGCGGGCTGACGCCCAGCCGACTCGCTGGAAAAATACCTAAAGCAGACCGGGTCAACCCGGATCAGGAGGAACTTTCGATGAAGAATCGGCTCATGTACGCGTTCGCGATCCTCGCACTGGTTCTCGCGCTGGCGTTTCCGGTGGTGGCACCGGCAGCTCCGCCGGCTCCCAAGCCCCAACCCACGCCCGCCGCAGCTGCTGCAGCCCAGCGGCGTCACCACATTCACGACGCCATTGATGCGCTGCGCGCCGCACGGACTGATCTGACCGGGGCGTCGCATGATTTCGGCGGACATCGCGCGGAGGCCGTCCGCTCGATCGACGAATCCATCCATCAGCTTCAAGTCTGCTTGCAGTACGACAAGTAGTCCAGAGTCGAGCTCAGTCGGGCTTGCGGCGCCGTCAACTCACAGAAGACGCCGCAAGCCGGGTGATTTTCTGCCTTTCCGCGTTGTGTGGTTCCTTCCGCTGGATGCGTCTCGATCGGTAGGTGCGCCCCCTTTGCCCTGAAAGCAATTCTGCAGCGGTGCGACCGGACTTCCCGCGTGGGCAGCACGGACAGGGAAATCGGGCTGCCTGGCTCGGAATCATGAATTGCATTCGGGCGACGGGAATACCGATAACCCTGCAGGGGAACCGCTAGCGGGCGGCCGTAGAGGTGGGACGGGCGGAGCCAATCTGGTGGACGATTTGCGCTGCCAGTTTTTCGCTGGTAGAGCAGGTGGATTCGTTGATGCGGCACTGCGCAATCGTCAGTTTGCAGCCGCAGGTGCAATTTTCCGAGTTCATGCGCTTCAGAGCCAGGCGTTTCTGCTCCGGTGTGAGACCGTGGAAGTCCACGCCGGGGAGTTCAGTTGCGTTCGCGGCGTTCTTCAGGAAGATCTGGCCGTTGTCCACAAAGGTCTCAATCCGCGTGTCCACGTGTTCGCCAAGGAGCGCGCGTATTTCGCGGTCGTATACTTCTGTTGGGTACAGCCCGACATGCTTCTGCACCACGCGGCCATCGGTATTCACAAGAAACGAAGTGGGTAGCGCCGGAACGCCGCCGTATTCAGCGGAAATCCCGTTACTGCCCATGACGATGGGATAATTGATCCCCGCATCGCGCGCGAAATCGCGCACTTCCTCCGGGGTCGCGTCCTCGTCTTCCGAAATGCCGATGATTTGCAGGTGATCCTTGTAGCGCTTGGCAAGATCGATCATCTGCGGGATTTCCTCGCGGCAGGGCGGGCACCATGTCGCCCAGAAATTGACGATCACCACCTTGCCGCGCCACTCGGCCGTGGAAAGGACGTGACCCTCGACGTCGTTCACCAAAAACGGCGGCATGAGCCCCGCGTTACTGGCGAAACGGATGACCTTGGGCGCGTCATCGTCATCGTCGGGGGTGCTGTCGGCCGAGTTTTCCTGCTGCGCGCTGCGAGCAGCAGGGGCGCTCCGCGCTGAGGAAGCGCGGTTTGAGGCCACGACTTTAAGCACGTGTGTGGTCGCCAGCGCAACGGCAAGCAAACCGAGCGCCGCCACCACGACGATAGCGAGAATATAGAGCCTTTTCATTGTATGGGCGCTACTGCCGGGTCCATCCACCATTATGCGGCAGAGGCGTGCGCGGCACAACGCCGCCTGGTCAGACGGTTAGAGACTGGGAAGGGCGCGCCGGTTATGTGAATTACGCAGAAGAAGGTCCGATCGCAGACGGCTTTCCCTGGTTTGAATTTTCATAAACCCGATCGCAGGGCGCAGCCGGCAGCGGGCTGTTGGCAGACTGTAATCCGATCCGGATGAGCTGGGGAGGACAGGGGGAGCGAATCGCGCCGGGCCCGGCCCCATGCGATAATCCACGTGAAAGCGTAACGGCAAATGCGCAACATCAAGCTCACCATTGCATACGACGGGGCGGAATTCCATGGCTGGCAGCTGCAGCCGGGCATTCGAACGGTTCAGGGCGCGCTGGTCGACGCGGCGTGCAAGATCACACAAGAGAAGATACTGATCCAAGGTGCAAGCCGCACCGATGCGGGAGTTCACGCACTGGGGCAAGTGGCGCATTTCAAGACGCAGTCGGCGCTTTCGGCCACCGAGTTTCAGCGCGCGCTGAACGCGCTTTTGCCGCCGGCAATCCGGGTGGTTGCCGCCGAAGAAATGGGCCCTGACTTTCACGCGCGGTGGCAGGCGCAGGGAAAGACCTACCGCTACCGGATATATCGCGGGCGCGTCCTGCCGCCGTTTGAATACCGCCGCGCGCTGCACTATCCGTGGGCGCTCGATGAGGCCGCGATGGCCGAGGCCGCGAAGAGGTTCGAAGGCGAGCACGACTTCACCTCGTTTGCCGCGTCTTCTGGATCAGAAGAGGATGACCGCGATCGCAACATGATCCGCGTCATCCATTCATCGGAAATCGTGCGGGAACCGAATCGTGAGGAGATCGCCTATGCGGTCCGCGGGCAATCGTTCCTGCGCTACATGGTGCGCAAGATTGTGGGAACCCTGATTGAAGTCGGAAAAGGAAGGCTTGTGCCGGACGACATTCCAAAATTGTTCGAGCTGCGCGACCGTTCGCGCTCCGGACCTACGGTCGCGCCCGGAGGACTCTACCTCGTATCGCTCGAATTTCCGGATCCGACCGATTCGCTTGCGTCCTCGGCGTCGAGGCGTCGCGTCGTGTCCTAGCTTGCAACGGCGGTTGCGGAAGTCGCGCAGCCTGGGAATCGTGTAGAATCTGCGGGAAGGAAGCCCTGCGCACGTGAACCACGAACTCATCCACGATTGGAACAGCCATTCCGGACCGGACATTCCTGCGGGACGTTGCGTGCTGCTCGACGATGAGACGCTGCGCGATGGCCTGCAGAATCCGTCGGTGCGCAATCCTTCGATTGACGAAAAAATCGAGATCGTCCACCTAATGGACGCGCTGGGAATTGATACGGTCAATATCGGACTGCCCGGCGCGGGGCCACGCGCATTCGCCGATGCCGAGGCGCTGGCGCGGGAGATCGCCGGCTCGCGGATGAGAATCCGCCCGCACGCTGCCGGGCGGACGCAGCGGCAGGATATCCAGGCGATCATCGAACTTTGCGACCGCGTGGGCCAGCCAATGGAAGCTGCACTGTTTCTCGGATCGAGTCCCATTCGGCGGTTCGCCGAGGATTGGACCGTGGACTATTTGCAGCGCACCACCGAAGAGGCGGTGAAGCAGGCGGTGTCGGCCGGGCTGCCAGCGATGTATGTGACCGAGGACACGGTTCGCACCGACCCCGAGACGATTGTTGCGCTGTATTCGACGGCGATTCGCGCCGGCGCTCGCGCAATCGTGCTGTGCGATACGGTGGGTCACGCAACGCCGCGCGGGGCCTACAACCTGGTGAAATTTGCGATCGACGAGGTCGTGAAACCCTCCGGGGAGAAGATCCGCGTGGACTGGCATGGGCACAACGACCGGGGGCTGGCGGTGGCGAATTCGATGGCGGCGATTAATGCGGGAGCCGACCAGGTACACGCAGCGGCGCTCTCGCTCGGTGAACGCGTTGGCAACACGCCAATGGAAATGATGCTCGTGAACCTGCGGCTGCTCGGGGTGATCGACCACGACCTTTCGCAGTTGAAGAAATACTCAGAGGCTGTTGCGCGCGCGACGGGCACCGTGATCCCGCCCAATTATCCGATCGTGGGCCGGGACGCTTTTCGCACACAGACCGGAGTGCACGCGGCGGCGATCGCCAAGGCGTACAAGAAGGGCGATCTGGAGCTGGCGGACGCGATCTACAGTGGCGTGCCCGCCCACATGTTTGGGCTCGAGCAGATCATCGAGATTGGGCCCATGAGCGGGCGGTCGAATATCGTTTACTGGCTCGGCAAGCGTGGGATTGCCACGAGCGATGAGATCATCAATCGCATTTTTGCGGCTGCAAAACAGTCCGCATGCGTGTTGTCGGAATCGGAAATTTTGGCGCTTGTGGGTCCGTCGGCACAACAGTAAGCGGTGCGCAGCTTGCCGGCAACCAAGTCCGGAGGAGTACAGAATCACATGGCGACCACGCAGGCCCGACCCAACATCCTGGTTCGGCCGCTGGTTCAAAGCGATCTCGGCGAAGCGGCCCGGATTATTTGCGTGGCGTTCGGAACGTTTCTGGGGGTTGCAGATCCGGAGCGATTTCTGGGCGATGCCGACATTGCTCGCTCGCGGTGGAAGACCGAGCCCTCCTCTGTGCTCGCCGCCGAATGCGACGGCAAGTTGGTCGGTTCGAATTTCATAGCCAACTGGGGCAGCTTTGGCTTTTTCGGTCCGTTGACCATCGAACCGGAATATTGGAACCGCGGAGTGGCGCAACGGCTACTCGTGGCAACGATGGAAATATTCAAGCGTTGGGGCACGCGCCACATGGGTCTCTACACATTTGCACACAGCCCGAAGCATCTGGCGCTATATCAGAAGTTTGGATTCTGGCCGCGAGACCTGGTGGCACTGATGGCCAAGCCGGTCGGCGAGAAGTCGGCTACCTCCGCCCCGGGTACCGTGGGGTTGTCCGCGGCTTCGCGCGATGAGCGCCCACAGGTGCTTGCGGCGTGCCGAGAAGTGACCGACGCGAATTTCCAGGGCCTGGATGTTGGGATGGAGATCCGGGCGATCGCTGAGCAGGGTTTGGGCGACACCATACTGGTGTGGAACGACCAAAGACTCGCGGCGTTCGCGGCGTGCCATACCGGCGCGGGCAGCGAGGCCGGGAGCGGAGTCTGCTATGTGAAGTTTGCAGCCGTGCGTCCTGGACCCAACGCAGGCAAAGATTTTGTCCGGCTTCTCGGTGGTATAGAAACGTTTGCGCGAACAGCAAGTGCGAAGAAAATTACCGCCGGTGTGAATCTCGCGCGCCGGGAGGCGTTTCAGGCGATGATCGCCGGCGGATTTCGCAACGAAAGACAGGGTGTGGCGATGGAGACGGGCGACGCGACCGGCGGCTACAATCGCGCCGGTGTCTTTATCCTCGATGACTGGCGGTAGACCGGGATGTGCGTCGGGACAGCAACGATGCAGAAAAACTCGCTGCGAGCAATCGGTTCTGGTGGAACCAAAATCCCGCGCTTCGCAAACGGCGACCCTGGCCGCTGTCGCATCCTGAGGTTTTGACGCGCAAGGAGCAGCCACCATCTGGAGATCGATGTATCAGACCTTACCCCGGACGTCGGGCGCGGCACGAATCGCGTGAAACACGCTCTCATCTGCGGTATCTTTCTATGGATGGCTACACTTTCGGCTCGCGCGACCGACGATTCGGTTGGGAAACTTGCCGGCGATCCGGCATGCGCACGCGGCCTGCAGTGGATCGACAAGAGCTCCGCATGGATGACCGACCAGCAGATCCGCCTGACGGAAATTCCGGCTCCGGAATTTGACGAAACGCGCCGCGGGAAGGCGCTCGAAGAACTGTTTGCGGCGAGTGGTTTTCAGGTCCGCATCGACAAGACCGGCAATGTGATAGGGGAAAGGCCGGGCTCCGACACCAAGAGCGTAATACTTCTGGCGGCCCATCTGGACACGGTATTTCCGGCAGGAACGGATGTGGTTGTGAAGCGCGACGGCAGCCGCTTGCTCGCTCCCGGAATCGCTGATAACGGGGCTGGGCTTGCGTCGCTCGCTGGACTCGCAAGGGCGCTTGCGGAATCGCGCGTGCGCACGACGAAGACGATCGTCCTAGTCGGAGACGTGGGTGAAGAAGGAGAAGGAAACTTGCGCGGGATGCGCGCGCTCATGGATAGCTACGGTTCGCGGCTTTCGGCGGTGATTGCGGTGGACGGACCGTCGACGGATCACATCACCACGCAGGGCATCGCGTCGCGTCGCTTCGAGGCCAGCGTCACCGGGCCGGGCGGCCATAGCTGGTCCGATTTCGGCGCGCCAAATCCGATCACGGCCATTGCGCGCGGGATCGTGAAGTTTTCCGCGACTTCCATTCCGACCGATCCACGGAGCTCGTTCAATTTCGGCACGATTGAAGGCGGCACTTCGGTCAACTCGATTCCGTCAAGCTCGGCCGTGAAAATTGATCTGCGCTCGGAGGACGAAGCTGAACTCGGCCGGTTGGAAGTGGCACTGCGCGACGCGATGCAGGCGGGCGTGAAAGAAGAGATCTCCGCAACGCAGTCTGCCGGGGGTGCGCTCGAGTTGAAATTCCGCTCGCTCGGCACGCGCCCCGCAGGGAAGTTGCCCGATGATTCGCCGCTGGTCCTCGCGGTCCGCAACGTGGACCGTTATCTGGGGAATCGTTCGCGGCTGGAGCGCAGCTCGACCGACGCCAACGTCCCGCTCTCGATGGGAATTCCGGCGGTGGCGCTTGGCGGCGGAGGGCGGGGTGGCGGCTCGCACACCCTGGACGAATGGTACGATCCTTCCGGGCGCGAGCTGGGGCTGAAGCGCCTGTTTCTAACCGTCGTCTCACTCGCCGGCGTAGAGCGGTGAGATTCCTCGCTTCGCGATTCTGTCCACTCTGACCTTCAAATCTGTTGGAGCGTTTTGGGCGCGGCTTGCCGGCGCCCCGCTCTCCGCATAGACTCGGACCCGTGACCTCGAGAAACGCGTCATGATGAGTAAGTCCCTGCGCGCGGATTTCGCATTGGGATTCTGCGCGCTGATCTGGGGTGCCACGTTCGTGGTGATCAAGGACGCGCTCGCCGACGTATCCGTGTTTGCGTATCTGGCGATGCGCTTTGGGCTTGCCGCCACGATCATGGCCATCCTGTATTGGCGGGCGCTCGCGCGATTGACGCTCGCAACGATATGGGCCGGGCTGCAGATCGGTATCTTCATGTTCTGCGGTTATGCGTTTCAGATAGCCGGCCTCAAACTCACGACCCCATCGAAAGCGGCATTTATTACCGGGTCAAGCGTGGTGATCGTCCCGTTGTTGCTTGCGACCTTTGCCGGACGCCGCATCGGGCGCTGGACCTGGGCCGGATCGGTTGCCGCGCTCGGTGGCCTGTACTTTCTTTCGGTGCCGCGCGAGGGAATCTCAGGGCTCAACCGTGGTGATCCAGTCGTTTTTGGCTGCGCCGTTATGTTCGCCCTACATTTTATTTTCGTCGGGCGCCATGTCAGGCGGCATTCGGTCGCGGCGCTCAGCTTCCTGCAGGTCGCTACAACCGCTTGTCTTTCTTGCGTGATGTTGGCAGTCGTTTCCGCTGCCGGCTGGGAGCCGCCGCGGCTCGACTGGACGAATTATCTGGTGTTCGCAATCCTGTTGACAGCGATCGGCGCGACGGTCGTCTGTTTTTCGCTGCAGACCTGGGCGCAACAGTACGCTTCGCCTGCGCACACGGCGATTCTGGTGAGTCTCGAGCCGGTGTTTGCCGCACTTACGTCGCTGATTTTCGCCCGTGAGCATCTCGGAGGCCGCACTCTGCTGGGCGCCGGGCTGATCTTCGCAGGCATTCTGCTGGCGGAATGGAAGGGGTCGGTTGAGAACCGCCCCAGCGAAATTCCCGCGTAACCTTTGGGCGCACCGGCCGTTTATCTGGTAGAGAGCGCGTTCTGCGGAGAATCTGTTGAAGGTTTTGAAAAAGGAACCAGACGAACGTCTCCTGATCGAGGCGGCACAGTACGACCCTGCCCGCTTCGCGGAGCTGTACGACGACAATTTCGAGCGCGTCTACGCGTACGTGGCACGGCGGGTCGAGAACCGCTCGGATGCAGAAGACCTGACGGCGGAGGTGTTTCATCAAGCGCTCGCAAAGATCGCGCAGTTCCAGTGGCGAGGGGTGCCCTTTTCAGCGTGGCTCTACCGGATTGCGGCAAACGCCATCGCCGATCGCTGGCAGCGCGCGAGCAGGGAGAAAGGGAGCCCGGTCACGGACGATCCCGCCGATCCTTCCGGCCGCGGGAATCCGGAGGAGCTCGAGCGGCGGGCCAGAATCCTTCGTCTGGTCGGCGAACTGCCGGACGACCAGCGCCGCGTGATCCAGATGCGGTTTGCCGAAGAAAAAGGCATCCGCGAAATCGCGCGAGAACTCAAGCGCACCTCCGGCGCGATCAAGCAACTCCAGTTTCGCGGCATTCAGAACTTGCGCGAGCAACTCGCAAAAGGGCCCCGCAGGAAGCTGGGTGGACCGAATGCCTAAGCAAACGCCGAGCGAACAACTCGATCAGGTAGTGGAGCGGCTGCTCGCGGGACCCGACCGATCGGTTTCCCGCCCCGACGCCTCGCGGCCGTTTGACCCGGGCTTGGCCCCAGTGATGGAAGTTGTATCAGCCCTGTGTGATCTTCCGCGCGGGGATTTCAAGGCCCGTCTGAGGGCCGACTTGGAAAGGAGAGCAGCGATGGCCAGCAGCGCAAAAGCAGCGTCGCAGGTTCCACCAGCAGCAGTTTCTTACCTGGCGGTGAGGAATGCGTCTGCCGCGATCGAGTTTTACAAGAAAGCCTTTGGCGCGACCGAGACCGTGCGTCTGACCGATCCGGATGGAAAAATTGCCCACGCAGAGATCCGGATCGGCAGTTCTTCGATCTATCTGGCTGATGAAATGCCTGCATGGCAGAACCCCAGCCCCGAAACACTGGGCGGTTCGGCGGTCACCATCGTTCTAAATGTGGCCGACGTGGACGCTGTAGTGCGCCAGGCTGTCGAGGCTGGTGCCAAGGTGGTCGACCCGGTTGCGGATCAGTTCTACGGCGAGCGCCGCGGGAAATTGCTGGACCCGTTCGGGCACGTGTGGCGTGTCTCGACGCGCATTGAGGACATCTCGAATGAGGAGATGCGGCGGCGATTTGATGCGCTCATGAGGCAGGCTGCGGAAACGACCAAGCCGGTCGTTCCCATTCGCGAGGGATTCCACAGCGTCACGCCGTATCTGATTGTCTCCCCGGCGGGACAATTGGTCGACTTTATGAAGGAAGCGTTTGGAGCCCAGGAGGGCTTTCGAGTGAACAGGCCGGGAGAGCAGACGATCATGCACAGCGAGGTGAAAATTGGAGACTCGATGATCGAGCTGAGTGACGGCAGCGCCGAGTTTCCGCCCGCGCCAGTGACCATGCTGCTTCGGGTGAGCGATGTTGACGCTGTCTACAAGCGGGCCCTCGAGGCCGGCGCCGCGCCATTTCAGCCGGTAGCTGATCACGACTACGGTTCTCGAGGCGGATCGGTGAAAGATCTGTGCGGCAACACCTGGCACATCTTCACGCCGTCGGCCGGCGACAGCATCTTCAAAGACTTTCGCAGCGTGACACCACACCTGAACCCGCTTCGGGCGACGCAGATGATCGAGTTTTTCGAGAAGGCTTTCGGGGCCGAGGAGGTTTACCGCGCCCAGTCACCCGATGGTGTCGTTCATCATGCGCAGGTGCGGATCGGAGATTCCCTGATTGGAATGAGCGACGCGCACGGACCCTACCAGCCGACGGCTTTCACGCTACACCTCTATGTTCCCGATGCGGATGCTGCCTACGCACGCGCGCTTGAGGCTGGCGCGACGTCCATACAGCCCGTGGCCGATCAACCCTATGGCGAGCGCAACGGAGGGGTTCAGGATCCGTTCGGCAACCGCTGGTTCCTTGCGACGCCCATCCAGAACGCGCCGCTCGCCGAGCAGCCTCGATGACGGCGGGTGATTTCCGGGCCGTGGCGCTGAGTTTTCCTGAATCTGTCGAGAGCTCGCATATGGACCATCCTGACTTTCGCGTGGGCGGCAAAATCTTCGCGACGCTTGGCTATTTCGATGCGGGCTGGGGAATGGTGAAGCTGATGCCGGACCAGCAGGAGCAGTTCGTCACGGCCGACCCCAAAGTGTTTGTGCCCGCAAAGGGTTATTGGGGAAGACGTGGTGCCACGTGCGTGCGATTGAAGGGTATGAAGAAGGCGATCTTGCGGAAAGCGCTTGTGGCGGCGTGGCTCAATACCGCGCCCAAGCGTCTGGCGGCAAAATTTGAGAGTGTGTAGCTGGATTGCAATTTGAGCGCAGGCGAGGTCTGTGGCTCGTCGGCCGGGACCTCGCGCTGGCGCGCGCGGTCAATCGCGAGGCCCGCTTGCGTTGCGATTACCGTGAAGACGTTGAGGTCCTCGACGGTGAACATGCCGCGACGCGAGAGGTTGTCCACGTAGAGCAGGCCCAAGCGCCGGTCCTTGTTTCCCAGCGGCGCACACATTGCGGATTGTATTCCCGAAATGGCTATGCTCTGGCTCGCAGCCAGGCGAGGATCGGCCTGCGGGTCCGACACCAGCAGCGGCAGACCTCCGTGCATCACCTGACGGATGATGCTTTGCGAGATGGTCAACTGCGGTGCGCCTTGCCCAGGCGAAGATTTCGCTCCGGCGCGGTAACGGATCAGCGCGGGCTAAAAACCGTAGCCGCCCTTGCTGAAATCGCCACGGCCGATCGAGTCGCGGTCCAGCAGCATGCTGAAACCACGCTCGGCCCCGTCCATTTCAAGGACGAGATCCAGGATGCGCCGCGTAACGTCGTCTACGGTTCAGACTTCTCCGAGCGCACGGTTGACGCGATAGAGCGGAGTCAGCAGGCGGTTTTCCTGTTCGAGAGCATTCAGGCGGTCCTGTGCGCCCGCCGAGCGCTCGGCCTGCGGCGAGACCGCGTTGCCCAGCGGCTGCACGGGGAGAAACGAACCCGAGTACGCGGACTCGGCCATCACCTTGGCGAAATTGGGCGGAAGCTGCGGAGTGCCATATGCGACCATATTGCGCGCCGCTGAATCCTCAAAATAGCGAATCCTGTAATCTCCAAGAACGATTTCGTCATTGGCGCGCAGCATGGCCTCTTTGACCGGATTGTCGTTGATCTTTGCGCCGTTGGCCGCGCCGCGGTCTATGATCTGCCAGCCGCCGTCCGGCGTCGCGCGTACCACGGCGTGCTGGCGCGAGATGCTGGCACTGTCGAGGACCAGATTGCTGGCCTTCGCGCGTCCGATCACAATCGGACGACCCCGAGCAGCTCAAAGACGCGGGAGCCTTCTCCAGGGTGGTGGATGAGGAATCTAGGCATCGGAACGACCGAAGGATGATCTTCTGCCCCCGGCATCCCTGAATCAAGGCGCGCGAACAAGGGCTTGTCCGATGGTTAAGAGTCTATTGGTGGTACTTGACGTCCAGAGGAGTGTTCATCTGCGGAACATGCAGGTTGTTCTTTTCAAATGCGGTGATGTCAGCCTCGTGCACCAGGGTTAGCCCGATATCGTCGAGCCCCTTGAGAAGGCATTCGCGGCGGAAAGGATCGACGGTGAAGGAATATCGCAATCCTTTGTCATCGGTGACGACCTGTTGAGTGAGATCAACGGTCACGCCATAACCCGGGTTCGCTTCGGTGCGCTTGAAGAGCTCGTCAATCTGTTCGTTTGAGAGCGTGACGGGCAGGATGCCGTTCTTGAAGCAGTTGTTGTAGAAAATGTCGGCGTAGCTGGGAGCGAGAATCGCGCGGAAACCGTAATCAAGGATCGCCCATGGCGCGTGCTCGCGGCTTGAGCCGCAGCCGAAATTCGCCCGTGCCAGAAGCACGCTTGCGCCCTTGTACCGGGAATGATTCAGGACGAAGTCCGGATTGGGTTTCTCGCCCGGCAGGTACCGCCAGTCGTAGAACAGAACGCGGCCAAATCCCTCGCGCGTCAAAAGCTTCAGGAACTGCTTCGGGACCATCTGGTCGGTGTCCACATTCACGCGGTCCATGGGCACGACCATTCCCGTCAATGTTGTGAACGGCTGCACGGTTACTCGGTTCCCTCGGCGCCACTCCAGTTGCGAATGTCCACGAAGTGACCTTCGATCGCGGCGGCGGCGGCCATCGCCGGGCTAACCAGATGCGTCCGGCTGCCCTTGCCCTGGCGCCCCTCGAAGTTGCGGTTCGAAGTGCTTGCGGAGCGTTCGCCGCTCGGCAAAACGTCGTCGTTCATGCCGATGCACATGCTGCAGCCGGAGTCGCGCCATTCAAATCCAGCGTCGCGGAAAATCTTGTCGAGCCCTTCTTTTTCCGCTTCGGCCTTCACCACGCGCGAGCCAGGCACGACCAGCGCCTGCTTCAGCGACTTCGCGATATGCTTGCCGGAAGCGACCCTGGCGGCAGCGCGAAGATCCTCAATTCTTGAATTCGTGCACGAGCCAATGAACACCCGATCGAGCCGGATCTCTTCGATCGGCGTCCCGGGTTTCAAATTCATGTAAACGAGAGCGCCTTCGGCGGCCTTGCGGTCGACCGGATCCTGGAACGACAACGGATCCGGGACGCGGCCCGTCACTTGCGTGACCATGCCGGGATTGGTCCCCCAGGTGACCATGGGGGCGATTTCCGCGGCCTGGAGCGTAACGGTCGCATCGTATTTCGCGCCAGGATCGGTCGCAAGCGACCTCCAATGCTCAACCGCAGCGTGAAAATCCTTTCCACGCGGCGCGAACGGCCGGCCTTCGATGTAGGCAAACGTTGTGTCATCGGGAGCGACCATTCCGGCTCGCGCTCCACCTTCAATCGACATGTTGCACATCGTCATGCGGCCTTCCATGGAAAGGCCGCGCACCGCTTCACCGGTGTACTCGACGACGTGCCCGTTCCCGCCGCTGATTCCGATCTTGCCGATGATTGCAAGGATGATGTCCTTCGCCGTAATGCCGCGGGGGCGCTTGCCCTGCACGTCGATTTTCATCGTCTTCGATTTGAATTGCGACAGGCACTGCGTGGCAAAAACATGTTCGACTTCGCTTGTGCCGATGCCGAAAGCGAGCGCGCCAAACGCGCCGTGCGTGGCTGTGTGACTGTCGCCGCAAACGATCGTGCATCCAGGCAAAGTGATTCCCAGCTCCGGACCGATGACGTGCACGATCCCTTGATTCTGGCTGTGCATGTCGAAAAGATTGATGCCGTGTTCCTTGCAGTTCTTCGCGAGGGCCTCGAATTGGGCGATGGCGTCGGGATCGACCAGCGGCAGGGCGCGGTTCTTGGTCGACACCGAATGGTCCATGACAGCAAAGGTCAGTTCCGGACGGCGAACCTTGCGGCCCGCGACTTGCAATCCGGAGAATGCCTGCGGTGTGGTGCCTTCGTGGATGAGATGACGGTCGATATAGATCAGCGAAGGCTGTCCGGGTACTTCGCGGACGACGTGCGCATCCCAGATTTTCTCGTAGAGCGTCTGCAAAGCCATAGGCCGGATTACTCCATTCCCCGCAGGTATTGTACCAATTAGCACGAGGGTTCGCCAACTTCTGCTGCCGCCTGGAATCGTTCAAGACTCACCCGACCGTTGCAGTGACGAGTGATGCCGGGCAGAGAAGCTCACGCTATGGGGCTAAATAGACGTGACGCTCACCTTCGCAAGACCGAGGATCAAGCAGTGGAAGCAACCAGGCGTCGCTGGAAAAGCGGGGGACCATTTCGCGTGATAGAATCGCGGTTCTTCCACCATTTCATCCATGTCGGCTGCCAACCAATCCCCCAGCGCGATAACCCGTCCATGCCCGCTGTGCGGCGAGACCGAACGCAAGGTGCTTGCGCGCCGTGAACCGTGGGAAATCGTTGAGTGCGCGCGATGCGCCATGGTGTATATCGGCAGCGAACTCGCCTACGACGTGCAGGCCCGAGATCACGACTGGATGGAGGAGCACTCCAAGGAAGCATCCAGACGCAAACAGGAGCAGCCCATCATGGTTCTGCTTTCGCGGCTGCTGCGCCCACTGCGACCGAACACGAACGGACGCATGGTCCTGCAGACCCTGCGCTGGAGAAGGGAAGGGAAGCTGGTTGATTTTGGCTGTGGCGACGCGGAGTTTTTGCTGCTTGCGACGAAATATTTCGACGTAACGGGAATCGAGCTGAGCCCGCGCGACGCAGAACTGTCTCGGAAGCGGATTTCTCCCCAGAGAATCCTGGAAGGCCCGGTGACCAATATCGCAAGCTCCCTACCCGAGAATTCCTTTGATGTGGTTACCCAGTTCGGCTACATCGAACACGAATGGCAGCCCATCACCGGTCTCGCCGCCGCGTATCGCATTCTCAAGCCGGGCGGAGTCACCGTGATCAAGACTCCCAACTATGCGAGTTGGAACCGCGCGATCAGGGGCATGGACTGGTGCGGATATCACATTCCGGCGCACTGCAATTACTTCACGCCCCGCACGCTTGCGGAAATGTTACGCCGCGTCGGGTTTGAACCGCTTGCTCGTCCGCTTGCCGACTGCCTGCCCACGAGCGATTCCCTGTGGATGGCCGCAAGAAAGCCGCAATAACGGCTGTCCGTTCGCCTGTACGAAAACTGTACCTCGAGCACATTGATCCGAATTCGGTGCTCACGTATCTTCCCATCGCATTCGTAAGCTGCCGTTCAATCGTCAGCCGCGAATGGAACCCGATACTAGCTCGGACGATTTTCAGGTTACCCGCCCAGCCTTGAGGCCGAAAAAGTTTGCACGGGAGAGGTGTGCTCGCCCGTTTGGCGGACTCGGACAAGGAGGACCATGTCATGACAGGTCACGGAAAGATCGCGGTGGCAGCAATGTTCACAGCTCTGATGTCATTTAGTCCAATTCCGCTCGCGCTCGCGCAGGGTCGCGGGCCCGGCCAAGGTCAGGGCTTTGGCCAGGGCGGCAGTTCAGGCGACGGCACAGGCGGCAGCTCCGGTAGCAGCACGGTTGCGCAGGACCCGGGCCCGCGCGCTGGATCACTTGGCGCCGGAAAACCTCTCGCGACGCTGAATGCCTTTCAACTTGAATATTTTCGAAATGGACTTGCGCGATTCAACCAGACCGACTCGGTCAGCGGCACGATCACTGGCGAGCCGGGCACGGGGCTTGGGCCTGGATTCAATTCCACTAGTGGCCTGTAACAGCTGAACTGGGAGTGATGCGACGCATCGGATCAAAATAGCGCCACTTTACTGTCTTGGGCGCTTTGTTGTAGTGCCGGATGTATTTCATGAGCTTTCTTCGCAAGT
>Ga0182024_10011297_pt1 | contig 17965 bp, 17 predicted proteins | sample P32metaG_FD_120480 | JGI IMG/M metagenome (GOLD analysis project Ga0182024, IMG submission 120480) | Permafrost microbial communities from Stordalen Mire, Sweden - P3-2 metaG (Illumina Assembly) | ecosystem: Environmental > Terrestrial > Soil > Wetlands > Permafrost | place: Sweden: Stordalen... | reverse complement strand
CACGCTGCTTTCGAAGCGAGAGGGTGTGGATTCGCTAATGGATTTGGGCGTAGCCGACGAAGATTTGAGCGCCGCGATCCTCCGCGGGATACAGCAAGCCGCGTTGCGGCTCGGGCTCCAAAACGGGGGTTTCGAGGTGCGCGCCCACGTCTATCCGCCCTTACAGAGCCGTCCGGAGCTGGCCTTCAAGATACGGGCCGGCAAACCGCCCAAGCGCTAAACGCGTTGCATGGCCGCTTCGCCGTGCGCCGTCAAGCCTTCGATTCGCGCAAATGCCGCGGTGTCGTGGATGATCTCCGGCTCGAGCATCGTGCCGCTCCGAAGATAGGTTCGCAGCTTCAGGAACGTCAGCACCGATAACCCGGAGGTAAAGCGCGCGCTGCCGCCGGTTGGCAGCACGTGATTCGGCCCGATGCCGTAGTCGCTAAACGCTTGGGCTGCCAGTGCGCCGACGAATAGCGATCCATATGAGCGCAGGCGCGGCTCGAGCGATTCCGCCGCGGTCCCATGCAAAGCCAAGTGTTCGGGTGCAATCGCATTCGCGCGCTCTACAGCGCGGTCGAGCGGCAGGATCGCGCAGCACCCGCTGCGCTCGAGCGATGCGCGCGCGGTATCGGCGGTGGAAACGGTTGCCAGCCGCCGCTGAAGGGTCGCGTCGACCGAATCGGCCAGCGCCGAGTCGTCGGTGAGCAGCATGACGCGTGCCATCGGGTCGTGCTCGGCCTGCGCCAGCAGATCGGCGGCGACTAAATCCGCGCGCGCGCCGGCCGACGCAATGACGACCAACTCGGAGGGTCCGGCCAGCATATCGACGCCGCAAACGCCATACACTTGCCGCTTCGCCGCGGTAACGTATGCGTTTCCCGGCCCAGCAATGAGGTCGACCTTCGGAATCGTCTCCGTCCCGAACGCCATCGCGGCAATGGCCTGCGCGCCGCCGATCTCGTAACAGACGTCGACCCCTGCCTCGTGCGCCGCCGCCAGCGTCTGCACTGAGGCATTTGGCGTACACAACACGACCGTCGCGACGCCGGCGACGCGCGCGGGGATCGCGCACATGAGCACGGTCGACGGCAACGGGTATCGCCCTCCGGGGACGTAGATGCCGGCCCGCTCGAGTGGGATGGCGCGATGGCCGATCTCCATTCCGTGCGTCGCGATCGCGACGTCGTGCAGTGCCGCGCGTTGCACCAGCGCGAAGCGCCGAATCCGCTCCGCCGCGCGGCGGATTACTTCGAGCGTCTGCGAGTCAACCGCGTTCGCGGCGCTCGCCATCTCGTCTGGCGAGATGCGGCGCGGCGGCGGATCCCCGAATCGCTGGGCGAAACGCGCGACCGCAGCGTCACCTTCCGCGCGGACGGCTTCGACGATCTCGGTTACGCTGGAAAGATCTTGCGGCCCATTCGCCCAGAGCGGCTCGTCCGCGGCAACGCGTCGCAGCGTCATCGAGCGCGGCGCTTCAGCTCGTCCATCACGTCGGCGATTCCGATGGCGGCCCGCTGCATCTTCACCGTCATGAAGTAAAGCAGATCGGCGCATTCCCAAACGACCTCGCTGCGCGACTTCGCATCGGCGAGCTCCGCCGCTTCCTCGGTAAGCTTCTCCGACAGTAACGAGTCGTCAGACAGCAACCGCTGCGTGAAGGACAACGCATCCTCGGTAACCGCACGCCGGCGCAGCCGCTCCACGAGGGTCGCCCACGTGAAGGGTTCGTCGCCGTCGAAGCACGATTGCGCGCCGAGGTGACACGACGGCCCGCTTTGCTCGACGAAAAAGATCAACGCGTCACGATCGCAATCCGGAACGACGCCGACGAGCCGCTGGGTGTTGCCTGACGTTTCGCCCTTGCGCCACAGGCATTCGCGCGAGCGGCTCCAAAAGATGCCGGCCTCTTGCTGCAGCGCACTGGCGAGCGACTCGCGCGTCGAGTACGCGAGCATGCGCGGCCGCCCGCTAACCGCATCGCAGACGATGGTCGGCACGAGGCCGCCACCCTTCGCAAAGTCCACCGAATCGAGGAGCGATGGGCCGTCGGCAATCATGGGCGCACCCCGATCGCGCGCTCGCGGCAACGCTGTTTGACCGCCGCGACGCTCAAGAGACCGTCGTGAAAAACCGACGCCGCCAACGCCGCGTCCGCGCCCGCAGCCAAGGCATCGGCGAAGCTGTCGGCGTTGCGCGCGCCGCCCGACGCAATCAGCGGCACGTTCAGGGCGCGGCTGAAGTCGTTGATCAATGACAGATCGAAGCCTTCGTGCGTTCCGTCGCGATCGATCGCGGTCAAAAGTATCTCGCCGGCGCCAAGCGCTGCCCCGATGCGAGCCCATTGCAGCGCATCCATCCCGGTCGTGTGCGTGGCGCTGCGCGTCGCAACCACATAGCCGCCGTTGGCGCGCCGCGCGTCGATCGAGAGAACGACGCACTGGCTGCCGTACCGCGACGCCAAGTGCTGCAAAACGATGGGCTCGTCGATCGCCGCCGTGTTGATCGCAACCTTGTCGGCGCCCGCACCGAGAATCGCAATGGCGTCGTCCTCTCCGCGCACGCCTCCGCCAACGGTCAGCGGTATGTCGATCTCGCTGGAGATGCGCTCGACGGTCTGCAATGCGGCGAGGCGCCCCTCGAGCGTTGCTGAAACGTCGAGCATCACCAACTCGTCGATCCCCTCACGGCAATATCGCAACGCGCAACTTGCCGGATCACCAGCGTCGCGCAGCCCCTCAAAGCGCACGCCCTTGACGACGCGTCCGTTCTTGACGTCGAGGCACGCGATGATGCGTTTAGCCGGCATGGACAGGCTCCCGCGCCATGCACACGAAGCGTTGCAGGAGTCGCGCGCCGTACTCGCTGCTGCGTTCGGGATGAAACTGCACGCCGATAACGTTCCCGGTGCCGGCAGCGCTGGCAAATGCGGCGCCGCATTGCGTGATCGCCAGCGTTTCGCGCAGCGCTGCCGGCGGCGCGTACGAATGGGCGAAGTACGCCCACCCGCTTTCGAAGGCCGAAGTGGTGGCTTCGACCCTGCTCCAACCCATGTGAGGAATCTTTTCGCCGCGCAGCCTCGCCACGGTGCCGGAGAAGATGCCGAGCCCCGGAAGTTCCGGCGCCTCTTCGCTGCGAGCGCAGAGCAGCTGAAAGCCGGCGCAGATCCCCAAGGTGGGGAGTCCGGCGCCGATCGCGGCGAGAACCGGAGCGCGCCAGTTGCCGCGGTCGAGTGCTTGGATCAGGTAGCCGACGTGCGCGACGCCGGGCAGCACGAGCGCGCCGACCGCCCGCAACTCTTCCGGCCGCTCAAGCATCGCGACCTCGGCCCCGGCGCGGCGCAGTGCGTGGACGAGGCTGTGGCTGTTTGCGGCGCCCAGCGCGAGAATCCCGACGCTCACGCGGCGTACAGCTCGACGCCGCCAACCTGCGCGACGACGTCCATCGCAAGGTCGAAGCCGTTGGTTTGATCCGCCGGGCAGTGCGCGTCCGAGCCCAGCGCGATCGGCACCCCGGCCCGCGCCGATTTTCGCAGCAAGCGGCGGTAGTGCGTGAGGTACGTTTCTCTGTTTTCGGCTCGTCCGCGATAGAGCGCGCGCGTGTTGAACTCGATCGCGATGCAACGCCGCGCGCAGGCGTCGATCAGGCGATCCTCGTGCTCCTCGAGCTCGCGGAGCTTCGGCCAATAGCCGAACTTTGCCGGCACGTAGAAATGCCCAACGACATCGGTGCGAAGTTCGCCGATCTGCCGCAGCAGCGTCTCGACGTAGCAACGCCACAACGTCCCCGTCGCATAGCATTCGTAGAAGCTGGAAAACTCCGGATTATCGAACGGCCAGAGCCACCCTCCGCCGTCGGGATGTTCGAGCTCCAAGAAGTGGACGGAGCGGATGACGCACGCCGGCGACCATTGCGAGAGGATCTCGGCAGCGGCTTGCGCATCGCGCGGATCGTTGTCGGCCTCGACGCCGATGAGGCAACGCAAGCCGCTGCGCATAGCCCCCGACAGAGTCTCCGCTTCTTCGAGCCGCACGTCCGCCGTCTGCGCCGCACCGGCGGCGTCGCCGGCGGCCGCCAGCGCCAACGCTTGGCGAGCTCTCGCGATTGCGTCGGGATCTTGCGGCGTCGCCAGATTCGAGTGATCGGTGAGAACGAGCGTCCGTACGCGGCCGGTGCCGGCTGCCCGGCAGAACCATGAGAAAATCGCGGCTGCGGTATACGGAATTGGGCGCTCCTGCGCAAACGCCACGTGCTCGCCTTTAGCATGGCCGTGGACGTCGATCATAAGACGCCTTTCGTTGACGGAACTAAGCCGGACGGTTCGAGAGCCCACGCGGCGCGGGAGGCGCGGCCGAATGCTTTAAATGCCGCCTCTACGCAATGGTGCGCATCGCTGCCGGCGAGAAGATCGACGTGCGCGCAGATGCGCGCCGTCGTCGCCAGGCTCGAGAAGAAATGCCGCACGAGCGCGACCTCGAGCCCCTCGACGCTATCGCCTTCCGCCGGCGCGAGATTGATGCGCGCATAGGGCCGTCCGCCGAGATCGAGCGCGACGCGCACCATGGCATCGTCCATCGGCAACGTAACGGTCGCGTACCGAGCGATGCCGCGGCGTTCGCCGAGCGCCGAGTCGATGCTGCGGCCGATCGCGATGCCGACGTCTTCGACGAGGTGATGGCGGATCGCATCGAGCGAGCGCGCCTCCACGTCGAGATAGAACCCGCCGTGGAAACTCAGCTGGTGGAGAAAATGGTCGAAGATCGGCAATCCCGTCTGCCGGCTTCCGCCCGCCTCTTGGTCGAGGCGCACCTCGACGCGAATGCTGGTCTCGCCGGTCGTTCGCTCGACGACGAAGCTACGCACTGGCGAGCTGCCGTCCGACGAACGCCGGCAGGATCTCGTTGAAGGCGCTGACCAACTCCGCGGTCGCGGTTTCGTCGAGCGCGCAGACGCGGATGCACGTGCGCAGTTCCTCTGCGTGAAAGGCGCGTACGGCGATGCCGCGCCGCCGCAAGCACTTTACGATCGGCGCAACTTCCACGCCCAAATCGGCGAGTAGAAAGCTTCCCAGCCCACGCCAGAGGTTCGTAGCAAACGGCGTCAAGGCGCCGGCGATCGCGTCGAGGCTGCGCTCCACCTCAAGCGCGATTGCGCGCTCGAAGGCCCGTGCCGCTGGATCGTCGCTCAGATACGCTTGGGCGGCTAGCAGAGCCGTCACCGAGAGGGCGTACGGCGCGATGACTCGGCGAAATGCCGTGATGGCCGCCGCATCGCCGGTCACGAATCCCACGCGCAGGCCTGCGAGCGCGCAGACTTTGGAAAGGGACCCGGCAACCACGACGTTTCGCAGCGGGCGTGCGGCTCTCACGAGAGATTCGAAGCGGAACGCGAGGTAGGCCTCGTCCACGACGATCAGGGTCTCGGGGATCGCGCGCGCCACCCGTTCGAGCGTTGCTAGGGAGAGTGCCTCGCCCGTTGGATTGTTGGGATGCCCGAGATAGATGAGCCGCGTGTCGCGGTCGACGCACGCGAGCAGCGCGTCGGCGTCGAGTTTCCACGGCTGCCGGTAGCGCACCTCACGCACTTCGGCGCCGCACATCGCGATCGCGCGGGCGTACATCCCGAACGTTGGGCGCACGGTCACGGCGTTGCTGCTCGCGTCCAAGGTGACGCGCGCGGCCGCCAGGAGGATCTCGTCGGCGCCGTTGGCGATTGCAACGTTGCGCGCGCCGACGCCCAAACGGCGTGCCAGTTGATGGAGGACTCGCCGTTGTAGATTGGCCGGGTAGTAGCGCAGCGCGTCGCCGCCGGCGTTGCGAACGGCCTCGACGACGTGTTGCGGCGGCGGAAGCGGCGCCTCGTTGCGGTGCGCGCGCACGCGCAACTCGCCGTCTAGGAGATCTTCGGCGCCGTATGGGCGCAGCGCACCCATACGCGGGCTCAGGCGAATCACGCCGTCGTCTCCAAGACGGCGAGGTCGCTGGTCGAAATGACGCGCAGCACTTGCAGGCCGGCCTCGGCCACGGTCCGTCCCGTCACCACGATATCGACGATGAGGTCGGTCACACCGCTGGCGATGCAGGCTTCGAGGGCGCCCGCGATCGGAACGACCTCCAGCCGAACTCCGCCTCTGCGCAGAGCCTCAAGGTGGACTGCGGTGAGCCGCCGGTACCGATCGCAGACCGCGACCCGCAACGTGCGCGGTTCGGAGAGCAGCGCAAGGGACTTTCCGATCAGAGAGAGTGCGGGCGCTCCATAGATGGCGCGCGGATCCCGCCACGCAATCCGGCGTCGCCTCAGTCCCGGATGCAGTGCGTTGCCGGCGAGCAGCCATTCGTCGAGCAGATCGTCGCCGGTGAAGGCGACGACCGACCGCCCCGATTCGGCGACCGCGTTAGCCAGCGTCGGCACGTCCTCGCCGCGCACCGGAACCTGCGTGCTGCCGGCCGGAACGAGACGCTCGCAGAGCGGTGAGAGTTGGCCGCTCAAACCACGGTTCTTGGGAATGAGCGCAACCGGCGCACTCAGAGAGATCGGGAGCGAATCGACGGCGAGCACTGGCGTCCTTTCACAAGACTTCGGATAAAAACAAAGGAGCCGCAGAATCTCTGCGGCTCCGTGCGTCGCTCCGTGTCGTGGAGCTAAAAAATCAAAGCATCATCCGCACAGAGCCGGGGGTCCGTGATGATGACGATGGTGGCGCGACGTCTGGAAAACCATGTTAGGCAAGTTTTATACCATCTTCGGCGCCCCAGGTCAACTGGTCCGGCTGCGGCAGCCGAGTCATTCAGACTTATCCGATTGTCTCTTGAATTGCTTACGATCGTGCTCGATCATGGCAAGAGCCTTTTTGCGCGAGCAGGTTCCGTCGAACTGGATTTTATTGCCTTCGACGCCGGAGTACTCCATAAGGAACCGCTCGATGCCCGCCAGCGTCTCGTTGGGAACGTCGTCGATGTCTTTGAAGGCATCGGAACTGAGGGCGACGCCGGGGGTCTTCTTTGGGCACGCAACTAGCCGGTTATTCACGACGCCGTCCTTTTTGAGAAGAACCGCACCGAGGATGCGTACTTGGAGAAGGCAGCCTGAAAAGGTGGGCGCGGCGCCGAGAACGAGGACGTCGGTCGGATCGCCGTCGTCAGCGTAGGTCGGAATCGCATCGTAGTTCGTCGGATTTATCGGCGGTTTTTTCATGCGCGGATTGTATCATACCCACCGCGGCTACTTCCGAGTCCGTCGGCTGCTGGTTAAGCGGTTGTCGAAAGGGTACGGATAGCTAAACCGCGTCGTACAGAAAGGACAAAACCGGATCCTCGACTCACAAAGCGCGGCGCGTGAAGCCGGCCTGCGCTATTTCGACGATCGTAACCCGGGTATCACGCGGGAAAAACGCGGCAATCACTTTGCCTATTTCAATTCCGACGGCAACGCCGTCACTGATGAATCGGAACTGCGGCGCATCAAAGCGCTTGCGGTCCCGCCGGCCTACGTCAGCGTCTGGATCTCGCCCAAGGCAAACGGGCATCTGCAGGCCACCGGGCGCGATGCGCGCGGCCGTAAGCAATACCGCTATCACAAACGCTTTCGCGAGGTCCGCGACGAAGCGAAATACCATCGCCTCGTGGCCTTCGGCCACGCGCTTCCGAAGATCCGCAAGGCGGTAGACCGCGATCTCGATGGCCCTGGGCTGTCCCGGCGCAAGGTGCTCGCCGCGGTCGTTTCGCTGCTCGATATGACGGGCATCCGAGTCGGCAACGAAGAGTATGCGCAGGCCAACGATTCCTACGGCCTCACGACCCTGCGCACGCGCCACGTGCGCCTGCAAAAATCGAAGGTTCGGCTCAAATTTCGTGGCAAGACCGGAAAGCAGCACCTCGTTTTGCTCGACGATAAACGCCTGGCGCGCATCATCAAGCGCTGCCGAGACCTTCCCGGCGAGGAGCTTTTTGAATACCTCGACGATGACGGTACCCCTCAACGCGTCGGTTCCGACGACGTTAACGAGTACGTACGCGAGGTCGCGGGCGACGATTTTTCGGCCAAGGATTTTCGCACCTGGATCGGTACGGTCGAATGCATCGGCGCGTTGGCGGCGCCCGCCCAACATCTCGCGGAAGCCAAGGCGAACGTTACCGCAGCGCTCGAGCGCGTCGCCGCGCGGCTTGGCAATACGCCGGCGGTCTGCAAAAAAGCCTACGTGCACCCCGCCGTGCTCGAAACGTACGTCGAGCGCCGGCGGCTTCCCCGGAACGCATCAAAAAGCACCAAGCACCGCCCCGGCGAGTTAACGCCCGAAGAGCGCTTCGCGCTGCGGTTCGTAGAAGGATGGGAGAGCCGCGCCGAGACGCTGGATCGTACGCTCGAGCGGTCGCTCGAGGCGGTCGCCCCGAAGGGTTGAGGCGGCGCGCAGGGAAGAGCCAGCTTACTCTGCATTTCTTAGGAGAACGGAATGAAATCTTTGGGTCGTGTATTCGTTACCGCGCTGGTTGGCCTCGCTGCGGTGACTGCAACAATCGGGCCGGCACAAGCGGCGTATACGCCGGTTGTCATCAAAAGCTGCACCGTCGTCAAGCCGAAGCCGTTGAGCCACAACGCAAACGGGACGCACATCGTGTATGTCATCATGGGTCATCGGACGGCGTCGAGCATCACCTTTGCCGTTGGATACCGTAATGCGTCGATGCACTACCTCCGCCGGGTTACCGACGCCGGATCCTTCAGCCCCGGGGTGACGATCGACCATACCCTGCCGCTGTACAACGACGTGACCTATGCCGGCGCGCCCACGTCCACTTGTATCCCGGTCGAAGTCAAGTGGGCGGGCGGCACCGTCTGGATGGCGCCCACAAAGCCGTAGGATGAGCGCCTGGCGCGTCGAAGCGCCTGGGCGTGCGCCTCGGATTTAGGACGCTACTTTCGCTTGCTTTGTGCGCCGCGGCTGCCGGCGCGGTCTTGGCGCACATAGCGATCGACGTCGTGGGCGACTATGCCCTCGCCACCGATAGTTACGACAACCTTCATCACAGCTCGCGCGAACTAATAACCGGCGTAGCCCTCGCGATTGCGGCCATCTTGGTCGCCCGAGGGCTGCGCGGTTGCTGCGAAATCGCCCAACGCAACCGAACGCGGCTGGCCTGTGCTGCCTACGGCATGCGCGAGGCTGTGGGATATTCGATTGCCGCGGTCGCGACGAGTTGCATGCTCGTCCCTGCGATGGAATGCCTGGACGGAAGGCTCGACGGCATAGCGGTGCGCCAGATCGGCGACGCCTTCGGCGGCTCGTTGCTCATAGGTCTGCTCACGACTGCCGTCTGCGCGGGTTTCGTGGCCGGGCTTATCTTCGCGCTCGCGCGTTGGCTCATCTCGTATCGCGACGCGATCGTTACCATTCTCGAGACGCTCCTGCGTTGGAGCGGCGACGCCGTCCGTCGCCTCGCCTGCGATCTCGATCGCTATCGCTTGACCTTCCGGCGCCGCGCGTCCTACGCGTCGCGTCTCTCCAAACGTGGACCTCCTGTAGCGCTCTTCGTCTAGTCCCACCCTAGAACTCGCTTTACAGGAGACCCCAATGCGAAACACTCGCGGTTGCACGCGCGTTGCTTGCGCGTCTATTGCTCTAGCCGCCGCCCTTTTTGCAGCATGTTTCAGCGCCGCTGCGGCGGATGACGATCATGACGATAACACCTTCAAGGTGCGCGGAACGGTCCGATCCAACGACGGCGCGCCGATTGCCGGAGCCTCGGTCACGATTTCGATGCCGGACGTTTCCAAAACGGACCGAACCGACGCGCGCGGAAAGTTCGACCTGTCTCACGTTCGCGAAGGCACGTACGCACTGCGCGCCTCGGCCCCCGGCTATCAGCCGATCTCGCAACGAACGGTTACGCTCGGCCGGTCGAACTCGACGCTCTCGATTGTGCTCTCTCGGGCAACGACGAACTCGCTGACGGTCATTGGAGAGGTGCAAGCCTCTGCGGGCGAGACGGTCTCCACGGCTTCGGCGCCGACGATTTCGATGAGCGCCCAACAAGCGGCCGCAGCGGGCACCACTTCGGTCGCTCCCATGCTCTGGGGCCAGCTTTCGACGACGCCGGTTATTCCGCTGGGCGGCGGCAGTAACGCGACGGTTAGCTTCGCGGTGCGCGGACCGGATCCGACGGAGACGGTTGTGGATATCGACGGACACCAGATGAATAACGGCAACACGGGAGACTTCGATGTCTCGTTACTGGACCCGGCGGCGTTGCAAGAGGTGCAGCTCGTCTATGGGATCGCCCCCTCGTCGCTCATCGGTCCCAACACCATCGGCGGCGGCGTCAACATCGTTACGCTGGAACCTACGAGTACGGATCACACCTTGATGCGGATATTCGGCGGCTCGTTCGGAACCTTCGGCGAGACTCTCCAGAGCACGGGCTCCGATAACCGCTTCGGCTACGCCGTTTCGTTGCATGGTGCGACCTCGTCGGGATCCGTCAATCAGACGATTCTCGCGCCGCCAAATGCCGGCGCACCACCGACCGACAACGAGACGCCGCAAAGTGTCGGCAGCGATTCGGTCGGGAAATCGCTGCTCACCAAGCTGCGTTATCAGTTGGGCGGCGAGAACGGATACGGCTACGTTCAGCTTAACTTTCGCGATCAAACCGTCTTTAAAGACGAGTCCGCGTTGTTGACGACGTACACGCCGCCCGGGTTCGGCGGAAGCGTCGGCGACGATGCGTTCCGCACTGGGAATGCGGTTCCGCTCGATGGCGGTGAATCCGGGGGCTATCAGAGCTTCGCGGGAACGAATCTGGAGGCTCATCAGGCCAACTACGGCTTCGACGCGCAGTTGCCCCTTGGGGGCCAGCAGATCGACGACGCGCCGGCGACGATCTTACAGCTTAGCCATTTAACGACGTTGAACTCGCAGTCGGTCTCCGGGCCCGGAGCCGACACCCTACCGTATATGTACAACCAGCGCGACTCGCTAGGAGACGACTGGCTCGAACTCGATCACCGTTTCAACGACGGTATGCTCTCCTTCAAATACGACGTCAACGAAGAGACCCTCACGACGAACTACGTCCAAGGTCAGGTGATTGCCCAGACGCAACCCATCGGCCAACCGATCTCGAACGCCGGCAGTTCGGTTTCGACCGCGGTAGCGCCCGAAGATCAGCCCCAGCCGCCCGTTCAAACCGTCCCCCTCTCTCAGACGCAGCGGTATGCCGTGCTGCGCTATAACGGCGATCCGACAAGCCACATCCACTATTCCGTCGCCGCGTACGACAGCGATTTCAGCACGTTCGGCAGCAGTTTCGACCCGCGCGCGGGTTTCGTCTGGACGCCGACCGGCGCAACCGCCGTGCGTGCCTCTGTGGGAACGACCTTCCAAGCCCCGCAACTTTCAGAGCTGCTGGTCCCGCCGCCGAGCGAGCGCGTTCCGGTCGGTGGCGTCGTCTACATCGGGAACCCAAATCTTCAGCCCGACCATGCGACCGATTTTGACATCGGCATGGAGCATATTTTCGGAAAGCGGCGCCCACTGCACTTTGTCACCGACTTCTATCAGACGAACCTGCGCGCGCCGTCGAGTCAGACCAACCCGATTCCGATTCCGGGCTGTCAAACGAAGCGAAAGCCGATTCCGTGCCCGATCAGCATGCCGGTCAATGCCGGCAACGGAGTCTATCGCGGCGTCGACGTGCACGCCGACGAACAGCTTGCAACCGATTTCCACATTCGGGCCGGCTGGGACGTCGACAGCTCCTTCCTGACGGTCATTCCGGTTTCGATTCAAGACGGAACGCTCGCAGCCGGCGAACAATCGCTCGGCCAACCGTTACACAAAGCCTATCTTGCCGTCGAGCAAGAGCCGCCCGTCGGTCTCGGCTACGGCGCCGAGCTCGACTACGAAGGCTGGTACAACGAGCTCAACCGATCGCCGTATGCCGTGCTCAACGCGCACATCGCCTACCATCGCGCCGGTTGGGAGTACGGCCTCTACGGGACGAACCTCACGAACGTCTACAGCGATCCGTTCACGGTCGTTGGCGGCGGCTTCGTGTACGGTGGAACTCCGGGGCAACCGGTCATTCCGACCGACGCATACATCTTGCAAGGCGCTCAAGTAAACTTCGTCCTCACGCGCTCCATCTAGCAAACCGGAGCGAGAGAGTTTCCGGCGCCGGTTTTGCTTGGAGGCGCTACCGGCGCCGGAATCCCCGTGACGTGCCTTAAAAAAGGATCGTTTGGAAGTCGCCGACGTGCTCGAAGCCGACGCGGCGATAGAGCGCGATCGCGGCATCGTTGAAGTCGTTGACGTACAGCGAGAGCGTCGGTGTTATCTCGAACAGACGGTCGCAGATCGCAGCCAGCGAACCCGTGGCAAGACCTTGGCCGCGCAGCTCCGGGGGAGTCCAGATCCCTTGGAGCTGCGCCGTTTGCTCCGACCAGGGGCCGATATTGCAGAAGAAGCTGAGCCTGCCGCCGGCGATTCCAACCCACCAGAGTCTTCGGTCGATCATCTCGCGAATGGTCATGTTGAAGTTTGCCGAGTTGCGCCGCGGATCGTACTCGAGTTCCTGGCGCATCACCGTAGCCGAGCTCTCGGCGACGGCGCGCCACTCGTCCATCTCCGCATGACGGACGGCGACAACGGGGCCGCAACGGCGAAGCCGTTGGGAGTCGAGCATCATCACGAACTGGCGCTCGCGCACCAGGCGCGGCCGCCCCATCCGTCGCCCGGCGATCTTCCAAAACTCTCGCACGGCTTCGCGAGGTCCGACGATCATGTTGGTGCCCGAATGTCGCAGCAGATAGGCGGCAAGCGGCTCGATCGCGACCGGCTCTGCCGCGATGACGATTTGGCGCCCGTAATACGCGACGCCGGCGATCCCGCTTTCGCCGGCGATCACGACGACGTTCTTGCGCACCGACGATGCTGAATCGTGCAAGAGAACGTGGCTGATGAAGACGTTGAGATATGGCGAGCAGCCAAGATAATCGAGCGCGGGGCGTAGCGTCGCCTGCGAGACCGGCTCGACCCGAAGAGCGTTACTGGGAATCGAACGCAACGCTGATCAGCGGCTTGGTCGTGGGCTCTTTGCTGCCGCCCTCGGGCTCGATCGTCACCGCGACTTCCGCGGTCGCATGAGCGTCGGCCGGCACGACGACGAGCGCAACCCCTCGAGCGTCCGGTAAGAATGTCGGCGCCGGCGACATCTTCGTGGAGCCGACCGGGCGCGTCCACACCTGGTAGACTTGGCCATGCGGCGGCTCGGAGAGCTCGTGAAGCGCGAGGTCGATCCGGCTTCCCCGCGTGACGACTTCGCCGTTGCCGATGGCATAGTGGTGCGCGTGGCTGTCGAGCATGTCGAAGAGCGCGGTTTGCTCTCCGCTCAGGGTGTGCGCGAGTGAAGTCGAGCGCTCGGTGAGATTGGCGACCTCGCGTTGATGCTGCTTGATCTGCCCGAGTAAGGAGATATTCGCGATTGAGGAGATCAATGCGATCGCGACGCAGACCGCTGCGACGAGATAAGCGGGCCAGACCGCCGCGTGCTTCACGCGAGCTATCTTCCCACGAGCGTATCGAGGCCCCTCGGGCGGAGGCGTCGTAGCTCTGCGGCTATGCACCTGGGGCTCTTGTCTGCAGCGGGCCTCGCGGCGTCGCTGCATCTCGTGCCTCACCCGCAAAGCGTGGATGTACTCTCGTGTCCCGGGCAGACTTCGGCTATTCCGCGGACCGTCTCCGCCGGGTTCGATGCAGGAGCGCGTGCCGAGCTGGACGAGCGCTGGGGCGCGCTGCGAATCGGCGGTTTGCGCACGGCATCGGGTCGCGGCGCGGCGATAACCGTGCGGCACGACGGCTCGCTGCCGGCGCAGGCCTACCGGCTGACGGTTCGGGACGGCCGGGCGTCGATCGAGAGCTCCGATGAAGCGGGCACCTTCTACGCGGCCATGACGCTCGCGCAGTTGCCGGTTCGTTCAGGCGAGAGGTGGAGCGTTCCGTGCGTCCGCATCGAGGACCGGCCCGCGTTGCAATGGCGGATTCTTTCCGACGACGTTTCGCGCGGTCCGCTGCCGACCATGCGATACTTCGAAGAACGCATTCGCACGATCGCCGCGTTTAAGATGAACGGTTACTCGCCGTACATGGAGCACGTCTTCGTCAGCCCGACAGACCCGCTGCCGGCGCCGCTCGACGGAATTACCCCGGCGCAGCTGCACGAGCTGGCCCGGTATGCAGCGCGCTTCCACGTGGCGCTCATTCCCGAACAGCAGAGTTTCGCGCATATGCACAACACGCTGCGCCTCGAACGGTACGCCGGCGCAGCCGAGCTGCCTCATGGCTTTCTGCTGGCACCCAACGTGGCGCTCTCGATGGAATATCTCACGCGGATCGTTGCCCAAGAGCTCGCGGCAGTCGGTCGTCCGCCCTTCTTTCATATCGGCTCCGACGAAACCGCAACGCTCGGTCTCGGGTCGACGCAGAGCTACGTTGCCCAGCGCGGCCGCTCGAACGTCTACGCCGAGCATATCGTCGCGATGAACCGTTTGCTCGCACCAGCGGGCGCGCGGCTGATGCTTTGGGACGACGGTATCGAAAATGATCCCGGAATTATGAAGTTGATTCCCAGCAATGCGGTCGTCGTGAACTGGCACTATGGCGCCGAGCCAAGCTTCGAACGCTACATTCAAACGATCGCGCGCGGCGGTCTGCAACAGATGGTCGCCCCGGGCGCGAGCAACTGGAACGAGATCTTTCCCGATATCGATACCGCACTGGCCAACGAGCGGACGTTCGTCGATCAAGGAAAAGCGGCGCACGTGCTCGGCCTCTTCCAAACGGTCTGGCACGACGACGGTGAGACGCTCTACGAAGCGACCTGGTATCCGGTGATCTACGCGGCCGCCGCGAGCTGGGAGCTGCCGGACGTCGAGCCGGAACGCTTTGCCGCGGACTTTCCGAGCGCGTTCTTCGGGGTCGACGACGCAGTCTATAGTGCCGGCGTAACGTCGCTTGGCCAAACGTTGCGCCTGCTGGAGCCGCAGGGTTACGCATACGGACAGACCGACGCGCTCTTTTGGGCGGACCCCTTCGATCCTGCGGCCGCAATGCAAGCTTCGAAGGTTGACTTGCAGCGGGTTCGGCTCGCCGCCGAAGCGGTCGAGGCCGACCGTTATTTTGAGCGGCCTCCGTTGCACGCTAACGCGGCCTTCGTGATGTTTCTCGCGGCGCGCCGCTACGACGACCTCGGCCGGAAGTTTCAGATCGCTGCCGAGGTGCGCGCGATGTACGCCGACGCGCTCGCGCATGCGTCGACGGATTCAGAAACGACGCTGCGCGATCTGTATTGGTGCCGGTATTGGATGTGGGAGCTGCGCGATGCCTACGAAGAGCTTGCGCCGCTCTACGCGCAAGCCTGGCGTTACGAAAGCCGGGAAGGCCATCTGGCGAGCAACCTCGAGCGTTACCATCTCGCCGCACAAAAAGCGATCCAAAGGGCTGACGCGTTCTATCGGGTCACGCGGGAGTACCTGACCTCCAAATCGCTGCCCTCGCTCGAGAGCATCCTGTCATCGTAGCCGCTCTCCTCATCCTCGGCGTGTTCGCGATTTTCGCGGTACTGATGTACCGGCGCGCGATCCCGGCATTAATAGCGGTTCCCTGCATGGCGCTGCTGATGTCGCTGGCGGCGGGTGTGCCCTTTACCGCGCTGGGCGGCATCATTACGGACGGGGCGGTGAAGCTCGCGCCATTCTATGTCGCCGTCATTTTTGGTGCGCTGCTTGGGCGGGTGACGATCGAGACCGGAATCGCGCGAACGATCGTCAATCTTGCCGCTGAGTTCGGGGGCGAGCGGCCCTTCGTGCTGAGCCTGGTATTCTGCGCGATCGTCGCGGTGCTCTTCGCTTCGCTTCAAGGCCTGGGCGGCATCATCATGGTTGGTTCGATCGTGCTTCCGATCATGATGACGGCCGGCGTTCCGCGCTCGATCGCGGCGACGCTCTTCTTGATGAGTTTCGCGCTGGGCTATATTTTCAACATCGCGAACTGGACGTTCTATTATACTTTCTTCGGCGTCGCGCGCGAGCAGCTCGTGCCGTACGCGATTCTGCTGGCCCTCGTCGATGGCGCAGTGTTGGTCGCATACGCTGCCGTGTCGTTCCGCCGTGCGCGCAGATATGCGACGTGGGCGGTCCGGCCCCCAGAGGATTCCAACTTTCAAGGCGTGCCGGCCGTTGCGCTGGTCACCCCGCTCATTCCGCTGCTGCTCTTTTACTCGTTTCACACCGAGGCCGCGGTGGCGTTCTTGGTAGCGGCGCTCTTCGGCGTGCTCTTTACGCGCCCGGCGCTGGCCGTGCAGCGGCTCGTCGCCGCGGCGATTCGCGGCGTCGAAGACGTCGCGCCGGCGGTGCTGCTCTTCATGGGAATCGGCATGCTTCTGGTCGCGACGACCCAGCCGCAGCTTGCGGCCGCTCTGCGGCCTCTGGTCGCGGGAAGTTGGCTTCGCAGCCCGGTCGGCTTCGTGTTGCTCTTCGGCGTCGCAAGCCCGCTGGTGCTCTATCGCGGGCCGCTCAACCCGTTCGGCGTCGGCATCGCCGTCTTTACGGTCTTGCTGACCGCGCACGTCTTACCGCCGGTTATCCTTGTGGCCGCCGTGATGGCGGTCGTTCAAGTGCAGAACGTTTGCGATCCAACCAACACCGCAAACGTTTGGGTCGCAAACTTCACCGGAGTGCCGATCCAAACGATTACCCGCCGAACGCTCCCCTATCAAACCGCCGTCGCGATAGTCGCAACGCTGGCGGTCGTCGTGGGTTCTGCGCTGCTCTTCGGCAAGCCGGCCTTTACGTCGCTCTACCGTATCGCGGGTGCCGCCGAGACGATGCCGGGGTTCTACGCGCCCTCCTCGTCGCGCGATCGGATCGCAGTCGACGACGATGGAACGTCTCTTGGGCGCATTGGCGCGGACGCCGTTGCCTCGGAGCTAACCGGTGGAGCGTTGACGGCGATGCGCATGCACGACGATCCGAACGCCGGCGATTGTTCCGCAAAGCGATACGCCGCCTACCTTCGCGTCGGCAGCTCGATCTTTGCGCTCGCAAGCGGCGACGATCTCGACATCGGTCTGCGGCTCGAAGACTGCGGCGGCTGGATCGTCGACGAGTGGCACGACCACGTCGTAGTCGCGCCGCACGCCGGCGCAGACGCAGCGCGGGCGTTGGCACACCAAGGGCTGGCGCGGCTGCGCGTGTGGGCGCTGTCGGATCCGGTGCGCAGCGGTAATCTTTTTGTTCGCGGTGCCGCCGTGCGCCCGGGAGACCGGCCGGCATACTTTTATGCGTTCTTTCGCACGACTGACGGCAACCTGCGCATCTACGTTCGCGCCGGCGGTCCCGCCTATGCGGCGGGTTTGCGTTCGGGGGAAGTGGTCGAAAGCATCGACGGCAAAGCATGGTGGCTCTACGGAACCTATCCGGCGCAAGAAATGGCCTACGACGGTAAGCCGCATATGTTTGAAGTGCTGCAAGGCGGCCGCGCGGTCGACATCGCGCTCGGCGCGCCCTTTACGGCCACGGCAAGCGATGGAGAGTAAACCCGACCCGACCACCAGGTTTGGAAACCGGGCGCAGTCGTACGCCGCCTTTCGTCCCGGTTATCCCCCCGAGGCAATCGACGCGGTTCTCGCGGGGCTCGGTAATCCGTCGACGCTGATGATCGCCGACGTCGGCGCCGGCACGGGAATCTCGTCGCGGCTCTTTGCGCAGCGCGGTGCGAAGGTGGTCGCGATTGAGCCGAACCTGCGCACGCGATCGCAAGCGGAGCGCGATCCCAACCTCGAATGGCGCGACGGCACGGCCCAACGTACGGGCCTGCCCGATGCGAGCGTCGATCTGATCGTTGCCTGTCAGGCCTTTCACTGGTTTGCGACGCTCGAGGTAATGCGCGAGTTTGCGCGCGTCGCGCGCCGGCGCGCCGCGATATTGCAGT
>Ga0182024_10011296_pt1 | contig 17966 bp, 19 predicted proteins | sample P32metaG_FD_120480 | JGI IMG/M metagenome (GOLD analysis project Ga0182024, IMG submission 120480) | Permafrost microbial communities from Stordalen Mire, Sweden - P3-2 metaG (Illumina Assembly) | ecosystem: Environmental > Terrestrial > Soil > Wetlands > Permafrost | place: Sweden: Stordalen... | reverse complement strand
TGCACACTCAAGAGCAACGCCGCCTTCGGTCGTCCCAATGCCATAGGCACCCCCATTTTGTACGGAAGATGCCTATATTCCCAGCAATACTATTGCCACTTATTTATGGGACAACACACTAGCTGAATGAAAGCGAATTATGCCTCGCAACGTCACGTCAATCGGCTTGATTTCAGACACTCACGGATTGCTGCGCCCCGAGGCTCTGGGCGCGCTCAAAGGGGCGGAGCTGATTATTCACGCGGGAGACGTCGGAAAACCGGGAATCCTTGAAGAGTTGAAGGCCCTGGCTCCTGTCATAGCTGTAAGAGGAAATGTTGACATCGAATCCTGGGCTTCGGCGCTGCCGGAAACCGAAGTCGTCGAAACCAGTGCCGCGACCATCTACGTTCTTCACGACGTCAAGGCGCTCGACCTGAATCCGGCCGCGGCGGGATTTCACATCGTGGTCAGCGGACACTCGCACCAGCCGGGCCGTACGGAACATGACGGTGTACTTTACATCAATCCGGGAAGCGCCGGCCCCCCGCGGTTCCGATTGCCGGTCACGCTTGCACGTCTGGACCTTAACCAGACGCCGTGGAAAGTTGATTTCGTCGATTTACTGGGTGCGACGGCGAGAAAATAAAATCGGATCTGAAAAGAAATCGCCGGAGGACCAAAAATATCTTCGGTCCCCCGGCGGTTTGTGGTTTGGTTTAGTTTCTTAGACGGCGTGAAAAACTTCGCCCGGCAGCCTGCCCATCCTCGCCCGGTGAGGGGCGTCGACGCGATCCAGTTCCGGCTTGATCGCAAAATCGTTGTCCGCCTGCATTCGTTCCATACGAATTCCAAGCGTGCGTTCGAGTTGCTGCAATTCCGACCGCTGATCCCGGCCGAAGAGCGTGGAAGCCACGCCAATCTTCCCGGCGCGTCCGGTGCGGCCCACGCGGTGAATGAAATTCTCCGCGATCTCGGGCAGGTCGTAGTTGATGACGTGTGCGATGTCCTGCACGTGAATGCCGCGCGATGCCAAGTCCGTTGCAACCAGGACGCGATAGCGCCCCTGCTGGAACCCGGTGAGCGCCGCGGTCCGCTGGGATTGCGACCGGTCGCCATGAATCATGGCGGCGGTGAATCCCTGGCGAGTCAGGTTGTTGGCAAGCTTCTCGGTTCCGCGCTTGGTGCGCGCGAAGATGAGGCAACGCCCGGTCTCTTTCGAGAGCAAGCTTTGCAGCACAGCCTGTTTGCGATCGGCGGTAACTTCAAACGCCTGGACACGCACGTTCTCGGACGGCTTGAGCGTGGACCCGAATGCAAGACGCACGGGGCTGGTCATGTAATCTTTTACGAGGTGGACCACCGAAGCTTCCAGCGTTGCGGAAAAACACATCGTCTGGCGCTGCTTCGGGAGTATGCTCGCGATTCTACGAATCGCAGGGAGAAATCCCATGTCCAGCATGCGGTCGGCCTCATCGAGGACGAGTATGCGCAGGGCGCGGAAATTGAACAGCTTGCGGTCGAGGTAATCTTCCAGGCGTCCCGGAGTCGCGACGACCAGTCGTGCGCCGGCGCGAATCGCTGCAAGCTGCTTTGCTTCCGGAAGTCCGCCAACCACCAGAGCCGCCGGTGAGAGCTGCTTCCCTCGCAACGCGTTGTACTGATCCAAAACTTGCATGGCCAGTTCCCGCGTGGGAACGAGCACGAGTGCCGCGATCCCTGGAGTCTTGTCCTTAAGCATGTGCTCGATCACGGGGATCAGGAACGCAAGTGTTTTGCCTGTTCCTGTCTGCGCGGTTGCGAGCACGTCTTTGCCTTCCAGCGCCTGCGGGATTGCCGCAGCCTGCACCGGAGTCGGCGTCGAAAAATTGGCGAGCGACAGCCTTTCTTTCGTGTAATTTGAAATCTGTAATTCTGAAAAATTCTGCATTTCTTTCTTTGTCTTTTCTGCTGGCTTTGAGCCGTTGCTGCGCACACGAGTAGTATCTTGGGCTCACCTTTAAAACACACAGAGGTAGAGCCTGCACCCAAGCGGGCACACATCTGGCATAGCCAGTCCTGTTTAAATTACGCTGAATCACTTACGGAGGAGATCAAAGGCGGGGTTATCTCGAATCGAACAATTTAAGCTGAGGAACCACACCAAACAACCGATGTATTAAGCGCAAAGAGAGTATACCACATTACTCTCCGCAATATTCAACTGAAATATCGCGTCCGCAAATCATATCGCCAACAGCGGCGTAAAGAACGCCAAACAATCAGGTTGGATTATTTCCCGTTGATTTCCAGCGGGTCCTTCAATCTGAAATGCAGCCTCGTTTCCGCGGAAATCTCAACATCGCGGTCACCTGTAAATCCGGCACCAGCGGCCCCGGCGCCCGCTCCCACTCCTGTCGCCGCGCCTTTGCCGCCACCTGCGAGGGCTCCAATGATCCCTCCGACCACCGCGCCGCCTCCCGCGCCGATTCCGGTTCTCTTTCCGCGACCTTTTCCGGCTTCCGTTACATAGGTTGTTCTCAGCGGATATCTTGCGCCGTCTACGTTAATCGAATCGAGCGTCACAGTGATTTCCGCGTGTCCTTTAAATTTGCCGGCGGACTTGGCATCCGTCACGACGCCAACGACTCTCGCCCCCGAAGGAATCACCTGCTCGCCGCCGATTGTGACGGGCGCCGCAAGCGATGCGTCAAAATGATCTCCCGAATTGTTGGTTTTTGAATTCACCGATTGGTCCACGGTGACGACCAGCGGCGTTCCAGCCTTCACAACAACTGGATTTGAAGGCGGGGCAGGAGGTGGCGTGGCGTCCGGCACACTCTGCGAATTTGGGGCGGATCCGGCTGTGGAAGTCGCATCGCTCCCGGATGTTGGAGCTGTAGATGTCGAAGTGGTTGGCGTCGCCCCAGGCTTGCTGCAACCAACCAGCGCGATGATTCCGGCCAATACGAGAAAACGAGTAAGTGAGTTGTGCATGGTCATGGAATCTCCAGTTTGAGGGCAGGCAGTGAAATGAATTTTAGCGCGAAGCCGCCCTGCGACGCACATGGTTTCGCGGTGCGAGGCATCCGGCCTGCCAAGACATTCGCGACGTGTTTGCATCAGTAGAACAGGCCTGCCTGCCGCAGGCGGGCTTAAGAGGCTGCGGAAAAAGTCGATTCAGAGCGGGTTCTAGTAGCACAGGCACTCTTGCCTGTATTGAATTTGCAGCACTTACATTCAGCACACAGCCAAGAGTGGCTATGCTACTAGACTTTATCCGCAACCTGTTAAGCCTGTTTTCTTTTGAATTTCATCAACCGGACCGGGTCTGCCTTTATTGGGCAGACCCGTTGGCACACCCGCTTGCAGATCGATTGCAATCGTGGCACGATGATTTTCAGGGAGATTCGTGGCATTGGACACCGACAAGCCTGCGATTCTTACAGCGCCCACGCCGCTGGTTGTACCTTCGACGCAACCGTCCCGGGCAAAACTAGCCATTGCCTTCGCGGTGGCCGCTGTTTCCGACGTTGCCTCGTTCTTTACAGAATTTGCCCCTCCGATTCAATGGGGGATTGACGTGGCTACAGCAATACTCCTCTTTGTGATCCTGGGACGGCGATGGGCCCTGCTCCCGGGCCTGATCGCCGAAGCGATTCCCGGGATGGGCGTATTCCCTGTCTGGGTCCTGGTTGTCGCCTCGATCGCCGTTTACGACGGGATCAAGAAACCCCACAAGGCCTAGATCGCGGCGGAGAGTCTTTGCATGGATTCCTGCTGACTTCTCAGCCCGCGGCACTTTCCGCGGATGCCTCTTTCGCGGATTCTGCCGCGCCACTGGACTTGGCCGTAATTTCGAGTCCATTCTTATTCATATCGAATCTCTGTTTACGGTCCAGCCCTTTGACAAATCCGCGCGTCGCTTTGGCGATGGCTCCGGGAAGATTCGACGCATCCACATTCACCATCGATTCCACGGTGGTTTCACTTCGATCTTGAAAGCGAAATTTCACTTCAAACGTTTTCATGGTTCTACCTCCCATTTCTCACCATAGCAAATAGGATCGATTTGCGCACTCCAAACCGTGTGCGAAGGAAAGATCTTCCAGGATGGCACTGGGGGATTAGACAAGGAACTTTCCATGATGGCCGCGGCCGTGAGGACTTTTTTGATAAGGCACACCGGGCCGATCGTCCCGTCGTGCGCCTTTTTCATGAGTATATACTCGTAGCAACTGTTGCCTTCGATGATAGGACTCGCAATCGTCGACGGAGCAGGCGGCACAACTCTATGCCCACCAAAGACAGACGCGCCACTTCCCGTTTTCAACCAGCGCCGGGAGATCTCGTCTTTTACGGAGAACGATCCGCACCCATTCGGGATTTAAGCCTCGAGGGCGTTTTTGTATGCGACCTGGATCCCTTGACGGTTGGGTCGGAAGTCATGTTCACCCTGCGAGCCGGGGGTCAGGAAATCTCGCTTCAGGGAATCGTGCGGCATTCGCTCGATCAGGAAGGGATGGGAATACAGTTCACGGCGCTCACTGCAGTATCGAAAAGGCGATTGAGGATACACATCGCCAGTCTGATTACGGCGGCGAGCCATGTTGTGAAAGTCTAGCTCCTATCGCAGCCTTTTGATCGCCGCTTTGCGTCCGGCCAGCGATCCAAACTCACGACTTATTCCAACTTCTTCCGCGCAAAAACAAACAGCGACGACGCGAGCAGCAGGAACATGACGACGCCGACCCAGCCGTTCGTTGCGAGGCTGCCGATCCATTGCGTGCCGACATTAAATTTGTCGGGCGTGATCCAGCCTCGAATTTCCATGAGCTTGATGACGATCGCGAGCAGGCCCACGACGCCGCCCGCGGCGATCAATCCGCTGGAATAGAGCGCGCCGTGGCTGACTTCGCTTTCGGTCTCGGCGGTTTTGGGATTGTTGCGCTCGACCAGCCAGCGCACCGCCCCTCCGGCAAAAATCGCCGCCGTGGTCGCGATCGAAAGGTAGGAACCCACCGCGAACGAAAGCGAACGCACTCCCAGCAGCTCAATCGTAATCACCATGAAGACGCCCAGCATCACCAGCCGCCACGGCAAACGCTGCGTCAGGATTCCGTTGATCACCGTGGCCATCAGGCGGGCCTGCGGCGCGGGAGCGGCATCGCTGCCGATGCCCTGCACCCACTGAATTTCGATTTGTTTCGTCGCCGGGTCGTAGAGATATTTTCCGTCGGGCACTTCCTGCGAGCCCAGCGCGTTGATGAGCACGTAGGTCTTGCCCGCGTGGTCGTAGCCCTGCGACTCCACCTGCACTCCTGTGGGTAGCTGCGCGAGATTGATTGGAATTACGCTGGGCGTATATTTTTCGAGGCCCTTGTTCATCCCGATCAGCGTGAGGCCAATGAAAAAAGACGCGACCAGTACACCGACGATCAGCCCGATCTGCTGCCGCCAGGGCGTCGCGCCCACCAGATAGCCGGTTTTCAAGTCCTGCGAAGTCGCTCCGGCATTGGCCGCTGCAATGGCGACGACTCCGCCAATCGTGATTGCCAGCGCGGCGTAGGCCCCACCGGTCCAGCCCGTCACCAGAAACATCGCGCAGGTGGCCATCAGCGTCGCGATCGTCATACCGCTTACCGGGTTCGAGGACGTTCCGATCAGCCCGCAGATGCGGCACGACACGGTGACAAACAGAAATCCGAACACGATGACGAGCAGCGCCGCCGCAAGGTTTGCGAGCAGCCCCGTGCTCGCCCCGGGAATCGGCTTGAACGTCAGCAGCGCCCAGATCATCGCTACAAGAACGACGGACCCGATCAGCACGAACTTCATCGGCAGGTCGCGTTCGAGCCGTCCTGCCTGCGGTGCCGCTGCGCCAAGCTCCCGCTGCGCGCGCACATCCTTCAGTCCCGCTGTGAGCGCGCTCACGATCGTCGGCAATGTGCGGATCAGTGTGATCAAGCCTGCCGCCGCCACGGCCCCCGCGCCAATCGGGCGAACATAGCTCGACCAGATTTGATCGGGCGACATCTGGGAAACGGGAATCGTCGAAGGGTAAAGAGGTCCCGGCATGCTTTGACCAAAAAACTTGATCGCAGGCATCAGCACGAGCCAGGAAAAAACGCCTCCGGCAAAAATCGTGCCGGCGGTTTTTGGCCCGATGATGTATCCGACGCCAAGATACTCCGACGTGATCGCTGCGCGGAACGACGCGCCCGGCAGCCACTTTGGTTGATATTCCGGTTGCCCCGGCCACATCTGCATCGAGTTCATGAGCCACGTGTAAACTCCTCCGATGCCCAGGCCCCAGAACACGCTGCCGGCGAACGATCCTCCCTTCTCTCCGGCCACCAAAACGTCGGCGCACGCCGTGCCTTCAGGAAACGTAAGGTTTCCGTGCTCCTTCACAATCAGTTGCCGCCGCAGCGGGATCATGAACAGGACGCCGAGCCAACCGCCCAGCAGCGCGAGAAAAAAGACGCGCCAGTATTCCGTGTTCAGCGAAAATCCCATGAAGATCAGCGCCGGCAAAGTAAAAATCACTCCCGCCGCAACCGATTCGCCCGCCGAACCGGTGGTCTGCACAATGTTATTCTCAAGGATCGTGGACCTGCCGAAGGCGCGCAGGATCGAAATCGAAAGCACGGCGATCGGAATCGAAGCGGAGACCGTCAGCCCCGCGCGCAGCCCCACGTACACCGACACCGCGCCAAACAGCGCGCCGAAAATCGCTCCCAGGATTACCGCGCGCCAGCTGAATTCCTTGAGAGTGCTCGACTCTTCGACGTAGGGATGAAATTCCGAAGGCGGCGCCGTCGAACTCCAGGGTTTATTGGCCAAGAATTACCTCCAGCACGGTCGCCCGGCATTATGGCCTAAAAAGTTTGGGGGGAGAGAGAATTTTGGAGACTGGGCAGTTACCGATCAACGGTGTTCTTCGAGCCGCCGCGGAACAACAGAATTCGTCGTCAATGCGGTCATCGAAGCCAGGTCACGGCCCAAAGCTTGCGAGACCGCCTGAGCGCCCCGAGCGTTTAGATGAATGTAATCCGCAAAATGGGAATCATCCAGGTCCAGGGTTATATCCAGATTGATTAAGGTCTGGCCATTCTTTTTCAGGATTTCAGCGACTCGCGAGCGGTACTTTTCGGCCTCGACAGCGTTCTCCCTGGCCCTTCCAGCTCGGCGCGTGGGTGGAAAGACGCACACCAGGGAAATGCCATTCGACTTCAATTCGCCGGCCATGCGGTCCAGCGCCTTGTACTGGCCGTCATCCATCATGCTGTAATGAAAAACATAATTCCAGCGGCTAATGTCCACGTTCGGAAAGCCCATGTCGAGTGGCACGCCTCCGTCACGATCGAAGTCGAGTGATGAATATGCGCGACGGCTGGTACGGTCTTGCTTCATATGCCAGCTCAAATTCATAAATGTCACGAGAGAAAAGTTATCAAAATAGAGGGAAGGTTGGAATTTGCCCGCCAGATAGCCATCGAGAAACGGGTCCGCCGGCTCGTACCATCCGCTCTCCGCTTGAAAATCCTGCGGGCTTAGAATGGTCACTACGAGTTTAGGGTTTCCGAATCTGCGCATTACATGATTGAGCCACAGCCTGGTTTCAGAAACTCTCAAACCGAATGCGGCGATGTTGATCAGGGAGGGGTGGCTCGGAATCTCTTCCAATAATACGTCGGAGGTGAGGTCATTCACGGCAAGGGACGATCCCGCAGCAATGATGTCGAAGTTTCTGCCGTCCATACTCCTGATAAATTGCGCTTTTTCGTTGAAGGATACTTCGGCGGTAAGAGGAGCCGGTGGAAGTTCTCCGTCGCGATTGGCATAGATCAGCAAACCCGCGCACAACATGCCGAAGGCAACCAGCAAACCAATCAGTGTTTGGAAGTACGTCCCTGCGCTGGCCGGCGCCGCCAAGGCCGTGACACTGGGCCGAATTTGTTTTGAACTGGCCATCGCGCGTTATTCAAAAACCCCGGTAGATGAATTGTTTCGCGGGGCTGGAACCCATGAAAAACCAGGAAATAACTATCAGGGCGAACGTAACTCCCGCCGCCATGCGCGTCGGACGAAACGACGCAGCCATTTCCGACGAAGTTTGGAAGGCGAAGGCCGCCACCACACCAATGGCCATCCGGGGCGCGTCGGCCCAGGAAAAAATCCCCCGGATCGCATCCACTCCGAACAAATCTCGTTGCGGCACCATCGCTTTCAGGAGATCGAGGGCGATAGGGATGCTTGGCGAGCGAAAAAAACAAAATGCGATATTCACAAAAGCAAATGTGAGCGTCCACGCGAGCCAGCCAGTCATCTTGAGCTTGCGCTTTTTCCAGACCTGGTTGGTTGCAAGCCCTAGGCCGTGAAGCAACCCAAAAATGACGAATGTCCATGCGGGGCCGTGCCACAGCCCTACGATACCCATCGCAATCAAAATGGCGATCGCCGATGTGGCCAGCGTCGCCCTACCCAGAGACCGCAGGATGGGCGTGTACAGATAATCGGTAATGAAATTCGATAACGAAATGTGCCAGCGCCCCCAGAAATCGGTGATTGAACGGGAACGGTACGGCGCATCAAAATTCTGGGGAATGTCAATCCCCAGCATCCACGCGGCACCCTGCGCCATATCCGAGTACCCGCTGAAATCGAAATAGATCTGAAACGTAAACGAAAGGGTGTAAACCCACGCTTCCAGCGTGGAGGAATATTTCATGGACGCAAAACCCGCGTCCACGATGCGGGCAAACGAGTCGGCGATCACGACTTTTTTGGCGAGGCCGATCGAGAAAAGGTACAGGCCCCGGCAGCCGCGCTCGCTGCGGGATTCTTCGAACTGGAATTTGGTGAATTGCGGGACGATTTTTCTGGAACGCACCAGCGGGCCGGCCGTGATGTAGGGGAAGAGAGAAACCAGCGTGGCGTGGTCGAGCAATGAATTGGGTTGATTCAGTCCCTGGTAGGTATCCACGAGGTACATGATCTGGGTCAGCGTAAAAAAGCTAATTCCAAGCGGAGGTCCCCAATGAGGCAGGGTGATCTGCGGTCCATGAAGCGCAGCGACCGAGCCAAGTACAAAATTCGCATACTTGATAACGCAAAGAAACGCGATGTTTACTGTCAATCCGATTTGGAGAATCCACTTTCGTCGGATTTCGCCTGCGCCTGAAACCATCATCCGCGCAATCCACCAGTTACAGACGATTGAACCGATCAGGAAGGGGAGCTGGGCAAATCCCTCAAAACCATAAAAAGACAACGAGGCGGCCAGAAGCCAGACCTCCGGCCACTGCCGCCCACCATATTTTTGCAGAAGTACTTGAACAATGAGCACCGCAGGCAGGAACAATAGAAGAAAAAGAAACGAGTTCAACGCCATCGCTAGACAGCTCCGCCCGTGACGGGCAACTGGATCCCATTGACGCTCCCGCTTTCCGCCGAAAGAAGAAACTCGATTACCTTGACCACATCATCCGGTTGAGCGTTGCGCCCGCCCGGAGAGGCCGCCGCGCCCATCTGTTTGATCATGTCCGGCACATTGTCGAGAAAGCGCGTCTCCACCAACCCCGGACTGACGGCGTTCACCTGCAGCCCAGTATCTGCATATTCGCTCGCGAGGGCGCGCATCAATCCCAACTGCGCCTGCTTCACCATGCCGTACATCGAGAGATATTTTGGCGGCACGCCGCGGGTCACGCTGGACAGCACGAAAACCACTTTCGAATTTGGCGATTTTGCCATCGCAGGCAGAAACCGCCTGAGAAGAATCACCGCGGAGCGAACCTGAATATTCAGGTCGGATTCAAAGTGCTCCCAGTTGAATTTTGTGAACCGCTCGTAAATTAGTTTGAGTCCAGGAAGATGGACGAATTGGGATGGCGCGCCGAATTCGCTCAGGATTCTCTCGGCCATCTCAAGCGTCGAATCCGCGGAACTGAAGTCCGCCTGCAGCGGGGAAATGGAATCGCACCCAAGGCTCTTGCGCAGTTCTTCAATCCGTTCCCCGCTTGCATGGTGGTGAGCCAGGACGATGCAGTCCTTGCGCATCGAAACCACCCGCCGGATCAGCGCCAGGCCGATGTCGGACGACGCGCCTGTAATAAGGAGAACGTCTTTACTCATGCACCCCTACGCGGATTTTAGCCGTTGATATCAGCTTGCCTGCCGGATTGACGATCTGCCCCTTTAGTTCCACGCGGCGATACGCCTCGTTCAGGTAAGTGACTTCGCCGGAAACCGTAAGAACGTCGCCGATGTGCGCAGGGCGTTTGAACTCAACATCAATCCCCTGAAGCAACGCACGCTTGCCGGGCAGGTACATCCCGACCAGGCGCGAGTAGAGCGAAGATGTGAGCATCCCGAACGCAACGCGCCCCGGAAAACCGTTTTGCCGTGCATATGCCTCATCCAGATGGAGCGGATTCAAATCTCCTGAAATGGCCGCGAACACCGTCATCATGTCCTCAGTGAGAGGAACTTCAAATTGGACTCGCATGCCAAGGCTGAGGTCCTCCCAACGGTAATCGTTCATCGCTCGGTTTTCTTCTGGATCAGATCAACCATTTCCCCAACGTTCTTCAGGTCGCGCAGTTCGCCTAAAGCAAACTTGATCCCGAATCGTTTCTCAATCGCTACCACCAGATTCACGTGGGCAAGCGAGTCCCATCCTTCCACATTGGTTGCATTACTCTGGGGAGTCAGTTGCAGGCCGGGCAAATCCAGAACATCGGAAAATATGGGTTGAAGCTCGGCCATGATCGCTGCGGCGTTCATTTCACCACCTCTGCGCGGGATTCGATCAGGATGTGCTTGTTTCGCTGCAAATAGCCCGCAACCGGTAACGTCCAGAACGACGAGGAACCGTCGTCCGCCCGGTGCTGAAGCGTGAAGCCCAGCTTGCCGTAATGATCCTCGACCATTGCGTTTTTCGCGGTGCGGCTGAAGTATCCGACAATGCGCTCGATCCTGTCATTGCCGGCACACTCAACCAGGTAATCCAGCATTGCCAGTTCCACATCCCGCTTCAAAACGCGGCAGCTCATGAGCCACAGGTCAATATGAAGGTCAGCTCCTTCGCGGTGGCCAATGACGACGGAGATCAAGCCGTTATCCCCGAAAACGTCGCTGAGTCTCGCGGTACAGGTCGTGTAATTCGGGTCGCTCGCAATCCGCTCGATTTCCGTAAAAGTGTAGCGAAGCGTGGTGAGGTTGAACTGGTTTGACTTGTTAATCAGCTGCGTGATGCGCTCGAGGTAAATTGGCTGGAAAGGTGAAATGTCCGCCGTCATGCGGAGAGAATCCAGGTACTCGTCGTAACTCGCAAACTTCGCTTTTAAAGTGCTGCGCGTGGCGTTCGCGGCATAACTCTCGGTGCGCTGCAAATCCTCTTTCGATAAGCTGACGACCTCGAAAAAATGGCCCGCTTCCAGGATTGCCGGATACAGAGCAACCTCGCTGCCAACATCGGGCACAGTGACTTCCGGCAGTTGAGCTGAGACAATTGCGCGCTCTGCGGGATTGTCATCAACGAAAACAAAGCTGTCGAGGCCGAGGTTAAGTTCCTCGGCGATTTCACGAATGTTCCGGTCCTTCGATTCCCAGTTCGCCTTGAATGCGGCGAAATCTTCGAGGGCGAGAATGGAAGCCGGATGCGAAAATCCTGACTTCGCTGCGTCGGGATCGTTTTTCGAGCAAACCGCGAGCAGGACACCGCGCCGACGCAGAGCCAGGCAATATTCCTGAAAAGCGGTGTAAGCTTCGGCAACTGCCGTCTCTTTGCCGATCTCAATTCCGTTTACGCCGTCCTCGCCGATCACCCCGCCCCAGAGCGTGTTATCGAGGTCGAGAATCAGGCATTTCTTTGTCTTGCCGAAGATCGCGCCAATCATCGCGGCCAATGATTTGGCGATGGCGAGATTTGCTTCCGGGGTAGTAAGCATTTTGTAGCTGTACCATCGTCCCCAGTCAAACCACTGGGCGTGTCCCATGGCAGCCGCCAGCGCATTCAAGTCATGAACCAGCAGACTTCGGCTGCCACGCGCGGCCCTGGCAAATTCCCGGTTGAGTTCGTGAATGAATCGCGTCGTACCGCCATGGGAGACGGAATCCTGACTGCCGAGAATTCGCACGGGCGGATTCTCGAAGTTGTTCCGGATGATCTGGCATCCGGCAAATTCCTGGATTGAGTTCCAGATGGTCTGGTAGCGTTCGAGTTCATCCGAAGTCCGCTCTTGGAACTCGCCCTCTGTGGCATCAACGGGCGGAAGGTGATGAAGGTTCTTCCAGTGCGTGTGAACATAAACGATATCCGGCTGAAATGCCCGGAGCTGCTCAGGTTCCAGAACCGCTTCTTCGTAGTACCTGTTGTAATCGGACTGGTAAAAGGCCGGCAGAAAACCGTCGGCCAAAAGTAGAAGCTCCAGCAGATCCACGACTTCGTGGGTTGTCACGCCCCCCAGCACGGCAATTTTTATTGGCGAATGGGCATTCTCAAGGAGCTCGCGGCGCAGAGCTTTGCGCTTTTGCAGCAGATGTTCGACAGGCAGATTTTGAATCTTCATCAACGTGTCTCAACCGCGACATTAATTCGTCCGACGAATTTGGACTTCAGTCTGTGTAGTCCCGATCAGAATGGTTCAAGAATTGATTATGGGGCGAGTTCTTGAAATGCCTTGAAGAATTTGTCGTGGGATTTCTAAATTGGTCATCAGTACTTGTCCGGGCGCGACTGCATTCCCCCCGATGCGTGGGATCAATGTGAGGTTAAGCTTCCCGGCCGCGGACATACAAATAAGATCGAAGCGGACCTGGATACAACTTGAATGACGGGTTGCAGACTCCGGGGGGCCAGGCGCTTCCCTGCCTCGGAGATCAGTTCCGTGTTCGCTCCGTCCAGGTCGAGGCAATAAATATCCGCTCGGCGTCCATAAGAATATCTCTGGTACCACACTTTTTCGCTCGCGGCGATTTCAAGCAGCTGATCCCAGAAACTTTTGCCGCGAAATAACCTGCGCTTCGATCCCTCTGGGCGGGACAGTTCCATCAAGTGCCGCGGATTTGCTCCACCCGATTCAAATAGCGCGACCGTGCATTCTCCGGGGGCGAACGGGCGCGACGGCTCCGCGTCCGGAAATCGCGCCAAGGCAGCGGCGAGTTCGGTTTCATCCGCGTCAATCCCTGTCCACGAGTAGCGATAAAAATGGTAGACCACCGTCCCGGTGCGGAGTAGCTGGCGGACGCGCATCAAATCCTTGCCCGCGACGCTCAGGAGCATGTCGAGCAGTTCGTCCAGCCGGAATGTCTGCCGCACGATGGGACGCACGGTCACATATCCGGCTTCCTCCTCCGTGTACCGTACAGGAATCGTTTCGGGCAATTGCATCAGGGGAGAATACGCGGAGAGCGGCTCAATTGTCGATATGAGAACAAAATGGCAAGGGAAATCTGTAGCTCCGGGACGTCGAGAATTGCTCTCAACTCTTAACTGTGAACTCTTAACTGTAATCTCTCAGCTTCTCGTCAGCCGTTCTTTCACCCGGTCTGACAACACTTTCCCATCCTCCGTCTTTCCTTCGAGGCGCACCTTGGCCGCTTTAATCACCGCGCCCATGGCCTTCGGAGAATTTGCTCCGGTCTCAACGATCGCGGCTTCAATCGCTGCGTCCAGGTCGGCGTCGGAGGGAGCGGCAGGCAAATAATTTTCGAGGATGGCAATTTCTTTCGTTTCCTTGTCCGCCAGGTCCTGGCGCCCGCCTTTCGCGAACTGCTCGACCGATTCGCGGCGCTGCTTGACCAAAGTTTGGAGCACCTGCATGGATTCCGAATCCTCGAGCGGACGAACCTTTTCGATTTCCTTGTACTTGAGCGCGGACTTCATCATGCGCAGCACGCTCAAGCGCAGCTCGTCCTTGGACATCATCGCTTCCGTCAGATCTTTCTGGATACGCTCGATCAATGCCATTTCGTTGTCCACGAACGAAAGTTCGTGTTCCTCTCCATGGTTGCGGATTGCTTGCTTGGAACGGGAAAAATTCTCACGTAATTCAATATAACACAGCGTCCGCCCTCAGCCCTTTGAGACGCCTCTAAGGGCGGACCCGTCTAGGTTCAAGCTTCGAGCTATGTTATTCTGAATCCCTCATTCGGGCTGCTTTTCCCCGCCCGAATGCCTGCCGTCGGGGCGTAGCGCAGCCTGGCTAGCGCGCCTGGTTCGGGACCAGGAGGCCGGAGGTTCAAATCCTCTCGCCCCGACCATTTTTCCAATCTTATCCTAATGTTGTAAAGGGACTCATGCCGGGACTGCTGGTTTAGGTCCAAGTGCGTTAGCGCACCGGCAATCCGGACGTGGGGCGTTACATCAATTAAAATTGATCTGACCGTCGGGCTATTGTTTGGGTGCTTTTCAACCCGTGGGTGCCGTATCCCCTGCGCTTTTCAAGGGGTGCGGTTCGTGCGGTTTAATATCCCCTACTCGCATGCACTGGTCCGAACTCTTTACTCGCTAGAACGTCGCCGGCGTGTTGATCCACAGCAGCACCGCTTCACCGGTCCCCGGATTGCTCCACCGATGCGCCTGGGCGCTCGAGAAATATAAAGTGTCGCCCGTCTTCAATACATAATGTTCCACTTCATCGAGCCAGAATTCGCATGTGCCGCTGATCACATAGACGCACTCCTCGCCGTCGTGGTGATAGGAACCGTCGCTAGTCGCGCCCGGAGCAATCCGGAATAAATGCGGCTCCATCGAAATCTGCCCGAGCGCCAGCAGTTCGATGCGAATGCCGGGTTCGTTCGAAAGTTGCTTGCGCTGCCGGGGCCGAATCAATTTGCTGGCCCGATCGGACGCTCCAAAGAACGAAAGGACGTTCGTTCCATAAACCTCGGACAGCTTCCGCAGTGTCGCGACCGACGCGTTGACCTGCCTGCGCTCGAGGCTGCTCAAGAAACTGATCGAAAGGTCCGTCCGAGCCGCGACTCCGGATAACGTCAGCTGGTGGTCCTTGCGCAGTTTGCGAAGTTTTCGGGCGATGAGCGAAGAATCATGGCCGTCGGCGTTCCCTGACAACGTTTTGGGAGGCCCCGAAATGCCGAGGAGATGCAGGATCGCCTCCACATTCAGATTCTTTTCGACGCGCATGCGCTGGATGTACTTCAGCCGGTCCACTTGTTCGGTCGTGTACGTCCGATAGCCTCCGGGCGTTCGCGCGGGCTTCATCAACCCCATATTTTCCCATTGACGAAGGGTGGACGGGCTGACGTTAAGCAATCTGGCGACTGCGGAAATATTATGGTGCTGCGAGGCCCGCTTTTTGGATTTTGAAACCGCGCGTCCCTTGCTGGTATCGGCCATGGCGTGAGGTTAGAATGTGGGCGGCGTATTGATCCAGAACAGAACGGCTTCGCTCTTGCCCGTATTGCGCCAGCGATGGGGCGTCGAACTGGAGAAATAAAGGCTGTCCCCTTTGCAAAGCTTGTAGTGCTCTACCTCTTTCAGCCAGAATTCGCAGCAACCCTCCAGTACAAAAATAAACTCTTCGCCCTGGTGGTGGTAAGCGCCGCCGCTGGTTGCTCCGGGCGCGAGGCGGAATACATGAGGCTCCATGACGTTCGATCCCGTCGCGAGAAGCTCGATGAAAATTCCCGGCTCATTGGAAATATGCTTTCGATTTTCGAGGCGAACCAGTTTGCGCGGCTCGCTGGAATCCTTGAAAAACGCAAGCACATTGGTCTGGTAGAACACCGAAAGTTTTTGAAGCGTCGCGACGGACGCGTTTGATTGTCCCCTCTCCAGGCTGCTCAAATAGCTGCTGGAAAAACCCGTGCGCTCCGCGGCCTCAAAGATCGTCAGTTCCCGTTTCTCCCGCAACCGGCGCAGCTGGTCCCCGATGGATTGCCCGATGGACTGGTTAACGCTATGCGTGGGGGAAGTTTCCACCGCTCCGGATTCGGCGCCGATCAGATGGCGAATCGCCGCGACGTTCAGATTCTTCTCGTTCCGCAGCCGCTGAATCTGTTTCAAGCGTTCGATCTGCTCGCGGGAGTACGTTCGGTAGCCGCTTTTCGTGCGCGCCGGCCGCGTCAGTCCCCAGTTTTCCCAGATCCGCAATGTCGACCGGCTGACGTTGGTAATTTTGGAAGCCTCCGAGATCGTGAAGGTAAGCCGGCCGTTCGAGATTTTCTTCCGCGGGGATTGATGACCGTTCATATTGGCCACTGAGTATAAACCTGAGCTCACGCGCAATTCAAAAAGTTTCTCGATTCCATCAGAAAATGTACTTTGACAACCTTACAGTAAAAGTAGATATATGGTGCGTCTTTTTTCCAAGCCTGCTCCCGACAGCAGTCGCTCGCACGGCATGCCACGTTGCTGCCAATAAAAAAACGTAACTGGTCCACATTTAGGATCGATGCACGATTTGTGACCGACGTCCCCATGATGACGACAGGGTCACGAATTTTTGTCGATCCAGACTCTGGGAAATGACGTTCGGCACGCGACTCAGCTGACTGTTGGAGGAGACTATGAATTTTTCATCACGTTGGTTTGCCGCTCTTAGCCTGTGTATTTCGTTTTTTGCACTCGGAATCACTGCCTACGCACAAACGGCGAGTACTATGGATGGCGCCGTTGTGGGCACCGTCACCGATTCCTCCGATGCCGCCATTCCCAACGTCGCAGTGACTTTGTCGGGCGTCGCGGTCATGGGGGATAAGAAAATCACAACCGATGCCAACGGCGCCTACCGCTTCCTCGCGCTGACGCCTGGCGATTATCGCTTATCCTTCGAAGCAACCGGTTTTGGCGTGCAAACGCGCGACGGCATTCACGTTTCGCTCGGGTTTACGGCGACCGTCAACGTGCAAATGGCCGTGGGCACCGTCTCGGAAAACATCACCGTGAACAGCGAGACTTCCGCGATCGACCTCGAGTCCAACAACGTTACTACCGACTTGGAGGCTCCTGCTCTCGCCTCCTTGCCGGGGTCGCGCGATTTATGGAACGTGCTCTCCATGACCCCAGCCGTCGCGGAAACCAAAATGGATGTCGGCGGGAGCGATGCTCTAACCCAACAGGGATACTCGGTCTACGGCCTGTCGGGGAGCGGAGGTGGCGGCATCAATCGCGGCGAAGTCGAAGGCATGATGGTCAATGAAGGATCGGGCGGCGGCGGCAGCGAAATGTTTTACGCGGATTACGGCGCCATGCAGACGGTCTCCGTCAATGCGGCGAACAATACTTCCGAGATGCCGCAGCCGGGCGTCTTAAGCGACATGATCGTTAAATCGGGAGGAAACGAGTTCCACGGCAACTTCTACTTCGACTACGAAAACGGCGCGATGGAATGGCACAACATCAATGCCGCTCAGATCGCCACGTTGACGGCCGGAGGAGTGGTGCCAACCGCTGCCGTGCCACTGGTTGATGTAAATCGTCTGAATTTGTTCCGCGATCTCTCCGCGAACGTCGGCGGTTACGTCATTAAAAACAAGCTCTGGTGGTTTGTTTCCTACCGGTATGCGGTCACCGAGCAAAATTACCCGACGTTGAATGAATCCCAGACCAGTTGGTCGCCCAACTACACAGGCAAAGTCACTTACAATCTAACCAATAAGCAGAGGCTTGTCGGCTTCTACACTCATTCTAACAAATACCAGCCCGATTACCTGAACGCCATGGTTCTCAGCGGCGGCCGCCAAGGTGGCGCGCTCGAGACCGGACCCACTGCCTGGAATTCCTCCTATCCCGTCTATGTGTACGACGGAGAATATATCTATGACATCACGCCCTCCCTTGAGCTCCGGCTTCAGGGAGGTAACTACTTCTCCGGCTGGACCCGATTGGGTAAAAGCTCTTTACCTCGAATTGAAGACCTACTGAATCTCGCATATTATAGCTAACACTTTTCAAATAGGCCAGCCTGTTTCCAGAAGGCGGCCACCAGTGTCGGCCGGCGGCGCAGTCGTCGCAGGGCTCGGATGGCATGAATGCT
>Ga0182024_10011295_pt1 | contig 17966 bp, 18 predicted proteins | sample P32metaG_FD_120480 | JGI IMG/M metagenome (GOLD analysis project Ga0182024, IMG submission 120480) | Permafrost microbial communities from Stordalen Mire, Sweden - P3-2 metaG (Illumina Assembly) | ecosystem: Environmental > Terrestrial > Soil > Wetlands > Permafrost | place: Sweden: Stordalen... | reverse complement strand
CCACTTAACCCGCAGACTATACCTGTTCATGCCAAACCCTATAAGGGGCGAGGTTACAATCGGTACGGATCAAAGGGACCGAATCTATGCGAATAGACGTTTATTCCGACACGGTGTGCCCCTGGTGCTTCCTGGGAAAGAGGCGTCTGGAGCTGGCGGTGGCCTCGCGCCCGCAATATGACACACAGGTGCGTTGGCGGCCTTTCGAGCTCAATCCCGAGGTGCCCGTGGACGGACTGTCCCGATCGTCATACCTCGCCATGCGGGGCGTTACGGCCGAGCGTGCCGCGGAAGCCGACGCCGAACTGGTGCGGCTGGGGGCAGCCAGCGGCATCCAATTCCGATTCGACCTGATCGAGCGCATACCGAACACTCGCTGGTCGCACCTGCTGCTGGCGTACGCCGGGCGATTCGGCCGGCAGAGCGAGGTCAAGGATCGGATCATGCGCGGCTATTTCGAGGAGGGCGCCAACATCGGGGACATCGAGGAACTGGTGCGGCTGGGCGCCGAGGCCGGCTTGCCGGAGACCGAAGCGCGTCATGCGCTCATCGTACGTTCGGGGCAGGACGGCGTGGTCGCCGCCCAGCGCCATGCGACGGTACTGGGCATCACCGGCGTACCGAGTTTCATATTCGACGGCCAATACACGATCTCCGGTGCGCAGGAGGTGGCGATATTCGCGCAGGTTCTGGATCAGGTTGCGCAGTTCGCCTCTGCCAAGGAAGCGGCTCCTTGAACCCACAGGAGCTGACCGGGCAGGCGCGCACTCACATCGTCGATGTGCCTGATCCTCCCTGCCTGTTGCACGCGCACGTGCTTGCCGCGTTCTTAGGGTTGCGGCGCGCCGCCGCCGCCGCCGGCATGGATCTAGCGGCGCAGAGTAGTTTTCGGGATTTCCAGCGCCAATTGGCGATATGGAACGGGAAATTCACTGGTGCGCGGCCGATGTACGATGCCGCGGGCAGCATCATCGAGACGGCCGCACTGACGCCGGCGGCGCGCATCGACGCGATTCTGCTGTGGTCAGCCCTGCCCGGCGCCAGCCGCCATCACTGGGGCACGGACGTGGATCTCATCGATCGCAACGCCACCGTACCGGGCTACCAGGTGCAATTGACGCAGGCGGAGTTCAGCGCCGGCGGTCCGTTCGCGGCGCTAAGCGGTTGGCTCGAGGCCAATGCTTCGCGTTTCGGCTTCTTTCGGCCCTACCAGGGGGTGCGCTCCGGCGTGCGGCCGGAGCCTTGGCACTTCAGTTTTGCACCGGTTGCGGAAAATGCCCGGCGGGATCTCACCCCGCAAATTCTGCGTGCGGCCATCGAAGCGGCACCACTGCTCGGGAAAGAACTGGTGCTCGCGCGGCTCGAGGAGTTGCACCAACGCTACGTGGTGCGAATCGACCCGCCTTGAAGTGTAGAGAAAGCCGGGGCTCCTAGGCCCAGAGCGCTCTGAGGCGATTCAACATCAGGCCGCGAACCTGGCCGATGGGGGTGTCCTCGGAGGTAAACAGCGGCGGGCTGCGGCGCAACATCGGCCAGCGTTCGGTGCGCAGAACATGATGTAAATACTTCAAGTTGCGATCGATGGCCTCGAGGTAGGGATTCTTGCCGTCGAACAAGGGTTCGATGTAGCGAAACGCGCTCTCGAATTCACCCTCGAGACGTTCCACCCGGGTTTCGCGCACGAATTCGGGGGTCTGGCGCAGCAAATCCACGCCCGAGCTGTAACGCACCTGCAAGCTGCCGTCGGTGGCTTGGGCGGCGGCGATTCCCGCCAGCACGAATTCCGGGTACAGACGGTCGCGGCACTTTTCCAAATAGCAGCGATCGGCCATTTGCGCGATCAGATCCGCGGTGCCGAGAATATGGCCCAACTTGCGGTCGCGCGGATCGAGCAGCTGGATCTGGCTGGGTTTGATTTCGTAGCCGGTGAAATGCACCACGCGTGTGGCGACCGGCACCCAAGCTTCCATGCCGATGCTGGGCAGATAGCGCGCCAGATAGCGTGCACCGCGCGTCACGTGATACAGCGTGTATTCCGCGCCGTTGAGATGCTGTAAATCGTCGAATTCGCGTATGTACCCAGCATCGTGCAGCAGCGAGGTGACCAAGGCCATGGCGACGCGATCGGCGCCGAAGCGCAAGTTTGGTCCCACGGTGCGCTCGTACCCGACCATCATGCGCGCCGCCGCCAGCGTCATGTCGAGCGAGTGCTGCCGGTCGTGATAAATGGTATCGACGGCGTGATAACCCGGCATGCGGCCGGTATAGAGCCTGTCGAAGTCCTCGAAGGCAGTGGCTATCTTATCGAAGGACTCACCGGGCCAAGTCGCGGCAAATAGCTCGCGCACCGCCACGGTTACCGCCGCGGTGGAGCTGACTTGGACGGTATTCGTCACGTCGTAATCGTTACGGCGGAGATCGTACATCCGAGCAATAGTAAGCTGTTACGCAGCGGCGCGCCATCGGACACGCCGTGTTTGTGGTGCGAGTCACGGATTAAGTCAAGTCGCGGAAACTCAAGCGTTTTCGTGCGGCGAATGCGGCATCGAACCTGCTGTTCAATAGACCTTGAGCCCACCGAATCGGGAGCGCACGCGGCGCGCCAAAGTGGCATATCCGAGCCAGAATCCTGCGGCGAGCGCCGCCAGCACACTCGCGCCGGCCAGCCACGCCGGTACGGACCTCAGCATGGGCAGAGTCGACGCGGTCGCGACGCTGTCCGGCGCGCTCGTGTTCGGTGCCGCGGCGCCGCGCGGCGCGGCGCGTGCCTCATCGAGTTCGCGCCTGAGCTGCAGGACCTCATTGCGAGCGGCGGCCTCCGCGAGCGCAGGAGTTGTCGCGCGGGAGCGATCCAGTTCCTCCTCCAACTGCTTGACCCTGACGACGGCAGGTTCCTTCGTGGTCAGGTAGCTGGACTTGACCCAGCCGGTGGTGCCATCGGGCAGGCGCACCTGCGTAAATTCACCACTGACGCTGATCGTCTCGAGGGTTGCTCCCGAGTGCAGCGTGGCCAACCGTTGGCCCTGGCTGTTTTCCTCGGCATACACGCCCAGCACCAGTTCGTCGCTCACATAGGCCGTGGCGCCCATGGCCCGGACTGCTGTCATCAGCAACAGCAGACCAGCCGTGCGCTTCACGCGGCGATTCCGGTTTGCTTGAGCAACGGCCGAACGTCGGGCTGCCTGCCGCGGAAACGCACGAAGGCGTCCATGGCATCGATGCTGCCGCCGCGCGCCAGGATGGATTCGCGAAACCGCGAAGCCGTCGTGGTGTCGAAAACCCCGGCCTCTTCGAATGCCTCGAAAGCGTCCGCGGCCAGAACCTCGGCCCATTTGTAGCTGTAGTAGCCGGCCGCATAGCCGCCGGAAAATATATGCGCAAAACTCGACGGCATGCGGTTGAACGGCGCCGCGGGCACGACGGCAACGCGCTTGCGCACGCTCGCCAGCGTCTCGGCGACCTGTGCGCCGATCGCCGGATCGAAATTCGCGTGCAGCTCGAAATCGAAGCTCGCGAGCTCGATCTGGCGCAGCGTATCGAGTGCCGCGTTGAAGGTGCGCGTGCCGAGCAGACGCTGCAGCATGTCGAGGGGCAGCGGTTCGCCGGTGTCGACGTGGGCGGAGATGAGCGGCAGCACTTCCGCACGCCACACGAAGTTCTCCATGAACTGGCTCGGCAATTCGACCGCGTCCCAGGCCACTCCATTGATGCCGGCGATGCTGGGGTAGGCGACGCGAGTGAGCATGTGATGCAAGCCGTGCCCGAACTCGTGAAACAGCGTGGTAACCTCGTCGTGAGTCAGCAGCGACGGCGCCGCGCCGACCGGCGCGGTGAAGTTGCATACCAGCTGGGCGACCGGGATAGCCGTGCCGGAGGGCAGAGACTTGGCAATGACGCACTCGTCCATCCAGGCGCCGCTGCGCTTCTCGCCGCGCGAATAAGGATCCAGGAAAAAGCCCGCCACGACGCGCCCGTCGGCGTCGAGCAAATCGTAGAAGCGCACGCTGGAGTGCCAGACGCTGGCGCTGGAGTTTTCGCGCACGCTGATTCCGTACAGCCGCTGGACCAGGGCGAACAAGCCCTGCAGGACCTTCGGCAGGGGGAAATACGGGCGCAACGCTTCTTGCGATACCTTGAAACGACTCTCTTGCAGACGCTCGCCGTAGTAGGCCAGGTCCCATGCATTGAGCTTGCGCCCGGCGAACTCCTCCAGATCGGAGAATTCCTGCCGCGCCGCGGGCAGACAGCGCCGCGCCAGATCATCGAGAAACCCGAGCACCTGCTTGCTGCTCTTCGCCATGCGCGTCGCCAGGGCATAGTCGGCGTAGTTCTTGAATCCCAAGAGCTGGCTCAGCTCGTGGCGCAGCGGCAAAATCTCCGCAATGATGGCTTGGTTGTCGAAGCGCTGCGCGCTCGGTCCCAAGTCCGATGCGCGCGTCACCCACGCCTCGTAGATGTCGCGGCGCAGCTGCTCGTTCTCCGCGCTCGCCATGACGGTGACGTAGGTCGGTTGATCGAGTTTGAACAGCCAACCAGGTTGGTTGGCCTCGCGCGCATCCGCGGCCGCGCGATCGATGGTGTTGTGGGGCAGGCCGGCGAGCACCGCGCCGTTGGTGACATGGCGCGTATAGGCGCGTCCCGCATCCAGGACGTTTTCGGCGAACTTGGTGCCGAGCTGCGCCAGACGCTGCGCGACCTCGCGGTAACGCGTCTGCTTCTCCGGCGGGAGGTCCACGCCGGCGAGCCGAAAATCGCGCAGCGCGTTCTCCACCACCTTGCGCTGCTGGGCATCGAGAGTGCTTCCCTCGGATTTCAGCACGTTTGCGTAAGCCGCCTGCAAGGCCGCGTTCTGTCCCAGCTCGGAGGAATATTCGGTGAGCAGGGGCACGCACTGGTTGTAGGCTTCGCGCATCTGAGCGGAATTGGCGACCGCGTTCAAGTGCCCGATCGGGCTCCACACACGGCTCAGACGGTAGCTCAGTTCCTCGACGGGAATCACCAGCGAGGCGAAAGTCGGTGCGGGCTGGGACGTCAATTGCGCGATCCGGGCGCGATTCTCGGCCAGTACTTTTTCCAGGGCCGGCCGGGCGTCAGCGGCCGTGATGCGGTCGAAAGCGGGTAGAGAGTCGATATCCAGCAGTGGGTTGTTCACGCGCCAATTCTAGCAGACCCCTGCGCCCACCCTTCAGCGAATGCCCCACGCGAACTTCAGTATCATTGCGGTCTCGCCCGAAATTCGCGACGGAGTTAACAGTGTCGACCTTAAGCTTCGATCTCATCGCCGTCGGTGGCGGCAGCGGCGGCTTGGCCTGCGCGCAACGCGCCGCCGAATATGGCGCCAAGGCGGCCGTCATCGAACCGAAGCCTCTGGGCGGCACCTGCGTCAACGTCGGCTGCGTTCCAAAGAAGGTCATGTGGAATGCCGCGGGTCTGGCGCTCGGCGTGGGGGACGCCAAGGACTACGGCTTCGATGTCACAGCCGGTGCCAACGATTGGGGGCTCCTCAAAAGTAAGCGCGATGCCTATGTGCTGCGCTTGAACGGCATCTACGAGCGTAATTTACAGACCAAAGGCGTTGCCTATGTGCGCGGCTCGGCGCGCTTTCTGGACGCCCATAGCGTCGAGGTGAACGGCGAAACCTTGCACGCGCGGCACATCGTGATAGCCACCGGCGGTGTGCCGCGCATTCCGCAACTGCCCGGAGCGGAACTGGGCATCACCTCGGACGGTTTTTTTGCGCTCAGGAAGCGGCCGGCGCGCGTCGCCGTCATCGGCAGCGGCTACATCGCCTGCGAACTTGCCGCCTCCTTTCACGAATTGGGGAGCGCGGTCGAATTGTTCATTCGCAAGGACCATCTGCTGACGAACTTCGACGTCATGCTCGGCAAATCGCTGATGCGGGAGATGCGCTCCGCGGGCATCGGCGTCAATCAGCATGTCGTGCCGGCCGCGGTGCGCGCGACGTCGGGCAAGAAGACCTTGGTGGCGCAGGATGGCCGCGAGTTTGCGGATTTCGATTGCCTGCTGTGGGCGATTGGACGCGATCCGAATGTCGCGCAGCTCGATCTGAAGAAAGCCGGCGTGCTGCTCGATGACGATCAGTGCGTGCGCACCGACAAATTTCAGAACACCAATGTGCCGAACGTGTATGCGATCGGGGACGTCACGGGGCGCGCGGCCCTGACGCCGGTGGCGATCGCCGCCGGCCGGCGCCTGAGTGACCGCCTGTTCGGCGGCAAGCTCGACCGGCACCTGGACTACTCCACGATTCCGACGGTGATTTTCACGCACCCGCCCATCGGAACGGTGGGTTTGACGGAGGCCGAAGCCCGCGCGCAGTACGGGCATGACGTGAAGGTATACATCGCGGATTTCACACCCATGTATCACGCCTTGACGACGCGAAAAACCCATACCGATATGAAGTTGGTGTGCGTCGGACCGGAGCTGCGCATCGTCGGCTGTCACATCATCGGCGCCGGCGCCGATGAGATGCTGCAGGGATTCGCGGTGGCGGTGCGCATGGGTGCGACGAAACGCGACTTCGACGACACCGTGGCCATACATCCGACCAGCGCCGAAGAGCTGGTCACGATGCGCTGATGCGGCCACGGGGAATACCAGGGACAGGCTCCTACGTGTGCTGAGCGAGAGCCGCAAGCACGGGCTTCGTGTCGGGACGTATGCCGCGCCACAATAGGAACGATTCCGCAGCCTGCTCGACCAGCATACCCCAGCCTTTGCTGGTCCTGCCGGCGTGCTGCGATTTCGCCCACAGGGTGAATGGCGTGTGGCCGCGGCCATAGGCCATGTCATAGCAAACCGTCTGCTCGTTCACCAAGCCGGCGGGCATCGCCGGCACTTCGCCCTGCAGGCTGGCGGCGGTGGCATTGATGATCAGATCGAAAGGGGGGCCGCTCACTTCGGAGAAACCACACGGTTTGATCTCGCCCATGTCGGCGAAATCGGTTGCCAATTGGCGCGCGCGATCCGGCGTGCGGTTGGCAATCACGCATTCGCCCAACTCCCGTTCCAACAAGGGTCCGAGAACGCCGCGAACCGCGCCGCCTGCGCCCATGATCAGCACCCGCTTGCCGGCGAGCGCCAATCCCAAATTTCGCTCCAGGTCGGCCATCAGGCCCAACCCGTCGGTGTTGTCGCCGAGCAGCGAGGTATCCTCGAAATAGGCGATGGTGTTGACTGCCTGCGCGCGCTCGGCCCGCGGCGTGAGTTCGTTCACCAATTCCGCCGCGGTCTGTTTGTGCGGCAGCGTGACGTTGAGGCCGCGGACGCCGGCGGCGAACAAGCGCAGCGATTCGCGCCGAAAACTGGCCGGTGCCACGTCGAAAAGCCGGTACACCAGATTCTGGGCAGTTTCCTTGGCGAACATGCCGTGAATGAATGGCGACCAGCTGTGCGACACGGGGTGGCCCACAACACCGTATTGATCAGGTGCGTCCGTGCCGATTGCCGTGCTCATTCTGCAAGCCACTCCGCTGCGCGTTTTGCATAGTAGGTAAGTATGCCATCTGCGCCCGCGCGTTTGATGCATGCCAGCGATTCCAGCGCGACGGCGCGCTCATCGAGCCAGCCGTTGGCGGCGGCGGCCTTGATCATGGCGTATTCTCCGCTGACCTGGTAGACGAAGGTGGGCATGGCGAATTGCTCCTTCACGCGCCGCACGATATCCAAATAAGGCAATCCCGGCTTGACCATGACCATGTCGGCGCCCTCGGCGATGTCGAGCGCCACTTCCCGCAATGCCTCATCGGAGTTGCCGAAGTCCATCTGGTAGGTGTGCTTGGTGCCCTTGCCCAGTTGCGGTGCCGAGCCGACGGCTTCGCGATACGGCCCGTAGAAATTCGACGCGTATTTGGCGGCATAGGCAAGGATTCTCGTGTGCACGAGATTCGCGCCTTCAAACGCGGCGCGGATGGCGCCGATTCGTCCGTCCATCATGTCCGAAGGCGCCACCACATCGGCGCCTGCATCCGCATGCGAACGCGCCTGGCGTACCAGTGTCTCGACGGTCAGATCATTGATGATATGACCCTTGTCATCGATGAGACCATCCTGGCCATGGGTCGTGAACGGATCCAGGGCCACGTCGGTGATCACGCCGAGTTCCGGAAACTCCTTTTTGAGCGCCCGCACGGCTTGCTGGGCGACTCCCTCTGGATTCCAGGCCTCGCGCGCATCCAGCGTCTTCTTTGCCGCTTGTGTGAACGGGAACAGGGCGACCGCCGGAATCTTCAAGCGCATCAAGCTCTCGCCCTCGCGCAGCAGCTGGTCCAGCGAATAACGCTCGATTCCGGGCATGGACTCGATCGGCTGGCGCTGATTGCGGCCCTCGACCACGAAAACCGGATAAATCAGCGAATCCACGCTCAAGGTGGTTTCGCGCATCAGCCGCCGCGAAAACTCGTCCCGCCGCATGCGCCGCATGCGAATCAGCGGAAATCTATTGCCGGAGATTCCGGTCATCTTCGTTGTGACTCCTCTTCCCATTGCAGGCACCATCGCAGTGCCGCGTCGGTGCCGCCGGCGTAACGCTGTAATATCGCGCCCACGAAGCGTACTGCCGGATGCCGATTTAACCATGAAGGATCGTTTTGGCGGAAATCAAAGACGCGCCCGGTTCCAGGCGCTGTGCCAATCGCTGCGCCCGGACTTGCTGCGATTCGCGTTTTGGCTGTCCCGCGATCGCGCCCTGGCCGAAGACGTGGTGCAGGAATCCATGCTGAGGGCCTGGAAGGCGCAAGATTCGCTGCTGGACGAGGCTGCCGCCAAACCATGGTTCCTCACCATCATTCGCCGCGAATTCGCGCGCACTTTCGAGCGCAAGCGGCTGCCGGCCGTTGATATCGATGAACTCATACGCTCCGAGGAGCCGGTCCTGGCCGCCGCGGAGGACGGCGATCTTGCGGAAATGCGCGCCGCCATCTTCAAGCTGCCCGATGAGTACCGCGAGCCGTTGGTGCTGCAGGTTCTCATGGGGTATTCGACCGCGGAAATCGCCCGCGAGCTGGGGTTGTCGGGTCCCGCGGTGCTGACGCGCTTGTTTCGGGCCCGCCATCAACTGCGCGCGCTGTGCGGCGAGAACACGGCGCAGGATCCGAGCGAATGATGGACCACGAGGCATACCGGCGCGCGCTGCTCGCCGATCCGCGCAGCGACGATGCTGAACTGCGCAGGCATCGTGAGGCCTGTTCCGAGTGCCGCGCGTACGGCGAGAGCTTGCTGCGCTTCGAGTCGCGGCTGGAGCGCGCCTTGAAGCTTACGCTTGCCGAGCCCGCCGTCCGCCGTCGCCCGAGCCGCCTTGCCCTGGCCGCCAGCGTGTTGTTGGCGCTGGTCGTGGCCGGGGCCGTGTGGCTGGCGGCGCCGCGCGCCAGTCTCGCCGCGGCCGTCGTGGCGCATGTCGTGGACGAGCCGCAGTCCTGGATCCCGCAAGCGCCCGTGGCCGATGCGAAGCTCGCCGCGGTGCTGCGCGATACCCACATGCATTTGAACGGCGAGGCGGGCGGGGTCAGCTATGCCACCAACTGCGAGTTTCGCGGCCACGTGGTGCCGCACCTGGTGGTGCAAACCGCAGAGGGGCCCGTCACCGTCATGGTGCTGGTGCACGAAGCGGCGGCCAAGGAAGTGCAATTCGACGAACACGGATACCGCGGCGTGATCGTACCGGTCGCGGGTCACGGCAGCATCGCGCTGCTCATGCGCAGTTCCGATGCACGAATGAACGATGTCGAGGACGTTGCCGCGCGGGTACGCGAGGCCATCGCGTGGTCACCCTAGGAGGCTCCTTTGGAAGCGGGTTAGATTCCAACCTCGCCCAGAAGATCGACGATGCGCCGCACACTGCCCGCCAACGCCGGATGTTTGGCCTCAAATTGCACGGCGACCCGTTCCAACCGCGCCGGCAGCGAGGAGTCCGCCCCGCCTGAGCCGAGTGTTTCCGGGTGCTCGGCCAGCCGCTTGATATCCGGAAGAATCTCGTCCAGGGGCCGATGCGCCTCAGGATCGCCCCGATGCGCAGCGCTCAACTCGGCATGCAGCTTGGCGAAGCGTTCGCGCAGTGAGTTTTTGTCCATGGGATGGTCCTATCGGTTACGTGGCTCTATTGTGCCATTCGCTCGGGCGTAAGTCGGGCGACTTCCACGTAGCCGGCGCCGGGAACGGCCAGCCCCTCGTGAATCGACGCGTAGGCGTCGCGCAGATGCTGATCCGCGCCATAGGGCGGATTTACGATCATAAGGCCGCTGCCGGCCAGACCGACGCCCGCGTCGTCCGGATGGATGGCCAAATCCGCGAACAGCATCTTGGGTATCTTCAGCGCCTCGAAGCGCGCATGCACCAAGGTACGTTGGGTCGCACTGCGAATGGGATACCACATGAGAAACATGCCGGTGGGCCAACGCCTGTGAGCATCGGCAAAAGCCTGCACCATGGCCTTTAATTCATCGAGCGACTCATAAGGCGGATCGATCAGCACCAAGCCGCGGCGCTCGGGGGGCGGCAGGTGCGCCTTGAGCACGGCATACCCATCATCGATCTGCGTCGAGATGCGTCCGGCCGACTCGAGTTCGCGATCGACGGCGCGCGCTTCCGCCGGCATCAATTCCACGAACAGCGCCCGGTCGTGCGGGCGCAGGCACTGGGCAATGAGCGCCGGGGAGCCGGGATAGCGTGGCAGGCGCTTGCCGCGCCGCGCGCGGACGGCGGCAAAGTATTCGAGCAGCGGCTCCGCACTCAACGCATTCACGATCAAGCGCTGAATGCCGCGTTCCGCTTCGCCCGACTTGGCCGCTTCGGGCGCCTGCAAGTCGTAGAAGCCGCGGCCCGCATGCGTGTCGAGCACGAAGAACGGCGAATCCTTGCGGCACAGCGCCTGCAGGCAATACAACAATGCGACATGCTTCGCAACGTCCGCGAAGTTGCCGGCATGGTAGATGTGCCTGTAATTCATGGCGCCGGCACACGCAGAGCGTCCACATAGTTGTGAATGACATCCGTGTGGGCATCTTCCTGCCATCCCCCGGCCGCCGGGTTGGTGTGGACGTCGCGCGGCCGGCCGTCAGCATCGATCGAGTACAGCGTGAAGTTCAGGGCGCGATGCGCCTCGTCGGCGATGCTGCGCGACCCGGCTGCCGCGGCATACATGGCCAGCACCGCGCCATAGGTGGAATTGACGCCGCCCCACGCCTGCGGGTCTTCGTCCTGCTCGTGACAGACGGTGGTTCCGAATTCGAGGTGGGTGAAATTCCTGCGCGTGAAATCGATCAGAAGCCCGGCGTCGTCGAGCCAGGACGGCTGCACGGCAGCGCGGCGCTCGAGCAGGTAGCGCGCCAGATTCAGCGGCGCCCAGGCGGATCGATTGGTCGGTGTGTCGTGGTCTTCGAAGAACTGGGCGAACAGGGCACCGTCCGAGGCGGCGCTGACCAGCTGGTGCCGGCCGATCCACGACCACAGCAAATCGCGCGGCGTGCGAAATTCCGCGAATTCCAGTTCCAACAGGGCATCGTAGAGCCGCAGTATGAAGCTCATGTTGCCGGACACCGGACCGCGAGGCTCGCCGCTTCGGTAATCGACGCGAAACGGCCAGGGTGAACGGGTTGCATCGCCCGGCTGCTGGTTCGCGGCAAGCACCCTGGCGTTGTGCAGCGCCTGGTCCAGGTAGCGGCGCGCCCGGATGGGGTCGCGGGAACGCGCCGCCTCGCACAGCAAGGTCAGCGCGTAGCCTGCGATGCCGCCCTTGTCGGGTTCGATTTCGTACGGGCGGTCGGATTGCGAACCCGAATCCGCGGCCAGCGGAAATTGCCCGCGCAAGCCGGTGGAACGCGTGAAGCGTGGGTATATGCCGCCGCCCGGAGTCAGCGTTTCGCGCACCAGGTAGTCGCCCATCGACATGGCGACATCGAGCAGCCAGGGGTCCTTTCTATCCGTGAAATCGTAGTACTTCAGGTAGCTTAAGATTCCCGTGCCGTTTTGCGTCGCGGGGATGATGTCCGAACGGCCGCTGCCGGGATTCCAGGCGGCATCCAGGAACGTCTCGCAGACGAATCTGGGGTAGCCATGATCCGTCGGGCAAGTGCGATAGAAGCGCATCTCCAGTGCAAGCGCTTCGCGCCAGGAGGTCCACGGCTCCAGGCGCCCTGCGGCGTCACGGACCAGCGTATGTCCGGCGATTTCGTCGGTCTTGGTCATGTCACGCGCGCGCCGCGAATTCTCAGTAAGTTCTGTACGGCAGGAATTTCCCTGACAGATTGATGTGCACGCGATCCCCCTTGGGATCGGCCTCGCGCGTGATATCCATTTTGAAATCGATCGCGCTCATGATGCCGTCGCCAAATTCTTCGTGGATCAGCTCCTTGAAAGTGCTGCCGTACACGTTCACCACTTCGTAGAAGCGATAGATGAGAGGATCCGTGGGAATGCTGGTGGGCAGCGAGCCTTTGTAGGGCACCACGGTCAGCCATCTTCTCTCCGCCGCGGTGAGATCGAAAATCTCGCCCACCACGGCGGCTTGGCTCTCGCTCAAGGTCATCTGGCCCAGACACGCTGCGGTCACCCATTCCTTGCTCAAGCCCACATTCTTGGCGACGTCGCTCCATTTGATGCCCTTGCTGATCTTGGTATTCATAATCTTCAGTGTCACGTCCGAACGGCTCAAGTGGGTCTCCTTCGCAAGGGGCGGGGGTTCATCCGAGTTCGGTCAGGTAATCGCGCGGCCTGAGGAAGTCTTGATACAAGCGTGCCTCGGGTGAACCGGGTTCCGGCCTCCAATCATATTCCCAACGAGCCAACGGCGGCATGGACATGAGAATGGATTCCGTGCGGCCGCGCGATTGCAGTCCGAACGCGGTGCCGCGATCGTGCACCAGATTGAACTCCACATAGCGGCCGCGGCGATACAGCTGAAACTCACGCTCGCGTTCACCGTACGGTTGGTCCTTGCGGCGATCGACGAGGGGCAGGTAGGCCGGCAAGAAGTGATCGCCGACGCTGCGCAGGAAAGCGAAGCATGCGTCGAAGCCGCCTGCCGACAAGTCATCGAAGAACAGCCCGCCGACGCCGCGTGTCTCGTTGCGATGCGGCAGGAAAAAATATCGATCGCACCAATCCTTGTACTTGGCGTACAGCTGCTCGCCGAACGGGCGGCAGGCTTCGCTCGCGGTACGATGCCAGTGCAGCACGTCCTCATCATAGGGATAGTAGGGAGTGAGATCGAAGCCGCCGCCGAACCACCAGACCGGAGCCGTGTCCGCGGGACTGGCCTGAATGAAGCGCACGTTGCAGTGAGTGGTGGGTACATGCGGATTGCGTGGATGAAGTACCAACGACAATCCCATGGCCTCGAACGGGGCGCCGACGATGTGCGGACGTACGTTCGACGCCGACGGCGGCAGTTTCTGCCCAAACACCTGCGAAACGGAGACGCCGGCGCGCTCGAACACACTGCCGTCGCTCAACATGCGAGTCTCGCCGCCGCCGCCTTCGGCTCTTACCCAGGGATCGCGGCGAAATCTCGCCGTGTCGCGCGCCTCGATCGCCGCGGTGATGCGCTCTTGAAGCTCGTCGATGTAGCTCTTGACTGCCAGCGAGTCGGACATTGGCGCCGCCTTTGAGCCCCTAGACAAGCCTTATGATTTCCTTTTCGCGGAGCTCTTTGTGGATTTCTTCGCGGGTTGCGCTTTTGCCGCGGATTTCGCTTTCGCCGCAGGCTTCGCCTTTGCCGCAGGCTTGGCGGGCGCCGCCCCGACCTTCTCCGGCGCCTTCTTGTCGACCGCGGCCTTCGAACCCTTGGCCGCCAACCTGGCCGGCTCAGGTGTACGCGCGGCTGTCTTGGCGGCCTTGCCGGCCGCTACGGGCTGAGCCGCCGCACTACCCTTGGCGGCGACCTTTTTGCGCCCCCACTTGCCGAAGGTCCGAACCGGAGCGGCCGCCAGCAATTCCTGGCATGCCTCCAGGGTCAGGCTCTTCGGATCCTTGTCCTTCGGGATCTTGGCGTTGCGTTGCTTATCGGTGATGTAGGGGCCATAGCGGCCGTTCAGCACCTGAATCCCTGCATCGGGGAAATCGAGGATGAGGCGATTGGCATCCGCGATTTCCTTTTCGCCAATCACCTCGAGCGCGCGCTGCGGGGTGATTTCGTAGGGATCGTCGGTCTTCAGGGAGGCGTATTTGGCGCCATATTTAAGGTACGGGCCGAAGCGGCCGACATTGGCGATGATTTCGTCGCCCGCTTGTGTCTGGCCCAGCTTGCGCGGCAGTTTGAACAGCTCCATCGCTTGTTCGAAGTTGATGGTGTCCATTTTCTGGCCCGCCCTCAAGCCCGCGAATCGCGGCTTGTCGGCGTCGTCCTTGGTGCCGATTTGCACGAACGGTCCGAATCGGCCCATGCGCACGGTCATGGGTTTGCCGCTGGCGGGATCCACGCCCAACTCGCGCGCCTGCGCCACTTCCTCGCGGCTGACCGAGGTTTCGATGTGATCGACCAGGTCGATGAACGGCTTCCAGAATTTGTCCAGCAGCGGCACCCATTCCTCTTCACCGTTTGCCACCGAGTCCAACGAGTCTTCCATCTTGGCGGTGAAATCGTAGTCCACGTACGTGGTGAAGTACTGGGTGAGGAAGCGGCTGACGATCTTGCCGATGTCGGTCGCGGTGAAGCGCCGGCTCTCGATGTCCACGTATTGCCGGTCGCGCAAGGTGGAGATGATGGACGCATAGGTCGAGGGCCGGCCGATGCCATACTCTTCCAGCGCCTTGACCAGCGACGCCTCCGAGAAGCGCGGCGGCGGTTCGGTGAAATGCTGCGTCGGTACCACGCCCACGAGAGCCACGCGGTCGCCTTCCTTCATGGCGGGCAGCACGTGGTCCGAATCATCCACCACGGCATCGTCGAGGCCCTCTTGATACACCGAGATGTAGCCGGGTGTGACCAAGGTGGAACCGTTGGCGCGCAGCACGGTGCGCTTCGAGTCCGCCGCCGCCGTGCCGTCGCCGGCAAGCATATCGACGGCGACCGTGTCGAATACCGCGTGCGCCATCTGGCAGGCGATCGTGCGCTTCCAGATCAACGAATACAGGCGGAACTGGTCGGGCTCGAGCTTCTTTTCTATATCGGCAGGCAGGACGTCGGCGGCGCTCGGGCGAATCGCCTCGTGCGCCTCCTGCGCGTTCTTCGATTTGGTCTTGAAGACGCGCGGTTCTTCGGCGAGACCCGCTTGACCATAGAGCTGCACGATGACTTCGCGGATCTGCGTCACCGCTTCGGCGGCGAGGTTGAGCGAGTCGGTGCGCATGTAGGTGATCAGACCCACCTGGCCATCGCCGATGTCGATGCCCTCGTATAGCTGCTGAGCGGTGCGCATGGTCTTCTGAGCGCTGAAACCCAGTTTGCGCGCGGCCTCTTGCTGCAGCGTCGAGGTGGTGAACGGCGGCGCAGGATTGCGCTTGCGCTGCTTGCGATCCACCGACAGCACGGTGAGCGCGCCGCGTGCGGTTTCGGTGAGCGTGCGCTCCACCTCGCGCGCCTGCGCTTCGCTCGTAAAACTGAACTGCTCGACCTTGGCGCCCCGATATTCGGTCAGCTTGCCGGGAAACTTCTGCTCGGAGTGCGACAGCTCGGCATCTATGCTCCAATACTCGCGCGCGACGAAGGCGGCAATCTCATCCTCGCGCTCGCATATCATGCGCAGCGCCGGACTCTGCACGCGGCCGGCCGACAGGCCGGGACGTACCTTCTTCCACAGCAGCGGCGACAGGTTGAAGCCGACCAGAAAGTCGAGCGCGCGGCGCGCCTGCTGCGCATTGACCAGGTCCACCGATAGTTCGCGCGGATGTTCCATGGCTTCGCGCACGGAGTTCTTGGTGATGTCGTAGAACACCACGCGCTTGACGTCCTTGCCCTTGAGGTCGCCCTGCGCTTTCAACAGCTCGTACAGGTGCCAGCTGATGGCCTCGCCCTCCCGGTCCGGGTCGGTGGCCAGAATCAGCGACTTGGCCTTCTTGAGCGCGCGCGAGATGGCATCCACGTGCTTCTGATTGCGCTCGACGACCTGGTACTTCATGGCGAAGTTGTGTTCGGGATCCACCGCGCCCTCCTTGGGCACGAGATCGCGCACGTGGCCATAGGAGGCAAGCACCTCGAAGTCCTTGCCAAGATACTTCTTGATGGTCTTCACCTTTCCAGGTGATTCCACGATAACGAGATTGCTGCTCAAAGTCGTCTAATGCAAAGCGTCGGAGCGCTCTTCGAAGACCAGATCTTCCATTTGAGCATAGGCGGACTCTTGCCCGGGTTGGCTGAACAGAACCATCAACACCACCCACTTCACCTGCTCGATGTCGATCTCATCGGCCTCGAGCGCCATCAGTCGGTCGATGACGAGCTCGCGCTCCGCGGCGGAAAGAATCCTGACGTTTTCCAGATACATCAAATAGCCCCGCACGTCGGTGTCCAGACGCACTACTTCCTGGCTGCTGAATACGCGCACGGCCCTGGCGGTGGCTTCAGCGACCTTGCCGAGCTGGTCGCCGGACAGTCCGTCGAGCCATTCCAGCGCGCGCTCGATATCGCGTTCGGCAAATCCAGCCTTGTCCAATTCCATCTTCAAGGTGTCTCGATCGGGCCGAGGCTCGTCATCGGCACTCATGTAATTCTCGAAGAGATAGATAAGAAGATCGAGAACGTTATCCTTCACCTCCGGCTCCTACTGACTCGGGAGTAGCGGCCCCCCGGGGCGGCCTGGACGTGGCCTTCGAGCTCGAGGATCAGCATCATCGAGGACACGGTTTGCGGCGGCAATCCCGTTCGAACCACCAAAGTGTCGAGGTCCGCAGGATCAAAGCCGAGCGCATCTAACAAGATTTTGTGACCCTTGTCCATGCCCGGTGTGAAGTCTGCTGACCTCGAGGCCCGCGAATCGGACTGGTCCGAAGCAAGGTTGAATCCCGAAAAGTTCAACTCCGTCAATACGTCAGCCGTGGTCTCGGTGAGCTTCGCTCCATTGCGGATGAGCTCGTGACAACCGCGGCTCAAGGGATTATGTATCGAGCCTGGTATGGCGAATACTTCGCGATTGTTGTCGCCGGCGAGCCGCGCGGTGACAAGTGAACCGCTGCGCAGCGCTGCCTCGACCACCAGGGTGCCGAGACTCAAAGCAGCGATGATGCGGTTGCGGCGCGGAAAGTTGCCGCGCCGTGGCGGGGTGCCCAGCGGAAATTCGCTGACCACCGCGCCATGATGTTCGATTTCCGTGCCCAGGCGCCGATTGCACACAGGATAGATGACGTCGCTGCCGCTGCCGAGCACCGCGATGGTGGCGCCGCCGGCCTCGATGGCGCCGCGATGCGCTGCGCTATCGATGCCTTCGGCCAGGCCGCTGGTTATGCAAATTCCGCACCTAGCCAGGCTCTTGGCGAATTCGAACGCGGTCTGCCGACCGGCCGCGGTCGGATTGCGGCTGCCGACGATGGACAGCTGCGGGTCGTTCAAGACATCAGGGTCGCCGGCAACGTAGAGCGCAAGCGGAGCACAACTTAAGCCGCGCAGCTGGCGCGGATAGCGATCGTCGAGGAAGCCGATGACATGATGACGCGCATCCTTGGCCCAGGCGCGCTCGCGCTCGGTGGCCTCGGCGTCGAGGAGAAAGCTGTGCGCCGCGGGCGGCAGCTCGGCGCGCTGAAGTGCGGCGCGTGCGTCCCGCAGCAGGTCCGAGGCACTCGCGCCGTTCAGCGCTTGGAACGCGTGCGCCAGCACCGGCATCGAGAGCCGCGGTGCCCGAGACAGCACCATCCAGGCGAGCACATCCTCCTCGTCACGCGGCATGCGGACGATTATGCCGCGGACTTAAGGAAAGGCGCCTGCGCTCAAGCCTGCGGCATCGTGCAGTTTCTTACGGGTTTTCCACCTTGTCGGCGACCTGGATGACGTTGGTCGCCTCCATCACCAAGCCGTAGCT
>Ga0182024_10011294_pt1 | contig 17967 bp, 13 predicted proteins | sample P32metaG_FD_120480 | JGI IMG/M metagenome (GOLD analysis project Ga0182024, IMG submission 120480) | Permafrost microbial communities from Stordalen Mire, Sweden - P3-2 metaG (Illumina Assembly) | ecosystem: Environmental > Terrestrial > Soil > Wetlands > Permafrost | place: Sweden: Stordalen... | reverse complement strand
TTCTAATAATTCTGGTCTAGTAATTCTGACCGTTGTGGGCTTCTTTCCCTACCCCGTTTGCCCCGCTCCCCGGCGGCGCCTAAATCAGTTTCCCGGACAGCGCATCCGGTTGCCAATAGAATAAGCAACCCGCTGGCCATGCCTCCATCCCGATCCCGAAACGAGCCAACTCCAGCAGCCTCAATACTTACCGCCATCTCAACACCGATCATCAAAACCGAATCCTCCCCTCCCAACCACCAAAGAGAAATACTTTGCACCATCGCGGAAAGGAACCGCACCACAAATCTTTGGAGTAGAGATGACGGCCGCCGCAGCCTGCCCTGAGCGGAGTCGAAGGGGCCGTCCAAGCGAGCAAAGCGAGCGCCCCCAGGCAAAGCCCGTCCAAGATTCCCACCGGCCGCAGAGCACGATACTCGGTACTCGGTACTCGCAACTCGCGACTCGCAACTCGCGACTCGGTACCCACACCCCCTCCAACGTCGTACTCCACACGTAACTAGAAAGTCTTACAACTCGCCTCTACTATGCAGGAAGTTTTGCGGAGGATCGCTTGCGTCTTTCGTCGGTTCGCATCGTCACTGGGATTTCCTGCGCCTTATTCGCCGCCGCCGCATGGCAGGTCGGCTCTCATTCTTCCAACGATTTCACCGCCGAAGCCCAAACGCTTCACTCCTCCGCCGCGACAGCCGCACAACTTCATCCCGTCAGCGCGTCCATCCCCGTTACGACCAAGCCCGTTTCCATCCCCGCCCCCGGCACGGAAATATACACCGCCAAGCGCGGCGAAGCCATTCAAACTATTGCTCGCCGATATCTCGGCCGCACTTCCTACTTAACCTCCTCTGAACTCGCCGACGCCATCCGCCACAGCAACAACGATCGCACCGCCAACATTCTCAAAGCCAACGAAAATATCATCATCCCCGGAATCCTCGCCGCTCCCATCACCGAGAAGACCATCCCCGTTCCCAAAGATTTCGAAGTCCGCGCCATCTACCTGACCGGCATCATGGCCGCCAGCGACCACGGACTCCGCATCATCCGCCACTGGCGCGAAGTCGGCGGCAACGCCGTCGTCTTCGACATCAAAGACTCCGACGGCAGCGTCAACATTCCCTTCGAGCATCCGCTGCTCGGCCAGCATCAGGTCTACATTCACGACGTCCCCAAGCTGGTCCGCTTCCTGCACCAGCAAAACATGCACGCCATCGCCCGAATCGCCATCTTCCGCGACGAGCGCCTGGTCAAGGAGCACCCCGAACTAGCCGTCCAGTCCCGCAAGAACCACCAAGCCTGGCGCGAAAACGGCAAGCTGGTCTGGACCGATCCCAGCCAGCCCAAAGTGCAGGACTATAACATCGCCCTGGCCAAACACGTAGCCCAGCTCGGCGCCGACGAAATCCAGTTCGACTACGTAAGATTCCCCGCCGAAGGCGACCAAAAAGACGCGAGCTTCGCCTACCAATCCGGCCAACCGGAAGCGACTCAACCGGAACCGAAGCAAGACTCAACTGGCAATGAGACCAGCGCCAACGGCGCAAGTGGCAATGATGGGAGTGGCAACGACTCATGTGGTGACGGCCGCCTCGGCCGTCCCGCCGAAGCGAAGCAAGGCGGACCGGGCACAACTGCCAAAGCCGCCGTGCCCTCTCCGAAAAGCCCTGCAGAGCCTGCCCTGAGCGAGCGAAGCGCGCCGAAGGGGGCGATCGAAAATAGCCCGGCGCTTCAGCGCCGGGTAGCACCGAAAAGCGGGAACAAGTCCCGTAGGGACGACCGAACCGCCGCCTGCCGCGTCCCTCGCGGCCCGCAACGCTCCGACGTCATCACCGCCTTCCTGAAAAAGGCCTACGCTGAACTGCATCCCACCGGCGTACTGCTGAGCCTCGACGTCTTCGGCGTGATGGCCTGGCAACGCCAGGTCGATCTCTCCCACACCGGGCAGGACATCGTCGGCATGGCCCACTACTGCGACGTGCTCAGCCCCATGATCTATCCCTCGCACTTCTTCGGCATGGACAACATCCCGCACCCCGGCGACGAACCCGCCCACTTCATCGGCGAATCCATGGACCGCTTCGAACTCATCACAAAAGGCAGCGGCGTGGTCATCCGCCCCTGGCTGCAAGCCTTCCACTGGCGCACCAAGACCTACTCGCCCGAATACATTAAAGTTCAGGTGGAGACCGCCAGAAGTAAAGGTGGAATCGGATTCTTGTTCTGGAACGCGGCCAACGACTACTCGAAGCCCTACGAAGCCATGCCCGAAATGAAGTCGGCCAACGCCGCCTCCAAACAAAATCCCAAATACTTCCGCGGCGACGAACTCGCCACCACCACCACGCAAGCCGCCCTACTCCCGGCCAACTGAAACAGGTTGAGCTAGCTGCCTTTTGGGAGCTGGATTTTTTTCTTTTCTGGCGGGAGACCGGCGCGGGCTTGGGGTTTGCGTTCGGTGGGGACGGGGTCGGCGGAGTGCAGCATTATCGAGGCCAGGGTTGGGTAGGGCAGCGGTTTGGGATTGAGTTCGACTGCGGGTTCGGGGACCGGTGGCATTGCCGGCTGGGGTGGGGCGGGATAGGTTGGGACTTCGCGAACCATTTCGTTTTTGCTCTGGTCGAAGCGGACGCGACGGACATTTTTCACGGCGATGTGAAGGGCGCGGAGCATGAGCTCGGCGCGTTTGAGATCGATGGTGTTGCGGGCAAGGGCGTTGATGACTTCCATGAGGCTGGCCTGGATGGCCTCGTCATTTTCGATCAGGGCGATGGGGTGAAGGCGGGCGTTGGGCGGAGTGGGAACGCCGCGCACCATGCGCTGATGGAAGTAGCAGAACTGTTCGCCGCGAAGAGCGGGAGAGCCGCAGCGGACTCCGGTGACTTTGATGTGGGTGCAGACTTTGACGCTGGATTGAACTGGCATATTGGTCCCTTCGCGATTGGTCATATCGACAATTTTTTGGTAGTTGCGAGCTAAGATCTTGGCTTCATTGGAGTTAGGGGCGGAGGATATGACGACATCCGCGTATAATCTGGGAAAATAAGGACTTGCCAGTAAAATATTGCGAACATTGGACTTAATGCTGGCGGCGATCTGCGCCAGCTCTGTGGTCTGCGATGGCGAGGCCGATTTCCTGGCCTCGACCGACGGAGATGTTGGTTTGGGCTTGCGGGTCTTGCTGGCAGCAGCGCCGTTTTTGGCTGGTTTCTTGTGCACGACTCCAAATTGGCACGTTTAGAATTTTGAGTAAAGGTTGCTCGTCACATAGTGGGCTGTGGAAGGCTGTGGAAAAAGGCTGGGACCGATTTCGTATTATGGACGCCTCACCATTAACTCTATTGGCTTACCCGCAGGGCACAGACAAGGTTCCGACTAACTGGCCCTTTTGGGCCCGAACCTGAATGATCTGCCCGTCCGCCGCATGGGCCGCTAAGGTGAAGTTTCCCATCGTGTCTGTCAGGGCTTCGTCCGGATAGCCCACGATTGAGACCTGCGCGCCGCCGACCGATCTATAACGATCATCTACTACGACGCCGCGCACTGTCGCCGAGGTGTCCGCTGTTAGTTGGATCGTCATTGTGGGGTAGTAGTCTTGACCGAGGACGAGGCTGGACTTCCCGGACAAAAACGCGTTCGGAACTGAGGCAAACAGAATCACCTTTCCGTCGGCCGGCCGTACCGGCGGAGGGATATCGAGCTCCCAGCCGCCCTGAATCTTTTTTGCTTCGCCGCCGCTAGATGAGGTCAAGTGCGCCTCGTCGGTTGGCTGTTTCTCCACCCCGAGAACAAAAACTCGAACAATGTATAAATTTCTCGTTTGCAGGTAGGTGGACGAGGCCAAGGGAGCGAGGCCAATGATCATGATCACAAGACCAATTGTTACGATTAGGGCGACGGTGGGCCACGTGGCACCTGACCGTCTTTTCTTGAGCGCTATGCTGAGCAGGTAGGCGACAAGGACAAGCGCGACCGCCGCTGCGGGTGTGGGGTGCTCGATGTGGCTCGCAAATTCGAGCGCTTTATCCCACACGGTTCACCTCTCCGTCCTCTGCGCAAAACCTTTCTGGGTGAATGTCTCCAAGGTGGTTTTGATTTGCTTCGTCATAGGGTTGTCGGGGCCTAGCGCCCGTTCGTCGATGGCCAAAGCGCGCCGCAGTAGCGGCTCGGCGTCCGCATAATGTTTCTCCGCCTGGAACAGCGCGGCGAGGTTATATAGCACTTGCGCGGTAGCGGGATGATCGGGCCCCGCGGTCTTCTCCCTGACGGCTAAGGCTTCTTGGTAGAGCGGTTCGGCATCTGCGTAGTGCCCCTCGCCCTTCAGCACCAATGCAAGGTTGTTCAGCGCTGTGGCTGTTTTCGGATGATCCGGTCCTAGCGACTTCTCTACGCTGGCGAGGGATTGGCGGAAGAGCGGGTCCGCAGCTGCGTAGTTGCCCATTGCGTTAAGTAATAATGCTAGATTGTTCATTCCTTCGGCGGTGTCGGGATGGTCGGGGCCAAATACGTTTTGCCTTATGGAGAGCGCGCGCCGGAAAAGCGGCTCCGCGTCCGCATAGTTCCCCTTGGCCTGAAGCAAGCTGGCTAGATTGCTTAAGGCAGAGGCGGTATTTGGATGGTCCGGTCCCAGGGACTTCTCCTCGATTGCCAGCGCTCGTCGCAAAAGCAGCTCTGCTCTTCCGTATTCGCCTTTTTCCTCAAGTAGCACGGCTAGATTGTTGAGGCAGGTTGCAACGTTGGGATGATCGGATCCCCGTGCTTTTTCGCTGATGGCGAGTGCACCTTCGAAAAGCGGCTCCGCGTCGCGATAGTCGCCCTCGGACTGGAGTAACTGACCGAGGTTATTCATGCTTGCGGCCACCTGAGGATGGTCCTTTCCGAAGGCTCCCACGTTGATCTCGAGCGCCCGACGAAGAAGTTTCTCAGCGCCGCGATAGTCGAGTCTGTCCTGAAGCACTTCGCCGAGGCTCTCGAAGGCAGTCGCCAATTCAGGAGAATTCGGACCATAGGCTTCTTCGTCGATTTGCAGCGCTCTGCGAAGGAATGATTCTGCGCCCGCGTAGTCCCCCTTGTTCCAAAGCAGTTCGCCGAGATTCTTTAGATCGTTCGCCACGAGTGGATTGCCACGGCCCAAGTTGCTTTCGTCAATCTGTAGGGCCCGCTGTAGCGGCGGCTCCGCATCTGCGTAGGCTCCTGCATCTGTCAGGCTAACGCCGAGGTTGCAAAGGACTACCGGGTCATTCGGCCTGAGCTGCAGAAGGCGCTGATATGCTCGGGCTGATTCGCGATATTTGCCTTCAGCGTACAACGATTGACCAAGAAACGAAGCTGCATCAGCAACGGCCTTTTGGTCCATCGCGAGCATCGCTTCGCGTCTCTGCAAGGATTCTCCTAGCCGCATTGAAGCTGTTGGATAGTTTCTCTGATAGAGCGCGGCAAGTCCTGCCTCGTACGGATCGGTCGTCTTCTCCCCCCACGCTCGGATCGCTGCGTCCAGGTCGCTAGGGGACAGGCCGTACAGTCTGGCGACTGCGTCGAGGTGCTCTCGCGTATCTTCTTGGGGTGGCTGCCTGCTTGTCATTTTTGGGGCGTTTGCCTTGTTGATTTGCTCCGCGGCGGCTACCAGCACCGTGCCGCTTTCAAGTGCGGCACGGTCGCCGCGCTGCACTACGACCACCTCAACGTAATTTTCGGATTCGTTCTCGAATGGGGGAACGACGGCCCTGTAGTCCCAAGGGGATACCATCGCGAAGTCTTTGCCCGGTGGCGATTTTAGAATCTGTAGCGAGACCCAACTTTTTTCTTTGGACTGTTTTGCCAGCGGAATTCGCGCCTTCCCATCGTCCCCGGTGATCGATGAGCCGCCGTCCCCCTCGACTCCAATCTGCACACCAGCGATCGGCCGTCGCTGTACGTCTCTTAAGTGCACGACTAATATTCCTGATTCTCCCCACGCCGCAATGTTGGCTGTGAGGAGCATTCCGAGGAGCACCGCCATACGAAATTGAATTAGCTGGCGCATACGAAAGCCGCGGCCCGAGTGGGACTTCTCTTGCGTTCTGATTCCTTTTTACGCTTGCCTTGGAGCGAATGCCAAGCGCTTTTGTGGCTCGAGGGGAAGCGGGAGTGCGGGTAGGGATCGATCCCCTTCGGCTTCGCTTCGACTGCGTATGCCGATCGCTTCGCGGATCGGCTTACTTCGCTCAGGATGACAGGGCTTAAAACGCTGCGGCCCGATGAAGCTGGGCCGCTGGACAGCCCCTTCGGCTTCGCTCAGGGCAAGCTTGGGGGGCTGTCCCCACATGAGTCGTCCGCCGGACAGCGCCTTCGGCTCCGCTCAGGGCGGGCTTGTGTGGCTGTGATCACAGAGTCGAAATGGCCGTCGGATATAATTGATGGCGGAGTGGCGTTCTTCTTCGACGCAATTCTTAAGGAGTTTTTATGGCGATTCAGAAGACCGACAAGATCTGGCATAACGGGAAGTTGATTAACTGGGACGACGCGACCATCCATGTGATGGCGCACGTGGTTCACTACGGGTCTTCGGTGTTTGAGGGCATTCGCTGCTACGACCTGCCCAGCGGGCCGGCGATTTTTCGCGCCGACGATCACATGCAGCGGCTGCTGAATTCAGCCAAGGTTTATCGCATTGACGTGGACTACACGCGCGAGCAACTGGTGAAGGCGATGGTCGACATGGTCGGGCACAATGGCGCGTGGCCCAGCTACATTCGCCCGATTGTGCTGCGCGGATATGGCGAGGCGGGGGTGAATCCGTTTAACTCGCCGACCGAGGTTTACATCATCAATTACCCGTGGGGAAAATATTTGAGCGGCGAGGGTGAAGGCTGCGATGTGTGCGTCTCGTCGTGGACGCGGCTGGCGCCGAACACGCTGCCGGCCATGGCCAAGGCGGGCGCGAATTATATGAACTCGCAGCTCATCAAGATGGAAGCGATTGTCAACGGATATGTGGAAGGGATTGCGCTGGATGCGGCGGGATTTGTGAGCGAGGGCTCGGGCGAGAACGTATTTCTGGTGCACAACGATAAGCTGATCACCGCGCCGCTGGGCAGTTCGGTGCTGCCGGGGATCACGCGCGACTCGGTGCTGCAGATTGCGCGCGACTTGAGCATCCCGGTAGTGGAGCAGATGATTCCGCGGGAGATGCTCTACATCGCCGATGAAGCGTTCTTTACCGGCACGGCGGCGGAGGTGACGGCGATTCGCTCGGTCGACAAAATTCCAGTGGGCAAGGGCGGAGTGGGGCCGATTACGAAGGCGCTGCAGAAAGAGTTTTACGCCATTGTGCGCGGAGAAAAAAGCGATCGCCACGGCTGGCTGACGGCGGTCCCGGTGCGGACGAAAGCGGGCAGCAAGCAGCCGGTGGGCGTATAATTCCGGCTGGTTTGAAGTTGCAGTTTGAGGAAGTGAAGCTGAGGAAGTGAAGCTTCTATCAGTTCAGCTCTTACGAAGTGAAGAGGGCGCGTCTTACGTCCTCTCCGTCCCTTCAAGCAATCAACGAAGTTCCCTCATCGAAGGAGGATTCCATGCCCCAGCCAACAGCTCCTACTCCTGAATTTGCCCTGGGCCTGCGAGCGGTGATGCTCGACGGCTTCAAGCGCGAAAGCGAAATCACACATAAAGTAATTGCCGCGGTGCCGGATGAGAAATCCACTTACCGGCCCGATCCGAATGCGCGCACGGCGCAGGACCTGGCGTGGCACATCGCTGCATCGGACGTGCATTTTATCGAGAGCATCGCCAACCTGAAATTTGAGATGGGCGGCGGCCCGAAGGACAAGCCGAAGACGATTGCCGAAGTGCTGGCTTTTTACGACGAGCGTGTCCCGGCCGGCATTGCCCGGGTAGAGGCTCTGACAGGCGAGCAACTGCTCACGCCCCTGCCGTTCGCCGTGTTCAACATGCCGGCGGTTTTCTATCTGGCATTCCTCAACAACCACAGCATCCATCATCGCGCCCAGCTGGCGACTTATCTGCGGCCGATGGGAGCGAAGGTGCCGGCGATTTATGGCGGCAGCTACGATGAGCCATTCAAGATGCCGGAACTGGCGGAGACCGCAGCATAGTTATTCGTGCAGAAAGAAACGGCAAGCCGCCCAGGCACGGGCGGCTTTTTTATTTCCTTCGGCTATCGAGGCTTAACGGGCCGGAACCGAATTGCGAGATCAGCAGGGCGCCGCCCAGCATCGATACGTTCTTCATGAACATGATCACTTGAATCTGGTGCATCATAGGGTCGGAGACGGCCCAGAAGTTGTGCATCATGGGAGTGACTCCGACCAGAAACAAGGCGATGAGCCACGCCCCGATCCTGGCGTGGTAGCCGAGCAAAATCGATAGTCCGCCGAGAATCGCGAGCACGCCCGAAAACGGAACTGCGATGGAAGCCAGCGGCACACCTTGCGACGCAGCGTAACCGATCGTCTGGCTGGAGAAGTGATTTGCGCCCGCCAGTACAAAAATCAGCGCGAAAAAGAGGCGGCCCAGCAGAACTATTGGACCTGCGACGGCGGGAGCGTGGGCGAGAGATGGGGTCGACAACGTAGAGGTACTTGCCATAGGTTTCTCCTTGCGAGAATTTGATTGCTCAAGACGACTTCTGGATTCGCTAAGACGGATCGCTTATCGGGAAGCGCTCGTCGCGGCCTCGCTGGCCACTTCGCGGATCTGCGCGATAGCAGCGGCTTTGGCGATTTCCGCCTGTGGGCCTGGCTTCTGATTTTCCGCGTGAATGAAGGTCACGCCGGTCAGCCCGATGAAGGCCAAAATGTGGCGCAGATAAGGCTCCTGATAATCGAAGCGTTCGGTCGGAGTTCCGGGACGGAAGGCGCCGCCGCGCGAGGTGATGACATAGACCTTCTTGTTTTTCAGAATTCCTTGCGGTCCGGACGCGACGAATAAAACCGTTTTGCCCACGCGGACGATCTGATCGATCCATGCCTTCAAAGGAGCGGAGATGGCGAAGTTGTACATCGGCGCGCCGATGACAATCGTCTCCGCCTGGACTAATTCGTCGACCAGCGCATCGGAGAGTTGAAGAACTTTCTTTTGCTCCGGGGTCACAGCGGCTGGATTGGCGTGAATCGCCTGCGCCCATTCGTCGGAGATATGAGGAATAGCCGTGCTCGCCAAATCGCGTTCAATCACGGTTCCGTCGGGATGCTCCTGTTGCCATGCTTCCACAAAGCGGCCCGTAAGCTGGCGCGAGACCGAACTGCGGCGTGCGCTGGAGTCAATACGAAGTAATTTCATGAAATCCTCCTAAAACAATTCATTAGATGTCGCGGCGTAGCTGCTGGTTACAATAAATAACCATAGCTCTTTTTAACAGTAGGCACTTTGTAGTAACCTAGTATCAGGAAACTACTTTATGAGACGCTTCGCACAAACTCCTTCTCCGTGCGCCATTGGGGGGTTATTGGAACTTTTGACGCGGCCATGGACGCTGCATATTCTGTGGTCGTTGAGCACGAATGGGCCAATGCGTTTCGGAGTTTTGCGTAAGAACGTGAGTGGGATTTCTTCGCGCGTTCTCACGGAACGACTGCGCACGCTGGAAGAGAAAGGCTTCGTATTCCGCGATTACAAGCCCACGATTCCGCCGGCGGTGACGTATGGGATTACCGATCGCATGAAAGATATTGAGAAAGTACTGGCGCAATTGGAAGGGCTGGCGCGGAAGTGGAAGGGCGAGGGGACGCACGCGGGAACCAAGAGTGTGGGGCGCGGGGCGACGGCGGTTGTTTAGGTTCAATTGAGAATCGATTCTGTTCTCTTGACGGAATTTGTTTGTAAGCTGAGGACGACCCTCAGCGGCTAAAGCCGGCTGCTTCTTGGATGGCTTTGCGGCACGGCTGAAGCCGTGCCCTGATACGAATCGGTTCTAGTCGTGGCCTGGTACGAATCGGCTGATATGAATCGGCTTAAGCCGCGCCCTTCCCGTTTCTTAACTCCCTCCTGCTTGTGCCTTATTCGTTCCTGCGCGCAGTTTCGAGGCGGCTGAACCGGCTTGCGGTATAGTCTTAGATTTTCTATTGCTCAGCACGAATTGGCCGGTCGCCGGGAGGATGCATGTACGCACTCGCACAGGATTTGCGTTTCGCATTTCGGCAGGTTTGGAAAACGCCGGGAGTGAGCGTGATTGTCATTCTCACGCTGGCTCTTGGCATTGGCGCGACTACCGCTGTGTTCTCGTTGATCGAAGGCATTTTGCTGCGGCCGCTTCCGTTCAGCAATCCTGACCGGCTGGTGCTGGTGGGAGATCATCTCGGGAATGGACCAAATCTTCCGGTTACGGCGCGGGAGATCGTTACGTATTCGCAGGCCACTGGCGCATTCTCTTCTCTGGGCGGCTTCATCAGCCTTAGCTATGAACTTTCTGGCAGAGAGATTCCGGAAGAAATTCATGCGGCGCGATTCACGGCCGGCGTTTTTCCGACGCTGGGCGTGGCGCCGATGCTGGGGCGGATTTTCACGAAGCAGGAAGAAGACGCACATGAGCCGCTGGCGGTCATCAACTACGCTTTGTGGATCAAGCGCTACCGCCGCGATCCCGCGGTGCTTGGCAGTTCGATTGTTCTCGACCGCAGGGCTTACACGATTATGGGAGTGATGCCGCGCAATTTTCAGTTTCCACCCGAGGATGGGCAACTCGACCAGGCGCAACTGTGGGTGCCGATGGGTTTGAGCCCAGACGAACTCTCCGACGAACACGCCGGGTTTTGGGGATACCGGATCATTGGCCGGCTGAAGGATGGCGTCACTCTGGCGCAGGCAGCGCAGAATACGGATCGAGTGGCGCAGCAGATCATGCGAAATTTTCCGTCGCGCATGGCGGCGATTCATATTCGAGGAGATGTGAAATCGCTGCGCGAATATACCGTGGCCGATGTTCGCCCGCTGCTGCGAACGTTATTTTTAGCGGTAGCGATCGTGCTGCTGATTGCTTGCGTGAATGTCGCCGGCCTGTTGCTGGTGCAGGCGATCCGCAGACGGCGCGAGTATGCGGTGCGACTGGCTCTGGGAGCGCGTCCGGGAGTGATTACGCGAGAATCTATTTTCGGAGGGTTGTTGCTGAGCGCGGCGGGAGGACTGCTTGGGCTGGCATTTGCCGCGACCGCGATTCGAACGGCCTTGCACCTTTTGCCGGAGTCGATGCCACGCGTCGACTCTATTGCAATGGATGCGAGGGTTGCCATTTTCGCATTTGGTCTGGCGCTGGTGACCGGCGCTGCGTGCAGCCTGACGCCGGCTTTGGCGGTATTGCGCACCAATCTTACGGAGAATCTCAAGGAGGGTGCGCGGACAGGCACGGGTGCGTCGAGCCATAGCTGGCTGCGATCGGCGCTGGTGGTGGCTGAGATTGCGATCGCTCTGGTGCTGCTTACGGTGACGGGAGCATTCTTGCGCAGCTTTCAGAAGATGCGCGCGGTGGATCCCGGATTCCGTCCCGATCATGTTCTGGTCGCCGGCTATCAGTTGCCGCTCTATCAATATTCCACGCTGGCTGCGACCGGCTCTTTCAACCAAGAGGTGATCGATCGGCTGTCGAGTAAGCCCGGAATCGTTGCCGTCGGCATGACCAATGCGCCCCCGGCAACTGACGTGACTGCAATGGCCGCCTACACAATCGAGGGGGCGTCGGCAGAAAATTGGAAGCTGAAGTTCGCGGCGTTCGCCATGATTTATGGCGACTATTTCCGCGCCATGGATATCGCGCTGATCGATGGCCGGTATTTCACGGTGGACGATCGAGCCGATTCGCAACTGGTGGTGATAGTCAATCAATCGATGGCGAAAGATTGCTGGCCCGGCGAGAGCGCCATTGGGAAGAGGATGCACGTGGGCAATCCGAAAAAGGGACTGCCCTGGGCGACGGTGGTGGGAGTGGTGGCCGATACGAAGATGGGTGCGCCGGACGAACCCAGCAACGATCAGTGGTATGGGCCAGCGCAGCAGCCGGCGACACTCTATGGCTCTGATTTTTCTGGAAAGCTTACGGAACCTGTGCGCGGGTTCATTACGTTGCGTTCGGCTCTGCCTCCGGAGCAGATTACGCGGACGCTGCGCGCGGCTGTTGCCGGAGTCGATCCGCTACTGGCTCTGGAGCAGGTCGAGCCGATGAGCGCTGTTGTTTCAAACGTGGAAGCGCCGCGGCGTTTCAACACCGACCTGATCACCGCGTTTGCCGTGGGGGCTTTGTTGCTCGCGGTTACGGGGATTTATGCGGTGGTGGCATTTTCGGTTTCGCTGCGCACGCAGGAGATTGCGGTACGCATGGCGCTGGGATCGCAGCAGGCGGGCATCGCGCGGCTGGTGCTGATTTCGAGTGCGAAACTTGGGCTGCTTGGGTGTGGGATTGGCGTACTGGGTTCGCTGGCGGTGTCGCGGCTGGTGAGCTCGTTCCTGTTTGGGGTGAGTGCGACGGATCCGCTGATTTATGCGGCGGGGGTGGGGATCATGATGATGCTGGCGTTGCTCGCGTCGGCAGTGCCGGCGCGGCGCGCGGCGGCGGCGGATCCAATGGATGCGTTGCGGTCAATTTAAGGCAAGTGGTTAAGGTGTTCGGGAACGGACACGGGATTACGTTTTCGGACAGGAGCGGATGCACGGAACCTGGCGCGATTTCCTAAGCTGAATCTTTTCAGCGTCGGGCCGGGGCGAGGGATTGGCATTTCGAATGTAGACGAGGCGGCAGGGGTCGAGCTGCGCTCGTTCATCCGGTTAGCGGCTGTCCCCACATTCAGAACTCTTTTCGAGGGTGGCTCTTCTTACATTTAAACCTCTTGTCTTTAAATCTCTTGTCGGGCGGAAGTTAATATGCGAACTCTGGCAGGGAATCTACGTTACAGCTGGCGGATGTTGCGCAAGAATCCGGGATTGACGGCGGCAGTAATTGCGACGCTGATGCTTGGCGTGGGTGCCACGACGGCTATCTATACCGTGGTGTATGCGGTGTTGCTCGCGCCGTTGCCTTATCCGCATCCGGAACAGCTGATGATGGTTTGGTCGAAGGTGAATGGGCACGACAATGGTCTCTCGGCCGGAGACTTTCTCGACTGGAAGGAGCAGAACAGGACGTTCCAGCAACTGGCGGCCTTCACCGGCGGCAGTTTTAATCTGGCCACGCAGGACGAGCCCGAGCAGATTGACGGCATGCGCGCTTCGCCGGGGTGGTTCAACATGCAGGGAATTCCGTTCCTGATGGGACGCGACTTACTTCCCGAGGAAGGTGTGCCGGGCAAGGACCGCGAAGTCATTTTGACGTACAAACTGTGGAACCGGCTGGGCGCGAATCGCGGCATTGTCGGAGAAGCGTTGCGCATCAATGATGAACCGTACACGGTGGTGGGAGTACTCGCACCGGGAATCGGAGACCGGTTTAATTTTCAGTTGGCGGCTCCGCTGGCGTTCCGGCCGGAACAGATTAATCACGATTATCACTGGCTGCTGGCGATGGGCCGACTGAAAGATGGGGTCACGCGGCAACAGCGGCAGGCGGATATGGAAGCGGTGACGGCGCACATTGCGGCGGCGTATCCGAGCTCTAATAAAGGGTGGGGCGCGTCGGTGGAACCGCTGCAAAATGATTTTCTGCCTCCCGAACGCATTCGCAACTTGTGGCTGCTGCTGGGCGCGGTGGGATTTGTGCTGGTGATCGCGTGCGTGAACATTGCGAACCTGCTGCTGGCAAAGGGAGCGGCGCGGCTGAGAGAAATTGCGGTGCGTTGTTCGGTGGGAGCGAATCGCCGGCAGATTTTCGCGCAGTTCTTGACGGAGAGCGTGGTGCTGGCGCTGATTAGCGGCGGACTTGGAATCGTACTCGGCGTCGGGCTGCTGCACGCGGTTCTAAGTATTGTGCCGGAGGGAATTTTGCCGTCGGAAGCGAACTTTCATCTCGACATTCATGTTCTGGTGGCGGCGCTGGCGGCGACTACTTTGGCTGGATTGCTGTTTGGCTGCGCCCCGGCGTGGTATGCGTCGCGGGTTGATCCGGGAGAATCGCTGAAAGAAGGCGGGCGCACGTCGACGGGGACGGGCAGTCACAAACTGCGGCGGGGCTTGATCACGGGAGAGTTTGCGCTGGCGCTGTCGCTGTTGGCGGGTGCGGGGCTTGCGATTCACAGCTTTTGGAATTTGACGCGCATCGATCTGGGAGTGCGCACTGATCATGTGCTGGTTTTCGGGCTGAATCATCCACAGGAACGATTCAAGAATCCTGAAGAAATGAATTCCTACAATCAACAGATGTTGAATGTGCTGCGCGCGGTGCCGGGTGTGGCCGATGCTGCCATGCTGACAGGGTCGCCGCTGCGCGGAACGAGCGATGGGATGTCCTTCTCTGTGGTCGGCGGGGCGGCGTATGCAGATCCATCGCAGCGGCCGAATACGAATTTTCAATCGGTTTCGCCCGACTACTACAGGACCTTTGGCGTAGGGGTGATTCAGGGCCGCACTTTTACCGATCAGGACTCGGCCACGAGCGTGCGCGTGGCCATGGTGAACGAGGAATTTGCCACGCGTTATCTGAAGGGATTGGATCCCCTGCAGCAGCGGCTGTCGATTGAGCAGATCATACCGGGGCTTCCGAAGCTGGGGCCCGCGGTCGAGTGGCAGATTGTCGGAGTCTTTCACAACGTTCGATATGGAGATTTTCGGGACGCTTATCCGGAGGTGGATGTGCCGTTTGTGCAATCGCCCGCTCCGGGTGTGTCCGTGGGCGTTCGCACAGCCGAAGATCCGGGGATGATGAGCAAGACAATTGCGGCAGCAGTGCATTCGATAGATCCGCAGATTGCGCTGAACCGCCCGCGGACTCTGGACCAGGTGAAAGAGGAATCGCTCGGTGAAGACCGATACACAATGGTGCTGTTCGCCAGCTTCGCGGTGGTTGCGTTACTGCTGGCGGCGGTGGGCATTTACGGGTTGATGGCGTTTGCGGTTGCGCAGCGGACCAACGAGATTGGCCTGCGGCTGGCGTTGGGCGCGACCCGGTTGCATGTGGTTTGGATGATTCTGCGAGAGGCGTCGCTGCTGGCGGGGATTGGGCTGGGCATTGGCCTTGCGGGCGCTGCGGTGGTGGGACGCACGATGCACAGCACTCTGTACGGAGTCGGAGCGATGGATTTCTCGGTGATCGTATCCGTGGGCGTGATTCTGTTTCTCACGGCTTTATTTGCGTCGTACTTGCCGGCGCGGCGAGCGGCGAGGATCGATCCCATGAAGGCCTTGCGCATGGATTGAGGAATCATTTCATGATCAGCAGAAAGATTCCTGAGGGGCTAAAGCCCGAGTCATTTGCGCCTCCAGCGGCACGGCTGAAGCCATGCCCTTCCCATGCGGGAAGTGTCTCAAAACCATTTCCATTCGAGTCGACATTCTGCGATTTGACGGCTTGGACATTCTGCGATTTGAAAAAAGGTGATGGCCATGGCTTTTCATGAGCTGCGGGTTGCTGTCCGCCATTTATTAAAGTCTCCCGGCTTTACGGCCACAGCGGTGCTAATGCTGGCGCTGGGAATCGGGGCCACAACCGCGATCTTCTTCCGTGGTCGAAGGAGTGCTGTTGCGCCCGCTGCCATTTCCGCATCCCGAGCGGCTGATGCAGCTCTCAGACATTCTGCAAGGCGCCGACGTGGGAGGAAATGGAGAGGCCGGAGTTACGGCTCCAGACATTCAGGCTTACACGCGCGACACGCACAGCTTCGAGAGTCTCGGCGGGTATACACCAACAGGTTATGAACTCTCCGGCATTGGCGAACCGGCGCAGGTGAATGCGGCCCGGCTCTCGGGAGGGGTACTTCCGACTCTCGGAGTTGCACCTCTCATGGGCCGATTTTTCACCCCACAGGAAGATGACCAAAAGGAGCAAGTAGCGTTAGTCAGTTATTCACTTTGGCAAAGCCGCCTGCACGGCGATGCGCACGTGCTGGGAACCAAGATTCTGCTGGATCGCAAGCCTTATGAAGTGATCGGCGTGATGCCCCGCAACTTTGAATTCCCGCTGGTGCCGGGACATCTGAACAGCGTTGAGTTATGGGTACCGATGAGCTTCACCCAGCAAGAACTGACGACCGGAGCGGCTTCGTGGAACTTCAACATAGTGGGACGGCTCAAGCCGGGCATTACACCGGCACAGGCGGAGAGCGATGCCAACCGCGTGGCTCAGGAGACGATGCGCAACTACCCTGCCTTCATGTCGAGCCTGCACATACGCCCAGTGGTGCGCTCGCTGCATGAAGAGACCGTGGAGCAGGCTCGTCAATTGGTGCGGACGTTGTTTCTGGCCATTGTCGTCGTGTTGCTGATCGCCTGCGCCAATCTGGCTGGGCTGCTGCTGGTACGCGCCATCCGGCGGCGGCGCGAAATTGCAGTGCGCCTGGCGCTGGGAGCGCGTGCCGGGGTGCTGCTGCGTCAAGCAATCCTGGAGAGCCTGGTGTTGAGCGTAACCGGAGGCGTTGTCGGTCTGATTATGGCTGCGATGGCATTGCGGGTGGGCGTAAGTCGGTTGCCCGAAACATTGCCGCGGATTGACGAGATCGGACTGGATTGGCAGGTCGTGTTATTCGCGATTTTGCTGGCGGTGGGGACAGGATTGCTTTGCGGACTCGCGCCGGCATTTGCCGCGATACGAACCAGCGTAAATGAAACTCTGAAGGAGGGTGGACGCACCGGCTCGGCGGGCAGCGGACACGCGCGGTTGCGCTCGGTATTGGTGGTTGGCGAAATTGCAGTCGCATTGGTGTTGTTGGTTGCGTCCGGTTTGCTGCTGCGGAGTTTTGAGAAGATGCGCGCAGTCGATCTCGGATTCCACCCGGATCATGTTCTGACGGCCTCCTACTCGCTGCCCCAGAAACAGTACCTAAGCCAAGCGTCGGTGGACGAATTCAATGACGAGTTGATTCGCCGCATTCAGCAGCTTCCCGGGGTGAAGTCCGTAGGGCTGACGTCGTTTCTGCCGGCTTCGGGCAACAACAGCAACAGCACGTTTATCGCGGAAGGCTACGTGCCCCCCAAGGGAGCCAATATGAACCTTGCCACACCGATTCAGTTGCAGGGCGATTATCTGCAGGCGATGGGAATTGCATTGCAGGGCGGCCGCTTCTTCACGCCAGAGGACAAAGCGAACACGCAACTGCTCGTTATCGTTAATCATAAGCTCGCCGATCATTATTGGCCTGGTTTGGATCCTATTGGGAAGCGCCTGCGCATGGGGATGCAGGAGACGCAGACGCCGTGGATGACCATTGTTGGAGAGGTCGCCGACGTGAAGGAAGGTTCGCCCGACGCCCCCGATAAGGAACAGTGGTATCAGCCGATTGAACAGGTCGAAAAATCCATAGGCGCCCTCGCTTCGCCCACGGATCTGAACGGCAACGGAGGTTACATCACCGTTCGGACGGCGATGGAGCCTGAACAGATGGAGAATGTTCTCCGCGCTACGGTTCGTTCGATTGATCCTCAATTGCCACTGGCTCAAGTGCAAAGCATGGCGCACGCGGTCTCCGATAGCGAAGCTCCGCGACGCTTCAACACTGCGCTTATCTCCGCCTTTGGCATCGCGGCAGTGCTGCTGGCGGCGCTCGGTATCTACAGCGTTATCGCATTCTCCGCCGCTCTGCGCGTGCAAGAGATGGCCATTCGCATGGCATTGGGCTCACAACGATCGAGAATTCTTGGTCTGGTCTTTACTTCAGCCGCGAAGCTGGCGATCGCAGGATGCATTCTGGGACTGCTGGGCGCCGCGGCCGCTTCACAGCTGTTGCACTCGTTTCTATTCGGTGTAAGCCCGTTCGATCCCCTGGTGCTTTTGCTGGCTGCAGTGTTTGTATTGATGTTGTCATTGCTGGCTGCGTATCTACCTGCGCGGCGGGCGGCCTCGATCAATCCCATGAAGGCTCTGCGGACGGATTGAGTGCAGTTGGCGGAAGTCAGTTCTCAGTTCTC
>Ga0182024_10011293_pt1 | contig 17969 bp, 15 predicted proteins | sample P32metaG_FD_120480 | JGI IMG/M metagenome (GOLD analysis project Ga0182024, IMG submission 120480) | Permafrost microbial communities from Stordalen Mire, Sweden - P3-2 metaG (Illumina Assembly) | ecosystem: Environmental > Terrestrial > Soil > Wetlands > Permafrost | place: Sweden: Stordalen... | reverse complement strand
TTATCCCCCTGCATCTTCGGGGCATGAGAAATGCCATCCTTGTTCCAGGTCTGATACGAATCGAACGGACGCGAGAACTTTGCATAAAAGTATTCTCGCGTTTCGTGGTCCGTAGGCGAAATCTTGCCGACGGGGCCTTCGATGCGCTGACTTCCTTGCACCACGTCAGCTCCGCCAACCTCGAATTCCGCGGCTTCTCCGGCGCGAATGACGAGATGGGCATGAGCATTCGCTGGAAATGTAAACCGGTAATATGCGGCCTGGGCGGTTGCCGTCATTTCAGACTTTATCTTCCAAGTTTGCAGATCGGCTTCGTAGTAGTAGGGCGTCGCAATTTCAAAGTCGTGGTCAAAATCCGAGGCGTACGTCTCTGGGCGGGTTCCAACTTCGCCGACCGAAGCCATCAGTGTCGCGGCGCCGATTGGAAAGCCGTATATCTTGTCTGCAAGATACCTATCGGAGATTCCGGGGGTCATGACGGGCGCGAGGCGCACCATGCCATGAGGCCGCTGGACATAAGGGAGAGTCGCCGTGAGCAGTTGGCCGATACCTCCAATGTTAGGGGATACGGAGTCAACCGGATCTTTAAGCCGCTGTACCTGGGCAAAGGTTACGCCACTTAGAATGACCGGTAATACCAACGTCACTGCCAGCGTTTTCATTTCTCTCTCTCTTCCCTGTCTCTCCGTCGGGAATTGTCTGCAAGAAAAAAGGCGCTTTGCTCTCGACTCTTGGCGGTTAATATCGGTAGCGAGGATCCGCCGACCCAAAGTGTGTACTGACCTGCTTCTACTCCTGACCAGGCGCTGGGCTCCTTCACGGTCTCGGTTCGTCCTTACTGCCCATCTCGGGCGACGACCACCACATCCTTCGCTCTGAATTTCGGCGTTACTTTGAGATTCGTGATTTTGCCGTTCTCCACGTGCCCTTCCACAGTGGTTCGATACGGTGCGTGCAGTTTGAAGTCCGCGGTCCAATCGCCGGGCCATGCGGGTAGAAGCTGAATGCGATTGCCGTCGTATTGCATCAGCATCGTTTCCAGCGTGATCATCCCTGCGCCGCCGTCATCGAGATCCGGTATCCAGTCATGACCCGCTTTCCAGAACCATGAGAAACGTTGATTGCCATAATCGGTAAATTCGTCAATGACCGCTTTCTTGGCCGCCGCGGTCAAGCCCAGCAAAGCAGATTCCGGGCCATCCTGTCCCCAGCACATGTCCTGCGGAAAAAGCCGAGCGGCAAAGGTGTTTCGAGCCAGGGCTATATCCGGTTTGCCTACGCCATAAATTCGATACGGAAAGACTGTATAAAGTTCCGGATTTTCCACGTTGCTCGTCTTCCCATAGCTTTCGGCCGGAAGAACGGTCGGCGCGCCGCCGGGGTCGCCCTTGCCGAATGGCGGAAGTTTTCCATTTGCGGTCTTGCCAATCGGAATGGCTGGCAGTTCGTCGAGTACCTTCTTCCATGTAGTTCGTTGCTCAGGCGACGTCCATTCGGCGGGGAGTTCCAGAAGCCGCGGCAGAACAGATTTAAGTCCCGCAACATCGGGCGTTGGGTTTACAGCATTGCTTTGATACGTTTCTAAAGACTGGGCGGGCGCGATTTTGATTTTTCCATCCTCGCCGCGCGGCCAATGCAAGTTATAGTAAGTCACGATTGCATCGGCAAACGGGATGATATCCTTGTGCGCAAATTCCGCATCCTGCGTAACATCGTATTCGTCCAGCATTTGTGAGATGACTTCGAGCGTGCCTTGAATGTGATAGCGCATCCACTCGCTTTTTACCTCCGTGGTTGGGTTGTCCCAGCCAAAATCATTCAGGTTCGGCAGGCCCCAGAAGTAACCGGTCTCGATGAACGCCGCACCTGCATGATGAAAGTAAGTCTGCGTGCGGTCTTCAGCGAGCGGCAATCCGTGCACGTACATTTCAATCCACGGTTTGAGCAAATCGAAATCGCCCGTCTGCACGAGCGGCCAATAAAGCATCCGATTGTTTTGATTCCAATAAGAGTTTCCCCATGCCCGAAAATCCGGATCGTGATCCTTCGGAGTCGATACCCCGCTTTTCGGCATGTCGTGCCCAACAGTAAACAGACCTCCGTTGAATTTGGCCGGGAAAGCGCCGCGCGACGAAGCGGCCATCATGTAACGCTGCATGATAAAACCCCGCGAAACCTTCGTTGCATCTTCGGTTCCCGAGACATGAATCCAACTCCGGTTCCAAAAATCCCGCCACCATTGTCGATGCGCAGTGCGAGCGGAATCAAGCGGAACGGCGTTCGCCTTCTCAACCAGCGAATCCAGGTCTGCCTTCCACACTTCCGGCGAAGCTGCCCCGGTTTTGGTAAGGCCGATTAAATCAAGCCGCAAGCTCCGTCCCGGCGCTGTCGATTTCAAAGTATGGTCGTCGCTGCTCGCCAATCCCGGCCCAGTCAGCGTTGCTCCAAAACAGCGATGGAGCAAGGGATCAGGATACCTCTGCAAAAGCGATTCCAGATGCTCTTGTTCCAACACAATCGGATAAATACTCGAAGAATTGAGGTGATACCAAGTGACCCGATTTCCGCTCGCGGGCATCACCGTGTCCGCTTCAAAGTTAAGCGGAATCGCATGGTCTCCCATTTCAAACAGCCCACCTTTGTCCGGCGACGGTTCGTCGTAAGCGTGGGTTTTGGTGCGCCATAGTTCCAGTCTTGCCTGCATCGTCGCGGGATGCTCCAATTTCGCCTCGACATGGATCACCGGACGATTTGCGTCTATCCATACCAACACCGCATTGGTGCCGCTTGTGATTTCAATACTGCCATCTTCCAATCGCAGCACCTGTTTGAAATTTGACGCGCCTACGAAGGGATTCGGCGTCAGGTGGATCCGCACGCGACCGAGTTTCACCAGCTTGCCCATTTCAGTCCAAGTATCTGCTTTAGCCACGAGCATCACGAGGTCGCCATTCTGCTCCGTCCAGACGTTGGCTGCCAGATCGCCATTACCGATCGGCAAGGAGTCGTTTTCGTTTTGGCCTAGTGTCGTCCATGTGACATCGTTGACGGAGACAAAAGGATTCTCAGAGGCCTTTGCGACCACCGATCCTAGGCAGCATAGAGACAGTGCAAGCGACAGCGTGTGACGGAACCAAATCATAGGCTGTGCGATAACCTCCCGCATGATAGGAACTGAGTTCGTTGATGAATGTTGCATACCTGCATGCGCAAGGTACGGAAGTTGAAGGGTGTCAGATGCAATTCCCCACTCACCGGGTTGATGTCTGCGGAGCTGCCAGAAATTTCTCAATATGCGCCTTCGCCAGATCAGGTTGTTTCAACTTTACATAGATTCTAGCCAGAAGAAAATGGATCAGGGTATCGCTGGTGCCGAGTTCTGGCAGAGTCAGGGCTCGTTCTCCTTCGATTGCGGAGTTCTTGAAATCTCCCTCGTAGTCCAGTCCTTTCGCCAATTCATAGTGCGCGTCACGGGACTCGGGGTCCCCCTCAATAGCCTGCCGATCTTTTTCGACGCTCTCTTTGTAGCGACCCAGTAATAACAGAAGCCTCGCAGTCGTCGTCAAAAAACGAAGCGTTGTTTACTTCCAGGTTATTAACGCCCTGACGGTTGACTGTGAGTCCGCTGATGACCGGAAAAGTGCCCGCCGCGCAGGCAGGCATATTTGCCGACGTGTTCAATCCCAGACTCGACAGATTGAAGTTTTGCACCGCCGAATCCTTCAGGGCATCGTGAGGCGTAAAGTCGAATCCCGCGTGGAGCACAAGCTTCGGCGTGGCCGTGTAGTCCGCATTGAGATACAGCTGCGGGGCAGGGGTCAGGTTCCACCGGGTGAGCCGCCGATGCCGTTGATGCCGTCAGCTGCATTGTCCTTGTTTGACTGCTAGATGATGTAATAGCCCGAAAAATGCCACCTCTCACCGATCGAGTGATCGACTTTGAAGCTCGTCAGGTACTGGTATTTGTTGTTGAGCTGTAAATTTGGATAGTTGTTGGTCAGCTGGGCGGCGGTGGAGCCCGATGGAGTATGCATGTATTGAAGAACAGCCTGAGCGACCGGATCCCAAGTGGTGGGAGCGCCGATAAAGTTGTTCGGGAGCGGATCGCCGACCACGGCGGTCGAACCATTGGTGCAGGTCACCGTTTTGGTCGTCGCCGGGTTGTAAACTGCGCCATTGATCATTGGACGGCCCAGGCAATCCAGCGCCGGCGCACCATTCGAATCCACAATGGGACCAAGCAACGGAGCGCTTAGATCGCCATTGCGATAGGCTGTCGTGGGAACCGTATTGGTTCCATTATTGAGCGTTTGCGTGTTGTGGTACTCTTCGTAAGCGACGAAGAAGAAGGTCTTGTCGTGTCCGTTGTAGACGTGAGGAATCACCACCGGGCCGCCGTCGAGGCGTACTTCTGACGCATTCTCAGAAGTGGGAAAAACACGAACAACATGTCAAACAGTGCGAGGCTCAGACGGTGGACCCTGAGTTTCCGGCTCGTCCATCGCTACGTATCCACCGTTTCGATCGTTAATTCTCAGTCTGTCGTTTCTTCTCGTGGACTTACAAGCACGTTAGAGCCGAGTCATAACGTTATCCCCTGGCTCAAGCTGCCATAAAGTAATCGTAGGGATGCATTTCTTGCACCGCCAGCCCGGGAACCGGGCCTGCCCCACCCGGTTCTGAGGGTGGGAAGTTTTAATTCTGGAGATATGGTGGAAAGACGGCGATTCCTTACTTCTTCTCTTGCCTTGTCCGCCCTTGCGCTGACGCATGATGCGGTCAGTGACGTTCATCCCTCGCGTCCCCGCGTTTATGACTTTCAGCGGACAATGTCGCGTGAGGTACTGGACAACTACCTATCCCGGGCGATTTCGATGGAGGGCCTGCTCAACGGTAGAGGCGATCTCGGCGACGACATACGCATGCTCAGCCAAATCGGGGCAAAATACATCGGACGGAGCATTTGTCTGTGGGGCGGCGAGGCAAATCTGCTTCAGAATTTTGCGCGGGCAAAGAAGCAGCTTCCACTGGTCCACGCAGCCGATCCAGACATGATCCTCGAAGCGTGCATATTTGAGATTGTCGCCACTGAAGTGGAACAGATACCCGTGCCGGACTGGGCTTTCGCCGCCTTGGGACTGCCGGTGGAAAAACGGAATTTCCATTATGAAGCCATCCTCTACCCCAAGGGGCAACGAACGCGATCCTGGGGGAGTGGCGCCGGCATTCCCGATGTGAGCCAGATTGAGACTCAGCTATGGTTCTATTTCCTGGCGGTGTCGTATATCGATTTGGGCTTCGAGGGCATTCACTGGGGCCAGATGGAGATCATGAATTCGAACGACCATGACCTCGCGCACTATGCCCGCGTCTTTACTCTGGTTCGCGCTTATGCCGAGAAGCACGCGCGCCGTGGCATGGTCCTCTGCAATGCGCACGTTCCCAGTGGCGGCCTGGTGCGCGACGGGCAGCTCCTGCTCGACTTTCATGCATTTCCATTGCGAATCAAGGAGGTTTCCGGCCACCCGCAGGAGGCGATCCTCCAAGTTGGCTATCTGGACAGCATCTTCCTCCGTAGCAAGGGGGGACGAACCTATAGCGGCTGGTCTTGCGAGCATCTTCCTTATCTGGTGGAACTCGACAACTGGGGCGTCAGTGCACACCCCGGACAGGATGGACAAGGTGGCTATTGGGTCTGGGGTTACGACGAGCTCTCGTGGTTTGCGCACCAAAGCAGACAATACCGCAGCAAATGGCTTGAATATGCCTGGAACTGGGTCAGGAAGACTGACCCCAGCGGCTATCTCGAAATGCCCGGGAGCAGGACAATGCGATCGCCACTTGATCACCGCCAGTGGTATTACGCGAATTTGCCCAGTTCTGCTGTTCCCGAGGGGCTAGGCGATGAAGACGCGATTCGTGCGATTTGGAAGCGTGATCGGTAGTTCAAGGAGTCCTGCGTACGCCGGTTATAATGCGTGGGCAAGCGCTGCCGGAGATGCATGACAAAGCAAAACAGGCCTGCTGGTGAGTCTTTTCCTGGGCGGCGTACCGTGTCGTGTCTGGTGCTGACCGCTGGCTTTGGCCTGACCGGCGCCGGAACGGTCATGCTGGGAGTGCTTCTTCCGACGCTCACGCAAGAGTGGGGAATGCGGGACGATACCGCCGGCTTTCTCCTGTTCCTGCAATTCCTGGGTTCTTCCGCTGGTGCGCTCCTGGTCGGCGCAAATCGCATTCGCTCGCTGATGACCGGGTATGGACTGCTGGTAGTGAGCGCATGCACGTTGGCATTTGCCGGCCGGTATTTGTCATTCCCCATCTTCTTTCTCTTCGGCCTGGGACTGGGTACGACGATGACCACGACCAGTCTGCTTTTTTCCGATCGATACGGTAACGACCGGGCCGCCGTGCTGGAGCGCCTAAACTTTGCGTGGTCTGCCGGAGCTATGGTGGGCCCAATGCTGTTTCTGCCGTTCTTGCGCACAGCGAGCCTTCGCTCACTCTTTTTCACGCATGACGGGTTGTTTCTGTTGCTCCTGGTCTGGGTGATCTTCCGCGAGAGGGCGGAGGCAACCTGTGTGGATTCGATTTTAACTGCATCGCCGGTGCGGGGCCCTGCGCCCCTGGGTTCTTTGCTGACACTGCTGGTGCTGGCGATGTGTTCCGTTGGAGTAGAGAGCGCACTCAGCGGGTGGCTGACGACCTATTCTCATCGCGCCGATCCCAAGGGTGGAGGAGCAGCCGCCCTTGCTACCTCGATCTTCTGGCTTGGAATGGTGCTCAGCAGGCTGCTATTCTCAACCCGATTGCTGGCGATCGTTGGCCGAAGCAGGGTGCTCCATGCAACCCTATGGGGCGTCGCGGCCTCCGTCGGGTTGCTGGTTGTGGCGCACCACCCCGTGCCCATCCGCCTGGCCGCCGGACTGGCGGGGCTGTGCATGGGTCCGGTCTACCCGCTGTTGCTTTCCTTCCTCCTGGAGCGCTTTCCGCACGGATGGGTCTTCTGCGTAGCAGGGATCGGGTCGGCGCTCTTGCCGTGGCTTACCGGACTACTCTCGGCGTACTACGGATCACTGCGGTATGGGCTCATCGCGCCTTGCGGAGCTGCTCTTCTGATGGTTGTCCTGTTCTGGATGAGCCTTCGACACGCACCGTCTTCGATCGCGAGCAGTCGCTAGTGCGGTGAATCTGAAGTTCGTTGCATTTCTTTGAAGCAGAGTATTTGGCCAAGGAGCGCCGCAAAAGCAGGTCCCCTTCGGCGGGCTCAGGGCAGGTCGTTCGGCTCCGATGAAGTACCATTCGCTCAGGATGGCAGGTCTCTAGTTCTTATTGGAAGTCGGCGAAGACGAAGCCGTCGCGGTTGACGATTTCTCCTGGCTCGATGTTGAGCGGGGCAGTGAACATGGGGCCGGCGTAGACACAGGTGTGAAACTCGCCGCGCTCGCCGCAGGGGTCGGTTTCCGGCGGCAGGTCCTGCAACAGCGATTCGTCGAAGTCACGGCCGGCGAAGGCGCCAGGCAATTGCCTGGTGTCAATGCAGGCCAGTTTGGCGCGCAGGCCGCCGGCGATCATGGTGCGGGCGAGGTCGTCGGTTGGAATCTCCCATAAAGGAAACAATGGCTCGAGGCCGGTGGGCTTGAGTTGCTTCTCGCGATAGGCGCGCACGTCGGGCAGGAACAGGTCGCCGAAAGCGAAGGCGTCGATGCGCTCGGCGATGGCGCGATTGCAGACCTCGGCCATGCGCTGCTCGTAAATCTCATTGGAGCAGGGCCAGGGGAGCGGGACGATCCAAAGGGGGAGTTCGGCGGCCGCGGCCTGGGCTTCGAGCAGCGAGCGGCGGGTGCCGTGCATGGCCACACGCTGGAATTCGGTGTTGAGGGTGGTGACCAGGCCGACCAGTTCGATGCTGGGATCGCCGCGCAGGACGTGGAGCGTCCATGCGCTGTCTTTCCCGCTGCTCCAGGAGAGGAGAACTCGCTTCATGTTCGGATCATAAATTGTGATGGGCTTGGGGATGGCAGGGGATCTTGCTTTCCCAGGTCTCAGAATCAAGACCTGGGGCACCCGCCATTGGTTGCGATGAGAGTGGGTTAGTTGAGCGTTATTTCGGCGGTGAGCGGGGTGTTTTCGCTGGAGTTGCCTACGCGGATTACGAACTTGCCGGGGTCGATGGTCCACTTCTTTGCTGCTTCGTCCCAGTAGCTGAAGGCGCGGGCGTCGAGAGTTAACGTGACGTGCTTGGTTTCGCCGGGGGCGAGGCGGACCTTTTGGAAGCCTTTCAGTTCGCGCTCGGGACGACTGGCTTTGGCCGATGGGTCGGAGACGTAGAGCTGGGCCACTTCTGCGCCTTCCATGCTGCCGGTGTCGGTTACGTCGAAGGTGACGGTGACGGGCAAACCGGCCTGCGCATTCGCAGGGGCTTGCAGATTGGAGATGCTGAAGGTTGTGTAGCTGAGGCCGAATCCGAAGGGGTAGAGCGGGTGCTTGCCGGTGGTGGTCCAGTAGCGGTAGCCGACCATGAGCTTGTCGTCGTACTTCACATGCGGGATAACGTAGTCGACTTTTTTGCCGTCGGTCTCGGTGACATGAAGCGTGGTGTCGGCGCCTTTGATGGGGTAATAGAAGTTGAACGATGGATTTTCTTCCCAGCTGCGGTCGAAGCTGATGGGGAGTTTGCCCTCGGGATCGTGCTTGCCGAAGAGCAAGCCGGCGATGGCAGTGCCGCCTTCCTGGCCGGGATAGTAGACGTGGAGCAGCGCGGGCACATGATCGAGCCAGCGGCGGGTGTCCATGGCGCCGCCGCCGGTGAGGGTGACGATGGTGTGCGGGTTTGCTGCAGTGACGGCCTCGATGAGCGCGTCCTGGCCAAAGGGCAGTTCAAAGGTGCGGTCCTGCCCTTCGCCTTCGGTGAGGTCGTTGAATCCGGCGGCGACCACTGTCACGTCGGCGGCGGCAGCGAATTGGCGAGCTTCTTCCGAGACCAGGTCGGGCTCCGACGCCAGTCCAAGACCGAGGCGAATGCCGGGAGCGTGAGGCAGATAATCAGCCACTACATTGACGGTTTGTCCGGCGGTGAGTTCGAGCGTGGCCGATTGCGGCACCTGGCCCTCGGCGTGCACCTGGTTCAGCACCCGCCTGCCGTCGACTGAGACGGTAAAGGCGTCTTCGCCTGCGGCTGCGGCCAGGATCAGATACTTGCCTTCTTTATCCGCCTTGAATATGGCTGTGTAGCGGATGCTGCGCGGCTGCGGCTTTTCAACATCCCAGGGCGAAGGCTTCCAATCGGAGACGTTTCCCATGGAGGAGACGTCGGCCGTGCCGGTGAAATCGTCGCTGGGGAAGGTCTCGACTTTGACGTTGCCTTGCCAGCGAGTGTTGCCAAAGATATCGTTCTCGGCGGGAAGGCCGCGGGAATAGAGAACGTGGACGCCAGGGCCGACCAGGTTGGCGATGCCCGTGACGATTGAGACGGGATCGAAGGCCGTGGCTTCCGACGAGCCGCCGCCGCCGGGAACAGCGGGCCAGGCGTTGGGGCCGAGGATGGCGATGGTCTTGATTTTGGATGCGTCGAGGGGGAGCAGATGGCCTTCGTTTTTGAGGAGGGTGATGCTCTTGAGAGCGCCCTCGAGGGCTACGGCGCGGTCGGCTACGGAGTAGGTCGAGTTTGCAGGATCGAATTGCGGACGGTCGAGGAATCCGTAGCGGAGCTCGGTGCGGAAGATGCGCAGAAGTTTTTCGTCGATGACGGACTCTTTGACGGTGCCGTCCTTGATGGCGGCGAGCAGAGCCTTGGGATTCATGAAGCGGGGGCCGGGCATTTCCAGATCAAGGCCGTTGTTGGCCGCGCCTACGGTGTCGTATGTGGCGTCCCAGTCGGACATGAGAATGCCCTGGAAACCCCATTCACCTTTGAGCACTTTCAGGTTGAGGAACTCGTTCTGCGTGGCGTGGACGCCGTTGATGAGGTTGTAGGAGTCCATGACGGCATCGACGTGGCCCTTGGTGACGGCGGCTTCAAAGGCGGGAAGGTAGATTTCGCGCATGGTGCGCTCGTCAATATCGGAACTGACGTTGTGGCGGTTGTACTCCTGGTTGTTGACGGCGTAGTGCTTGACGGTGGCGATGACCCCCTGGGACTGGACTCCTTCAATGTAGGGGACAACGATTGTGGCGTTGAGATAGGGATCTTCGGACAGGTACTCGAAATTGCGGCCGGCGATGGGAGAACGGGCGATGTTGACGCCGGGGCCGAGGAGGAAGTTGACGCTGCGGGTGCGGGCGTCTTTGCCGAGCGACTCGCCGAGCTTGCGGGCGAAGCCAGGGTCCCAGGTTGCAGCCAGTGCGACGCCGCCGGCATAGGCGGTGGTGGGTCCCCAGCTGCGAACGCCGACGGAGGCGTCGGACATCTTGAAGCGGGGCAGGTCGATGGCTGGGGCGGGGCGGGTGTACACGTTGTCGACGCCACCGACGAGTTCGACCTTTTGTTCAAGCGTGAGCTTCGCGATCCAGGCATGGGCCTTGGCTTCGATGGCGGGCGAGTCGGGCACGGGCGCCTGGGCGAGGGCCAGCAGGGAGAAGGCGAGAGCGACGGCAAGCAAGGTGGTGACGAGGCGAGCCAGCCGGAGAGGGTCAATCGATTGTGCATTGGGATTTTGGGTGTTTTTCATGACGCGGGAAAGGCTAACGCATTTGCCCCGCGGGTGTACACCGGCGAAGCGGAACGAAAGTCCAATGGCGTCCCGGCGGGTTGAATTCCCAGCAGGGAGCGCGGTGAATCTGTGATACGAATCACAGCGCGGGGTGCATCGTGTCACTGCTAGCTCATCAATACGGAGCGCAGACTCTGAATCCAATAGAGATTCGGTGAGATCGGCGCCGGACGAGCGCGGGAGGCATTCATGAGCTTTGCAAGCGGCCTGAAGACCATCGTTGTTTCCGCGGATCTGAAGGGAAAATCGGAGGCCGCGCTGGAGTACGCCCGCAGACTGGCGGGAGGGTACGGGGCGCGCATCGTGCTGGCGCACGGGCTCGATCCGATGGATTATGCCGCCGTGGACAGGGTTCCGGGGCGTCTGCTCAAGGGAATGACGGACGAGGCGCGGGCAGCACTGGGCGCTCTGAGCGCCGACCTGCTGGGCGAAGGCATTCACAGCCACTCGGAGATTCGCCAGGGCGCGGTTGCGCGATTGCTTGTGGATGTGGCGCGGCAATACGAAGCCGGCCTGATCGTGATTGGTACGGGGGGACGCGAGGGCGCAGGGCCGGTGCTGGTGGGCGCTATTGCCGAGCAACTGGTGCGGTTGTCGCCGTGCCCGGTGCTGGCGGTGGCGGCGGATTGGAATGCGGGGGAGTTTCGTCCCACACCGGGCGGACCGGTACTGCTGGCCATGGAACGCAATGAAGCCACGCAGGCCGCGGTGGCCACGGCCTGCTCATTGGCAGAGACATTTCATCGCACACTGATTGTTTTGCATGCGCGCAGTGCGGCAGAGGCGGCAGCGTTTCTGAATCCCGCCGCAACCACGCTGGAGGAGTTCGGAATCGAGCCGGGCGGTCGCGTCAAGGTGCGCTGCATCGTGAAGGATGGCAATCCGGGCGACGCGGTAGTGGAAGCGATTGCGCAGTACCAGCCCAGCATGCTGGTGGCGGGCGTAAAGCGGCAGAGCGGGACGCCGGGTCCGCACGGAACTGCGTTTGCGCTGCTGGCCCGTTCGCGCGTACCTGTGTTGTGCGTTCCGCCGCAGCCGGCGTGGGTAGCTTCCGGGCAGGAAGCGCTCTTGCATTCGGTGGCGGATTAAAGCCGGCAACGCCAGGTTTGGGAGACGGAGCGATGCAACCTGAGGCCAGATCGGGGCAAGCGGCCGGCGTCCGGGCTCGTTCGCTGGCTGAGGTGCTGGCGTGCCCGGCGGGCGCCCGCGATGCGCTGAATGCGGTGGCTCAATGCATCGACGTGGACGTTGGGGAGAAAGTGTTCCGCCAAGCGGAGATGTGCCGCGGACTGTACGTTGTGGTTTCAGGGCAATTTCTGCGCAGGACCGAGCGCCTGAACACGCGCCTGACCCTGGGGTTGGCGCGTGCCGGAGACCTGGTTGAGCTGGCGGCAGCGCTGGGAGATGGGCGGCATACCTTCACGCTGGCGGCGCAGGTGGCGGGATCGGTGCTGCTGCTGCCGATGGATGCGCTGAATCGGGCATTTGAGACCTGTCCGCGGCTGCGGATGCAGCTGCTGGAAGAGCTCGCGCGGGAGGTGTCTCGAGGATACGATGCGAGTTGCCAGAACCGGATGCCCAAGACGCGGCAACGCATCGTGAGGGCTGCTTCGGAACAGGCCTGAGGCCTTAGATACACAAGTTCCTGTTCGAGCGGCGGAGCGACCGAAGTGGGAACTAAGGGGAAATCCCAGGATTGCTTCACTGCGGAATGCGCTATACTCCGACTAGGCGTCGGGAGAACTATGGCATCGTTCCAGCCTCATCACCCTCCGGAAGACTGCGTCAATTGCGAGCACCGCCATCTGCGGATGTTCTGTAATCTCACGCCTGAAGCCCTGCGGGATTACGACGGCATCGGGATCATGATGGGCCACACGCGGGGCGCCAAGCTGTTTTCCGAGGGCGATACGGCGCGGAATGTGTTTGTGATCTGCACGGGGCAGGTAAAGATTTCTTCCACCTCGCGCGATGGCAAGACCATGATTCTGAAGATTGCGGGTCCCGGCGATGTGATGGGACTGAGTGCGGTTCTGGCCAATGTTCCACACGAGGTGACAGCGGAAGCCACCGAGCCCTGCCAGGTGAAGATGGTGCGCAAGCAGGAGTTTGTGGACTTCCTTGGCCGGCACGGCATCGCCAGCATGCACGCGGCGCAGTCGCTCTCCGCCGAATATCTGACGGTGTTTCACGACGCCAAGCGGCTGGCGCTTTCCGGCTCGGCTGCGGGGCGACTGGCGCGGTTGTTGCTGGATTGGGGAAAGTCCTCTGCCAACGGCAAGCCGGAGATCCGCTTCACCATGGCGCTGACGCACGAGGAGATTGCCAACATGGCAGGGACCTCGCGCGAGACCGTGACGCGGCTGCTGAGCCAGTTTCGCCGCGATCAGTGGATCACCATCAAGGGCTCCAGCCTGACCATTACCGAGCCGGATCAGCTTGAGCGGCTGACGGCTTAGTTCGCCTGACAGCTTGGACCGGCTGACGGCCTAGACCCCCCCTGGCGGGCATCTCATGCATAAATTGATTGTGTTTGCAGAGTGCTCCATTTTCTGAGGCCAATCTGATCTGAATTGCTCATTTTTCACTATTTTTGTGCTATTGGGAGTTGCCGCATGGATTTCCTCATCCGTCAAAAGCGTTCAGGCAATTCTGCGTTATGTGAGAGGCACGGGAATCTTCCGCCGTACCGGGGCGCCTGGAAAACGCAGCCGAACGGGCACCGAAAACGAACGCGAGCTCCGCGAAGACATGCGCGGCGGATTCAGGGACGTAGGGACTAGGGACTTAGGGACTGCGTGAGGGTTCATTGGATGAAAGAAATTGTTGCAGTGATCTTCGGGTTGGGGCTGGGGTGCAACGCGCTCCTGTTTGTGCCGCAGGTGCTGGCAGTGTGGCGCAAGAAGAGCGATGAGGGGATTTCGCTGATTACCTTTGGAGGCTTCAGCGTGCTGCAGGTGGTGGGGATCGTGCATGGGGTCTATCAGCGGGACTGGTCGCTGATTCTGGGCATGGCGGCCAGCTTGCTGACTTGCGGAACAGTTACGGGACTGACGATTGTTTATCGAGTAAGACGCTTGAGGGCGCAAGGGTTGGCGGGTTGAAGTTGTGGCTTCTTCGATCTTCGGAACTGAAGAATGAAAAGTCGGATTATGATGGATGGAATGGAAGATTCCGCGAAACCAATTCGCAAACAGGTTTATCTGTTGTCGACTCAGGACCTGATCGACCACCCGATCTGGGAGTTTTGCCCGGACGAAGAAGATGCCGATGGGCAGCACGAGGCGACTGTCAGGCCGTCGGAAGAAAGCGAAGTCCCAGGCTTTTCGCCCGGAGCTTATGTGGTTGCTGCCGACGCGGTGCTTGGGGACGGGACGTCGGTGTTGGGCTACCTCTATTCCGGTGAGCCAAGTGACATGGGTTGCATTCAGCCTAATATTCTTGTCGGTTCTTCTCAAGTAAATTTCTGGCTCGGCTGGCTGCGCTTTGTGACTTATAAAGAAGAGAGAGTCGCGAATAACTACGCGCTGATTGGTAAAGGCCGCGAATCCATCTTCCCAATTGCGTTTCAATCCCGTGTCAATGTGAACGGCGAACCACTCAAAGTCAATATCGAAGGATTCATGGCCTTGGATCTTGATCGCCATGTCAAGATCGTCGGTTAAGACTCTTCAAAGGTCAATTCTTTCAGCCGCGCTCATCCTAGAAACATCCCCGCAATTGACGCCGAGATCAAGTTAGCCATGGTCCCGGCTAACATGGCCCTTACGCCTAACTTGGCTAAGTCATTCCTTCTTTCAGGGACTAATGCGCCGATGCCGCCGATCTGCATGCCGATGGAGCCTAAGTTAGCGAAGCTGCACAACGCAAAAGTGGCGATGGTGAAGGAGCGCGGGGCTAGTGTGGCTTTCTCTGCGCCGAGCGCGATGTAGGCGATCACTTCGTTGAGCGCCATGCGCGTGCCGAGCAGGTTGCCGATGGCCATGCAATCGTGAGCGGGGACGCCGATGAGCCACGCGACAGGCCAGAAGGCATAGCCCAGGATTTGACCGAGCGAGCCGGGAACCCAGTGCATGTAGGCCAGGCCGTGCGTCCACAGCAGCAGGCTGTCGAGCAGCGCAACCAGGGCCAGAAAGCTGATCAGCATGATGGCTACGTTCAAGGCCAGCTTGCCGCCGTCGATGGTGCCGCGGGCGATGGCGCCGATCAGGTTTTCATCCTTGTGCAGCTCGTCCTTGGGAATGACGACGCGGCCTTCAGTGGCGGGGAATCCGACTTCGGGGACGAGCATTTTCGCGATCAGGATGGTTCCGGGCGAGGTCATGATGACGGCGGAGAGCAGATGGCGCGCTTCAACGCCTTGCGAGATGTACATTGCCATGATGCCGCCGGAGACGTGGGCCATGCCGCTGGTCATGATGACCATGAGTTCCGAGCGCGTGGCCTTCGACAGAAATGGGCGGATGGTGAGCGGGGCCTCAGTCTGGCCCATGAAGATGCTGGCGGCCACGTTCATGCTTTCAGCGCCGGAAATGCGCATGGTTTTCAGCATCACCCAGGCCATGGCGCGGATGACGATCTGCATGAGGCCGATGTGGTAAAGAACGGCAAAGAAAGCAGAAATGAAGATGATGGTGGGCAGGACTTGAAACGCAAAAATCGATCCGAAGTTGGGCGGGAGCAGGTTGCCGAAAGCTCCGGCGTTGGGCAGGCCGAGCTGGCCGAAGAGGACGCGGGTGCCGGCAAAGGTGGCGGAGAGCATGTTGTTGACCACGCTGCCGGCCCAGGTCATGGCGCGTTGGCCGTAGTCGAAGCGGAGGACCAGGAAGGCGAAGCAGACCTGCAGCCCCAGGCCCCAGGCCACGGTGCGCCAGCGGATGCGTCTGCGGTTGGTTGAGCCCAGCCAGGCCGCCAATAGCACGGCGAGAATTCCCAGTATGCCGGTGAATCTATCCAAAGGGTTCGCTCCTTGTTGAAGCAGGGACCAGGGACGAGGGGTTAGGCCTGTCGCATTCGCGCTTGATTCAGGACGTGGGCCAAAGAGCAAGCATCCTGGTTTCCCACCCTTGCGATAAGAAAAAATCGCAAGGATGGGGCACGGCGCCTTATTGCCTGATCCCTGGTTCTTATTCCCCGAACTCTGAAAACTACCTTACAGCATTTTGCAGGTAGTTCTCCGCAGTTTCGTGGGTGAAGATGCGCGTGACAAGCGGGACCGCGTGAGGAGGGGTGGTTGAAATGGTGATGGCTTGCTTGAGGAGTTCAGTGGGTTCCCGCAGCAATGCGGAGGTCGTGGCGTAGAGGGTGGCCATGGGCTGGCCTTGATTTACCTTTGCGCCGCGGCGGGCGTGAAAGAGGATGCCGGCGTGCGGATCGACGGGCTCACCTGCCCTCTCGCGGCCTGCGCCGGTGCGCTGCACGGCCCAGCCGATTTTAGTCGTGTCCATTTCTGCAATGAAGCCGGAGGCCCAGGCGTTGAGCAATTGCATTGAGCCGGGTTTATGGAATGTTGTGGCCGGAGAAAAGACGCTGGTGTCGCCGCCCTGGGCTTCGATCATCTTGAAGAAGACCGCAAGCGCGGAGCCGTCTTCAAGAGCCGCTTCTGCGAGTTGGCGGCCAGTTTCCGGCGTGGCTGCCTTGCCGCCAAGATGGACCATCCAGCCGGCGAGAATGAGCGAGAGCTCGCGGAGGTCTTCACTCTCCGACGGACGCTGGTTGCGGAGCAATTCGACAGATTCGACCAGCTCAATCCAGTTACCGGCGGCGCGTCCAAGCGGCCGGCCCATGTCGGTGAGCAGGGCCACGGTGCGGGTTCCGGCGGCTTCGGCTGTGGCGACCATCAGGGCGGCGAGATATTCGGCGTCTTCCTGCTTGCGCAGGAATGCGCCGGAGCCGGTTTTCACATCGAGGACGAGAGCGTTGAGGCCGGCGGCGAGTTTCTTGCTCAATATGGATGCGCAGATGAGGCCGGGGCTTTCGACGGTGGCGGTGCGGTCGCGCAGGGCATAAAGGACGCGGTCGGCCGGGACCAGTGATGGGGTCTGGCTGACGATGGATGCGCCGCAGTGGGCCAGGACTGTCTCAAATTCGGGCAGCGACAGCGCGGTGCGGTAGCCGGGAATGGATTCCAGCTTGTCGAGGGTGCCGCCGGTGTGGCCCAGGGCGCGTCCGCTGATCATGGGAACGGCTACGCCACAAGCTGCGGCGATGGGGGCGACCAGGAAACTCGTCTTGTCTCCCACGCCGCCGGTGGAGTGCTTGTCGACGGCGACTTTGCCGAGACGCGAAGGGTCGAATTTCTCACCCGAGTCGCGCATGGCGAGGGTGAGGGAGCGGGTTTCGTCAAGGGAAAGGCCGCGCAGGAAGGCGGCCATGAGCCAGGCGGAGAGTTGTTCCAGAGGGATCGAACCAGAGGCCGCGCCGGTGACCAGGAAGGCGATCTCGCGCGGGTCCGGGGCGAGGCCGTCGCGCTTTTTGCGGATCAGGTCGATGACGTGAAGCGGGGACTGGTTAGTCTCTTCGTTCATCGGATTTCGCTGCCTCCTCATTTCAATTTCATCTCGAAGGCGAGCGGAAAGATTCCAGAAAAGGGCATGGTGCGCGGGCCGTCGGCGCCGGGAAAGATCACTGGTGCCTCGGGCAAAACAAATTCGGCGAGGACCTGGCGGCAGGCGCCGCAGGGCGGGCTGGCGGCGTTGTTGAGGTTGGCCACGGCGACGGCCTCAACGCGGACCTGGGGGCCGAACTGCGAGATGGCGGCGACCAGGGCGGAGCGCTCGGCACAGATGGTGAGGCCGTAGCTGACGTTCTCCACGTTAGTGCCGGTGACGACGGCGCCGTTGGTCAGCTTGAGGGCCGCGCCGACGCGGAAGCAGGAGTAGGGCGAATACGAATTGAGCGCGGCCTGGCGGGCTTGTTCGAGGAGCGAGTCCAGAACTGGATCGGACGGGTTGGATTCCGTGGTGGGCATGAAGTTTGAGGGTAAGGCATTTTGGGGCGCGGTGTACATGGGCGCCCGCAAAGGTTCGCTGTTTCCCACGCTTTCCGCATAGAGCGCGGGGCCCGGAGGTTACCCGGATGGAGCCCCCATCGATTGTTGGGAAACTCGCATTCCTGAGTCGATTTCTCAAGTTGAGCCAGTTCTTTCCGATAAACGGCTAGAGACCTTGGTCTGCCTGGGTGCGAAGTCCGGGTGGGCGGATGAGTGGGCGCAATGGATGAATTGACGCGGGAATTCCTGATCGAGAGCCAGGAGGGTCT
>Ga0182024_10011292_pt1 | contig 17971 bp, 13 predicted proteins | sample P32metaG_FD_120480 | JGI IMG/M metagenome (GOLD analysis project Ga0182024, IMG submission 120480) | Permafrost microbial communities from Stordalen Mire, Sweden - P3-2 metaG (Illumina Assembly) | ecosystem: Environmental > Terrestrial > Soil > Wetlands > Permafrost | place: Sweden: Stordalen... | reverse complement strand
GACCGCGTACCTCCCGCTGACGCTTCTGTTTCTGCTCATACCGCGCAGCAAATTCGGCGGATACGGGCGCTACGCGGCGGCGTTCGCCCTGTTCCTGGCGGTGAGTCTGGCGACCAGCGTCATCTGGACACGTCTCACCTACAGGAACTTTGTCATTCAGAAGAACTCGCCGCACGATCAGTTGATTTACATGATCCATCACCCCGTGCCCATCGCCCGCTACTTTGTCGGGCAGTTGTTTTCGCTTCCGTTTCTCTGCTCGATCATCGGCAAACTCGGCTGGGCCGACACGCGCCTCTCACGCGTGCTCGTCGCATGTTACGTCATCGTCCTCATTCTGACGGCGCGGATGGGCGGCCGGCCTGACGTTCGCCTGGACGGCCGGCAACGATGGATCATCGCCTGCGGCGCCATCGGCATCTGGTTGGCTGTCTTCACGATCGTCTACCTGGCCTTCACGGGCGTCGGCAACGTCGGCGTCAGCAGCCTCCAGGGGCGCTACCTGATCCCCCTGACTCCGCTGATCTGCCTGCTCTTTTACCGCCGCCGGCCCGAAGCGCGCCCCGCCCCGGCGCTGGCCATCGTCGCCTTTTCCGCGTGCTTCTGCCTCTATGTCGCGGCGGCGACCATCATGAGGTTCTATATTGCGTGACGCCTTGAAAGTCTCATCTGCTACAGACGATTCGCGGAGCGAGGAAGACAAGGTGCACCGCCTTCACCTCCTTGCCTGCCACCGTTCGCAGGGCGTCGCGATAGACAGTCATCTGGCTCTGGTACGATTCCGCGCGCTGCGCGACTGTGTCAGCAGTAACGCGATCGGTCTTGTAATCCACGATCTCCACGCCGTCATCGACCGGCAAAAGCAGGTCAATTCTTCCGCGCACCATCACGGCGTCTTGCGGATCGTCGGACTTCAAAGAGGAAACCGAAGCGGCGAACGGAATTTCGCGCATCAGACGGTCGGCGTTGGCTTTGAGCATTTGGCCCAGCGGTGTTCCCGCCAGCCAGACGATCGACGTGGCGTCCACGGCGCTTGCCTGCGCTGCCGTCAGGAGTTGCTGATCGACCAGTTCGCTGATCTGCGCCGCCACGTCGGCCGCGTCGCAGGGGCGGCGATAATCGAGGCGTTGCAGAACCAGGTGCGTCGCCTCGCCGATTTGCGTGGGCGACAGGCCGCCTCGATCCGACAGGAATGCCGGCGGCGCGAGTTCTGATTCGACCGGCGCGGTGAAATGAACGCCGCCGATCGCCGTGGCCGCGCTGGCTGCTTTCACTGTGGTGACCGGCTGGTGCGGATAGACGAATTCCAGACGCGAGATGACAGCCGCCGCTTCCGGTGTGAGCGCCGCAGGCGATTGCGGGGGCGCCAGTCGAGCGAAATCCGACAGGCGCTGCTCATTGTGGCTCACACGCTCCTTCGCGCCGGCGTTCCATCCCTGCACCTCATCGACGGAATGCGGAATCAGCGTGCAGGTCGCGGGGCCACACGCCGCCTGAACGGGGCCGAGCCAATCCAACATGCTTGCGGCGGACAGAATCTCCTCCGCGGCCAGCGGGCCGCGATGCCCGGCGAACTTCTGCGCCCATTCTTCCGGCGCATTCGCCGAGCCGGTTCCAATCAGAATCATCCGCTCCTTGGCCCGCGTCAGGGCGACGTAGAGCAGCCGCATTTCCTCCGCCAGCGTCTGCCGCCGCAGTTCCTGCCGCATCAGCGCCCAGCTCATCGATGGATAGCGAATCTGCCGCTGGAGATCGACGACTTTCATCGCCAGCCCCATTTGCCGATCCAGCAGCACCGAGCCGCCGGTGTCGATGAGATTGAACCTCTTGCCCAGGTCCGGCAGCAGGACGATCGGAAACTCCAGACCCTTGGCCTTGTGGATGCTCATGATGCGCACGGACTGCCTGTCGTTGACGGCGATCGACGGCTGCTCCAAACCCGCTTCCTCCCGCAGCTCGGAAAGAAAGCTCATGAAGCGGTGCAGTCCCTGTTGCAGGAATTCGCCGAATTGCCTGGCCAGCCGGTAAAGATGAAGCAGATTCGCCACCCGCTGATCGCCGTCCTCCAGAGCAGCGGCGTAGGCGAGGCAATCGGTCTGGTCATAGATGTGCCAGATCAACTCCGCCAGCGGCCGCTGCCGCGCCAGGTCGCGCCAGCGGGCGAGCTTTTCCAAAACGCCGCGAAGATATTCCGCGGTCTCATCGGTCTGCTCGGTCGCATAACGGACGACGCCAAGATGGAACGGCGGCGTCTTGCCGTCGTCATCGAGCGGATACGCCAGCCGGACGCGGGCAAGAACATCTTCCGGCCGGTCGAGGTTTGCCAGCGGACTTCGCAACACCGCGGCAAGCGGAATGTCCTGCCGCTGGTTGTCCAGTACGCTCAGCAGCGCCAGAATATCCCGAATTTCCTGAGCGTCGAAGAATCCCGCGCCGCCGGTGTGATGAACCGGTATTCCGTGGCGGCGCAGAACGCGGGCATAGATTTCGGATTTGAATTTCACGGCGCGGAGCAGAATCGCCACGTCGCCGAATTTGTCGGCGGCAATTTTCTTGATCTCCAGCGCGCACAGCGTCGCCTCGCGCTCCGTGCGGTCGGGACTGTCGTCGTCCTCGTCATCGGCCTGATCGTCCGAGATTTCCGGCAGCAGATGCAGTTCGAGAGGCGGCGGACCCGGCGGCTGGGGGTCTTTGTTTGGAGGGTTCAGCCAGTGCGTCTGGTCATACTCGATGCCGGTCGCCTCCTCGGTCATCAGAAGGCGGAAGACATTGTTGATCGCGTCCAGAATCACCGGACGGCTGCGGAAGTTTTCCTGCAAGTGGATCACGCCGCCCGGCGGCAGCTTCTTGCTCCGCTCCAGAAACCGCCGCGGCTCGGCCAGGCGAAAGCGGAAGATGCTCTGCTTCACGTCGCCGACGGTGAAAAGATTGGGTGGATATGCTCCATCAGTTGCGACGCATTCGGTGCTGAGCAGTTTGAGGATCGCATCCTGAATGGGGTTGACGTCCTGATACTCATCCACCAGCACATGCCGAAATTCCTCATGGCAGCGCCGCGCGACTGGCGTCACGCCGTCGTTCGCATCGCGCAGGAGGTTGAGCGTCATGCGCTCAAGGTCGGAGAAATCGAGGCCGTTGACGGCCGCCTTGGCGCCGGCATATCGGTGATTAAATTCATCCACCAACTCAAGCAGCACGCGGGCATGGGGCAGAATTGCCTCCTGCCCGGCCCGCCATTGGTCGGCGGTGAAGGCCAGCAGGTCTTTCAACTCGCCGTCTTTGATCTGCTTTCTGGCCGCGTCAAACAACGCCTTGGCCTGCTTCTTGTTCGGAAGATCGTCGCGGTATCGCGGCGCGGCAGGTGTTTCAAACGCGAAGACATCCCGCCGGAGCGCATCAAGGCCATGCTTGACGAAGAACGCCTCCCAATCCGAAACCGTCACTTCCCATTCATGCACCCGCTTGGCGTATTCGTCAAAACCGCCAAGCGATTGGATGCGGGCACGGGCCGCGGCACAGAACGCCCGCAGGCGCTTCAGCGCCGCGGCGACCTTGCTCAGGAGCCGCTTTCCCATTTTGGATTCCGTGAGCGGAGTTTGCGCCGCCTCGGCCAGATACTTGAATGCCTCCGCCCGCCAGCGCTTGGGCGACTCGATGCTCGCCAGCAGGGCATGAGTTTTCTGAACGATCTCGATGACCGGCTGATCGCGGCCGTCGCCGTAGGCGTCCACAAAATCCGCGAACGACCCGTCGGCGTCGCGCTCGTAACGGTCAGCGAACAATTCCCTGGCCGCGTCGCGGCGAAGCAGCAGGGCTTCATCGGCGTCGAGCACGCGGAATTGCGGATCGATATTGGCCTCGCTGAAATTCTCCCGCAGCAGGCGGTTGCAGAAGCCGTGAATGGTCCCAATGGCGGCGTGCTCCACCAGCGCCAGTTGCCGCGCCAGATACGGCGACGGCTCAACGGCCATCCGCTCCGCCAGCGCCGCCTGGATTCTGGCCCGCATTTCCGTGGCGGCGGAATTGGTGAATGTGACGACCAGAAGCTGATCGATCTCGCAGCGATCGGCGGCGTCGCAGACCAGATGGACACAGCGTTCGGCCAGAACCGTAGTCTTGCCGCTCCCCGCAGCGGCGGAGACGAGAAGGCTGCCCGTGCCGGCCTTGATCGCCTTGCGTTGAGCTTCGGTCCAATTGCGTTGATCGGTGCTCATGTCTGGGTCTCCTGCGACATGGCATTGAGTGCGGCAACGCGCTTCATCGGCGTCAGCTTGCGATACCCGTCGTCGGGATCGAATCGGCAGACATCAGCGAAGGAGCATTCGGTGCAAGGGGTGGTGTTTCCCATTTTGTATGGTCTTACCTGCACATTCGCGGAAGCGATCTGTCCGGCGATGCGGGCGAGAACCTTGCGAGTGTGGGCGAGCAGTGAGCGCCATTCGTCGGGCGATGCCACATCGGTTGAATCGCGCCACCCGAATTCGCCATCGGCCTTGCGTTTGGCATTGATGACCTGCGACGCCGTCCCCGGCAGCAATTGCGAGTCAAGACTTGTGGCGAGTCTTTCGTCAACGATGCCGCGCGGCTTGGCGAGCAGGGCGAAGGCTTCGCCGTCCGGCGGCGGGCCGTCTTCAGGAAGCTCGTCGCGCAGTTTCCGCAGGATCGGCATTGCCAGCGCCGCCGCGGCGGCCTTTTCGCCCGACGCTTCCCAGGCGAGCAGATGCACGACCAACTGAAGCGTCAGACCGTGATAAACGCGGCTGAGCGAGAGGGCGTCGGCGTTGAGGCGATAATCGCGGATCACAACAGCCGACTGCGAGCGATCGATCTGGTCGATCTCGCCGCTGACGAGAAGGTTCTCGCCGATCTTCAGCGCCGGGAGGCGGAAGCCGTCGCCGTAGCGGACGGCGAAGGAATCGGCGCGGAATTCGCCGCGCTGCTCGGCGGTATGCTGCGTCTGGCGGACTTGCGTGACCATCGCTTCAATGCGGTCGAGAAGATGGCGATTCTTTCCCGACTCGAGCGCCGCGTCGCCGCGGAGTTTCTTCGCGGCTTCCGCGATGAGATCGCGCAATGCGGCGTCGTCAGCATGGCGCAGCACATCGCGGCAGAGAAGCCAGACATCGCGCTCCGCCAAACCGCCCTGGCCGCGTTCGGCCAGTTTTAATCCGTACCTTGCGAAGTGCCGGAATGGACAGGCGGCGAATGTTTCCAGTTGCCGCACCTGCGCGCGCAATGGCAATGGGAACAGCTTGTTCGCCAGCTCTGGCGTGAGCTTTGCCTGGTTTTTGTAGATCAGCGCCGGCCGCGCGATGCGGAGCGTTCGCGTCAGGCGATCCTCGACCGCCGGACGGCCCGCGACCCAATCATAAAGAGGCGGCCAATCGAACGAATCGGCAGCGGCTGCGGGATGGCGTGCCCAGCGCATTAGTCCGCTGACCAGTTGCCGCGGCGTGGCGATGTCGGCGGCCCGGCACTGATCCGGGCGCGGAGCGATAGGCGGGGTGGCGGCGGGGAACATCGCAGCCAGCTTGCGCCACAGCGAACCTGGGGCCAGTGATTCGCCCTTTTCATCAGCGACGGCCCGCGTGACGATCAGCCGCTCCGACGGGCGCGTGAAGGCGAAGTAGCCGAGGAATTCCTCATCGAGCGCGGCTCGCCGCGAATCCGGCTCCAATTCGGCCAGACCCACCAGTCGCCGCCGATCCCGGCTGCTCAAAATGCCGGGCCGCGCTGCGGGCAGCGGGAATTGGCAATCGGCCAGACCGAGCACAATGCACGCGCGAATCGGCGGCGTGCGCGTGCGGTCGGCCTGGCCGATCAGCACCTGATCCACCGTCGCCGGCGCGATGGCCAGATCGAATTGCTCCAGGGCCGAGTTGAGCACATCGCGGAATTCGCTGAATGACGCCTCCTGATCGCCGAGCAACTCGACAAACTGATCGAGCAACTCCTGAAACTCGGTCCAGACCTGCTGATGCTCCTGCGCTTGCTCCGGCTGCGAATCGGCGATCCATCGCGCCAGCGTGGTACGCACGCCGAATGTGTCGAGCAGCGCGGACAGATCGGTTGCCCACTGGCGCATCGTTCGACGCGAGGCGGCCGCCGCGATGAACGGGCGCATCGGATCGACGATGCGCCGGCAGAGCGGATCTTTCGAGTCGGCCCATGCCTTGCCGCGAATGTCGTGCAGCAGAACGAAGTTCTCGAGCTGATCGCTCTCCTGCTCCGTCAGACCGCACAGGCCGCTCTTGACGATGGCGATCATCGCCTCGCCGGTCCACGGATCGGCGGCGGCGTGCAGCAGTGCCCGCGTGAACTGGATCAGCGGATGATGCGCGGCCGAGCGCCGACTATCGACGAAATACGGAATGCCGTGCTCGCGGAATACGGCGTCGATGAGATCATGGTACTGGCTGATCTGCCGGGCCAGCACGGCGATGTCGCGCCAGCGCCAGCCTTGTGCGACCAGTTCGCGCACGCGCCGGGCGGCGAACTCGACTTCCGCCCGCCGGTCGGGAGCTTCGATCAGTTCGATTCCATCGGGTGATTCATCACCACTGCCACCGGTCCAGCGCTCGATGCGGCGCAGGGCGGCAGATTTGAACCGTTGCGGCGTTTCCAGAAGCAGCGGCTTTTGCACGCTCAGCCCGGCTTCGGTGAATGCGAATGTGAGCTTGCGATGCTCCATCTCCATGCCGTGGGTGAGGCTCATGTCATCCGGCAGTGTGTGGATGTCGCGCAGACCGGCAGCGTCGGTGCCCATGGTCAGGGCGATCTCGACGCGCGGGCAAATGCGGCCCAGCGCCCCAAGCACTCGCCTCTCCGTGTGAGTGAAATGGAGGAATCCATCGACGTAGACGATCGCCCGCTTCAGAAGCTGCGAGCGGCCGAATGCGTCCATCGCCCGATGCACGCGCCGGTCGGGATCAAGCCGCTGCACGCCGAGAAACCCAGCGTAGGCGCGATGCAGCAGCGCCAGGTCCGCGAGTTTGTCCGACAGTGAAGTGTCGGCGGGGTCGGACAGATGGGTCGCCAGTGCCGCCGCGTCGGCGCCGCTGCGATCCAGTTCGTCGAGCGTGACGGCAAGCTCCGCCGCCAGGCCGCTCTTGTCGGCGACGTTTTTGAAATATCTCAATCGCGGCTGATGCTGTCGCAGGAGCCGGAAGAGAATCATCTGGCGGCCGACGTGCGTGATCTCCTGTGTCGCCGGGCCGACTTCCGTGAGCACCTGCCGACAGAGCAGTTCGATGGACATGACCTGCACGCGAAAAAAGCCGTTCAACTCGCCGCCGCAGCAGAGTTGGCGTTCGACGATGAACGTCGCCTGGCGCGGAACAAGCCAGAGGATCGGCTCACCCAGCGGATCGGCGCGGCAGGCGGCGACGGTCTGGCGGAACAGGTGCTCCGTCTTCCCGCTGCCGCAGCGGCCGATGATGAAGCGAACGCTCATGGCAAAATCGTAGCCGAGGCACAATGAAACTTCACTCGCGCTGCATCCGCGACGCCTTGAAGTTTTGCGGCGGCGTTCATACAGTCGCGTTCATGGTGGCCGACCTGACCGAGCTTCACGATAAATTCCATCAGATCTTCGGCCCTGGCCGAGCGGGGAAGGTGCACGTCGTGCGGGCGCCGGGGCGCGTCAACCTGATCGGCGATCACACCGACTACAACGACTGCTTCGTTTTTCCCATGGCCATCGAGTCGGAAGTGCGGCTGATCTGCCGGGCGCGCACCGACGCGGCCGTGCGGCTTTCGTCCACGGTTTATCCGCGCGAACTGGTCGAATTATCGCTCCAGCGCAAGATCGAGCGGGCTGATCCGCAGTGGAGCAACTACGTCCGCGGCGTGGCGGCGCAACTCATCGCGGCGGGGATTCCGCTGGTGGGGATGGATGCGCTGATCGCCAACACGCTGCCGGTCGGCGGCGGACTCTCCAGCAGCGCCGCCGTTGAAGTCGCCACGGCGCTGGCTCTGCTGACGCTTGCAGGGGCGGAGATGGACACCACGCGGCTGTCGCTGCTCTGTCAGAAGGCGGAACATGAATACGCCGGCGTGCCGTGCGGGATCATGGATCAAACGATCGTATCGTCGGCCAAAGCGGGCCACGCGATGCTGCTGGACTGCCGCGACAATCACAAGACATTTGTGAAACTGAATCCGCATGAACTGCGCGTGGTGATCGTCAACAGCATGGTGCGGCATGAACTGTCGGGCGGGGAATACGCGCAGCGGCGAAAACAGTGCAATGAGGGTGTGGCCGTCTTTCAGCGCGGCAATTCGGCGGTTCGTGCGCTGCGAGACGTGACAATGAAGCAGCTTGAAGAGACGAAGGCGGATCTGAGCGACGTGGTCTATCGGCGCTGCCGCCACGTGGTCGGAGAACACCATCGCACGGCGGAGGCGGCCAAAGCGCTGGCGGAGCAGCGGTATGAGCACTGCGGTGAGTTGATGGTGAAGAGTCACCAGTCATTGCGCGACGATTATGAAGTGAGCTGCCCGGAACTGGATTTTCTGGCGGACGAGGCGATGAAGACCAAGGGCATTTACGGCGCTCGCATGACCGGCGGCGGGTTCGGCGGCAGCATCGTGGCGCTGGCCCAGCCGCGGGCCGTGGAGCCTCTGGCGGAGCATCTGCACAAGACGTACACCGCGAAGTTCGGACGCCAGCCGTCGGTGCTCGTCACCACCGCCACGGCGGGCGCAAGCATTCTGGAATAGATTCCCATGACAGCCGGTCGCGCCCATGTTGTCGGGACGATCATGCTCGCCGCATTTCTCGCCGCCGCGGCGGCTGGATGTCAGGCGGCGCCGCCGCAGTCTGCGCAGCCGGTGGTCAGCGGAACCCGCGACGCCATGGCGCGGGCGACGGACTATTGCCGTCAGCACGATCTGAACTGGGGGCAGCCGATCTTCATCATTCAGCAGATGGACGGGTACTACGTCGAGTTTGTGACTGAAAGCGGATACAAACAGGTCAATCGCGGCCTGACCGTGGACTATGACGGCACGGTTCATGAGTGATTTGGCATGTCGGAATTCCGTGACATTCTCGCCAGGGTTGCCCATCGCCACGACCTGACGCGCGACGAGGCGCACAGCGCCTTTGCGCACATCACCTCCGGCTCGGCGCAGGAAGCGCAGATCGGCGCGTTGCTGATGGGGCTGGCGGTGAAGGGCGTGAGCGTTGACGAACTGGTCGGCGCGGCGACGGTGATGCGCGAGAGAGCGGTGGCGATTCCAACCGGCGGGGCGGAAATTCTGGACACCTGCGGCAGCGGCGGCGACGTGCGGCATACCTTCAATATCTCCACCGCGGCGGCCCTGATCGCGGCGGGATGCGGCGTGAAGGTCGTGAAGCACGGCAATCGCTCGGCGTCGGGGCGGGCGGGGTCCGCGGACGTGCTGGAGAAGCTGGGCGTACGGCTTGATCTGCCGCCGGCGAAGCTGAAAGAGTGTCTGGACGAGTGCAACATCTGCTTCGCCTTCGCCCGCGCCAGTCATCCGGCGATGCGGCACGTGGCGGCGGCGCGGCAGTCGCTGGGGATCGCGACGATTTTTAATTTGCTCGGCCCGCTGACCAATCCCGGCGGGGCGAAACTGCATCTGCTGGGGGTCTACTCGCCGCACTGGACGGAGAAGCTGGCGATGGCGCTGCGCGATCTGGGCAGCCGCCGCGCCTGGGTGGTTCATGCCGAGGACGGGCTGGACGAGATCTCCACGCTTTCCGCCACGCGAATCAGTGAGTTGCAGGGTGGGGCCGTTGTCACATGGACGCTGAACGCGGGCGACCTGGGATTGGCGAAACCGAATCTGTCCGATTTGCAAGTGGCCGACGTGGACGACGCGGCGGCGGCGCTGACGGAAGTGCTGGCGGGCAAGTCCGGGCCGCGGCGCGACATCGCGGTGCTCAACGCCGCCGCCGCGCTGGTGATCGCGGGCCGGGCCGACGCGCTGCCGGCGGGGGTTGCGATGGCCGCGACGGCGGTCGATGATGGGGCAGCACGCGGAGCGCTGGAATCACTACGGCGCAAGGAGTAACGAATGAAGTTGACACGCCGACCCTTCCAACTGCTGGTTATCACCCTGCTGCTGGCCGCGCCGTGTGCGGCACAATTCAAACCATTCTACCTGGGGGCGGACATCTCGACGCTGGCGCAAGTGGAATCGCGCGGCGGGATCTACAAAGACCACGGCGTGCAGGGCGACGCGATCAAGATTTTCATGAAGCACGGCTGGACGTGCTTTCGCCTGCGCCTGTGGGTCAATCCGCGCGGCGGAGTGAATGGATTGCCATACACCGTCGCGCTTGCCAAGCGAATCAAGGCGGATGGGGCGACGTTCATGCTGGACCTGCATTACTCCGATACATGGGCCGATCCGCAGCATCAGATCAAACCGGCGGCGTGGAACAAACTGGCTTTCGATGATCTTGTTCAGCAGTCGCAGGATTACACGACCGACGTGCTCAAGACGTTCAAGGAGGCCGATGCGCTGCCGGACATGGTGCAGATCGGCAATGAAATCACCGGCGGCATGTACTGGCCGGACGCGCAGGTGAAAGTGCCGCCGTCCACCGTGAAAGTCTTTGCCGGCGACGTGACGCAGATCAAACCGCCGGAGCCATACGATGATGCCGTTCAGTGGGCCAGGCTCATTCGCGTCATCAAAGCCAACGCGGCGGGCGTGCGGGCGGCGATGTCGCCGGATGACAAGGTGCGGATCATCATCCACATCGACTGCGGCGGAGATTGGCCGGTGACAAAGTGGTATGTCGATCATCTTGTCGACGCGAACGTCGATTTCGACATCATCGGGCAGAGCTATTATCCGATCTACCACGGCACGCTGCAGAACCTGAAAGACAATCTGCGCGAGACGATCAACCGTTATCACAAGGACGTGATGGTGGTCGAGACCGGCTATCCGGCGCGGCGGCGGGAACTGACGGCGGCGCAGGCGAAGAACATGGTCTGGCCCATGACGCCGGAGGGACAGAAACAGTTTCTGGCGGACGTGATCGCGGCGGTCAAAGCGGCGCCCGATGGCCACGGCATCGGCGTGAATTACTGGCATCCCGAATCGACCATCATCCCCGGCCCCACGACACGCCGGGTTGCTGACGCCAATTCGCTGTTCAACAACGAAGGCAACGCGCAGCCGGCGGTCTCGGTTTTGGAATCGGCCGGACAATGAAACAAGATCGCTGGGCCATTGTGGCGCTGCTGCTGCTGACGATCAGCGGCGCGGCGCTGGCACAAACAACGCAGACGGCCCGCGAACCGTTCGGCACGCCGGGGATCGCGCTTCAGCCGTTCACGTTCAATCCGCGATTCAGCGACGGGTCGCTGATCGACCTTTCGTTTTTGCATGATGGGCCTGCGGGGTCGCACGGATTTGTTCGCGCGCAGGGCGGCCATCTGGTGGCCGGCGACGGACGGCCGATTCGGTTCTGGGGGTTTTGTCTCACGGAGTGGAGTCCCGGTTCCACGGAGATTCCATCCAAGGCGGATGCGCCCATCTACGCGGCGGCGCTGGCGCGGTTCGGCGTCAATTTCGTGCGGCTGCATTTTCTGGACCTGCCCGCCCCGCGCGGGTTGATCGATGGAACCGTCAACGACAGCCAGCATTTCAACGCCGCGCAACTGGACAACGAGGATTTCTTCATCGCCGAGATGCTCAAGCGAGGCATCTACATCGACATGAATCTGTACGTCGGCCGCCAGTTTCGCGCGGGCGACGGCCTGCTCGCCGCGCGACCGGGCAAGGAGCCGCTATTTTTCGACAAGCGGTTGATCGAGTTGCAGAAGGATTACGCGAAGCAGCTCCTCACGCACGTCAATCCGTACACGAAGCGGGCGTATGTTGATGAGCCGGGCATGGCGGTGGTGGAGGTGGTGAACGAGGCGTCGCTTTATCCCGGCTGGACGGCGACAAATGCGTACGGTCAGGAATTGACGGATTTGTACAACGCATGGCTCAAGACGCATCTATCGGAAGCTGAGTTTGCCTCGCTGCGCCGTGTCGCGGGAGTCGTAGCGGATCAGCCGGTTCCGCGTTTGACTCGCTTTGAAGTGCGCGGCGCGCCGAAAGGGCGTTTCGATGTTGAGAGCAGATTCGTCACCGATGTGCAGTCGGAATTCTACACCGACATGGCTGCGTACCTCCGCAAGACGCTTGGAGTGAAGTGCCCGATCATCGCCACGGCGGACCACTCACATTCGGGGTCGGGCTACGCCGTTGAGCAGGCGACGAGTCTGCTGGACGCCCTCGACGGGCACACCTACTGGCAGCATCCCAGCGAGCAGCCGCGGAACGCGCCGATGGTGAATGATCCGTTCAACTCGACGCTCGTTGAACTGTCGCGCACGCCGATGGCCGGCAAACCTTACACGGTGTCGGAGGTGAATCATCCGTTTCCCAATCAGTACGCCTGCGAAGGAATTCCGATCCTCGCGGCGTACGCGGGGTTTCAGGATTGGGGCGGAGTCGTCTGGTACACGTTTGAAATGAAGCGCGACCCGAATTGGAAACCTTATGTCGGCGACCCGTTCGACATGTCGCTGGACCCGGTAAAGATGCCGCAGTTCGCCGCGGGGGCGCTGATGTTCGTGCGCGGGGATATCGATCCGGCGCGGCAGACGGTGACGCGCTCCTACACGGTCGAGCAGGTGCGAGACAGCCTGCGCGATCGGTCGGCGAATCGGCCGTATTTCACGCCGGGGTTTCCACTCTCGGTTCCGCTGCTTCACGGTTCGCGCATCAGTTCGCTGGACGGTCCGCCGCCGCCGCCGATCACGGCCGACGCCTCCGGGCCGTTTCTGAGCGATACCGGGCAATTGGTCTGGTACGCCGACGCGAAACGGACGGGATTGGTGACGATCGACAGTCCGCGCTCGCAGGGACTGATCGGATTTGTGAAGGCCAACAACAAGAGCGTGACGAACCTCGCGGCCGACGTGAAGAATGACTTTTGCGCGATCATGGTGAATTCGCTCGAAGATCGGCCCATCTCCGCTTGTTCGCGGATGCTGCTGACGGCGTGCGACCGCGTTGAGAACACCGGCATGGCGTGGGACGCGAATTTTACGCACGCCCGGCGGGGACGTTCGCCTTCGCTGATCGAGCCTGTCATGGGAACGATTACCCTGCAGAATCTGGATGCGGCGAAGAATGTTGAGGCTATTGCGCTGGACGGGACAGGCAAAGCGATCGGCGATCCGATCTCTGCGGTGAAAACCGGCGCTGGCTGGGAAATTACTGTGGGCGATCCGGTGACGACGTGGTACCTGGTTCGGGTGATTAGATAACCGCGCGAAAAAGCCCAGGGAACTTGTTCCCTGGGCTTTCGGACACATAACCCCACTCCCTTGCAATCCCACTATCCGCGCTCCATACAATACCGAATGCTCACCAAGCGAATCATTCCCTGCCTGGACGTGGATCGCGGCCGCGTCGTCAAGGGCGTGAAGTTTTTCGATCACGTCGACGCCGGCGATCCCGTCGCCCAGGCGCGCAAATATCAGGACGATGGGGCGGACGAACTGGTCTTTTATGACATCTCCGCCAGCCACGAAGGGCGCGACATCATGGCCGATCTGGTGCGCCAGGTCATGGATGAAATATTCATGCCCATCACCGTTGGCGGCGGCGTCCGCACGCTCGACGACGCGACGCGGCTCATCCAGGCGGGGGCGGAGAAGATCAGCGTGAACAGTGCCGCGGTCAGGAATCCGCCGCTCATCGAACAAATCGCCGAGAAATTCGGCCGGTGCGCCACGGTGCTGGGGTTGGATGCGCAGCGCGTCTCGCACAATGGCTCGCAGCGCTGGGAGGTTTTCGTCAACGGCGGGCGCGTCGGCACCGGCATCGACGTTCTCCAATGGGCGAAGCAGGCGGAGAGTCTCGGCGCCGGCGAGATCGTGCTCAACGTGATGAACGCCGACGGCATGGTCAGCGGCTACGACCTGGAGATGACGGCGGCCGTGAGCGACGCGGTGAAGATTCCCGTCGTCGCCAGCGGTGGGGCCGGCAATCCGCAGCACGTGCTGGACGTGCTCACCACCGGCCACGCCGACGCGGCCCTGGCGGCGAGCATCTTTCACTTCGGAACGTACAGCGTTCCGCAGGTCAAGCGGTTCCTCGCCGACCACGGCGTGCCGGTGCGCCTGATTTAGCAGCGCCTCAGTTACCAAGTTGCTGCGGCACTGAAACGAGGGTAAAATATATGCATGAACCCGGAGGCGTTGGCCAAGGAACTGAACCGCGATCCGTTTATCCCGTTGCGCGTGCGCATGGTCGATGGGCGGCATCTGGATGTCGTGAATCCGGGACTCTGTCTTATAGCCCGACTGGCCTTGTATGTGTTCGCAGGCAAGCCCCATGACGCGCTTGCCGAGGATGTGCAAATCATCAGCTTACGGGGAATCGTTTCGGTTGAAACGCTGGCGCCAACCCAAGCCGGTTAGAAAACCGCCGACGCGGCCCTGGCGGCCGGCATCTTTCACTTCGGGACGTACAGAGTACCCCAGGTGAAGCAGTTCCTGGCCGATCATGGCGTGCCTGTGCGGATTGTTTAGCGTGGAGCAATCAGGCGTGCCGTGGCTTGACCCGCGCGGCTTCGAGCAATGCCATCGCGCCCGCGAGCAGAATCACCAGCGAGGCGAGGCCCGAGGCGCCGATCTCCGGCACGCTGGTTGCGCCGCTGGAACCCGCCGTCGCGGAGTTAATGGTGATGTCGTCAAATCCGATGGAGTTGGCCGTTCCGGTGAAGTCAACGGATTCGGCGACGCCCGAAAAGGCGACGCCGACGGCCTGCCAATTATCGAAAATCTCAGCGCCGCCATCGGGAGCCGGCGTGATCTCCGGCGTCACGGCCAGATTCAATTGGGCCAGCAGTGTGCCCGTGTCGTTCAGGCCGCTGTACACGTCCACCTGGCCGGGACTGAAGATCGAGCTGTAATAAAAAGAGAATCCTGTCGTGAAGCCGGCCGTGTCGTTCATCACGTCGCCGGCGCCTTGAATGAAGTACGCCGTGGTGTCGCCGCTGGGATTGTTGGCGAAGTTTCCAGTCCCGCCGTTGGCATCGTTAATGCTCGCGATCGCATCGGGCCCAAAGGTGATGCCGTAGTCCACGCCGCCCGTGCTGCCAAAGCCGCCGCTGCCGCCGTCATAGAAGGTGGAGATCGGTTCAAGATCCTGCAGCCCCTCGAACGTCAGAGTCTGCGCAAAGGCCCGCCCGGCCATCAACAGGCAGCCCACCAGAACCGCCAGTCCAAGACTACGTTTACGTTGCATCACATGTCTCCTTCACGAACGCTGAATTGACTAACCCGCGTAATATATAAATTCGTTTACGTGAATTCAACCAAAAAATCCGACATTTTATCGGACGCAGCCGAACGACGGCCGAAAGAGCTTTGCGCGTTAACATGGGGCGGTTGCGCGGGGTTTGAGGGTCGGTGAAGCGGATTTCAACGCTTGATATTCATCTCGGCAGCCTGGCCAGTTCCTGCCGCATCGCCTCCATCAGCGGTTTGAGCGTGCGCGGCGAAAAATCAAAGACAATCCCCGCGGCGGCGAAAAGCTCCGGCAGCGGCCGCGTTCCGCCCAGCGACAGGGCGGCGCGATAATCCGCCAGCGCCTTGCGAGGATCGCTCTTCGCCTTCATCCACACCTGCAAAGCGCCAAGCTGCGCGATGCCATATTCGATGTAATAGAACGGAGCGTGATACAGGTGCAACTGCCGCTGCCACCCGGCGGCGCGGGCCTGCTCGTGGCCGCTCCAATCCACCCCGCCGCCGAAGCGGTTGAGCAGCGACAGCCAATGCTCGGTACGCTGTTCGCGCGTGTGCCCCGGATTGGTGTAGAGCCAGTGCTGAAAACTGTCGATCGTCGCCATCCACGGCAGGAAGCGGATGATCCCCTCCATGCACTTTCGCCTCGCCCGCGCGGCGTCGGCGGGATTGTAAAAAACTTCCAGGTGCTCGCCGCCGAGAAGCTCCATCGCCATGCTGGCCACTTCACAGAACTCCATCGGCGCCGATCGCAGAAAAACCAGCGGCTCATGCCGGCACGCGGCCAGAAAATGAAATGCGTGACCCCCTTCGTGCAGCAGCGTCTCCACGTCGCGCTGCAATCCGGCCGCATTCATAAAGATGAACGGCTGCCGCGATTCCTCCAGCGACATCTGATATCCGCCCGGCTGCTTGCCCTTGCGGCTGTCCAAATCCAGATTGTGATGCCGGGCCAGCGAATCAAAATCCTCCGCCAGTTCCGGCGACAACTGCTGGAAAATCCGCCGCGTCTTGGAGACCAGCACTTCCGTCTCCTCCTGCCCAAACGGTTTCAGCGGCGGCCGCCCGCGCGGGTCCACGTCCAAATCCCACGGCCGCAGCGTAGGCACGCCCAGATCCGCCGCCCGCTGCTCGTTAAGCTGGATTACCACCGGCACGCACGCCTCGGCGATCGCGTCGGCAAACCGCAGACAATCCTCCGGCTTGTAATCAAATCGCTTCAGCGCCTTCCACGTGAAGCCGCGATAATCGGAAAAATTGGCGTTGGCCGCGATCTGCTGCCGCATAGGCAGCAACTGATCGAATATCCCGTCCATCGCATCCCGGTCGATCAGCCGCCGCGCCGTGGACGATTCCCACGACTCCTGCCGCGTCGTCCGATCCGGGTCTTCGAGGAACCGGGCCATCTGCTGCATCGTGTAATCCTGCCCGCGGAAGTTCACCATCATCTTGCCGCAGAGCTTGTCATATTCATTGATGGTCTTGGTGACCTGCGTCTCCAGCGGCACGTTTTCGGCCCGGTAGATTTCCACGTCCGCCTTCCACTTGCGCAGGAGCACCGCCATGCGCGTCCCCGTCAGACCGGAGCGCTCCGGGCAATCCAGAAACTTCTTCTGCAACAGGAAAAACAGCGGCTTGATCTTCGGCTCGACGTTTTCGATGAAATGCAGAAATCGCTTCTCGATCTCCGCGTCATCGGTGTGGCAGCTCTTGTCGATGTACCGCCGGCTGCCGTACTCATCGACGACCGCGCTCAGCTCCGACACATCAGCGAGCCACCGCTCCAATTCGGCGGTGGAAGCGATCGGCCGATCCAGCAGCCGCTGATAAAGCGGTTCAAGCTGGGCGGCGTCCGCCGGGTCGATATTGGCGGGCACAAAACTGCGCGGTGCGACGGTTGCGACCATAGTGCGGGTTCCTCTACAGTGCGGGTTCCTCTATTGTGAGTGTATGCAACCTAACCGCGAAAGTGTCGAGCGGCAACCGGCCGTCAAGCTGACCGGCATCGGCATGTTGCGCGAGGAGCGCTGGATTTTGCGCGGCATCGACTGGACCGTCGCGGCCGGCTCGTGTGCCGCGATCCTCGGCCCCAACGGCAGCGGCAAGAGCACATTGGCCCGCATCATCGGCTGCCACGTCTGGCCGACCGAAGGGATGTGCCGTGTGCTGGGCGAAACATTCGGCCGCGCGAATCTGATTGAACTGCGAAAGCACATCCGCCTGCTTTAACCGGCCGGGCCGTATGATGTCGATCCCTCGCTGACCGCCCGGCAGGTGGTGGTGACGGGCTTTTTCGCCAGCCTCGATTTGTACGACCCGCCGACTCCGCGGCAAACGGCCGACGCGGATGAACTACTGAAGCTGGTCGGCCTGCGTCACATCGCCGATCAAACCTACGCCCGCATGAGCAGCGGCGAGCGCGTGCGAAGCCTGCTGGCCCGTGCCCTCGCCGGTCGCCCCCGATTATTGCTGCTGGACGAGCCGACAGCGGGTTTGGCTCTTCTCGCCCGCGAGCAACTTCTGGCGACCGTGCAGCAACTGGCCGAGGCTCCCGATGCGCCGACGATCATCATGATCACGCACCACGTCGAGGAACTTCCCCCGGCGACATCGCAAGTGCTGCTGCTCGACGAAGGCCGCGTCGCCGCCAGCGGAACGCCGGATGGCGTGCTGCG
>Ga0182024_10011291_pt1 | contig 17973 bp, 20 predicted proteins | sample P32metaG_FD_120480 | JGI IMG/M metagenome (GOLD analysis project Ga0182024, IMG submission 120480) | Permafrost microbial communities from Stordalen Mire, Sweden - P3-2 metaG (Illumina Assembly) | ecosystem: Environmental > Terrestrial > Soil > Wetlands > Permafrost | place: Sweden: Stordalen... | reverse complement strand
TCCTCACCATGAGGGAGAGACACCGATGGAAAAGTGAGAGGTCAGGCCATGAATTTCGACGACACCGCGCAGGAAGCCGCGTTCCGCCTCGAGGCCCGCAACTGGATCGCCGCCAACGCGCCGAAGGAGTTCGAGGCCGAGCTCTCCAAGTCTTCGCTCGGCCGTATCCGGCTGCAGAAGCACGACATGGTCGAGGTTGGCAAGGCCTGGCAGAAGAAGAAGGCCGAAGGCGGCTGGGCCTGCCTGCACTGGCCGAAGGAATATGGCGGGCGCGGCGCCACGCCGATCGAGCGCGTGATCTGGCAGCAGGAGGAGGGCGTCTATGGCAAGCTGACCCAGCCATTCCAGATCGGTGAGGGCATGTGCGGGCCGACCGTGATGGCCTATGGCAGCGAGGCGCACAAACGCCACTACCTGCCGAAGCTCGCCGCCGGCGAACAGATCTGGTGCCAGTTGTTCTCCGAGCCGGCGGGCGGATCGGATGTCGCGGGGCTGCGTACCCGCGCCGAGAACAAGGGCGACGACTGGATCGTCAACGGCCAGAAAATCTGGACCTCGGGCGCGCATTATTCCGACTACGGGCTGTTGATCACGCGCACCGATCCCAATGTGCCGAAGCACAAGGGATTGACCATGTTCTTCCTCGACATGAAGAGCGCGGGCGTCGAGGTCCGGCCGATCAAGCAGGCCAATGGCATGCAGGAATTCAACGAGGTCTATTTTACCGACGTCGCGATCCCTGACAGCCAGCGTCTCGGCGCGGTCGGCGACGGTTGGAACGTGTCGCTGACCACGCTGATGAACGAGCGGATGTCGATCGGCGCGCGGCTCGCGACCGGTTTTCCCGAAATGTTCGATTTCTGCGCCAATCTAATCACCGAAGACGGGCCCGCGATCGACGATCGCGCCACGCGCTCCAAGCTTGCCGGCTGGGCGGTAAAGGCGAGCGGGCTGAAATATACCAGCTACCGCGCCATCTCGGCGCTTTCCAAAGGCGACCGTCCGGGTCCCGAAAACTCGATCGGCAAGTTGGTCGCGGGCTCGATGCTGCAGGACATCGCGATGTATGCGATGGATCTGCAGGGCGCCGCCGGCGTCTTCACCGGGGATGCCGAGCAGGAGGCGCGCGGCCAGTTCCAGCAGATCCTGCTGAGTTCGCCGTCGATGCGCATCGCCGGCGGCACCGACGAAATCCTCCGCAACATCATCGCCGAACGCGTGCTGGGCCTGCCCGGGGATATCCGGGTCGACAAGGATGTGCCGTTCAACAAGATCCCGACCAGGGGGCGGGGTTGACCCGTCATTCCGGGATGCGCCGCTCAGGCGCAGACCCGGAATCCAGAAGTTTTGATCGAGATTCCGGGTTCGAGCGTTGCACGCTCGCCCCGGAATGACAGAAGAGAGGTCAGGCCATGAATTTCGATGACACCCCGAGGGGAGTCGCAGTCGGTGGCGAGGCCGGCAAGGCGCCGAAGGCGCGCTATTCGACCGAGGATCGCATCGGTGTGCTCGAAGAGCTGCTCAACGAGCGCTATTCCGTTCGCGCGTTCCTGCCGCAGGAGGTGCCGCGCCGGACCATCGAGCAGGTGCTTGCGGTGGCGCAGCGCACCGCCTCATGGTGCAACAGCCAGCCCTGGCAGGTGGTGATCGCGAGTGGCGCGGCCAAGGAACGTTTCCGCCAGCTGATCCATGCCGAGGCCAGTTCCGGCGCGCCGGAAGATGGCGACTTTTCATTTCCGCGCGAATATCTCGGCGTCTATCTCGAACGCCGCCGCGAGAGCGGATTCCAGCTCTACAACACCCTCGGTATCACCCGCGGCGACAAGGCGGCTTACGCGCGGCAGGCGCTCGAGAACTACAATTTCTTTGGCGCGCCGCATGTCGCGATTATTCATTCGACCGAGGCGCTCGGCGTCTATGGCGCGATTGATTGCGGCGCCTATGTCGGCAATTTCATGCTGGCTGCCCAGGCGCTCGGTCTCGGTACCATTCCGCAGGCGGCGCTGGCGCGCCATTCCGGGCTGATCCGCCGTCATTTCAAGCTCGGCGACGATCGCCGCGTGGTGTGCGGCATTTCATTCGGCTTCGCCGATCACGCCCACAAGGTCAACAGCTACCGCACCTCGCGCGCCGACATCGCCGATACCACGAGCTTCGTGGACGGGTAGATCGCGCCATCCCGGAATGACAGCGAGTTCCCATCAAAACTTCGGCGGTCGCCTTTCGGCGAACGCCTTGATGCCTTCCTTGATTTCGGCGCCGCGCATGCTGTCGCGATGGCGGCGTTCGGCGGCGTCCTGATCGAGCCGGCCGCGGGCGAATTGGTTGATCGCCTGCTTCATGCCGCGCATCGCAACCGGGGCGTTGCCGGCCAGAACGCCTGCGAGCCGGTCGACCTCCTGGTCGAGCGCGTCGGATGGCACCATGGCGGTGAGGTAACCGATCCGCAGCATTTCCGCGGCGTCGATCTTCTCGGCGGTCAGGAACAGCTTCTTGGCATTGTCGACGCCGAGCCGGGAAGCGTAACGCGCGATGCCGCTCGGGTAATAATGCAGCCCGAGCCGGGCCGCCGGCATGAACATCTCGCAGCCGTCGGTGCCGATCCGGAAATCGCAGGCCAGCGCCAGATCGGTGGCGCCGCCATAGACGCCGCCGTTGAGCCGGCAAATCGTCGGAACGCCGAGCTCCTCGAGCCGGTTGACCACGATTTCGAACGCCGAACCCGCGCTTTGCTGCTCGACGGCGCTGGCGGCGCGTTCGGCCACCGAGTTGAGATCATATCCGGCGCTGAAGGCGCGGCCGGTTCCGGTCAGCACCAGCACCCGCAGCGCGGCATCGCCCTCGATCCGGTCGAACAGCTGCAGCAGGGTCTTGAGGTCGTCGGGCTGCAGCCGGTTCAAATGCCTCGGCCGGTTGAGGCGGATGGTGGCGCGCGCGCCGGCGATGGCGAGCAGCGGCGCGGTCGCCGTCGCGGCGGCGTCGGTCATCTGTTTCTCCCTTATTTGTTTTCCAGCGCGCGCCGCCTGGCCTCGGCGTCGATGGTCTCGGCGAGGTCAGGGTGCCGTGCCATCAGCAGCCGGAAGTCGACGAGATCGAGCACCAGCAGCTTCGACACCCGGGTGGTGGTGATGTTGGCGGAGCGCAGATTGTTGCCGAGCAGCGCCATTTCGCCGAAGAACGCGCCCTCGCCGAGCTTGACCTTCTTGCCGGGCAAATCGACCTCGACCTCGCCGGCGGCGATGAAATACATGCAGTCGCCGGTCTGGTCCTTACGGATGATCATGGTGCGCGCCGGCAGGTCCATGGTGCGCAGCATGTGCGTGACATCGGCGATCGCCGACGGACCGAGGGCGGCAAAGAATGGCACCTTGCTGACCGATTCCCAGGTCTTGAGAAAATTGTCGCGGCGAGTCTCGGCGGCGAAGCCGGTGGCGAGAATACCGGTCCAGAGCCCGAACACGCCAAGCCCGCAGATCATCACAAAGGCCGCGACCAGCCGGCCGATCAGCGTGATCGGTACCACATCGCCATAGCCGGTGGTGGTCAGGGTCGCCACCGCCCACCACAAGGCGGCGGGGATGCTGCCGAAGGTCGCCGGCTGCACGTCGTGCTCGAAATAATACGCCGCCACCGAGGCCAGAAACAGCACCATCAGAAAGATCACCAGCACGCTCAGCAGCGGCCCGGATTCCTGCGCCAGCACCCGGCGCAACTGCCGCAATCCGGGAATGCCGGGGATCACCTTCAGGAGCCACAGCACCCCCAGCAGCCATGCGGTTTTGGGACTGACGCCGAACATCAGGGCGAGCGGAACCGCGAGGGCACCGCCAGCGTCGACCAGCCCGCGGCCGGATAGGGCGTAGGCCAGCCCGCGTTGCGCCAGAGCCGCATGGCGAAGCCGGACCACCCATTCGAAAACGAAAAACGCCAGGCACGCCCACAGCAGCAACTTGATCCAGAGATGCCCGGCCTCCTCCGAGGGATTGACCGTGAGCAGGACCATCAGGACGACGCCGGCCGACACCGCGACATAGGCCGCTTTGGTCATGTTGCGGCCGGCTGTCGCGGCCACAAATTCGGTCAGAGCTGGTAAAACAAGCGGCTTGGACATGGGAAAGCGGCGTCTGTCGGTGGAAAGGAAGTCGAATCCTGCCGTGCCGGGGACTGTCCGGTCCTACAAAGTGCCCGGCTGGGCGGAGGCCGTCAACGGAGCGGGGGACAAGGTGGCTGCCGCGCCCGCCGCGGAACGGGATTTTTGTCCGGGACCGGTCGCAACCACCGACAAAACTTCGTCTTTCCTCCGTATATCAAAGGCTCCTCTCGCCCTTTATGCTAATGGGCGCGCGGAAAAAGACGCGGTTTGCCCAACATTTCATTCCGGACAATTGGCTGGTTTCCCATGGATACGTCACATCTCGCTCAAAACGCCGGCGCCGCCAGCAGCTTTTTCGCCTCGATTTTCGTGGTGGCGACCCTCTCGATGCGGACCATGATCCCGCTGCGGGTATTTGCCATCCTCACCAATATTCTCCTGATCGCGTCGGCGATTCCGCTGCACAATTATCCGACGCTGCTGCTGCATGGGGTGCTGCTGCCGCTCAACGCCTATCGGCTGCACCAGATGCTGCAGCTGGTGCGCGACGTGAAGAAATCCGTCAACAGCGATTTGTCGATGGAGTGGCTGAAGCCCTTCATGACCGAGCGTAAATGCGCGGCCGGCGAAATGCTGTTCTACAAGGACGAGAAGGCCGAGGAGATGCTCTACATCGTCAGCGGCCGGTTCAGGCTGGTCGAATCCGGCATCGAGCTGCCGGTCGGGGCCATCGTCGGCGAGATGGGCATGCTGTCGCCCTCGAATGTGCGAACCCAGACGCTGGAATGCATCGAATCGGGTCTGATCCTCAGCGTCAGCTATACCCAGGTCGAGCAGCTCTACGTGCAAAATCCCGCTTTCGGCTTCTACTTTCTTCGTCTCACCAGCGCCCGCCTGTTCCAGAACATCGCGACGCTCGAGCAGCGCCTGGCGCAATATACCGCGCCCGCGGCGGGCGCCGCCGCCGGGCCGGCCTGAAGGACCGGCATGATGGCAGGGGTGCTGTCCTCGCTGCGCTATTTGTTCGCCGACATCATCGGCGACGACGAGGAAGCGCCGCCTTTGCTGCCCGACGGATTGTCCGGCGGCGCCGCACCGATTGTCGGCGAAGCCATCCAGCGCCTGATCGACTACCAGGGGCCCAGCTATGCCAGGTTGTATGTGGACAGGCTGCGGCGGTTTGTCGGTCGGCGCGACGTCGACGCTGCCATGTTATGCGAAATCGCGCGCCTGATGGCCGTGCGCATGAGCTACCAGGATCCGATCCGGATCGCGCAGCTCAAGCTTGCCGAAGCTGGCGATCCGCGGCCGGCGTCGACCAACGACGTCGCCAGGTTCAGGTTTGACGAGCTGGTCGGAGCGCTCCCCGCCAAGGTCGCGGAGCCCGTCCTCGACGTGCTGGAATGGCTGCGCTGGACGCACCGCCCGGTCGCGGTCCGCTTCAGCGTCAAAAGCCGCTGGGGCATTCGCCGCCTGAAGATCGAGGCCGCCCTGCGGCGATGGCGGCTGTTCTCGGTACGCTATGCCAGCGAACGGGCCTGGGTCGAACGCTGGCTGCACATGATCGACCGCAGCCTGACCAAGCAGCCCGCGGCCGCGTTCGAGATCGTGCGGACCGCAACCATGATTCAAGGCTATGGCGATGTCTATCGCCACGGCCTTGCCGACTGGCATGCCATCATCGACGGGCTGGTCAAGCCGGCGTTCGACGGTGCGCTGTTCTTGCCGGATCTTGCCGGCGCGGTCGCCGAGGCGCGTGCCGCCGCCCTGCCGGACCCGCGGCAGGCCGCCCTCAGACGCAAGATTGCGGAGATCCGGGCGCGCGCCCTTGGTGCGGCTGCGTAGCTGCATCTCCGTCATTCCGGGTTCGCGCTTTGCGCGCCCCGGAATGACATAGGGGAAGTCTACCCGCTGTGTGCGGTCTTGACGATCACCACCTTGTCGTCACGGCCGGCGTACCGTTCCAGATGATCGCGGTGCACGCCGATCTCGTCGCGCACCAATTCGTAGCCGAGCCTGAACGTGTCGAGCCCGTCGCTCGAGATCGAACCGTCGCGCAGTCCGATCACGGCGCCGCGAAGGATATCCTCCAGCTCGCGCTGCAGCAGCTCCAGCGCTTCCAGCGAGTTGGCATGCTCCACCCGCTCGCCGATATCGAGAATGGCGGTCGCAAGCTCGCTGGCTTTCTCCGGCGCAATGCGGGTGACCTTGGTGTAGATCGCGGCAAAGATCGAACCGATGACGCTGAGCGCGGCGACGCCGAGATAGAGGACGTCGCTGTAGCGATCCATGAACGACTTGGTCTCATCGTTGATATATTCCGAAGCCCCCTGGTGCGCGACGATGAAGGCGTCCTTGTCGGTATCCGCCGGTTCGATCTTCGAGGCGAAACCACTGTCGAGGGCGAGCTCGGCCTTGTTTTCATAGATGATGCGCGCGAGATCGCCCGCAGTGCTCGACGACATCCGGGACTGCGCGACCAGCAGCCATTGCAGCCCGATCGTATCGAGGTCGTCATCGGGAACGACCGGCGAGGACGACAGCATGCCGGTCGGCAGCGTTTCCTCCGAAACCGCCGGATTTCTCCGCGTCAACGCCTTCGATTCGTCGATCGAATTCAAGGTGAAGCTGCCGCGCCCGGCATATTGCTGGTAGATCTTGTCCTTCGCGATCGTGGAGGCGTGCGCGATGGCGATCACCGCGCCATATCCGCCCGGCGCAAGCAACTTGTCGAGCGTCGAGTTCAAGGGCGCCATCTGGACCCGCGATGCGGCATCCGGAACATCGGCGATCTCCAGCAGATTGCGGACGAACGCCGCGTTGTTGTCGCCGTTCGCCAGGACGGCAATCTTGCGTTTTCTCAGATCGGCAAGCGATTTGATCTTCTTGCCGCCCGGGCTGATCAGCAGCACCACGTCATGCTCGAGCACGGCCAGCGCGCGGGCGCGGGGAGGGATCTTTGCGTCGGTGCGCAGCACGGCCAAATCTGCCTGCCGGTGCTCGAATTCGGCCAGCGCCCTGGAGTTGTCTCCATTGGTCATGATCTTGAGGCGGAGCCGCGAAGAGCTGTTCTTGAGCACCGTGGCAAGCCGGGCGGCAAAATGAGCTTCCAGGCCGTTGGCGTCGCCGACCGCGAAGACAAGGGTTTCGGAATTTCGCAGCCAAATGCGGCCGCCCCAAACCGTGACAATCGTCAGAAGCAATGTCAGCGCGGCGAACAGCAGCATCTGCCGCTGATTGCGTCGCGCCACCCGCGAACGCACCGACGGCATTCCCGCTTCCGGCGTTGGGACTTCAGCGCTCATGGCTCATACCCGCACCCGGGCGGTTCGCCGCCATCGCGGCCGCGCGTCGCCCAAACGAGATCGTAAATATATAAAAAAGAACAACAATTTTCCGGTCTTGATGATATCCGGCCGGCGCCGGATTGCAAATCGACGGCGCGGGTAACCTTACCGGGATCGGGCAAGCCGATGCGGTGCGGCTATCGCCGCAAGGCCACACTCGGTGTTTTTCCGGTTCCCCGTGGGTGCATTCCGGTCCGGGAGATGTCATAAATGATCGAGTTGGTCGAGTTTTGAGTGGATCCGATGCTGACAGCCTAAGCCTGTTTTTCCTCGTCCAGGTCAATTTCCAAACAAAGGGCGTCAGCTTTGGTCTTTCCCGCCATGTCATCGTCGGTCCCGGTCGGCGCCCTGATCGGATGGATGCTCGTTCTCACCGTCAAGCACGTGATCGCCGATTTCGTGTTGCAGACCTCCTGGATGGCGCTCGGCAAGGACCAGAAGACGGGATGGGCGCTGCCGCTGCTTGCGCATTGCCTGGTGCATTTCGCGGTGGCGATGGTGCTGATTTTGATCATCGCACCGCGGTTCTGGTTCCTCGCTTTCGTCGATTTCGCCATTCACATCACTGTCGATCGGGCCAAGGGGCTTTGCGCCTCCACGTTCGACGTAACGCTGGAGCACCCCTGGTTCTGGACATTGATCGGCGTCGACCAGGCGCTGCACCATCTGACCGATTTCGGCCTTTCGATCTACATGGCGGCGAACGGCTGACCGGGCCGGCCAGCACGACCCCGATCGCGAGAGTGAAAATGACGGAACAGCCGCTCGCCAAGAAGACGGTCGATGTGCTCGACGCCCGCATGGCCTATCATGAACGCGGCGAGGGAACGCCCGTCCTGTTGCTGCATGGCAATCCGACCTCGTCCTATTTGTGGCGCGACGTCATCCCGGCGCTCGAGGGGTGCGGCCGGCTGATCGCGCCGGACCTGATCGGCATGGGCGACTCCGCCAAGCTGCCGAATCCGGGGCCGGACACCTACCGCTTCACCACGCACCGCGACTACCTCGGTGCCTTCATCGATGCGGTGGTGGGGCCGGCGTCGCCCCTCGTCCTGGTGGTACATGATTGGGGTTCGGCGCTCGGCTTCGACTGGGCCAACCGTCACCGCGACCGGATCCGCGGCATCGCCTATATGGAGGCGATCGTGCGGCCGATCGCCTCGTGGGACGAGTGGAATCCAGCGGCGACGCCGATCTTCCAGGGCTTCCGCTCCGACAAGGGCGAACAGATGATTCTCGACCGCAACATGTTCGTCGAGCGGGTGCTGCCGGGATCGGTGCTGCGCAAGCTGACGGAGGCAGAGATGGCGGAATATCGCAGGCCGTTCCAGCAGCGCGAGGATCGCTGGCCGACACTGACCTGGCCGCGGCAGATTCCGATTGCGGGCGAGCCGGCCGATGTGGTGCAGATCGCGGCCGATTATTCGCGCTGGATGGCGCAAAACGACCTGCCCAAGCTGTTTGTCAACGCCGAGCCGGGCGCGATCCTGATCGGCGCGCCGCGTGAATTCTGCCGGAGCTGGACCAACCAGACCGAGGTCACGGTGCCGGGTTCGCACTTCATCCAGGAGGATTCCGGCCCGGCCATCGGCCGGGCGGTGGCCGGCTGGTTCAGGACGAATGCGTTGTGAGACCTGGTCGGCGGCCCGCGGCGTACCGATTCGCGGCCATTGATCAAGCACTTCCGTGCGACGACCGACTTCATTGGTTAACCTCTCGTTAGAGAATTGCATTGCATCTTCTGTCGGCAGGAGAATTGCAATGTTTTCAAGCCGCGACGCCTTCGAGAACGATTTTTGCCCGGTACGGGACGAATTGCTCGGCGAGATGTACCGCGCCAACGAAAACGGTCTGCCCAAACTGGTGCAGAGCGTCTCTTCCGAGGTGCGGGCGATGCTGGCGCTGTTCTGTTACCGCCGAAGCCATCTGCACACCCTGGCGGTCGCGATCGCCGCAAGCTGCAATGAACGCGAACTGATCCTGCTCGGCGGACGCGTCGGCTCCGCTTTGTACGCGCTTTCGCGCGAGGCGCCGGCGGCGCGCTCGGTGTCGGCATCCCACGGCCACCGCAAGCCGATTACGCTCTCGACCAAGCCGCTCAGCACGTTTTCGCCGATCGAGGATGAACTCGATGATGATTTCGCCGAGGCCGTAACGGCGTGAGAGGTCACGCCAGCGCCGGCAGACCGTGCCGCCGCCGCGCCATTTGGCATTCGGGATCGCCGGGCATGCAGGTCCGGCAGACTTCGGGCCGCACCGTATAAATTCCGCAGCAGGTCGCGACCCCGATCCGGCCTGACAGCGCCGAACAGCGGTCGCCCTCGCAGCGCATGCCGGACAGTCTGTCGTTGACGAATTTTGCCGGAATAAGGTCGAGCGCGGCGTCATCCTCGGTGGTGAAGCGCGGCCAGTTCGACGAATAGGAACAGCAGGCGCCGCAGGCCTGGCACAGCCTTTCCAGATCGACGGCGGGATCGGGTTTCTCCATGCCGCCGGTTTAGCGCGGAATGCAGGGCCCCGCCAATGGCCGGCACCAGCCGTCAGCGCCGGCGGCAGCGGGGGATGACAGAGAGGGGTGCGACGGCTGATTGGCGCTGTCAGCTGTCTCCCGGCCGTTCCCAGACCAGGCTCTGTCGCCATCGCGCGCGCAGCACATCGCGCCGCTCCGGGTATTTTTCGCCGAGATAGTCTGCGCCGACGACCCGGTCGGTGCGGAAGCTGCGAAAGTCCTTGCGCAGTTCGCACCAGGCCGCGAGCAGCCGGACGGCTTCGAGATAGCCGACGGCAATCGGCCAGACCGTGCGTTCGCTGTCACGGACGCGCAGCGCGATTTTCTTTCCCTCGTGAATCTGCGCCCGCGTCCGCACCATGTCGAGGCGGTCGGGCTCCCGTTGCCAGCTCGGACGGGCCCGGCTGGCGGGTTCGAGCACGAAAGGCCGCAGCCGTTCCGGGACGGTGTCGGCGATTTTGGCAATCAGATCCTCGGCGGCGCGCGACAGCGCCGGATCGGCGTGCCCGGCCACCCATTGCGCACCGAGCACGGCGGCTTCGATTTCCTCCGGCGTGAGCATCAAGGGCGGCAGGTCGAAGCCCTTCTCCAGGATATAGCCCATGCCGGCTTCGCCGCGGATCGGCACGCGCTGTCCGATCAGGGTTGCGATATCGCGGTAGATCGTGCGTTTCGAGGTCTCGAGCTCGGCCGCGATGGCGTCGGCAGTCAGCGGTCTTCGGGTGCGCCGGAGCACCTGGATGATTTGAAACAGCCGGTCGGCACGTCTCATGGCAGCTCACTCTCTTCACGGCGACGGCGTCGATGCTGACAGCATGGTGGCAGCAGGCTGCTTCTATATCGGGACAACACCTCAGATGAAGGGAATATGTCCATGATGGTCGCTCATTTATTCGCCGCCCGGGAAAGCCTCCAGCCGCTGTGGCGGGCTCAAGCCTTTGTATGGGCGCGCCTGGCTGCATTCAACTGTGACGCCGCGGGCTTCCGCTGGATGATTGTGGCGCTGGCCTGCGGTCGCTTGGCGCCGCATCGGCGTTGGCCCAGCGGCAACTGGGCCGTTGGGCCCGAAGCGTGCTGCGGCGTGCCTGGCAGGGCGCCCGTTTTGCCGCCGAGTTGCGCGCTGCTGACACCATGGTGGCAGCAGGGGGCCGCTAGGCTGAAACATCTTCTCCACGGCGATCAGGAGCGAAGCATGATTACCCTCTATGGCTTTGGCGCGGGCTTTGGCCTGCCGGAAATCAGCCCGTTTGTGACCAAGACGGAGGTCCAGTTGAAAATGGCGGGCCTCCCCTATCGCAAGCAGCGGGCGATGCCGCCGGCCTCGCCCAAGGGGCAGTTGCCCTATATCGAGGACGATTCCGAGCGGATTGCCGATTCCACCTTCATTCGCGCCCATGTCGAACGCAAATATGGCTTTGATTTCGACGCCGGGCTCGATTTGCAGCAGCGCGCGCAGGCCTGGGCGTTCGAGCGCATGATCGAGCATCACGTCTATTGGGCGCTGGTCGGTGCCCGCTGGGTCGATGCCGAGAATTTTGCCAAGGGGCCGACGCATTTCTTCGACGGCGCGCCGGCACATCTGCGGGAGAAGCTGCGCGAGGACGCTCAATTCCGCGTCGCCGAGAATTATCTCCTGAGCGGGCTCGGCCGCCACGCCCCGGACGACGATGTCGATCTCGCCGTTCGCTCGCTGTTTGCACTCTCGGTCCAGCTCGGCGACAAGGCGTATCTGATGGGCGAAAATCCCTGCGGCACCGATGCCACCGCCTTCGGCGCGCTCGCCGGCGTGCTGACGCCGTTCTTCGTCGCCAGATTGCGCGACCGCGCCGAGCAGTTCGCCAATCTGACCGCCTATGTCGACCGCATGATGCGGCAATATTACCCCGACTTCGCCTGGACGCCGCTGCGGCAGGCCGCCTGAATGGCGACTGCCTTCAATGCGCCGGAGACGGCTCGGCCTTCAGTGCGGCGAGTTGCGTTTCCAGTTCGGCAATGCGCGCATCGCGGGCTGCCAGCGCCGCCGCCACGTCGGCGGCGTCGAATTTCTGCGGGATATGCTGCGGGCAGTTGGTGTCCCACGCCGCGATCGTGAACAGGATGACCTGTTCGGGCCGCGCCTTGTAGCCTTGCGGCATCAGCGATTGCAGCAGCGCCGGATCGTCGTCCACCACGCGCGCCTCGCCCCAGATCTTCACGCGTCGGCGGTGCGCGTAATCCATCACGAAAATATGCGCCTTGCGGTTTTCCGAGAGGTTGCCCTGCGTGATGTATTGCCGGTTGCCGCTGTAGTCGGCAAAGGCCAGCGTGGCCTTGTCCAGCACCCTGACAAAGCCCTTGGGGCCGCCGCGATGCTGAATGTAGGGCTGACCGTCGGCGCTGGCGGTCGCGAAAAACAGGCTGTTGGTCTCGGCCAGAAAGGCCGCGAGGTTGTCGTCGACCTCGGTCCGCCAGCCGCCGTTCTGCTCGACCCGGGCATAGGCATCGCGGGATCCCTTGCGCGCCTGCACCGTCTTCACCGCCGGGGTGAACGCCACGTCGCTTGAATAAGGATGGGTGTCTGACATCGGAGATCTCCACGCCCGGGGCCTCCAGGCGCCCGCTTCCCCACCAGATGGACCTTTCCCGGGTTTTGAACAATTCCCCGGATTGACACTTCATTATTGCAATATATGAAATAATGCGATGGATCGCTTCGATGCCATGCAAGCCTTCGTGGCGGTGGCCGACCTCCGGGGTTTTGCCCCGGCGGCGCGCCGATTGGGATTGTCGCCGTCAGCCGTCACCCGGCTGGTCGCGGCGCTGGAGGATCGTCTGGGGGCGCGGCTGCTGCAGCGGACCACGCGATCGGTGACGTTGACCGATGTCGGCGCGCGCTATCTCGAGCGTATCAGGCGCGTCCTCGCCGACGTCGAGGAGGCTGAAGGCTCGGCGCAGCAGGAACGGACGCTACCGAGCGGGCGGCTGGTGGTGTCGGCGCCGATCGGCTTCGGCCGCCTCCATGTCAGCCCGTTGATGTCGGCCTATCTGACCCGCTATCCCGAGGTTTCAGGCGAGCTGCGGCTGTCGGATCGCATGATCAACCTGGTGGAAGACGGCGTCGATCTCGCGGTCAGGATCGGCCATCTTGCCGATTCCAGCCTGGTCGCGCGCCATGTCGGCGAGATGCGCCGGATCGTGGTCGCCTCGACTGGCTATCTCCGGGAACATGGCGAACCGAGCGCGCCGGAGGCGGTGGTTGCGCATGCCACCATCCAGTTCGGGGCCGCACCGGATTGGCGCTTCGTCAGGGATGGTCACGAACTCCGCCTCACCGTGACGCCGCGGTTTGTCACCAACAGCGCCGACGCGGCGATCCAGCACGCCGAGCAGGGCGGAGGATTGACGCGGGTGATGGCGTATCAGGCCGCCGAGTCGATCCGGGCCGGCCGGCTCAGGATCGTGCTGGCGCAGTTCGAGCAGCCGGCGCTGCCGATCCACATCGTCTACCCGACCTCGCGGCTGCTATCGGCCAAGGTCCGCGCCTTCATCGATCTCGTGGTCGAAACCAGCGATTGGCATTTCGGTCAGAGTTAGGAGATTGCAATTCCTCGTCATGGCCGGGCTTGTCCCGGCCATCCACGTCTTTGCTGCCGCACAGCAAGAAAGGCGTGGATGCCCGGCACAGGGCCGGGCATGACCGTGAATATGGTGACTGGCTAAACGTCCCTCTTCGGCACCACGCGGAACGTCGCGTTGGCGCGCGCGATGACGCTGTCATCGGCTTTGACCAGGCTTTGCGCAAAACAGATCGTGCTGCCGGTCCTGATCACATCGCTCTCGACCGCGAGCCATTGCCCCACTTTGGCGGAGCCGATGAAATCGACGGCCAGGCCGATCGTTACCAGCGACGCGGCTCCGCCCATTTGCTGTGCGCAGCTATGGCCCATCGCGTTGTCGGCGAGCGCGGCAATCAGGCCGCCATGAATCAGGCCGCGGCCATTGGTGTGCGGCTTCGCCAGCCGCAGTCCGATGATCACGGCCTTGTCGGTTCGCTTCGAAAACAGCGGCTCCCAGGGATCGGTGAGCGGGCTGCGCCTGAAGTGCGGCTGGAAGCCTTCGGGAATATCCGGGGCGGTCATGCGGGGCTCACATGGTCAGGATCACCGCCATTGAACGCCAGGCGGCAGCGAAATGCACCGCCTACAAAGTTTTAAACGCGATTTCGACGCCTGTTTGAAACGGATTTCTTCCGTCGCAATGACGTCTAGAAACAGTCAAGCCGGCAATTCATAGCCGATTGCGGATTCGATCGCGATCGTCCGTTGCACCGCCGGCCGGGCCATCATGCGCGCGTAATGTGCGGTCAGGTTGGGAAATTCATGCGGCGAAGGCTTCAGCGAATTGGCAAGCCGCCAGTACAGCCGAAACAGATGGATATCGGCGATCGAATAGGCGCCCAGAGCCCAACCGTCGCCTAGCCGCCGGTCGGCAATGGCATAGACCTGCCTCGCATAGTCGAGCCCCCGCTGCCTTGCGGGATGCAGCGTCGAGGCGATGAACGACATCCAGGACAGTATCTGCGCGTCGGCCTGGAAATCGTCGCGCGGCAGCAGTGCGGCGTCGGGAAAACGCCGGGCGAGATAATACAGGATCGCCGCGACCTCGGTGAGCGGGTGCCCGTCGACCAGCAAGGTCGGCACCTTGCCTTCCGGGTTGAGCACGAGAAAGGACGGCGAGCGCATATCATTGTTCTTGAACGACATCGCCTTGCCCTCGAACGGGACGCCGATTTCGTGCAGCGCGATATGCACCGCCATCGAACTCGAACCCGGTGCAAAATAGAGTGTGAACATGGTCACTGCTCCGGTCAGATGCAGCTAGCACTGTTAGGTCATTGTGACGGCAGCTAATACGGCAGGCCCACATAGTTCTCGGCCAGCGAGGTCGATGCCGCCTTTGAGCTGACAAGGTAGTTCAGTTCGGCAAGCTGAATGCGGGCGCCGAACTCGCCCTGCTCGGGGAATTTGTGCAGCATCGAGGTCATCCACCACGAGAAGCGCACCGCTTTCCAGACCCGCGCCAGCGCCATGCTGGAATAGCCATCGATGCCGGCGGAGGATTTTTCGTCGTAATAGTCGCGGAACGCGCGCGACAGATAATGCACGTCGCTGGCTGCGAGGTTGAGTCCCTTGGCGCCGGTCGGCGGCACGATATGCGCGGCGTCGCCGGCCAGGAACATGGTTCCGAACCGCATCGGCTCGGCGACGAAGCTGCGCAGCGGCGCGATGCTCTTTTCGATCGAAGGCCCGGTCACGAGCTTTGCCACCGCCGCCGGATCCAGCCGCCGCTTCAGTTCATCCCAAAATCGCGCGTCCGGCCATTGATCGATGTGGTCGTCCAGCGGACATTGCAGGTAGTAGCGGCTGCGGTGGGTCGAGCGCATGGTGCAAAGCGCAAACCCCCGCGCATGATTGGAATAGATCAATTCGTGCGAGACCGGCGGCGTCTCCGACAGGATGCCGAGCCAGCCGAACGGGTAGACCCGTTCGAACGTCTCGATCGCCGACGACTTGACGCTGGCACGGCTGACACCGTGGAATCCGTCGCAGCCGGCAATGAAATCGCAGGCGATCTCGTGGCCAAGACCGTCTTTGACGTAGGACAGGCGGGGATGATCGGTGTCGAAATCGCGCGGCTCGACGTCGGTGGCCTGATAGATGGTAGGAAGACCGGCCGCCTTGCGCGCGTTCATCAGGTCGAGCGTCACTTCGGTCTGGCCATAGATCATCACCGTCTTGCCGGTGGCGGCCTTCATGTCGATGCGATGGCGGGCTCCGCCGAAGGCGAACTCGATGCCGTCATGGACCAGCCCCTCGCGGTGCGCGCGGGCTCCGACGCCGACTTGATCGAGCAGCGCCACCGTTCCCTCTTCGAGCAGACCGGCGCGGATGCGGCCGAGCACATAGTCCGGCGTCTGCCGCTCCAGGATGACGTTGTCGATTCCGTAGCTGTGCAGCAGCTGTCCCAGCAGCAATCCCGCTGGCCCGGCGCCGATGATTGCTACTTTTGTCCGCAATACTTGCTCCCATGGCTGTAATAGGTTGGTGGCCCCGCTGCGGTCGTTGCCGCACGGCCTTGCAATGATAATTATATCATATAACAATATCCGCAAAGGGCCTTGAAGCCCGATGCCGCGAGGGAGGAAGCCGATGAGGAAAGCATTTCTGGCGCTGCTGTTGGCCGCCAGTGTGACGCCTGCGTTCGCGCAGGACAAGACCGTCACCATGAAGGTGTCGCTCTGGGTACCGCCGGCGCATCCGCTGGTGCCGGCGACGCAGGCCTGGGCCGCCGATATCGAGAAGGCTTCCGGTGGCACCATCAAGATGCAGGTGTTTCCTTCCGAGCAGCTCGGCAAGGCCTTCGACCATTACGACATGGCGCGCGACGGTATTGCCGACATTACCTACGTCAATCCCGGCTATCAGCCCGGCCGCTTCCCGATCGCCGCCGCCGGCCAGCTGCCTTTCGTGTTCTCCGACGGCAAGACAGGCACGCTGGCGCTCAACGAGTGGTACCATAAATACGCGCCGACCGAGATGAAGGACACCCATCTCTGCTTCGCGTTCATCCACGATCCCGGCGCGCTGCACGGCAAGAAGAAAATCCTGGTGCCGGGCGATCTCAAGGGCGTCAAGGTACGTCCGGCGCAAAGCACCATCGGCGAAATGGTGACGATGTTCGGCGGCACCAATGTGCAGGCCTCGGCGCCGGAAGCGCGCGACGCGATCGAGCGCGGCGTGGCCGACGAAATCACCTTCCCCTGGGGTTCGATGTTCCTGTTCGGCATCGACAAGGCCGTCAAATACACCATGGACGTGCCGCTCTATACGACGGTGTTCACCTACAACATCAACCTGGCCAAATATAACTCGCTCTCGCCGGCGCAGAAAAAGGTCATCGACGACCATTGCACGCCGGAATGGGCCTCCAAGGTCACCGACCCCTGGACCGATTTCGAGTTCGCCGGCCGCGCCAAGATGAAGGCATTGCCCGGCCATGAGGTCTACGCGCTGACGCCGGACCAGCTCGCCGAATGGAAGAAGGCAGTGAAGCCGCTGCACGACAGCTGGGCCGAAGCCGTCAAGAAGGCCGGCGGCGATCCGGCCGCGATCGACGCCGATCTGCAGGCGACGCTGAAGAAATACAACGCCGGGATTTGAAGGCGTTTGTCATGCCGGGATGATCGGAACGATCAGACCCGGAATCTTGAGATTCCGGGTTCGCGTCTTCGACGCGCCCCGGAATGACCAGCTCTTTCGCAAGCAATGACGCCAACCTGACAGAGCCATGACCGCCAATCCCGAAGTCGCGCGCGATGGTGCACTGGTCGGCCCGTCCGAGCCGGCGCGCAAGAACTTCATGGATCGCTTCATCGATTCGATCGAATGGATCGCGGCGTTCTTTGTCGGCATCGTCGCGCTGAACACCTTCACCGCGGTATTCATGCGCAAGTTCTTCGCGGTGACGATTCCCGACTACTATAATTTCGGCCAGTTCATGCTGGGGATCCTGATCTTCTGGGGCATTGCCGCCACCAGCTATCGCGGCACCCATATCACGGTCGATCTGGTCTGGGCCATTGCGACGCCGAAATACCAGCGCTTGATCGACGTGTTCGCGACGCTGGTGCTGCTGTTGGTGGTGACGGTGCAGACCTATACGCTGTTCGACAAGGTGGTGGCCACCCGCGCCGAGCATATCGTGACCATGGACCTGCAGGTGCCGATCTGGCCCTTCTTTCTGGTGTCGTGGATCGGCGACGTCTCGGCGGTGCTGCTGATCGCGATCCGGACCTGGCGCCTGATCTTCCATCCGGATCAGATCCACGATCCCAAGATCAAGACCGCGGAGTAGAGCGGCATGAGCAACGAGGCCGTTGCCCTCACCGGCTTTATCAGCCTGTTCACGCTGATGTTGCTGCGCGTCCCGGTCGGCATGGCGATGGGCCTCGTCGGCATCACCGGGTTCGGCTACCTCACCGGGCT
>Ga0182024_10011290_pt1 | contig 17973 bp, 12 predicted proteins | sample P32metaG_FD_120480 | JGI IMG/M metagenome (GOLD analysis project Ga0182024, IMG submission 120480) | Permafrost microbial communities from Stordalen Mire, Sweden - P3-2 metaG (Illumina Assembly) | ecosystem: Environmental > Terrestrial > Soil > Wetlands > Permafrost | place: Sweden: Stordalen... | reverse complement strand
TTCTTTATCGTTGGATAGCATGTCGATCTCCTTGTTCTGTCTTGCGGTGCGGAAGGTGTCAGCTCAACGGGACGCTGGGCGCCTGAGGTATGCGACGATGCCGACGATAATCAGCAGCACGAGTGCCGGGATTGGACTTCCGCCCAGGACCGCGAGGTGCGTTACGATCGCCCCGATCATTACGATCGCGAGCAGCACGGCCCCGTAGAAGGCCGCGCGGGGGACGAGCAGGGCAACGGCGCCGAACACCTCCAGTGCGCCGGTCAGGTATCGGAACCACTGACCCGCCCCAATCCTGGCAAACATCTCAACCATTGCCGGCGCTGCGGCCAACTTGCTCCCGCCGGCCGCCAGGAAGGCGAATGCCGCCAGACCCTGGAGTATCCAGCAGGTGATGTTCAATCCCTTCGACAGCGGTCGACGGACGGGGGAGACAGACGGTGCGTTGTAGTCGGTTGTCATGACAGTCTCCTGAAAAAAGAGAAATAAGTTCCATTACGAACTGTTCAAATTAGAACCATTCGCCGAAAAAAATGCTCACACGTCGGAGATTTCGTCAAAGCTCTGTTCGATTCGCCCGAGCAACTTGCGCAGCGTGCGTTGTTCATCCGAAGAGAGAAAGCCGAGCATCCCGGCCATTAGGGCTTCGAGCGCGGGCTTGGTCTTGGCTAAGCGTTGTCGCCCGGCATTCGTCAGGTAGAGGCGGTGAGTCCGCTGGTCCGCCGCGTCCATGCGACGCTCGACCAAGCCTTCAGCTTCCATCGCTTGAAGCGTCATAGAGACGTTTCCCTTGGTCACCAGCAGGCGCTCGGACAATTCCTGCTGGCTGATTCGCTCGCCAGCCCTGAGACAGAGCAGAACCTCAAGACGAGGAAGGTTCAGGTCGTGCTCCCGCGCGACTCGGGTGTGCGCGTCCGTGAACGACCGAACGATCCGGACCATCGCCAGCACGGCGGAATGGCCTGGATTGTCCTCGTCGTGCCCGCGTAAGACACGCAGCCGAGTTGTACGTCCGGGTCCCATTAGTTCAATTCTAAACCAATAAATCGGTATAGTCAAGGAATGCGACCGGCTTGATCGGGAGCAATCGGGGCGAGCATCTCGTGTCCAATAGCCTTTCTATTTACTCGTTCGTCGCCATCATCGTCGGTTGGGGTTTTTCAAGCGGCCGATGCCGCGCACTCGATATTTTGCTTTTCCCTTGCCCGTCTCGCGCAAGGGCGGTTAAGCTCCGCTCTTGCATTCAACGGTCCATCGTGCCCGCACTCCGTGGAATCGCCTGTTAGTTTTCGGAGCGTGGATGGATTACCAGTCAGGCCGCATGCGGCTCACTAAACGCCGACTTCAACGCCATGATCACCAGCGCCATTCCTGTCATTGCGGTCTCGGATTCTGCCAGAGCCGAGGACTATTACTGCCGAGCCCTGGGATTTCAGAAAATGTCTGCCTACCCACCCGATGCGACCAAGCCCGACCCACGCTATCTCGGCCTCGCTCGGGATGGCGTTCGCTCGGTCAGGCCGGCGGCGGCGGCGGCATAAGCAAGCCCGCGCTGCTGGGGGTCGGAGAGTTTTGTGATCCACTCGAAGTCCGCCGCGGCGGCAGGCAGGCGCGCCAGGCTCCCGGCGACCTGGGCCGCCACAAACCCCGTCTCGACAGGATCAATTGGGTTCTTCATCGCAAGCTCGACGAGATGCAGGGCCCCGGCCACGTCGCCGCTGGCAGCTACAGCACCGGCGACCTCCCACCGGGCGTGGGTGCGTTCACCCCGGGTGTTTCCGAGCTGTTCCAGCTTCGCCAAGGCAGTCTTCATCGTTGCCTCCCCGGCGGCCTGGTCACCGGCGTGGCGCTGGGCAAGGGCGAGGTTTGCCAGCAATTCCGGCTTGAGCTCAGAAGTCGGGTCCATCGCCTCCAGCGCCTTGCGCCGGGCTGCCAGTTCGGTCAGAGCGGCTTCCTTTGCTGTCTTGCCAGCGAGTATGGCAAGGCCTTCATCGATTGCATTGGAGACATCAGAGGTCGTGGGTTCGTCGGCGTGCGCGGCGTCCAACAGAGATTTCGCCTTTTCCAGATAGGACCTGGCCGCATCGCGGTCACCTTTGACTAAGGCTGCCTGGCCAAGAACGGCATAGCCATTGGCCATGTCAGCCTTGCTCGACAAGTCCTGCACAGCACTTTGTGCCCCCTCAAAATCGCCCGCCTTCAACTGCAATTGAACAAGCCCCAGCGGCCGGATGGCGGGGAACTCATCGTTGGAGGTCTTGAGCGCGCTGTAAGCCGACAAGAACGATTTCCTGGCGGCCGGCATGTTGCCCGCCTTGGCTTGGGCCACAGCCAGATGAGCCAGCAGATCGGCTCGGTAGGACGATGGCGGCACCCGGTCGGCGGCCTCACTGGCGCCTTCCAAATCACCAAGCCTGGCCATCGCCGACGCCAACGTATCAATGTCCTCGGGCTTTGCTCTTGGCGCCGTGGAAACCGCCTGGCGCAGCGTCGCCTTGGCCCCCTTGGAGTCGCCCTGGTCGGCCTGACTTTGGGCAATGTGCACGAACGCCTCGGCCCGATACGATTTCATGCCGGCCGCCAGCTTACCGGCCTCTGCAACCTGGCCAAGTCTGGCAAGGGTCGCGCACAGATCTGCGTTTCCCATATCGGCCAGCATCTCATCATCGACATTTGCGAGGTTTTCGCGGGCGAGGCCCAGGAATTGGCGAGCCAATTCATTCGACGGACTCGTTGCCGGCTGCGCCTGCGCGTGGCTGACGACCGCGGTGAGCATGGCCGCGACCGCGGCTGCCAGAGAGAAGCGGCGAACAACCATACGAACCTCCATCCCGGACGCCGGAGCGGCACGCCCCTGCATGTCGCTGTGTTGACGGAATGATACTCATCGTCCGCGGCAAACAAGTCAAACCGCGTGGGCTCCCTTGCTTCGCCGGCATGTTCCTCGCCAACGTCGTCCCCCACTTCGTGGAGGGCATCTGTGGCGACCGCTTCCCGACGCCGTTCGTGAGGCCGCCGGGCAAGGGGCTGTCGTCGCCGTTGGTGAACGTGCTCTGCTCGCTGCTGAATTTGCTCATTGGCTGCGGTCTTGGGCCGCCACAGCGTGTACGCTCTTGGATTCTGAGATGGAAAATTGGAGCTAGCGGGACATTAATAGAACTCGCAAGGCTCGCAACGGCGCTTTTGAGCGAGTTTCGAAGGTTGCCGGCCAAATTGACGAATCGCCGCGAAAGGCCGCATTTTCAGCGGGTGGAATCAAAGTTCGGCACCTCGGGCGGCCGGGGGTGCCGAAGTTTGACGGCAGGTGCCAAAGTTCGACGGCCCCTTAAGCACACGACGTGAGAGGTCCAACCATGATTTCACGACGAAAGATGATGGCCCGCGGCGCGGCCGCCCTGGCGAGCGGGGCGGCGTTGCTCAAATCGATGGGCGGCGCCGGCGCTGCTGCGAGTGCGGTGCCGCCGGCGACTTCGCCGGCGTCGTTCACGCCGGTCATCACCCCCAACGGCGGCACGCTCGCCTGGCATTGGGACGGCAATGTGAAAGTGTTTGAGCTGGTGGCTGAGCCGGTCAAGCGCGAGTTCGCGCCGGGCATGACCGTAGATTGCTGGGGCTACAACGGGCAGACGCCCGGGCCGACCATCGAGGCGGTGGAAGGAGACACCGTCCGCCTGATCGTCACCAACCGGCTGCCGGAGCCGACCAGCGTGCATTGGCACGGGTTGATCATCCCCAACGGCATGGACGGAGTCGGCGGGCTGACTCAGCCGCACATCCAGCCGGGTGAAACATTCGTCTACGAGTTCACCCTCCGCCAGCACGGCACGCAGATGTACCACCCGCATACGGACGACATGGTGCAGATGGCGCTGGGGATGATGGGGTTTTTCATCATCCATCCCAAAGAAGCAGCGCCGCAGCCGATCCGGGTCGATCGGGATTTCTGCATCTTTTTGCAGGAGTGGTTCGTCGAGCCGGGGACGAGCCGGCCCAATCCGATGATCATGACTGACTTCAATCTGTTCACGCTCAATAGCCGGGTCTATCCCGGGACCGACCCGCTGGTGGTTCGGCAGGGCCAGCGCGTCCGCATCCGCTATGCCAACCTGAGCATGGACAGCCATCCGATCCATATGCACGGGCACAGGTTCGAGGTGACCGGGACCGATGCCGGCGACGTGCCGGAGTCGGCCCGCTGGCCGCAGGTCACGGTGGACGTTCCGGTGGGTGCGACGCGGGCCATCGAGTTTGTTGCCGATAATCCCGGCGACTGGCCGCTGCATTGCCACAAGAACCATCACGCGATGAACGCGATGAGCCACGATGTGCCCAATTTGATCGGAGCGGACCTGAGCAAAGTGAACCGGCAAATCGAGCGACTGCTGCCGCAGTACATGGCCATGGGCCAGGAGGGGATGCAAGACATGGGGCAGATGAGGATGGAGCTGCCCAGGAACACGCTGCCGATGATGGCCGGCCAAGGCCCCTACGGCTCAATCGGCATGGGAGGCATGTTCACTCTGCTCAAGGTGCGCGAAGGGATCACCCACTTTGAAGACCCCGGCTGGTATCAGCAGCCGCCGGGAACAACCGTAAAGATGGCAAAATAAATTAGGTTGATGTTCGGGTTCAGTCGATAGTATGTCTTACCTGCCGGCCGCAGGGCCGGCGAAGCATTAGGCCCTTTCTGAAGGAGGACTTGCTATGACGCATCCAATCAATCACGCTGCAAATGGGGACTCATTATTGCAACCCGCCTGCGCGGGGGTGAAGCAGCCGGTGTCTGTCGATTGGGCGTCCCGGGCGGTCGGCGCTGCTTGTTCCGATTGGAAGGCCGCGGTAGTTCTCGGACCTGTCGACGAAGATCCGGAACGATGGGACGGGATGTCGTGAGGTAAATGAGCGGGGGGTGCGTGAGTCTGGCTGGGGGAGCAGGGCGAGGCAGTTTCACACAGGGGCCCCCTTTGGGAGGGCCCTTTTTCGTGCGCGTTGCAAGTCATCTCCGGCCTGGCCGAACCTGAAGTGACGGCCCGGGCATCGTTGGCTACGTCCCCATAATGTGATTTTGCGGCGGCCCTCAATGCCCCTGCCGGTTGATCCGATAGGACAAACGGATCAACCGGCAAAGGCTGACCATTTCCCCCGGACGAACGGCGCGGTTCTGTATCTCCAGCGTTTGGCGGCCTCAAGGGGCCTTTAGGAGCCTTCCATGAACGGGCAGTTGAAATGGATCACAGCCGCGAGCGCTGTGCTCCTCCTGGCAGCCATCGCCAGAGCCGGACCTGCCGACACCCAGGATCCGCCGGCCACTCAGCCGGCGACCCCCGCCGCGCCGGGCTTTCTACCCGCCAGCGCCGACGATCTCACCCAACTGCCGCTCGAAGACCTCATGAACGTGGAGGTCACCAGCGTCTCCAAGAAAAAGCAGAACATCAGCGACGCGCCGGCGGCGGTCTCCGTCATCTCGGCCGACGACATCAGCCGTTCCGGGTACGATACCATCCCAGACCTGCTGCGGCTGGCACCGGGCGTGGATGTGGCGCGGATCAACAGCTTCTCATGGGCGGTTGGCGTCCGCGGGCTCAACGACCAATTCAGCAACAATCTGCTGGTCCTCCAGGACGGCCGCTCACTCTACAACTCGCTGTTCGGCGGCGTCTACTGGGACACGGTGGACTACGTGCTGGCGGACCTGGACCGAATCGAGGTGATCCGCGGTCCCGGCGCTACCCTTTGGGGCGCCAACGCCGTCAACGGCGTCATCAACATCACGTCCAAGGACTCGCGCGACACGCAAGGCTGGCTCCTGTCGCTGCGCGGCAGCAACGACGACTCGGACCTCTCCGCCCGCTACGGCGGCAGACTCTCCGACGACACCACCTACCGCGCGTACTTCAAAGCGAAATACGACAACAGCCTCGACGACGCCAGCGGCGGCCGCGCCGGCGACGACTGGTACGGTCTGCGCGGAGGCTTCCGCATCGACAAGCACCCCAGCGACGACGACACCTTCACGCTGCAAGGCGACCTTGGCGAGAATCGCATCCGCCAGCCCAGCGAAGCTGTCATTCCTACTGCTCCCTTCTCCATGGCCACCACCGTGAGTCGAACCGACGCGACGGGTAACTTGCTGGCCCGCTGGGACCACCGATCGGGCGACAATTCCGATTTTTCGCTCCAGGTCTACTACGACTATCTTGAGGCACTCTATCTACCGGTCAACTACAACCAGAACACATTCGACATCGACTTTCATCAGCGGTTCAAACTCGGGCGAAGCGACGAGCTCACCTGGGGACTGGGCTACCGGCTGGTGAACAGCGACTTCAAAGCCACGCCGGACGTGGTCTTCAACCCGTCCTCAAGGAACGACAACCTGTACAGCGCTTTCGTCCAGGACACGCTGACTTTGCAGCCGGAAAGATGGTTTGTGACGATCGGGTCGAAATTCGAGCACAATGACTACACCGGTTTCGAGATCCAACCGAGCGTGCGGCTGCTATGGAAGCCGGACAAGCAGAATTCCGTCTGGGCCGCCGCCTCGCGCGCCGTCAGCACCCCCGTCCGGGTCGACACGGATACGACCCGACTCCTTGTCCCGTTCCAAGGCGTGGAGACGGACATCCTGGGCAATCGCGACGAGAGCTCGGAAGAGCTGGCGGCGTATGAGTTGGGCTACCGCGCCCAGCCGGTCAAGGACGTGTCCGTGGATATTTGCTCGTTCTTCAACAACTACAATCGATTGCTCTCCCTTGAGCCCGGCGTGCCGGTCCTGGGCCCGCCGCTTATCGTTCCCACGAAGCTCGCCAACAATATCAACGGCGACACCTTCGGGGGCGAAGTGTCGGCGACGTGGCACGTGACGGAGAACTGGCGGCTCACTGGGTCGTATTCGCTTCTCGAGGCCCGGTTCCACGCGGGGGACGCCGCAAACGCAGTCTCGGCAAAGAACGACGAGGGCTCCGCCCCGCGGAACCAGGCCCAGATCCATTCCTACCTGGACATCACCCGAAACCTGCAATTCAACGCGGGGGTTTCCTACGTTGGCAGGGTGCCGGAATTCGACATCCCGGCGTACGTCGCCACCGACCTTGGCCTGGTATGGAGACCGAAAGACTCCATGGAATTCTCGGTCGGGGTAACGAACCTGTTCGACAACCATCACCCTGAATATGCGGTGACTGCCGGCCAGGGCATCGCTTCGGAAGTCCCGCGGACGGTTTATGCCCAGGTGAACTATAAGTTCTGACATCGTAAACGTGCCGGCACGGTGGGCCGGTGCGGGGGGTCGAGGGGGTGCGATAGTCCAGTGGTTCTTGAGAGCGATTATGAGTTGCAGGAGGAGGACAACCTGGTGTCGTACCGCGGTGACGATCACGGCACTGATGCTGGCGCTGGGCCGCTGGTGCCGGAGTGACGAACCGTCGCTGGCCCGGGTGGAGGCGGCGTTTGTCTACAACTTCACCCAGTTCGTCGAATGGCCCGCCGACGCTTTTGCGACCAAGGACGCGCCGTTCGTGGTCGCCATCGTCGGCGAAGACCCCTTCGCCGGCGCGCTGGACCAGGCCATGGCCGGGAAGCAGGCAAACGGGCACCCGATTGTCGTGAAACACTTTGCTTCGGCCGATCGCATCGAGAGTTGTCAGCTTCTGTTCGTTCCTGCGGCGCAGGACGCGGCCGTTGGGGCCATTTTGGCCAATGCCGCCAATCGCCCCATCCTCACGGTGGGCCAGACGGATGCGTTCATGCGCGGCGGCGGGGCGATCCGCTTGTTGGTCGAAGACGGCCACATGAGGTTCCAGCTAAGCCCCGATGCCATGGACGCTGCCAAGCTCAAGGCCAGCGCCAAACTGATGAAGCTGGCGCGAATTTACAGGAAATGAGATCGAGAAGGGTGCGTGATGTTCTTGCTAAAAACGCTCAAGTCCAAGTTGCTTGCCATGAGCCTGATCTCGACAGGGGCGGCACTGGTCGTGGCATGCCTGGTGTTGGCCGGGTACGACTACCGGGCATTTCGCGCCGAGATGGTCACTCGGGCTCAGGTGTTTGCCCACATTGTCGCCGGCAACAGCACCGCGGCCATCTCCTTTGGCGACGAAAACGACGCCGCCCAGACGCTCGCATCGCTGCGATTCGAGCCTCACGTGGTGGCGGCATGCGTCTATGACCGTTCGGGCAAGCGGCTGGCTCAGTATTTCCGCGGCGAGAGCGTGCCCTTGCCCGCTCCTGCTGAACTGGCGCCGGGCGCCTACCGATTTGGGGCGGCCCGCCTGGAGGTCTCCTGCCCGATCCACCTCAACGGGCAGATGATCGGGTCGGCGTACGTGGCGTCGGACCTGGACGCGCTGCACGCGCGGACCCACGGGTACGCGATCGTGTTCGGCTCTGTCGTGCTTGGGGCCATGGTGGTCGCATTGCTGCTGGCCGCCCGGCTGGCGCGTTTCGTGACTGGCCCGGTGGGACACTTGAGCCGCACCGCCACCGACGTCTCCATCAACCGCAATTACGCGGTCCGCGCCGAAAAGGCCGCCAACGATGAGTTGGGGAACCTGGTTGACTGCTTCAATGGGATGCTCGACCAGATCCAGGAGCGCGACCGCCAGCTTACCGTGCATCGCGACCACCTCGAAGAACTCGTGGCTGCCCGGACCATCGAGCTGTCCAAGGCCAGGGACAAGGCCGAGGAAGCCAGCCGCGCCAAGAGCAACTTCCTGGCCAATATGAGCCACGAGATCCGCACTCCGATGACCGCCATCCTCGGGTATGCCGATGTGCTGCTCTCACCCACGCAGACCATGTCCGACCGGATCAACTCCCTGCAGGTCATCCGGCGCAACGCCCGGCATTTGATGGATCTGATCAACGACATTCTGGACATCAGCAAGATCGAAGCCGGTCAGATGACGGTCGAAAGCCTCTCTTGCGACCCCGCCCGCGCGGTTGTCGAGGTGGTTTCAATGCTCCGGCCGCGCGCCATCGCCAAAGAGCTTTCCCTGACGGTGGAGTTCGTCGGGGGCATTCCGGCCGAAATCAAGACCGACCCGCTGCGCCTCCGCCAGGTGCTGATGAACCTCACTTCCAACGCCATCAAGTTCACCGAGCGGGGCGAGGTGCGACTCAAGGTGTCCGCCGAGGACCTCGGCAGCGGCAGCCGGGTGCGTTTCGACATCATGGACACCGGGATCGGGATCACCGCCAAGCAAACGGAGCGGCTCTTTCAGCCGTTCGTCCAGGCCGACGAATCGATGACCCGCAAGTATGGCGGGACCGGCCTGGGACTGGTCATCAGCAAACGCCTGGCGGGGCAACTGGGCGGCGACCTCACACTGCGTTCGGAGCCGGGCCGCGGAACGACATTCAGCTTCTGGGTGCAGGGCGGGCCGCTTCAAGGCGTCCTGATGCGCCAGGGGCTAAGCGAGTCGATGCTGGCCATCGGCTCGCACCAAAGCGATGCCGACCAAATCGCCCTGGAGGGACGCATCCTCCTGGTGGAGGACGGGATCGACAACCAGCACCTGCTGACCATGCACCTGGAGACGGCCGGCGCCAAAGTGATCGTTGCCGCCAACGGGCGCCTGGGCATCGAGCGCCTCCGCGCTGAACCGTTCGACCTGGTCCTGATGGACATGCAGATGCCGGTGCTTGACGGGTACGGAGCGACCAGCGAATTGCGGCGGCTGGGGTACACGCTTCCGATCATCGCGCTGACCGCCCATGCCATGTGTGGCGACCGCACGAAGTGTATCGACGCCGGATGCACGGACTACCTGACCAAGCCCGTCGACAAGGAACTGCTGTTGAGGACCGTGGCAAGTTACCTCAGTAAGGCCGAAAGCAACAAACCCGTGCCCACGGCACTCTCGGCCCGCCTGCCGGCGGTGGCGCCGGTCGCGGCACCCGGGGGCGCAACAGCGCGGGATGCGGCAGCGCCGCCGGGGTCATCGGGGGTCGCCGTTCGCCGGGCCGTGCTCCCTCGCGACAAGGACGCCATGGCCGAGGCGATGCGCAAGGCCGTCGAAGGGTTCGTGTCGCGCCTTCCCGCCAAGGTGGACGCCCTGCTCCAACTGCGCCAGGCCGGCGACCTGGAGGAACTCCGCCGCCTCATCCACCAGTTGAAGGGCGCCGGCGCCGGTTTCGGCTTTCCCCGGATCAGCGAGACTGCGGCGCGCGCCGAGGCAGCCATCAAGGCGGCGGCCGGCGTCGAGGCGGTCTGCGCCGGCGTCGAGGAGTTGATCGGGCTGATCCGAAGCACTGCGGGGTACGACGCGGGACAGGAAGGGCACGACGTTCCCGCGGCCGATGGCAAGCCCGGCACGCCCGGCCCGCAGAAGCAAAAGGAGGCGGCATGCCCGACCAGAAACTGCTGATCGTCGAAGACTCCCCCGACATCCACGAGCTGGTGAAGTTGTGGCTGGCCGGGGAACCAGTCGAGCTCCATTGCTGCTATTCCGGGGAGGAGGCACTGGCCTCGATGCCGCATGTGCGTCCCGACCTGGTCCTGCTCGACGTGGACCTGCCGGGGCTCGACGGGTTTGAGGTCTGCCAGCGGCTCAAGGGCTCTGCCGCGACCGCTGATGTCCCGGTCGTCTTTCTGACCGGCGCCAGCTCGACGGAGCAGAAGCTGCGCGGGCTGGAGCTGGGCGCGATCGACTACATCACCAAGCCCTTCGATCCGGCGGAGCTGCGGGCCCGCGTCCGCTCGTCGCTGAACACCAGGCGTTTGATGGACTTGCTGGAACAGAAGGCGCTGGTGCTCCAGGAGAGCGAGGAACGCTACCGCGTGCTGGCGCATCGCGAGCAACTCCGCGCCGAGGTCCTGGAAATGATCGCCCAGGGCAGCCCCCTGAACGACGTCTTGCGCCGGCTAACCCAGGCCGCCGAACGGCACGAACCCCAGGCGATCGCCGCGGGAGTCATGCTCAACGCCGGACGCCTTTACCACTGCGCGCCAAACCTCCCGCCGTCGATCGCCACCTCCATCGAGCGGCAGTTGTACGCCTTCGTCGCCCGCTTCAGCGACCTGGCGGCCCAGAGCGGCGACCGCACCATCGTCTGCGACCTGCGCACCGACCCGGCGTGGGAAGAAATGCGAGCGGCGATCCGCGAGCACGGTATCTGCTACTGTTGGGCGACCCTGATCCGGGCGCGGCAGCGCGAGGCGGCCGGGGTCTTTGCCCTCTATCGCCGCGACGAGCGGTGTCCCAGCGCCGCTTCGGTCGAACTGCTCAAGCTCGCCAGCGAAATGATCGAGGTCGCGGTTGAACGCCAGCAGCTTAACGACCAGCTCGCGTTCCAGGCCCGGCACGACGCGCTGACCCAGCTTCCCAACCGAGCGCTGTTTTCCGACCGGCTGGAACAAGCGCTGGCAAATGCCGCCCGGACAGGCCAACCCGCCGCCGTGCTGCTGATCGACCTCGACCGCTTCAAGTTCATCAACGACACGTACGGGCACCAGGCCGGCGACGAGATGCTCTGCCAGGTGGCCCACCGCCTGAAAAGGCGGCTCCGGGCCAACGACGTGCTGGCGCGCATGGGCGGCGACGAATTCGCGGTCATTATCGCCGACCTGTCCGGGCCTGACGATGCCCAGGTCGTGGCAAGGAGTCTTAACGATGAATTGAAGGTCCCCGTCGAATTGCAGGGTCGAAAGCAGTTCGTCACCCTCAGCATTGGGTCGGCCGTCTACCCGCGCGACGCAGCCGACCCTTCCACGCTGCTCCGCAACGCCGATCTGGCCCTCTACCGTGCCAAGGACTCGGGGCGCAACACCGTCAGGGCATTTACCCACGACATGGGCGAAGGGACCGCCGAACGGATGGAGATCGAGTCAGAACTGCGCGAGGCAGCCGCCAACGGGGAACTGTTCCTCAATTACCAACCCAAGGTCGCTCCCGATGGTCGAGTCGTTGGCGTTGAGTCGCTGCTGCGCTGGCGCCACCCAAGACTCGGCTTGGTCCCGCCCGCGAAATTCATCCCAATGGCCGAGGACTCGGGCATGATCATCCCCATCGGGGGATGGGTGCTGGAGGAATCCGCCCGGCGTTGCCGGGACTGGTATGCGGCCGGCCTGGGCGTGGTCCCTGTCGCAGTAAACGTCTCGGCATTGCAATTCGCCCAACCGGACTTCGTCGGCACGGTTGCCAACGCCCTGAGAATTGCTGGGACGCCCAAGCCCTGGCTGGAAATCGAGCTGACCGAGAGCCTGCTGATGCGCAACATCCGCGACGCCGGCGACAAGCTGGCGCAATTGCGGCAGATGAAGGTAACCATCGCCGTCGATGACTTCGGGACTGGTTATTCGTCGCTGGCCTACCTGCAACGGCTTTCACTGGACACGCTCAAGATCGACCACTCCTTCGTCAGCGCGATCGCCGACCCGGGCACAAGCCGGCCCGGAGCGACGCGCGACTGCCAAAGCGCGCGGATCATCGTCAAAGCAATCGTGGCCCTGGCGAAAAGCCTGGGCCTGCGGGTGATAGCCGAGGGCGTGGAAACTGCCGGACAGCGCGACTTCCTGGTGAAGCTCGGCTGCGATTACCTGCAAGGGTACCTGTTCGGCCCGCCAACGTCCGCGGACCAGGTGGAGGCGATGATCCGGCGGGAAACCATCCATGTGGCCGAGCCACTGGCGCGCTCGGCATGAATGAGGAGCGGACTGTGCCCCATATCTCTGCAGGCGATTGAAGATTTCGCCCGTGCTTGCGAGAAGGGAGTGACTGCTCCGGAATCGCACCAAACTATCGGACGTTGAGCCCGGAACAAATACCGGTTCATCACCTTCCGGTTCATGTCGATCAGCATGAGTGAATCTACGCATAAGTCAGAAAGCTGCTGATCAAATCGCGGCGAGGAGTTCGCGTGTCCCGATCGACATTGATTCCGATCATGTGCCTTCTCGGCGCGCTGGTGAGCCAGCACTGCCATGCTGAGGACCGCGCGCCTCGCGACGAGATCGTCCTTGGCATGTCGACGGCACTCACGGGACCGGCGGCCGACCTGGGCATCAATATGCGGACGGGCGTCGTTGCGGCCCTTGATGAATGCAACCGCGCCGGCGGGATACACGGCCGGACGCTGTGCCTTATTGCGCTGGACGATGCTTACGAACCCGCCAAGACCGCGCCCAACATGCGGAAGTTGATCGAAGAGGACAACGTCCTGGCGGTGGTGGGAAACCTCGGCACCCCGACTGCGATTGCAGCGGTCCCGATCGCCATCGCGACTAAGACACCGTTCTACGGGGCGTTCACCGGCGCAGGCATGCTCCGCAAGACGCCTCCCGACCGCTACGTCATCAACTACCGCGCCAGCTACGCCGAGGAGACCGCCGCGATCGTCGACGCCCTCGTGGATGGATCGCATCTCAAGCCGGGTGAAATTGCCTTCTTCACCCAGCGCGACGGGTACGGCGATTCCGGGTTTGCCGGTGGGCTTGCCGCACTCAAGCAACATGGGCTGCGCGACGACCGCTCGGTGCCACACGTCCGCTACGAGCGCAATACGGTCGCTGTCGAAAAGGCGTTGTCGGACCTACTGTTGCTGAACCCGCCGCCCAAGGCCGTGATCATGGTCGGCGCGTACGCCCCCTGCGCCGCGTTCGTGCGGCTGGCGCGGGAGAACGCACTGGATGCCACCCTTGTCAATCTGTCGTTCGTCGGATCGGAGTCGCTGGCCAAGGCCCTGGGTAAGGAGGGGGACGGAGTCATCATTTCGCAGGTCGTTCCGTACTTTGACGTCGACCTGCCCATCGCCCGCGACTTTCGCGCGGCGCTTCCGGTATCGAACCCGGCCGCCAATCCCACCTTTGGGTCCATGGAAGGGTATGTATCGACTCGTGTCCTGCTGCGGGCGATGGCGACGATCGACGGGAAGCCGACCCGCGAGACGGTGATCGACGCACTGGAGGCATGCGGCAAATTTGATATCGGGCTCGGCGAACCGCTGGAGTTGGGGAAAGAGAACCACCAGGCATGCCACCATGTTTGGGCAACGGAACTGCGCGGCGGCCGCGTGGCCCCGATTGAGTGGGCCGATTTGTCGAAAACCAATGGGGCTAGTCATGACTGAGTCGCGCAACGACGCCCCGGGCCACATTGGGAGCCGGGCGGCCAAACTGGTGTGGGCGTTTGTGGTTTTGGGTCTGGCCAGCGCCGCATGCACGTTGTACCTGGTGCATCGGGCATTGGCGGGCATCCAGGCGGAGCGAAGCAGGGTGTCCGCCATGGCTGACACCGCCCGGGCTTTCGGGGCCGCCATCACCTTGAGCGAGGTCGAACAGCAGGCCGACCTGAACCGGCTGCTGGCGGGTGAGGCCGCTGGCGATGCCGATGTCATCGCCCGGATGAAGGCGCTGCTACTCGATTTCAAGGCAACGGCTGCCGGCGCAGAATTGGGGCCGGGCGTTTCCGCGTTGGACGCTTTCATCGACGATCTGGTCCGGACGCGGAGCCAGTGTACCGCATGGCGTCAGGACTCTATGGCGCTGACGGCGTCACTTGCCAGCAATCGCAAGCAGGTCGAGGGGAGCATTCGGGACATGTGTGCGCTGCTCGACAGCGCGGAGGGAAAGCAGCGTTTGAAACTGGCGGGTAAGATCCATCGCTTCCACACGGTCAGGGGAAAGGATGCTGACGATGAGGCACGTGAAATCGTCGCGGAAATCTCCCCCTCGAATGCAGCCACAGAACTGCGCAGCGAGATCCTCAACGCGTCGGTGCTGTCCGAGCGGCTCGCCGGCGAGGAGGACGCCGATCGACTCACTGATCTGAAGGACAATCTCATCGCGTCCTGCCTTCAGCGCCTCGACCAGCTTGTCAACCGCGATGATTCGACCGGGAAGCGGCTGGCAGCAATGCTGGAGGAATTCAGGCGCCTGGTGTTCGGAGGGGAATACCGGTTCGACGAGGCGAGCCAGAGCATTCTCCCCTCAAGTGGCGGGCTTTATGCGCTGCGCCGCGACCGGATTGGACTGTTGCAGCGTCGGGAAGCCTTGCAAGCCGAGATCGCCGCGCGGTCCGCGCAATTCGAGAAGGGCGACAAGATGCTCGACGAGCTTTCCGGCGCTATGAATCGGCGTATGGCGGAGCAGGCGGAACAGGCGTTGCGGGCCGCATGGCGCAAGCTCATGGCCGTCGGAGCGGCGTTCGCGCTGGCGTCGTTCATTTTCGGAAGCAGGATCGCCGGAACGATCCGGCGCCAGATCCACGTGATCGAGGATGCGAATGCGGCAGTCAGCCACGCCCGCGAGGTCGCCGAGGCCGCCAGCCAGGCCAAAGGGGAATTCCTGGCCAACATGAGTCACGAGATCCGCACGCCGATCACCGCGATCGTGGGCTTCTCCGACATGATGCTCGATCCCGAGCAGACCCTTTCCGACCGGCTGGACTCGGTGCAGACGGTCCGCCGCAATGCCAAGCATCTGCTGGAACTGATCAACGATATTCTGGACCTCTCCAAGATCGAGGCCAGGAAAATGACGGTTGAGAAGATCGACTGCGACCTGCCGCAGTTGATGGTGGATCTCACCTCCATGCTCCGGCCCCGCGCCCAGGAGAAGGGCGTTGCTTTCCATCTGCGCTTCGAGGGGCCGACCGCGCAAACCATCAAAACCGATCCGTTGCGGCTTCGGCAGGTGCTGATGAACCTGGCCGGGAACGCCATCAAGTTCACCAGTGCCGGGGAGGCCTCCATTATCGTCCGCTGCAATCCGACCGCCGGCCCTGCCGGCAGTGTCATCCGCTTTGACGTGACCGACACCGGGCTCGGCCTGACCCCCGACCAGGCGGCCAGGTTGTTCCAGCCGTTTACGCAAGCCGACGGGTCTACCACGAGGAAGTTTGGCGGAACGGGGCTGGGTCTGACGATCAGCCGGCAGTTGGCCGAACTGCTCGGCGGGGGCATCACGATCCGCTCTGAGTCAGGCAAGGGCAGCACGTTCTCCCTGGCCATCGACGGCGGCGATCTGACCGGCGTCCAGATGGTCCAGGGCTTGACCGAGTCAACCCTTGCCCCCACCCCAAGCGCCGAGGAAACACGGGTCGTCTCGCTGCTTGGGAATATCCTGCTGGCGGAGGACGGAAGGGACAATCAACGCCTGATCGGGGCCCACCTGCGCAAGGCCGGGGCCCAAGTCACCGTCGCGGAAAACGGCCGGCTGGCAGTCGAGTTGGCCCGATCACAACCATTCGACGTCATCCTGATGGACATGCAGATGCCCGAGTTGGATGGCTACGGCGCCACCAGCGAACTGCGTGGGCGCGGGTTCACCCTCCCCATTATCGCCCTGACCGCCCATGCCATGACCGGCGACCGTGAGAAATGCCTGCGCGCCGGCTGCACGGATTACCTGACCAAGCCGATCGACAAGGCACTGTTGCTGGGGACGGTCGACCGATATTTGAAGCAGTCTCGCGACGAAGCCCGCAACGCGGCGCAATCGCTCGGTCCCCCGGTCGCCCCCGATCCGGTGAGCGTTGATCACTCGATGGGCGACGGGCCCATCCGCAGCAGTTCGGCCAACGATCCTGACATGGCCGAGGTCCTTCCAGAGTTCATCTCCGAACTGCCTGAGCAGGTCGCCGCGCTGATCCGGCATTTGCAAGAGCAGAACCTTGGGGAATTGCGCAGCGCTGCGCACCAACTAAAGGGAGCGGGTGGCGGCTACGGGTTCGCCCAGATCACTGAACTGGCCGCCCGCGCCGAGCAGCGCGTGAAGGATGCCGCCCCGCTCGAAACGATCGCCGCCGAGGTCGAGTCGTTGATTCGGCTCATTCGCCGCGTCGAGGGATACGACCCTCTGAAAGAGAAGGAGCACCGCCATGCCGCATAAGGTTTTGCTCATCGAAGGGCCGAATCAAATTGTCGAGAACGAAGGTGCGCGGGCGAAGAGGTCCTCATGCCGCAGAAACTCCTGATCATCGACGACTCCAAGGCCGTTCATGCCTTGGTGAAGGCGCGCCTGGCATGCGAACCGGTAGACATCCTATCCGCCCACAGCGGGGAGGTGGGGGCCGCCATGGCGCGCGATGCCGCGCCGGACACGATCTTGCTGGACGTCGAAATGCCGTTCCCCGTCGGCTTCGAGGTCTGCCGCCGTCTCCAGGCCGACCCTGCGACAAGCAGTATCCCGATCATCTTCCTGACCGGGGCCTCGACGACCGAGGAAAAAGTGCGTGGCCTGGAACTGGGCGCGGTCGACTACATCACCAAGCCATTCGACCCGGCCGAGCTCCGCGCCCGGGTCCGCGCCTCCCTGCGCACCAAGTACCTTCTCGATCTTCTGGCCAAAAAGGCGCAGATCGACGCCATGACCGGACTGTGGAACCGCGCCCATTTCGAGCAACGATTGGCCACCGAACTTTCCCTGGCCGAACGGAAGGGCTACACCTTTTCGATTGTTCTGGCGGACGTGGACCACTTCAAGTCCATCAACGATCGATATGGCCACCCGTGCGGCGATGCCGTGCTGCGAATGGTGGCTCAAGTACTGGTCGACTCCCACCGACTGGAAGACATCGTCTGCCGCTATGGGGGAGAAGAGTTTGTGATGCTCCTGCCCGCGACCAGCAGCGACAGCGCCGTCACCGTGGCCGAGCGCTCCCGCGCCCGCATCGCCGATTCGGTCCTCCCGCACGGCCAGGACAGGATCCAGGTCACCTGCAGTTTCGGAATCGCCAGCACAGAGGAAGGGACCGGCGCAGAGGTCGTGCGTCAAGCAGACCAGGCGCTTTATGCTGCCAAGCGCGCCGGCCGCGATCGCGTCGAAGTCTCACGGGACTGCGACTACGACGGAAAACCGCCCATGGCGACGCATTCGCGATAGGCATTCCCGTTGGGGTGCAAGTTTCAGCACGGGTAACACTTCAGCCGTGTGCAGCGCCGTCCGGCGATTCGGATGACTAAATACGTTGTTCGGCGCATGTAAGGTATTGCGCCGGCGCGGTGCCTCTGCTACATAATCCGGGATGTCGCTCC
>Ga0182024_10011289_pt1 | contig 17974 bp, 14 predicted proteins | sample P32metaG_FD_120480 | JGI IMG/M metagenome (GOLD analysis project Ga0182024, IMG submission 120480) | Permafrost microbial communities from Stordalen Mire, Sweden - P3-2 metaG (Illumina Assembly) | ecosystem: Environmental > Terrestrial > Soil > Wetlands > Permafrost | place: Sweden: Stordalen... | reverse complement strand
CTAGGCCTTCGCTAGACGCGCTTGCTACCCCAACCGTCACAGCGTTTTGGCTGGCACCGCACTTCGGACAAAATGTCGCAGATCCGAGTTCCGAGCCACAGGCTTTACAAAATGCCATCGAGATACCCCCGAGACGATCAGTCGCGAGAGCGTAACAAAAGACCTGTTTCGACGCAACCCTTAAGCACACTCGCGCGCGCGGGCGGGCCCCGGTCAAAGTCAAACCCGGAATCTGTTGAGGTGGGGGGAGGGAGCATTTTGCCGTCGCCTTATACCGCCCCGTTTCGGGTTTGACCCTCTGCGGGGAAGTCCTTACACTTGAGGGTGAATTCCGCGCGGTCCATTGCCAATCCTGTGGAGGGTTTCCTGAGTTTCCGGGTGCGAGGAGTGTGGTTTGCGGCCCTAATGGCGCTGCTGGCGGCGGTGTGCGTGGCCCAGGATCAGGGGCAGACTGCGGCGCAGGAACGGCCGGCGCAGAGCCAGCCAGACCAGAGCCAGGCGGCTCCGACCGGAGAAGAGGCAGCCGGGCAGGATCCGGTCCTACCGAAACCGGCGGGAGATCAGGCGGCGCCGAGCGAAGGCGCGCCGAATCAGGGCGCGCCGACCCAAACTGCTCCGAACCAGGCTGCACCGAGTAAAGTTAGTTCCAGTCAGGCGGCACCGGAGCAGAGCAAACCCAATCCGGCCGATCCAAACCCTCCACAGCAGAATAAAGGTCCGGCGCAGAAAGCAGCGCAGCAGAATTTGCCTGCGCCGAACCAGGGACCGATTACGCTTGAGGGCAGCGAGACGATTTTTGCGGCTCTGACGGCGCTGAATGCGTGCGGATACGACCGGGACTTGACCACTTCGGATGCGACGCGAAGCAACGTTCGGGCCGAGGTGCAGAGAAATCTGGAGTACTCGGAAGAAGCGCAGGCGGCGCGGGCGGCGGTGTGCGATTTTTATTTGAGCCATGTGGCGTCGAAAGACGCGAACCGGAACTTGTCGCAATACATTTCGCTGGCGCTGTACATGAACGGGCCGCCGCATTTTATGCCGCAGATGAAGGTGGAAGAGCTGCCACCGGATGCGGGAGCGGTTGCGGGGTTCAGTCCGCTGCTAGAAACTTTTTATGAGAAAGCGGGATTGCACTCGATCTGGGAGCGGCATCGCAACGACTATGCGGCGGCGATGCGACGGTATCACGAGCCGCTGGCGAAGATGGTGTTCGATACCGAAGTTTATTTAAAGCAGCCGTCGTCGCAATATCTGGGGCGGACGTTCACGATCTATCTGGACTTTATGGGATCGCCGGGCGTGACGGATGCGCGCGACTACGGTACGGCGTATTACGTGGTGGTGTTTCCGTCGCCGAATAGCACGGGAGCGGCGACGGAATCGGCGCTGAAGATGGAGCAGATCCGGCATACGTTTTTGCATTACGAATTGGAGCCGCTGGCGGAAAAGCATTTCAACGCGATCAAACGGCTGCAGCCGCTGCTGCAATCGGTGCAGCGCGCGCCGCTGGAAGAGAGCTTTAAGACCGACATCTCGCTGCTGGTGACGGAATGCATGGTGCGGGCGATTGAGATTCGAACTACTGGGAACAAGCAAACGGCAGAGGCGCTGCGGGTGCAGGCCGTGGATGACGCGATGAAACAGGGATACATCCTGACGAAATATTTTTACGATGCAATCGTGGCGTTTGAAAAAGATCCGCAGGGGATTCGTGCGGCGTACCCCGCCCTGCTGGAGAATGTGGATTTAAAGAAGGAAGAGAGAGTGGCAGCTGAGGTTGAGTTTGCCAGTTCGGCGGCGCCAGAGTTGGTGAGGTTGTCGCGTCCGGAGGAGCGGAGGATGCTGGTGACGGCCGAAAGGCGGCTGGCGGCGGGCGATCCGAAGGGCGCGCAGGAGTTGGCGCAGGCGGCGCTGGATAAAAAGATTGGCGATCAGGGACGGGCGCTGTTCATTCTGGCGGAAGTGGCGGTGGCGAATAAGAATCGGGATGGAGCGCAGGATAATTTCCAGAAGGCGATTGCGGCGACGACGGATCCGACGGTGCTGGGATGGTCGCACGTATATTTGGGAAGAATTCTGGATATGAAAGAAGACCGCGAGGCAGCATTGGTGGAATATCAGGCGGCGCTGAAAACGGGCGGAGCGCTGCCGGAGATCAAGACTGCGGCGGAGCGCGGGCTGCAGGCAGCTTACGAGCCTCCGGCGAAAGCTCCGGTGAAGGATACGGGGAAGAATTAGTTTTGGGTAGGCGCAAAAACCCTTAAGCCTTTAACACAGAGGACACAGGGGAACACAGGGTAAATCGAATTCGAGGGGTGGGAACTTAAGGAGAAAGCATGAAGCAAGTGGCGACGACGATCGCAGTGCTGGGAGTTTCGATATTCGGTTTCGCGCAAAGCAACAGTAAGCCCGCGGGACAAGCGGCCACACCGGCAGCGGGCCAAGGGGCTGCACCACAGGCGGCTCCAGCCGGCAAAAGACCTCCGCAGGCGAAGACGCAGCCAGAGTTTGACGCTTACAAGGCTGCAATCGCGTTGACCGATGCGGCGGCGCAGGAAAAGGCGGCGAACGATTTTGCGACGAAATTTCCTGATAGCGAGCTGCGGCCGGTGCTGTACAAGGCGGTGATGCACGCCTACCAGCAGGCCAACAATGGCGACAAGATGATGGAGATGGCGCAGAAGGTTTTGAGCTTCGATCCGGACGATCCGGAGGCGCTGGTGGGCGTGGCGCAGGTGCTGGCTGAGCGCACGCATGACACGGACCTGGACAAGGACCAGAAACTGGCGGAGGCGAAGAAGGATGCGCAGCGCGCGCTGGTGACGGTGGATACGGATGTGCCGAGCACGGGATATCCGCCGGAGCAGTTGAATGCGTTCAAGGGATTTTTGCGCTCGGATGCGTACGCGATTCTGGGAACGATCGACTTCAATAACAAGGCATGGGCGGATGCGGAGGGAAATCTGAGGAAGTCGATTGACGCATTTCCGCAGCAGATTGATCCGGTGGCGGTGCTGCGGTTATCGCTGACGCTCGACCAGGAGAATAAATATCCTGAGGCGCTGAAGTATGCGAACCAGGCCGTTGATATGACGAAGGCAAGGTACGGCGACGGGGGATGCGGCGCGGAAGGAGAAGGATCGGTTGACGCAGTTGACGGGAGGGGCGCCGGCGGTGAAGTAAAGGGCTGCTAAAGCTCGCCGTGGCGGTTGAGGGATTGAAGAGCGTACCTCAGGCGCTGAAGCGCCGACGAGTCTGGAGGTCTAATTGGCACGAGTGAAATCGTGCTCTTCCCGTTCTCTGAACAGCAGGGATTGTTAGCAGGGTGGTAGCGGCATCGCTGAAGCGATGCCCGACACGAAATCCTATTTACAGGGAAAAGAATACTAAGAGCTGTGATTTTGTCATGAAGGAACGAGAAATTACCGCGCTGGAAACCGCGCTGGGCTACCACTTTCACCGGCGGGCGGTGATTGAGCAGGCGCTCACTCACAGTTCGCAGGCGCGGGAGCAGGAGTCGCAGCAGGCGGCCGAGAGCAAGTTCCGGGTCAACGACAACGAGCAGTTGGAGTTTTTGGGCGACGCGATTCTGGCGCTGGTGACGAGCGAGGAGTTGTTCCAGCGCTTTCCGCAATTTCGCGAGGGCGAGCTTTCCAAGCTGCGCGCGCATGTGGTGAGCGAGCGGCATTTGATTCGCGTGGCGCAGCAGTTGGAGTTGGGCCACTACTTGCGGCTGGGACGCGGCGAAGAAAAAAGCGGCGGACGCAGCAAGACGGCGCTGCTGGTAGATGCTCTGGAAGCGGTGCTGGCGGCGATTTACCTGGATGGAGGAATGCAGCCGGCAAAGGAATTTATTTTGCGCGAAATTCTTTCGCCCGAGTTGGAGCGGATGGAGCGCGAGGGTGGGACGCTGCCGATGACGGATTTCAAATCGGCGCTGCAAGAAACTTTGCAGGGGCTGGGACTGGCGCAACCTTCCTATGTACTGGTGCATGAGGCTGGTCCGGAGCACAGCAAGACGTTTACCGTGGAAGTGCGCCTGAACACGAAGAACGGCGACGGAAAGCCGGAGTTTGTGGGGCGGGCGCAGGGCTCGACCAAGAAGACGGCGGAGCAGGATGCGGCGCGGCAACTGCTGGCGTATCTGGCGTCGCGGCCGCAGTCAGCGGGAGCGAGGCTTTCGCGGAATTCGCGGGCGACGGATCGGCAGAGTGGACCGGTTTCGTAATGAATTTTTCCGAAGTTCAGTTACCCGAGCAGCGAAGAGCGGCGCACGCGATAGAAACGGATGCGATCGGATCGTTGCAGTCGCTGCTGGGGACCGTGGTGATCGCAGTGTTTGTGATCACGTTCGTGGTGCAGGCGTTCCAGATTCCGTCTCCATCGATGGAGAACACGCTACTGGTGGGTGATTATCTGCTGGTGAACAAGCTGTGCTATGGCGGCGGAGGCGTGGGCAATTTGTTTATGCCGTATCGCAAGGTGCAGCGCGGCGACATTGTGGTGTTTCACTATCCGGTGAACCCGGCGCAGCATTTTGTGAAGCGCGTGATTGGCGTGCCTGGCGACCGGGTGCGGATGGTAAATAAGCGCGTGTATGTGAACGGAGTGCTGGTGAGCGAACCGTATGTGCGGTATAGCAGGCCGGCAGATGATTTGTTCCGCGATAGTTTTCCGCGGCTGGATGTGGCTCCGGGCGAGACCGCGGACTGGTGGATGATGCTGCGAAAACTGGTGGAGGATGGGCAGTTGATCGTCCCAGAGGGACACTATTTTGTGATGGGCGACAACCGGGACAATAGCTACGACAGCCGGTATTGGGGATTCGTGCCGCAGGGAAATATTATTGGACGTCCGCTGGTGATTTACTGGTCGGTGCGGGGCGATGAGGGTGACGGGATTACGCCGACTACTCTGAGTGGTAAACTGTATCGCTTTGCGTACGCCGTGACGCATATATTCCAGATCACGCGGTGGGACCGGACGCTGCGGGTGGTGAATTAGAAGCGGCAGCGCCTAAAGGCGCTAGAGGAACGCGGTGGTGACGGCACGCATGAATGCGTGCCCCGATACGAACCTTTCGCTGGACGGGCTGGAGCAGTGCGAGAAGCCCAAAGGCATAGCTCGGCATCGAGAATGGATGGATAGACGAAAGTGGCGAAAAAAGATAATCAAGAAAAACTTGCCGACGAGGAAAAGCCGCGCGAGACGATGGTGGAGTTTCTGGCGTCGCTGGCCGCGGTGCTGGTGACCGGATTATTCATCATCACGTTCGTGGTGCAGGCCTTTGAAATTCCATCCAGTTCGATGGAAGAGACACTGCTGATTGGCGACCACGTGTTTGTGAACCGCATCGTGTTCGCGCCAAAAACGCCATGGATCGGGCCGCTGCTTCGCTACCGCGACGTGCGGCGTGGAGATATTGTTGTATTTCTGCATCCCGATCCACATGATGCGGGAACGTATGTGGTGAAGCGGATCATGGGCGTGCCCGGGGACCGGATTCATTTGCGCAATGGAGTCGTTTACCGCAACGGCGAGGCGCTAAACGAGCCTTATATCGACCACGATCAGGACAATCCTGAAGATTCTTACCGTAACAATTTTCCGGCGGTGCCGCCATCGTATGAGAACGGGGTCTATCCGAACTGGATTGTGGATTTGGCGTCGCATGTGCAGGGGGACGATCTCGTTGTACCTCCGGGACATTATTTCGCGATGGGCGATCATCGCGGAGTGAGCCTGGACAGCCGGTACTGGGGATTTATTCCGCAGGAAAATATTATTGGGCGGCCAATGTTTATTTACTGGTCGTTTGAGACGCCGGGCGACCAGTACCGCAAGACGGATGTCGGGGATCGCATTGGATTTTTGGCGCACGTGGTGTTGCACTTTTTTGACGAGACGCGCTGGCGGCGAACGCTGAAAGTGGTGCGGTGAAGTTCTTTTCATCCAAGCGGCGAGTTGCGGCCGTGGCAGTGGCAATTCTGCTGGGGATGTTTGTTCTGCGTCCGGGCGTGTCGCGGCTGAAGGCGCGCATCACGAATTCGATCAGCCGCGCGGTGGCGCGTCCCGCGGATATTGGTTCGGTTCACCTTCGCTTCCTGCCTCCCGGCTTCGATCTGGAAAATGTAGTGATCTATGAAGACCCGGCGTTCGGCGCGGAGCCCATGCTGCGCGCGCCGGAGGTGACGGCGACCGTGCGACTGACTTCCCTGCTGCGCGGACGGCTGGATATTTCTCGCCTCGAATTGACCGAGCCGAGTTTGAATCTGGTGCGTCGAGCGGATGGACGCTGGAACTGGGAGGCACTGCTGGAGCGCACGGCGCGCACTCCGCTGGCGCCGACGGCAAAGTCGAAATCGGAGGCGCGGCCGGGATTTCCTTATATTGAGGCGAGTTCGGGACGTATCAATTTCAAGGCGGGCGCGGAGAAAAAACCATACGCGCTGTTGAATGCGGATTTCGCGTTGTGGCAGGAATCGGAAAACCAGTGGGGTGTGCGGTTGACGGCCGAGCCCCTGCGCACCGATATGAGTTTGAGCGACACCGGCCTCCTGCGGATGAATGGAGTCTGGCAGCGGGCCGGCAGCTTGCGCGAAACTCCGCTGCAGTTCAGCGTAGAGTGGGATCGCGCGCAACTGGGGCAGCTAAGCAAGCTGATCTCCGGCAATGACAAGGGCTGGCGCGGAGAGGTTCGGCTGGATGCGACGTTGAACGGAATTCCGGCGGCGATGAAGGTGGCGGCAGACATGTCGATTGCGGATTTTCATCGCTACGACATTGCCAGCAGCTCGGGGCTGCGGCTGGCGGCGCACTGCGACGGAAGTTATAGCTCAGTGGAAGCGATGATTCGGGGCATTGTGTGCGGCGCGCCCGTGGGCGAGGGCAGAATCACGCTGAGCGGGGACGCGGGGCTGCCGGGGGTTCACGCGATCAATCTGGCGTTGAAGGTGGAAGATATTCCGGCGAACGCTTTGGCGCAGGTGGCGCGACGCGCGAAGAAGGATCTTCCTGCGGATTTAGTTTCGGCGGGAACGGTGCAGGGAGATTTTGCGGTAACGGAAGATGCGGTGGGGAGCGTGGCGGAGTTTTCGGGGCGCGGCGAGATTGCAAATCTTCGGCTGCAATCGGCGAAGACGAAAGTTGAATTCGCAGCAGAAACCATTCCGTTTGTATTGAGTTCAGAGCGCAGCTCGGCGGCTGGCGCGAAAAGCGTGCGCCCGAGTGATGACGGAACGGCGCAGAGTGCGGATGGACTGCGTGTGGAGTATGGCCCGTTCCCTGCTGCGTTGGGACGGCCGGCTCCGGCGCAAGTGCGAGGATGGATCGGACGATCGGGTTACGGGATGGCGGTCCGCGGGGATGGAGATGTGGCGCACACGTTGCGGCTGGCGACTCTGCTGGGACTTCCGGCGATGAAGGCCAGTGTGGAGGGTGCGGCACTGATCGATTTGCAGATTGCTGGATCGTGGGCGGGGAATGTCGGGGGATCGGCCTCCAGCTTCGCTTTGCCGGAAGTGACGGGTACGGTGCAATTGCGAAATGTGCGGGCCATGGTGCGGGGAGTGCGGGGTCCGATTGAAATTGGGGCTGCGGAGTTGAAGCTTTTGCGCGATGAAGTACGAGTGGAGAAGTTGAACGTTCGGGCAGCCGATGCTCGCTGGACGGGGTCTTTGACGCTGCCACGCGGATGTGGAATGGCGGGAGCTTGCGTGGTTAGATTTAATTTGAACAGCGACGAAGTTGCTTTGAGCGCGGTGCATGAGTGGTTGAGTCCTGCGCCGAGCGAACGGCGCTGGTATCAGGTATTGACTGCCGAGAAGGCTGTGGCGCCGTCGTTCCTCGGAAGCTTACGAGCTTCGGGAAAAGTGAGCGTGGCGCGACTGCGGATTCATAATGTGGTGGCCGGAAACATTTCCGGGGCGCTGGATTTGGAGCACGGCAAGTTGAAACTTTCCGATTTGCGCGGAGATTTGCTGGGCGGAAAACATCGCGGCGATTGGCAAGTGGATTTCTCTGGGGCAACGCCGGTTTATACGGGCTCCGGAACGTTGAGTGCGATTTCACTAGAGCAGATGGCCGATGCGATGCAGGACCAGTGGATTTCGGGAACGGCGGCGGGAAGTTACCAGATCACGGAGTCGAGCGCGGATGGGGCGGCGTTCTGGCAGGCGGCCGAAGGCACGATGCAGTTCGACGTGAGGGATGGAGTTTTGCCGCACATCGCACTGGCGAGCGACGAAGGTCCGCTGCGGGTGACACGCTGGCAAGGGCATGCGCGGTTGCGCGCGGGGAAGATTGAGATTGAGCAGGGGAAATTGGTTTCTCCTAGTGGCGCGTATGAGATGACGGGGACGGCGTCGTTGGGGCGCGCGCTCGATTTGAAGTTGACGCGCGCGGGCGCGGGTTACAGCATTACAGGGACGCTGGCGGAGCCGCGCGTGGAGATGAGTACGGCGGAGACGCAGGCGCAACTGAAGCCGTAGATGGCCTTGGGGCACAGCGCTTGAAACGGTTGCGTGAGAGCGCCGGAGTCGCGCAGCGACGGCATTCATTAGCCCCGCACGTGAGTGCGGGGAAGGCAAGAACGAAAGAGAACGAGTCCCGCAGGGACGGCACCCGCCCTCCAGCACAAATCGGAACAGCCCAAAGAAATTTCTCTTACGGCACGTAGCCCCGTCCACGCAGGACTTTCCCCGGCAATGCTCCTGTCATTTTTCCTTGCTCGATCACTGGTACGCCGTTCACCAGCACGTACTCCATTCCTTCGGAGAGCTGATTGGGGTTGTCGAAGGTGGCGAGGTCGCGGACAGTTGCGGGATCGAAGATGACCACGTCGGCCCACATGCCAGACTTGAGCACGCCGCGATCGGTGAGGCGAAGGCGTTGTGCGGGCAGAGCGGAGAATTTGCGGATGGCATCTTGTAGCGTCAGGACTTTTTCTTCGCGAACATACTTGCGCAGGATGCGCGGGAAAGTTCCGTAGGCGCGGGGATGCGGATGCTCCTGCCCGAGAATTCCTTCGGGCGAAGTGCCGGAGGAATCGTTGTCGATGGCGACCCAGGGCTGCTGTAGGGCGAGCGTGACATCGGGCTGCGACATGCCGAAGACGGCGACGCCGGTGTCGGGATCTTCAATGAGGAAGTCGAGGAGAGCGTCGATGGGATCTTTGTTCCAGAGCTTAGCGATCTCTGAAAGTCGCTTGCCTTGCAGAGGAAGCATTTTTGGATTCTGCACGACGCCGATCATGATGGCATCGGGGCCGGGAATTTCCTGCCATTCGTTGTCCCAATCTTTGGAGGGCGTGAGCATTTCGTTGCGGATGCGTTCACGCGTAGCGGGATCTTTGAGGCGTGCGACAAGTTTGGCGGTGCCGCCATCGTGCGCCCACTGAGGAACGAAGGCGGAAAAGTCGTTGAACCATGCGGTGTAAGCGTAGGTGTCGGCAGTGACGTCGGCGCCGGCGGCGCGCGCGGCGTTGATTTTGGCGACGACTTCGGGCATGCGTCCCAAATTGTTTTTGCCGGCGACTTTGATGTGCCAGATTTCGACGGGGACATGAGCCTCGCGGCCGATGCGCAGCGCTTCGTCGATGGCGTCGAGCACCGAATTGCTTTCGTTGCGCATGTGGGTGGAATAAATTCCGCCGTACTTGCCGCCCTCGGCCGCGAGCGCGATTAGTTCGTCGGTTTTGGCATAGGGAGCGGGAGCGTATTCAAGCGCGGTGGAGACTCCGACCGCGCCGTCTTTCATGGCGTCGCGCACGAGAGATTTCATTTGATCGAGCTGCGCGGGAGTGGGTTGCACATTGTCGTCACCAAGAATCATGCGGCGGACTTGCGTGGCTCCGACGTAGCTGGCGAGATTGATGCCCATGCCCTGTTTTTCAAGACGCGCAAAATATTGCCGGAAGGTGCGCCAGTCGGGCGTGATGTGATAGTGCTGGTATCCGGCGAGGTCGGATTGAATGAGGGCGTCGTTGAGCGGAGCGATAGAGTTGCCCTCGCCCGTGATCTCGGTGGTGATGCCTTGATAGATTTTGGAGGGCAGGCGCGGATCGACGAGCATGGAGAGTTCGGACTGGCCGAGCATGTCAATGAATCCGGGAGCAACGACTTTTCCGGCGGCGTCGATAGTGCGCTTGCGGGGCGCAGCCGCAAGGTTTCCGATAGCCGCGACTTTGCCGTCGCGGATGCCGACATCGCCGAAGTACCACGGAGAGCCGGTGCCGTCGATGATGTGTCCGTTGGTGATGACGAGGTCGAAGGATGGAGTGGATTGGGCGGGCGAGAGCGCGGCCAGGAGAAGGATGATTGTCAAAACGAAAATCAGTTTGTGAATCTTCATTGGTGTCCTTTTTTGTGTCATTACCGCAGCGGCTAAAGCCGGTTATATCTAATGAGACTTGACGCGGCGCTGAAGCGCCGCTCTTCCACGTTACGGCACGCTTTGGATATCACTGCACATCGTGCTGAATGGCTTCATCAGACAATTCTCACGCGGCGGCGTGCGATGGCGCCAATTGCGATCCAAATTGCAAGTGCCAGCCATTCGTACATGGTGAAATGGCCGGGGATTGCGGGGACGACCTTCATCAACAGCATTGCGATCGCGACGACGAGGCCGAAGATGGCAACTGAGAATTCGATCGCGGAGAATTTCGATTGGCTCGGCAAAGTTGCGGAGCGGCCCATGGAAATGTAGGCGGCGCAGGTGGCGGCCCAGCCGATGGCGCAGGCGACGGAGCCGACTTCGGTGATGGGCACGAGGATAGCGTCGCCGAGCAACATACAGGCGGCGGTGGCGAATCCGATGCAGAGAACCGCAATCGATGGCGTTTGATGCTGGGGATGAATCTGTCCGGCACGCGGGTCGACTAGGCCGCGACGGCCGAGCGCGAAGACGAGGCGGCTGGCGGCGATGAAATTTCCGTTGAAGCATTTGACCAGCGAGAGCAACGCGGCCGCAAGAATTACGTTGACCACCCAGCGTGAGCCCACAGCGCGCTGGAAGGCGACAGCGGTCATGAATTTTTCTCCGGTGAGTTCGTGCCAGGGAGCTACGAATGCGACGGCGGCGATGATTACTGTGTAGAAGAGAATGCCGACGAGAATCGCCATCGCGATGGCTTTGAAAAAAGATTGGGAGCGAAACTCAGGCGTGGATTCCTCGGCGGCTTTGGTCACAGATTCGAATCCGGTCATGAAATAGGGGACGACTTGAAGGACGAGGAGAAATGAGACGAAGGGCGCGTGCGTGAAGAGCGGAGGAAAATTGCGCGGCGAGCCTTTGCTGGCGCCGAGGGCCACGAACACAATAAAGAAGGCAAGAGTGCCGAAGGCGGTCCAGTTTTGAAAGGTTGCGCTGAGGCGGACGCCACGATAGTTGAGAGTAGTGAGCAGCGCGGTGAGGGCGAGGCCGATGACGAGATGCGGAAGATAAACCGGGCGTCCGGCAATCCGGTAGAGTTCGAGGGAATCGAGCGCGGGAAAAATGTAGCCGGCGATGCGGCCGACCGCGACGGCCTCCCAAGGGCAGACGATGAAGTAGGCGAGCATCATCATCCATCCGGTGGAGAAGCTGATAGGCCGCGCAAAAGCGGCGGCGGTGTAGGCGACCTCGCCCGCCGCGTCAGGCATGGCGGCTACGAGTTTGCCGTACACCCATCCGATGGGAAACAGCAGCGCGCCGCCGATAGCGAAGCCGAGCAGGGCGCCAAGAGCGCCGCCGCGGAGGAGCCAGTCGTCCATGACGACGAGCCAGCCGACGCCGACCATGGTGCCCCAGCCGAGCGTGAAGTAATCGGTGAGGCGAAGTTTGCGGGCGAGGGGCATGGAGTGGATTCGGTGGAGGGCGAATTATAAAGGATGGGCTTCGATTACGTTCCAGATCAACTGGTGAGATGGAGCTCCTTCGCTCCGCCTGAAGAACGGCTACGCTCAGGATGACAACCGTTTGTGATGACAACCGTTTTGGTTTGACGCAGCGGGCGAGGACGCCCGCTGGACAGCCGCCGGGACGGCGGCGGTACCCTTCGATTCGACCGCGAAATGCGCCGCCTGCATGGTAGTATCGACAATACCCTCGCATGATGCTGCTATCTTTAATCGGATACCGCAGTGCCGTTTTGCCTTGTCAGGAACTGATCAAGAAACGATGACAACTTCGAACCAACCGCGTAAACGCGTGCTTAGCGGCATGCGGCCTACTGGAAAATTGCATCTGGGAAATTACGTGGGCGCGCTCGATAACTGGGTGCGCATGCAGGATGAGTACCAGTGTTTTTTTGAAGTGGCCGACTGGCACGCGCTGACCACCGATTACGCCGACACGTCGCGGGTGAAAGAAAATTCGATTGAAGTGGTGCTCGACTGGCTGGCGGCGGGGCTCGATCCGGAGAAGTCGGTGATTTTCATCCAGTCGCATGTTCCGGCGCATGCGGAGCTGCATTTGCTGTTCTCGATGATCACGCCGCTGGGCTGGCTGGAGCGGGTTCCGACGTATAAAGAGCAGCGGGAAAATATCAAGGATAAGGATTTAGGAACGTACGGATTTTTGGGATATCCGGTACTACAGTCGGCGGATATTTTGATTTACAAGGGGGATGTGGTTCCGGTGGGAGAAGATCAGGTGGCGCACGTGGAGCTGACGCGGGAGATTGCGCGGAGGTTCAACGGCTTTTATGGGAAGCGCGGAGATGTTTTTCCCGAGCCGCAGTCTTTGTTGACGATCGCTCCGAAGCTGCCTGGAACCGATGGACGCAAGATGTCGAAGTCGTATGGCAATACGATTTTGCTGACGGACCCGGAGCCGGTTGTGCGGCAAAAGCTGAAGACGATGGTGACTGATCCAGCGCGAGTAAGGCGATCGGATCCTGGGAATCCGGATGTGTGTCCGGTGGGCGATCTGCACAAGATTTTCAGCAGCAAAGAAACCATGGCGAAGGTGAACGCGGGCTGCCGCTCGGCGGGCATTGGATGCATCGAGTGCAAGGGCTGGGCGGCGGATCGGCTGGTGCAGTTGCTGAATCCGATGCAGGAGCGGCGCAAGAAATATGAGGAGAATCCGCGGCTGGCTTGGGATATTCTTGAGGCTGGCACAGAGCGGGCGCGCAAGACGGCGGGCGAAACCATGAACGATGTGCGCGCCGCGATGGGGATGTCGATTGCGTATGAGGGACCGGCGGTGAACGATGGGAAATAAAGAGAGTGTCGTCAGATCGACTGAGGTTGCGCCGGAGGTGATGCCGTTTGTGGTGGCGGGCGGCGCGGCGGTGCGGGCGAATCGCGAAGCGGATGGGAAGAAAGAAAAGGAAGAGAGCGATTCTCCGTTTGCGGTTTCGGTCACCGACGTTTATGAAGGGCCGCTCGACCTGCTGCTCGATTTGATTCGCAAGCAGGATATCGATATTTACGACATTCCGATTGCGCGAATCACGGAGCAGTATTTGGCGTACGTGGAAAAGATTCGCGAGCTGGATGTGAATGTGGCGGCCGATTTTATTTATATGGCGGCGGTGCTGATTCACATCAAGTCGAAGATGCTGCTGCCGCGCGACCCGTCGGCGAAGGCGGAGGAGTTGGAAGATCCGCGAACCGAGCTGGTGAACCGGCTGCTGGAGCATGAGAAGTTCAAGTCGGCGGCGCAGATGCTTTTGCAGAAGCAGCAGATCGAAGACGCGGTACTGACGAATCCGGCGCTGAAAGAATTTATGGACGCCGAGGGCGCCGAGCCGGAGATTGCGGCGGACGTGATCGACCTGGTGAAAACCTTCCAGCAGATTTTGGAGCGCGTGCGCACGCGTCCGATGATCAACGTGGATGAAGAGACGGTGACCGTGGGGCAGATGATCGATTATCTGCGGCGGAGGCTGTCGCTGGAATCGAGGCCGATCCGGCTCAAGCAGTTGTTGATGCGGGTGGAGTCGAGGCAGGCGCTGGTGTGCATGTTCCTGGCTTTGTTGGAAATGGTGCGATTGCAGGCGATTCAGGTGCGGCAGGAAAAAATGTTTGGCGAGATTGCGGTAAGGAAGCATGTTGGGTTCGATGCGGTGATGGCGGAGCAGGCCGCGGTAAGGGACGACTGGCGGTAGGCAACTGATAACTGATCTATGAGTTTAAAAGCTCAACTCGAAGCGATTGTTTATGCGGCGGAGACGCCGATTACCAGCGAGCAGATTTTTCAGCTCGTGAAAGAGTCGGTGGTGGCTGGCGGGGCTGCCGATGACACGGAGGCGAAGTCGCGCGTGCGTGCGGCGCTGGAAGAACTGGTTTCCGATTACGGCAGCGCGGAGCATGGCATTGAGATTCGGCAGGTGGCGGGCGGGTATCGGATGTCGACCAAGCCCGACCAGCATGAAGTGGTGCGCAGCTTTGCGAAGAGTTTGAAGCCGCCGATCCGGCTGTCGCTGCCGGCGCTGGAGACGCTGGCGGTGATCGCGTACAAGCAGCCCGCGACTGTGCCGGAGATCAACGAGATTCGCGGCGTGGATTCGGGCGGCGTGATTGCGACGTTGCTCGACCGCAAGCTGATTACGACGGCGGGACGCAAGCAGGTGATTGGGCGTCCGATTCTGTATAAGACGACGAAGGAATTTTTGATGCGGTTTGGGTTGAAGGATGTGAACGAACTGCCGAGCATGGAAGAGTTTGAGAAACTGGTGGCGGAGTCGTTTCAGGGGGAGTTGGTGCCGGCGGCGGAGGCGGCGGGGGAGCAGCGTGAGGTTGGTGGTGAGTCGGATGCGACGGCGGAAGAGATTGAGGAGTCGGCACAGAAAGAATAACTGCTGACGAGGCAGCGCCTGAAGGCGCTATTCCATTTTATGTGGCATTACGGCGCGGCTGAAAGCCGCGCCCTTTCAAATCGAAATCATACACATCTAATTCAAGCGCAACAAAGTTCATACATATGCCGGCTGAACGATTACAGAAGATTATTGCCGCGGCGGGGATTGCTTCCCGGCGCAAGGCCGAAGAATTGATCAGCGCCGGGCATGTGAAGGTGAATGGGACCGTAGTGACAGAGCTCGGCACGAAGGCCGACGCGGACGTCGATCACATTCGCGTGGATGGAAAGTTGTTGCAGGGGGCGCAGCAGCACGTGTATTTGCTGCTGAATAAGCCCAAGGGGTACGTGACAACCGTCAGCGATCCGGAGAAGCGGCCAACGGTGATGCAGTTGCTGCGCGGGGTGAAGAAGCGCGTGTATCCGGTGGGGCGGCTGGATTATGCAAGCGAAGGCCTGCTGCTTTTGACCAACGATGGCGCGCTGGCCAACAAGTTGATGAAAGCGGCGTCGCAGGTGCCGAAAACGTATGTAGTCAAGGTTGCGGGCGTGCCGACCAAGGAGGCGCTCGACAAACTGCGTGCCGGAGTTTCGATCTTGACCGACAACGGGCGGCGCGTTAAAACTGCGCCTGCGGGCATTCGCGTAGTGAAAGAGGCGACGAATCCCTGGTATGAAGTGACGTTGATCGAGGGGCGCAATCGCGAGATTCGGCGCATGTTTGAGCAGGTTGGGCATCATGTGGAGAAGATCAAACGCGTTAAGTACGGGCCGCTCACGCTCGACGTTCCTCCGGGAAAATTTCGCACGCTCACCGAGCAGGAAGTTGATCGCCTGCGAACCGCCGCCAATAAACCGATGGCGCGAAGCAAGCCCTCCGTGGCATGATGCGGCAAGCATGAGCCGTTTTTTTGATTTAGTTTCGAAGCCGGCGCGCGACATGGGCGCGGGCAGCGCCCCCAGCGCAACGCCTGCGGCGATGGAGCGACGGGCAAGACTCATCAAGCTCGATTCCAACGAAAATCCTTTTGGGCCATCGAAGCGCGTGCTTGAGGCGATGCGCGACGCGCTGGCTACGGCGAATTTTTATCCCGATGACGATTGCAATCCGCTGCGGGTGAAGCTGGCGGGGCATCACGCGGTTTTGCCGGAGCAGGTGCTGGTGACGGCGGGATCGACGGCGCTGCTGAGCCTGCTGTGCCAGACGCTGCTTGCGCCGGGGCTGAATGCGGTGACCAGCGAGCGCTCGTTCATTGTGTACTCCATGGCGGTGCATGCGGCGGGAGCGCGGTTGGTGGAAGCGCCCATGCGCGACGACAGCTACGATCTGGATGCGATTCTGGCGGCGATCAATGAAGACACGCGAATTATTTTTCTGGCGAACCCGAATAATCCGACGGGAACGATGCTGGACGCCGATGTAGTGGAGCGCTTTGTGGCACGGCTTCCGGGGCATGTGGTGGTGGTGCTGGATGAGGCGTATTACGAATTCGCTTCGTATTTTGCCGGGCTGCGGCGGGTGAAATATTCTAGGTCGCTTGACTATGTGCGGCAGGGCGCGAGCGTGGTGGTGCTGCGAACGTTTTCGAAGGCGCATGGGTTAGCCGGGCTGCGCGTGGGGTACGGCTTAGGTCCGGCGGAGCTGCTGGGATATTGTGCGCGCATGCGGAATACGTTTTCGGTGGCGTCGGTGGCGCAGGCGGCGGCGATGGCGGCGATCGACGATGAGGCGCATATTCGCCGCGTGGTCGATAACAATGCGTTGCAGGCGCGAGTTGTTGCCGAGAGATTGGCCGCGCTGGGATTTCGCGTGACGCCGACCTCGGCGAATTTTTTGTATTGCGACTTGGCAGAAGATGCAGCGGCGGTTGCCAATCGATTGCAGGATGAAGGCGTGGCGGTGCGTCCGCTGGGGGCGTGGGGCGCGCCGAATTGCATTCGCGTGACGATTGGGACGGCGGATCAGAATGCGGCGTTTTTGGAGGCGGTGGGGAGGGTGGGGGCAAGTGCTCACAGCGGGCGGATGACAATGAACACCGGATCACAATAGTTCGGGATACGTCTAAAATATTGCAATCGCGATACCATGGATAGAATTGCACGCTGCGGAAACTTCATTATGTTGTTCAAACGCTTGCTGCTCGTCGCAACGTTATTTACGGCCTTACCTGCGTATTGCGGTCATACCTTGACCCCGAAGGAGCAAAAGGTTCTCGACGTTTGGTTTTCAAAACATCCCACATACCGCGCGGCAACAGATGCCGACTGCGATTGTCAGGATGACATCCAACAAATGAAACTAGGATATGGCGGGAAGTGGACGCCGTATCCTGACTACCATCCTTATGTTGTTACGGGAGATTTCAACGGCGGCGGTGCGAAAGATTTTGCCGTGGTTGTAATCGATCGTTCAAAATCCGAGAAGAATTTTACGCTGCTGATTTTCAATGGGCCTTTCGGTTCGAAGATCGGATCCCCGGCCTACATCGAGTCCGGACTCGATCTGCGGGGGCAGGGTATGTCTTTCGGTCCGCCGCGCCCGAAGCCGTACCGGATTGTGGTTGGGCCCTTTGAGAGTGACAACACGTGGATTTTGGTTCCCAAGGGGCGTTCCTACAAGGTGCAGGTAAATGAAGGCGACTAACCCGTAGCGGGAAAATGTAACTATTCGACATCGTAACGCTTGCGGCGAGCTACGCGGCTTTTCGGTGCTTCATTTTTTCTGCTTACCCTTCCGCAACGCCTCCATCATCGCCCCGATGCGCTTTTCACGGGTCTCCGGCCGTTTCGCGTCTTCGATGGCGCGCATCCATTCTTTTTGATGGGTGAAAGAGAGCTTCGACCAGGACTCTTTGGCTTTGGGATCGCTGGCGATGATTTTCTTTAGCGGCGCGGGGACTTCGACTTTGCGTTCGTCTTGGTCGAGTTCCATGACGATATCGACGGTGTCTCCGCCTTTGCAGTTTGCGCCGGCGCGGAGTTGGGCGTTGACGGCCATCATGTGGCCGGCGCCCATGTTCATCAGCGAACTGCGGAACGGAAAGCCGTTGATGGTGCCTTTCACCGGGACGCGGGCTTTGGTGTGGAAAACTTCGACTACGTCGAAGGGAGGCTTGAGAGCGGCGGTGGATTTGCCGTGTTCGCCGATCAACTTCACTTTGAATTTGTGTTGCGGCATGGGTTCTCG
>Ga0182024_10011288_pt1 | contig 17977 bp, 12 predicted proteins | sample P32metaG_FD_120480 | JGI IMG/M metagenome (GOLD analysis project Ga0182024, IMG submission 120480) | Permafrost microbial communities from Stordalen Mire, Sweden - P3-2 metaG (Illumina Assembly) | ecosystem: Environmental > Terrestrial > Soil > Wetlands > Permafrost | place: Sweden: Stordalen... | reverse complement strand
CAATATTATAAGCGCCTAAAGAAAGTACTTGGTTATAAAATTTAAACGCTACTGTAACTTTTCCGTGACCTAAATAATCTGTGATGTTTGGATTATACATACTTAAACTATTATCATGAATTACATACCAAGGTTTAACGCTAATCATTAAATGTGGGGTTGAAGCAATAAAATCTAAGTAAACTCTATTCCAAGTTCGTTCTAATGCATCACCATAACCATTTGATTGATGCACCACACCTAAATTTATAAAATTAAAATGTAATAAACGGAATACATCCCAATTAATAGCATTTTCTAAATAAAATTCAGGCATATAATTGGTTTCACGAAAGAATGCAGTTTTATTATATGCTTGCCAATACGAAAGCTGGGTATAAGCAAAATTGATTGTGCTATGAGAATTAAAGATATTTTTCCACACAGGAACCTTAAAGCTAAATTGATACTTAATTTCTCCATGATTTAACGAATGATTATCAGGAGTATTATTTTTATAAACAGAAGTATAAGGACTGCCTGTAAAATAATAAGGTAATATATAATTTTGTTTATAGAGGGTGATTGAAAAAGGATTTGGGATCGCGTTATTTTCGTCTGCTTCACGTTTCTCTGTAGGAGTTTGCGGTATTTCTAACTTAACAGGTGTTTTGTTTAAGTCTGCATTTTCTTCTGCAAGTACATTTCCAAAAAATAAAATACTGAAACCACATGCAATCATTGCATGAATTTTTGTTTTTCTCATATTGAGTGTATTACCTTAATTATTAAACTATTGATTTACGCTGATCATAGGGAAGCACAACAACTGTTGAACCTATATTGATATAATTGGAATTGATCCATTCTGCAGCTTTTTTTGTTACCCGGATGCATCCATGGCTAATATTCTTTTTAGGAACATTATCCGATCCGTGAATCGCATACCCCTCATGAAAAAACATACAATGAGGCATGGGGGCACCACCGCCTTCATCTATTGGAAATGTTTTAGAAGTACAATCTTCATCTTCTTTCCTGAATACACTAAATGCACCTTCTACTGTGCGACATGGCTTATCAATGTCTGGACAATAATCTTTTCCCCCTGATGCTTTACCAGCACCAACTTTCATACCATGTTTATTATACACAGCCCACATTAAATGATTAGGATCAAAAACAAACATATTTTTTCCCATTGACGCTCTGTCTTTAGGAAAAATATCAGAATTTATATTTTCTTCAAAATAAGTTGGACTACTAAAAAAGGAAGAGAAAAAATGAACTACGGAATTTTCTGCGTGAGCATAAAGCGAAAAGGAAATTAAAATTACAAAAGTTAGAATACGCATAATTTTATTTTTTATTGTGAGAGCTCGTCATTGCGAGGCGCTATGCGCTTCGCAATGACGGCATCGAAATTAACTACACTTACGAACTAACATGCCAATGATTAATCCGGCGATTAAAGAAACTCCTGCCACTTTATATGGCTCCGCTTCTTCAACATACTCAAACATCGCATCTTTAGCGTTGTAAACTCGTTCTTGTAAATCACTTAAGTGAGTAGCAAGAACTGATTTAACTTTATTTTTCACATCTGCTGAGGTTTCACCCAGAGCGTCAAGAACATTTTGGATATCTTCTTGAATAGATTTTTCAATAACAACACGTTTTCTCATATAGAAACTCCTCGTATTGCGGATGGAAGGATGACTATCTTACTAATAATAGGAGCAATAGTCAACAAAAACGATGGGTTTGCAAGTTTTGTGTGCAAAAACTAAAAAGTCCACTCAATCCAGCTGGGAATGAGAGGAAAATATAACCCTAATTTAATTGGTCTAGAATCGTGTGCTTGCATAGCTTCATGGTAATAACGCATTTGTTTTGCATATTTTAATTTTTCAGATTCTAAAAACATCGGAAGATCGTCACTAAAATGGGTATTTTTATAATCAATGATCCACCGGAATCCATCCTCATCCACGAAAGTTCTATCAATTATTAATTGGTGCGGTTTATTATCAATGATAGTCGTGATCGCAAATTCTGTTTGAGTATCTATGTGTTTTGCAAAAATCCATTTACCTTTTTCATCTACAATGCAATTGGTAATTGCTTTTTCGATTATTTGAATAGAGGAAGATAAATCTTGTTTAGGCAAACCAATCTGAAGCAAATGGTTTCTAAGATAGGCACGATGCGAGTTTTCAGAAGAATTACTCCACCATTCTATTCCTTGGCAACCTATTTGTTGTAAAACTTTATGAATTATAGTTCCAATCAAACGAGAAGTATTTATGTTAAATACAAAACCCTCATTTTGATTATGAAAACTTGATTCTGATTTGCGTTCAGATATTGGATTTATCCAAGTGGTTGCTAGTCTTTTTAAAGAAAATACATTAGTCTGAGTTGGCGCTTCAGGAATAGTTGGATTTTCACACACATTTATTTGAGTAACTTCCCGCGCAATGCTTGGCCATAATTTTTCTAATAAGCTATTAGATGAAGGGCGCATTTCATTAATATTAAAAAATAAATGCAAATTCTTTTTTGCTCGTGTAGCGGCAACATATAATAAGCGCGACATTTCATAATCATTTTTAAGCTGATGTTGCATTTTAATATAATTATAAATGGGATCACTTTCTTCACCTACAGCATTGACTGGTGCTAGCAACAGGGAGCTGGAATGGACTTCCATGCGCTCCATCCATAATAATAATGGTCTATCATCATGCGCGGCTTGCCGGTCGAGTGCTGGTAAAATTACGGTATCGAACTCTAAACCTTTTGAATTATGAATTGTCATTATTTGTAAAGTGGGTGAAGAAGAATTGTCAGCAGCAGCAAATTGTTGACTGACTTGCTGATGAAAATTATCTAAATTAGCTAAATCACCACCGGTATCTAATTCATCCAGCAATTTAAAAAAAGTTTTTGCATCAGCTAAATCATTTTGATCGGCTAAACAAGCAGGGCCACCCAATAAAATCCAAGTACTTTCAATTCTAAATTTTAACGACCCACGATTACGTTCAGCCATTTTAATTTTTAGTGTAGGAATAATGCGATGCAAACGAATTTGTGCTTCATCACTTAATTTTGCAACTAAATTAGATTGCAGTTGTTCCCAAACAGTAATTTTCTTATCGTTACCTAAAATTAACAAATCATTTAGGCTGAGACCGCACCAAGGTGCTCTCAAAATACTAAACCATGCAACCCGATCCGAAGGATTTAACAGTGCTCGAGTAAGTGCCAATAAGTCTTCAATGAAAGGTCTAGAAGTAAGCGGATCTATATCAATTGCACGGAAAGGTATTTTATTCGTTTTTAATAATGGCAGCACACTGCGTAAATGCGAACGTGAACGTACTAAAATGGCAATGGAATCAGTTGCTGATGTTTTTTGTAATTCAATTATTACATTAACTATTTGCTTTGCTTCGTTATTTGTAGATTTAGCATCAAAGATTGGATGTAACATTACAATGCTATTTACTTCCAAAGCATTAGGTGAAGAGCTAGGAGTATATTGTACGGCCCCGGTGCTAATATTATTAAACTTAGGGAATACGGTAGCAAAATGCTTATTTACCCACTCTACAATAGTGGGGGAGGAGCGAAAATTTTGCGTCAATGTTAAGGGAGTTAATTTAACTTGGCCTAAACCAAACGTTTTACAGCGAATAAACAAACCAACTTCCGCTTCGCGAAACCTGTAAATAGATTGCATAGGATCGCCCACCAAAAATAAAGTGCGGCCATCACCCGTTTGCCATTCGGCTGTAAGTTTGGTTAACAGTTGGTATTGGTTATTAGAAGTATCTTGAAATTCATCTACTAAAATATGTTTGATTTGATAATCAAGCGCTAAAGTTAAATCAGTTGGCTTTTCATCATTGCCAAGCGCTACAAATGCTGCGTGAGCATTTTCTATATAATCGATTTGTTTATGCTGAGCAAACACAATCTTTAATTGTGCGACCAGAATTTTTAGAATTAAATGTAATGCACTTAAAATATCCCACTGAGATTCTTGATAAGTTGCATCTGGTAAATAACTCAATTCATTGAAAGTAGATTGTAATAAAGAATTGTCAGACATGCATGCAATGAATGCTAGTATTCTTTTTTTGTATTCACTTACAGATTTATCAGCTGGAAACCCAATGCGTTTATCTACTTGTTTGCGCCACCCGCCATCTTTAGTAAATAGCAATTCTCGCAATCCATCCCACTGGATTTTATCAGAAGGTTTAGTTCCTGGAATGCTAGTTAATTCTTTGCAAGCAATAATGTGAACTTGTATATTGTGATGCTCTGACCCCAAATTAGATGCTGCAAAACGCGCTAGCTCAAGTAATTCATGAACTTCATTTGAGGGAATTAATTTAGTAATAGCAGCAAGTTTTTCACTAATAATAAGATTAAGAGTAGATTCTAATTTGGAACGCAAATCCGGTTCGTTACTATTTAGAGTTATGTATGGTAACCATTGCTCACGCTTACCTAAAAGACTCACTAACAAATTTACGATATTAACTAAATCATTGTCCAAATGAGTTAACAAAATTGCAATAGCATCAGACCATTCAACATTTTCTTCTAAATGCGTTAGAAATTCATGTACTGCCTGTTGATATAAGGATTCAGGTTCATTACAAATAGTAGGAACGGCACCGAAATGGGAGAGAATAGGTAATTGTTTTGTGAGATAGGAGTTAAATGAATCAATGGTTTGAATACGCAAACGGTTAGGATTTTCAAATAGATTCCAATTCCAACGTTGTGCATTTTGCAGAACTTCTTGAGCTAATTTCCAGGTTTTTTTGGCGTGAGTGGCTTCGGGTTCATTTTCGTGCTGGGCTTTTTTTAAAGAAGTTAAAATTCTGTGGCGCATTTCAGCAGTGGATTTTTTAGTAAAAGTTAATGCTAAAATTTCTTCAGGTAATTTCACTTTAGCAAGTAGAACTAAAAAACGTTGGGTTAAAATTTCCGTTTTGCCAGATCCTGCAGGTGCTTGTACTATGTAGGATTGATTGGGATTTAGCGCTTCGTTTCTTGCATTTTCATCATTATTCATTATGAGCTTCCCAGCTGATTTTTTTCTTGAATGCGACAAAAACTTTGTAAATGACATAATCTGCAAGTTTGTTCTGAATTAACAGGATCGACCTCCGCGCGGCCTTGTAAAAAATCTTTGCCCAATTTTTGTAAGTTTTGATTCCAGGTTGCTATATGCGTGTCCCAATGCTGCGTTTGTGAGTATGCAATTTCAGCAAGCGTTTTTACGGATTTAACACCAAAGGTTTCTTGAGAAATACCTTTCAATTCGATCTTGCTAGGATGAATTTGTGCAAAAGCAACTGCAGTAATTTTATTATCAAATAAAGAGTAAAAGGGTAGCTGAGGTTCTTCTAATCTATCTTTAAACCATCCGGCTATTGAAATATTTTTACCAGTTTTATAGTCAATTAACACGCGTTTGCCGTCCGGCATTTCATCAATTCTATCAACGCGGATTTTAAAGTTTACATTTACAAAATTAATTTCTTGTTCATATTCGTGATGAATAACTTTGAAAGGACTGCGTTGCATTTCAAGTTGCATCCAAGAATAAATTAATTTTTCAATGCGTTTTAATTCTAATTCAAAATACCGACTAGAATTGTCTGAAGAAGAATATTTTTGTAATGCAATCAGAGCGGATTCTTTAATTATAAATTCTAATTCTTCTTGAGATAGTTTTAATAAATTTTCTGACGATATAATTTTTTTCCAAATTAATTCCAAAACCTTATGAATAATGTTGCCGCGATCAAGATTTCTTAGCCCTATAGTTGGAGTTTCTAGTTTCCGGGAATGTAAACGTAACTCAGCAAAAGCACGGAAAGGACAGCTGGCTTGGTATTTAAAAATATTTACGCCACCTTTTACTCCTCCGCTAGCATCGATAGGTGAGCCAGCATTATCAATATATTCTTCTTGAATTCTAGAATTAAATATCACTCGGCCAACTGGAGCATAACTAGCTAATACTATATTAGCACAAGTTAATTGTTGCATATCTTTAATCAAAGGACTTTCTTCTAGATGGATATCATCCACTTGTTGCGCGTGACTAAAGATGATTGTTTGTGCACGAGCAGTTAATTGGGTTAATAATTTTTTACAATAAATGAGTTCCCGCTCTGCCGTTGCATGGGGCATGCTTAATTGTTTTTGTAGATTAAGAGGAATGAAAGGATTGGGTTTTGGGGCAGGGGGCCAGTTTAAATCGTCTAAACCCATTACCCATAAGTGAGTAAAAGGTAATTCAACAGCTTCTAAAGTTCCTAAAATTTGGATTGAGCTTTCAGGACTTTGAGGTTGAAATATTGTAAGAGCCGCTATTTGATTTAATTGTTCAATTGCCTCATTAAAACTAATCTCTGAATTAATATTTTCTAAACTCGCAAACTCTTCTAATAGTGAAAGCCAGCGTTCTATAACTTGATATTCCAAACTATTAACGCTGCGCTCGCCTGGCCAGCCCAAGATTTTAAGTGCTTCATTAACAATATTTGCCCATTTAGCAAAACTAAATTTAGAATCAAACTTTTTCGAATATTCTAAAAATGCACTGAACCGTATGGTAAGCTGTGGACAATTATAAGTAAAACGTAATGCATTCGATTCTTTTAGCAAATCAACTAGAGTTAGATCGATAATGTTATTTTGCCTTAAAATGGTTTCAAAGTCTGAACGTTTAGACCATTCATTTTCTGCGTCTCCTATAAATGGAGAACGCAATAATAAAGCAAAAGTTTCAAATTTTAATTTAGAGTTTAATTTTAATAATTGAAAAATCACATGGATCACAGGAAATTGAATCAAACTCGTACCAGCAGAGATATTAAAGGGCAAATTTTGCAAGTCTAGATTAAGATAATTATCTTTACTAAAAACATCAGAAAAAATTGCTTCAACATTATTACGTGATTCCTCTAAACTGGGAATTACGCACCCTATATAGCAATCTGGATTTGCATCAGATGTAGCCTTAGCCCATCTTGCCATAGTTAAAATTTCATCTTCTTCATCTGTTAAGCTGATTTTATTAATTTGTGCATCATGGTCGCGAGAGTCATTTTCTACAACCTCAACATTTTTTGATTTAAATACAGATAAAAAATGTAAATATTGTGGAGGAATTTCGGTAAACCCAATCAATTGAATATTCTTTGGTATCTCCAAACGATTATCTAAAACTAATTGGGTTAACACATCAGGTAAACTTCCTGTTTCCAACCAATTATTGGTAGCACAAGTATTTGCAAACTCTTTGCCCCATTCTTGAAATGCGAAACTGTCTTCAGTTAAACCTAAATCCAGATTTTCAATAGGTACTTGCCATTGTTTTAGAATCAGCCAAGCTTTTCTTGCCAGTTCGGCAGTGCCTTGAATTTGCAGTAACAACTCGCCTTGTGGTGAATTGCTAATAATTTGTTGCCATAAAAATCGTTCTTGATGGGTTGATAGTAAAAGAGGTTGTTCAGAGATGGTTTTAAAACCGTATTCATCCCAAAGTGCATTAAACCATGTGTTTATCGGTAAAATTTGGAACGATTCCCAAGTTGTAATCTTAGAATTCTGCATTTTTTTATGAGATTCTTTAAGAAGAGACGAGGCGAGACGTCGGTTGGGAGTTAGAATTAGTCCGTTTTTCATTTTAATTATTTATGATCCGCTTGGTGAAATTCAACATCAAATTGTAACCCCAATCCATTAGAAGGTGCGGACAATTTGATTCTGGCATGATGCAATTCTGCAATTTGACTTACAATTGCCAAACCTAATCCGCTCCCAGGTGTTGGATTACCCAATACGCGATAAAACCGTTCGAATACACGTTTGCGTAAGTTTTCAGGTATACCTGGGCCGGTATCTGAAGTTCGAAAAATTATAATATTGTCTCTATTTAAAATTTGAATGACAACACTGCCATCGTATGGAGTATAGCGGATTGCATTATCGACTATATTGCGAATTAAAATTCCAATTGCGATGTCATTACCTTGAATAATGGTATTTTCTGGTGCTGGCGCTAATTCTATATGAATAGTTTTTTCTAAAGCTATAGGTACTAAATCCGCAATTATTTCTGTCGCAATTTTTTGTAAATCTACTAACGCAATATCATTTAACTCTTGGGATTGGGTTAAGCGACTCAAAGTAAGAAGTTGCGCGACAAGATGCGAACTGCGATCTACACCCAGCAAAACTTTTTGTAAAGCATTGTCACGATCTTCGTCATTATCCGATTTTAATGCAACTTGAGCATTAGTTTTTAATGCTGCTAATGGAGTTTTTAATTCGTGCGCAGCGTCACCTGCAAAACGTTTATTGCGATCAAATGCTAGTTTTAATCTAACAAATAATTGATTGAGTTCAGCTATTAAAGGTTGAATTTCAATGGGTGCGTTTTCTTCTTTAACCGGTTCTAAGTAAGTTGATGCGCGATTGGAAATTTCACTGGTTACTCGAGTGATAGAACGTAATGCTACACTTATGATAATCCAAATTAAGATCAGAAAAATCGGATAAGTAAAAAGTAAGATATAAACAATGTTGCGCGTGATTTCATCTTCGAGCATATTGCGAATTTCATAAACTTCAGCCACGATAATTTTATTTTTGGTGGTGGAATCAATTTTTGCAAAATAACGCCAAGCTGTGTTGCCGATTTCGATGTCCCCAAATCCAGGCTTAACGCCAGACAAATTTCCAGCTTGTGCGCCTTCTGAATGTAAAATTAATTTTTTATCGGGACTCCATACTTGAAATAATAAATTTTTGGAACCTGTGATAGGTTGAGAAGAATGGCCAACATTCGGTGCGGATAAAATACTTACTAAATAAGATACTTCTGATAAGTGATCGTCGAGGAAAGGTTGGATAACTTGTTCATCCAACAAATAATTACCGATAGCAGTGATCGAGGACGCAATTGTCATGCTTATCAGTAAACTAATGAGAAGAAAATATCTGATTGACCGAATCATTTTTCTTCTTTAGATTTATTGACCATATAACCAATCCCTCGAATTGTCAGGATAAAATTCTGACCGAACTTTTTACGTAAATTATGAATATGCACTTCGAGTGCGTTACTATCCACATCTTCACCCCAACCATATAATGATTGAGTTAGATGTTCCCGAGACAAAACTCTGCCCGCATTTTCAAGCAATTTTTGTAATAATGAAAATTCACGTCGTGAAACATTAATGGGATTGCCATTGAAAGTGACTGTGTGCGCGGCTGGATCAACCACAATTCCTTCATGAGTAAGAAGCGGTTCTGCACGGGATGAGAATCGTCTTTGCAAGGCGCGCAATCGTGCACATAACTCATCAAGATCAAATGGTTTAGTTAAGTAATCATCCGCACCAGAATCTAAGCCTTTAACGCGATCTTCTACAGAATCTCTAGCTGTTAAAATTAGAACCGGGGTGGTTTGACCGCGACTGCGGAAGTTTTGTAAAACAGTGATGCCGGATAGTTTAGGAAGGCCAAGGTCGATTACAATTAAATCAAAGTTTTCGGTTCGGAGCGCTTGATCAGCAGAAAGACCGTCTTTTAACCAGTCAACTGCATACCCATCTTGAACTAGTCCAGTGCGAAGACCATCACCTAATAATTCGTCATCCTCAACGAGTAGTACGCGCATGGAAAACCTCTTTTTGTTTATCTAACTTTATCTTTTTTACCAAATTTTAGCAAAGTGTTTAAATAAAGTGTTTGAATTAGTATATAATCTAATTTTTTAATATCTAAGAATAGTAAACGTTATGAAATTATCCAACTTGTTGGAAAGTATTTATCCCATTTCTTTACCTTTTGATTTAAATGTACCATCCATTGCCTTAGATAGTCGACTGGTGGAAAAGGGTGGATTATTTTTTGCATTCCCTGGCACCCAACTAGATGGTCGTAAATACATAGATGATGCTATCAGTAAAGGTGCAGAGGTGGTCTTTATTGATGCAAATAAAGGTGAAAAAGAATACACCATAATTTTTTCGCCTATTCCAGTATTAACAATTCCTAACTTAAGAAATACAGTGGGTGAATTAGCTTCACGTTTTTATGATCATCCGACCCAATCTTTAAAAATCATTGGCGTGACGGGTACTAGTGGCAAAACCTCAACTTCACATTTTTTAGCAAGCGCGCTCACCGATTTGAGTCAACCTTGTGGAGTTATTGGAACTCTTGGCAATGGATTGTATGGGCATATTAAAGAAAGCAATTTAACCACCCCTGACGCCGTAACCCTACAAAAAACCTTTGCCGAACTTTTAGGGCAGGGTGCAAAAGCCGTTTCGATGGAAGTCTCATCGCACAGTCTTGATCAAGGCCGAGTAAATAGTGTTGAGTTCGAAATTGGTATTTTTACCAATCTTTCTCACGATCATTTGGATTATCATCATACTCTTGAAGAATATTTTGCTGCGAAGAAAAAATTATTTTCCCAAACAAAAAATGCAGTGATTAATGTAGAAGATCAATATGGACGGCAACTATTAAATGATTTAGAAATTTCTAAGAATACATTTGCTTACAGCACCCATTTTATTAAAGATATTAAATGTCCTTTTACTTATGCAAAAGATGTGCGTTTAGATCATTCTGGTATTTCCGCTGAAATTATCAGCCCTTGGGGTAAAGGCAAATTGACCAGTTCGTTAATTGGTAATTTTAATTTAAGTAATTTTTTAGCGGTAATAAATTCGTTATGTTTGTTAGATATTCCTTTTGAGCAAGCATTAGCTAGCATATCTAAATTTCATTCTGTACCTGGGCGTATGCAAATGTTTGGTGGTAGCAAACAACCATTAGTGGTTGTGGATTATGCGCATAAGCCTGATGCCTTAGAAAAAGTTTTACTCGCATTAAAGCATCATACATCTGGCAAACTACATTGCGTGTTTGGTTGTGGAGGGGAGCGTGATACTGCAAAGCGCCCCGTGATGGCAGAAATTGTAGAAAAATATGCCGATCAAATTATCGTAACCAATGATAATCCGCGCAATGAAGATCCAAATAAAATTATTGCTGAGATCATCAAGGGATTCAAAAATTCTAAAAAAATTATTGTGCAACAAGACCGTTCTAAAGCAATTGAAGAAGCTATACAATGTGCCGCCGCAGGTGATTGCATTTTAATTGCCGGAAAAGGTGCGGAAACATACCAGCAAATTGGTAACGAAAAATTACCTTTTAGCGATATTAAAAAAGTGCAGGACGTTTTAAGAGGAGTTTAAAGGATGCTGGTTTGGCTAAGTGGATTGCTTGCGCCGTATTTTCATATTTTCCATGTGGTTCAATATCTAACCTTTCGCGCTATCCTTGGAACGCTAACTGCATTAGCGATTGCATTAATGGTAGGTCCATACATGATACGTTGGCTAGGCCGCTATCACGTAGGGCAGGTTGTAAGAAACGACGGTCCTCAAACCCATCTTATCAAAGCAGGTACGCCCACGATGGGTGGCACGCTGGTTTTGATTGCAATGGTATTTAGTACTTTATTATGGAGTGATTTAAATAACCGTTTTGTATGGCTGGTATTATTTGTAACTGTAGGTTTTGGTGCTATTGGTTGGTGGGATGATTATTTAAAATTAATTCGCAAACATAGCAAAGGATTAGCCGCGCGCAAAAAATATTTATTCCAGTCCATACTAGGTTTTGCTGCTGCATTATATTTATATCATACTGCTGTTACACCTGCAGAAACTCAACTGGTGGTTCCTTTCTTTAAACAAGTATTAATTCCATTGGGTCCATTTTTTATTTTTCTAGCTTACTTCGTCATTGTGGGCACCAGTAATGCTGTCAATTTAACTGATGGTTTAGATGGGCTCGCAATTTTACCCGCTGTAATGGTTGCAGCTGCTTTAGGGGTTTTTGCTTATGTTACTGGTAACATTCAATTTGCCAATTATTTGAGTATTCCTTACGTTGCCGGTGTTGGTGAAGTTATTGTATTTTGCGGTGCGCTGGTTGGTGCGGGTCTTGGATTTTTATGGTTTAACACTTATCCTGCCCAAGTTTTTATGGGTGATGTGGGTGCGTTATCACTGGGTGCGGCTTTAGGTGTAATTGCTGTAATTGTAAGACAAGAATTAATTTTGCTGTTGATGGGTGGTATTTTTGTTTTAGAAACTGTATCAGTAATTTTGCAAGTTGCGTCATTTAAGTTAACTGGTAAGCGCATTTTTAAAATGGCGCCTATCCATCATCATTTTGAATTAAAAGGCTGGCCTGAACCACGAGTAATTGTACGCTTTTGGATAATCACTTTTATTTTGGTATTATGCGGTCTCGCAACACTTAAACTTAGGTAATTTCATGGATCAAAATCTGCATGTTATTGTAGGGTTAGGCATGACGGGCATGTCTTGTGCTCGCTATTTAAAACAAAAAAATATCCCTTTTGCATTAACCGACAGTCGCTCCAATCCTCCTAATCTTCAAGAATTTATCCAAGATTTTCCTGATGTTGTGGTGTCTGTTGGTAAACTAGATGAAGATTTGTTGGGTAAAGCCAGCAAAATTATCATGAGTCCTGGTGTATCTGTTAAAGAACCTGCAATTCAAAAATATATAGATACTATCCCAGTAATTGGTGACATAGAATTATTTGCGCAAACTGCCGAATCACCAATCATTGCAATCACTGGAACCAATGCAAAAAGTACCGTAACCACACTGGTTGCAGAAATGGCGATTGATGCTCAAGTTTTTGTAGGCGTTGGAGGCAATCTTGGATATCCAGCGCTGGATTTGCTTACCACACCATATCCAAAATTATTTGTTTTAGAGTTATCAAGTTTTCAATTAGAAACTACTTTTTCGTTAAAACCTAAAGTGGCAACTATTCTAAATGTAACTCCAGATCACATGGATCGCTATGCAACCATTGATGATTATCACAATGCTAAACAGCGCATTTATGCCAATTGCGAAATTGCTGTTGCTAATCGTGATGACGCGCGCACTCATTCTAATTCTAAAGATAGTAAAAATGTTTTCTTCACTTTAACTACACCTAAAGAAAATGAATTTGGCTTATTAACTGATAAGGGTGAAATCTTTTTAGCATTAGGTACCACCAAATTAATTAGCACACGTGAACTTCCAGTACTAGGTAAACATTATCAAGCTAACGCACTTGCAGCTCTTGCAATTGGTTACAGTTACGGCTTTGCCATTGAAGCCATGCTAAAAACCTTACAGCGATTTAAAGGTTTGCCGCATCGTTGCCAACTAGTGCGCACACGTAATGAAGTTTCTTGGTATAACGATTCCAAAGGCACCAACGTTGGCGCCACCCTTGCTGCCATTGAAGGCTTAGGCGCTGTCATTCCCGGTAAACTTATTTTAATTGCAGGTGGTCAAGGCAAAAAAGCTGATTTTTCATCTTTGATTCCAGCTATGCAAAACTACGTAAAACTCGTAATTTTAATTGGCGAAGATGCAAAATTGATTGCTGCTACCATCAATGAGAAAGTTCCCGTTAAATTTGCTAAAACCATGCAGGATGCAGCGTATCTTGCAGATGGCTCTTCTTTACCAAACGATTGTGTTCTTCTTTCACCCGCATGCGCGAGTTTTGATATGTTTAAAAATTTTGAACATAGGGGTGATGTGTTTTCAGATATAGTGAGATCTTTATAATTTTCAACCTAGTGATTTCCAACCTCGGAATGAGACATGGCTTGCTATCGGGGTAAGAGCAAAACAAATCCGACTCAGGCTAGCTTATCGAGCTACTCATTGGGGGTTCTCATCTTACTCCGCGGGTAAAGCACCGCGGGTAAGCGTTCGCCCCCCATTCGCACGCTCGATAGCCTTCGAGGATTTGTTTTGCTCCTACCCCGACTGCAAGCCATTATCATTAACTACGTAAAGCAATTTTTAAATTTTTCAAGAAGTTACAGAGAAAACATACTCCGGTTTTTGTCCTATACTTATTAAAAGAGAGGACAAAATGGCTGCACCGAGAATAAATCCTAAGCAAGTATTAGATGCTGAGAACATCGTCATTGTAGGCGATGGTCCTATGGCGCTAATAGCTGCGATTAAATTAAAACAATTAGGTGTCAGAAATGTCACGGTAGTCGGACCTCATCTCGGTATATTTCATCGATCTGGAGATTTTCACCTAGAAGTTTTTCCGGACGTTTCACAATTTTTAAATATTGAAGTAAAACCCTCATCCGGTAAACATATCAAAGATGTTGAAAGGCAGTTATATGATTATGCTAATAATCCCGCAAATAACTTAAAAATAAATTTTATTAAAGGGAAATTTATAGGGTTTAAAAAAGGACGAATGCTTGCATTACAAGTTAAAGCAAATAATGAATCTGATGAGAAGCAAGAAAGCAATTCTCTTGAGCCAACATTGATTAAAGCAGATATGGTTATTGATTGTACGGGTACAACTAAAGCGGTTTTAAAAGAATTTAACGATCAGATCGATTTAGGAAATATTTATGCTAACAAATTCACCTTTTCAAAAATGATGAAAACGCCTTTTCACTATATGTATGCCTTAATGAGAATTCAAATACCTGTAGGAAAGGTAAGAACATTTTTTTCAACTGATTATAAATTGGAGCCTAATTCATATTTAGCTGGTTTAGAACAATTAGGATATTTGGGTTGCGAAAGATTTGCTTTACCATATTCATACGCTAATCCAGCGTATAAGGCCGGAGATTCCATAGATGATCCGGTGAATGGCAGGAGTTTAAATCCAAAAATAGCAAAGGAAATAAGAAAAGTTAACTTTTATTTACAAGTTCCACCCAATTTACCGCTTGATAAACTTCAGGAATATGCAAAAATAATATATAAAATTTTATTCAAAACGATGGATGATTCACAACTCCCAACTATTACCCCGCATAAAAAATCAAGTAAGTATGCGAATAAAGCGCAAGCATCTATCTTTAAAGTTGATCCAGAAACAACGAATGAAGCTTTTGCATTCGGAAATAAAGATTATTCAAATGTTTTTCACTGGGGTGATTCTTCAGCTAATGCACCATTTTTCTTAGGACAATCGCTAAGAAGAGGCATTGATAGGCTAGAACTTGGCTTAAATTGTTTTAAAATTATAGATGGAATGATTAAAGAGATTAACCTTAATGACTATGAGGCTGTTTATAAAAAAGATTTAATGGAGTTAATTCAAGTAGTTGAAGGTATTTTGCGACAGATAGAAGCCACAACAAATGCATGGAAACTGCAAACCTTCGAGCTTTATAAAGAAAAATGGCTAGACGCACCGCTGCAAGATCTAGAAAAAATTCTATCTAATCTATTAATTATTGAGCCTAGTTATATTTTTGAATTTATTAAACAAATCGAAAAAAACTCAGAATCCATTTCTGATCCAGTTACAGGATTTCAAATCAAAAATTTATTTTTTAGAGATAAATTTAAAGAAATGGTAAGTTCGTTAAAATTATTACATAACCGCGAATTAAAACCAGTCGAAATTCAAGCATTATCGAAGGTTGAATTAAAATTTGCCGAACGTTGTAAATTATTGGGAAATCATTATGTATCAAAGGATCCCAAGCTTGCCCATCAATATTACACTCATGCACTTGATATTTATTTACGCTACCCAAAGGAAAACTATGTAAAAGAAAAATTGGCACTATATTCAAATTTAATTTTTTTAGGACAGCAGCAAAAAAATCTTAACAACGTTCTTGCTATTCGTGAGCAGGCAATGGGTTTGCTTCCTTGCTGTGATAGATCTGATCTTGTAGTTTCAACTCTTTTAGACAAAATTAATGGCAATACCTGTCGAGCATTACTTAATGCTGTCAATGCTGAGTCTGAAGCGAAAGAAGTAAACCAATCCAAAATTGAAGATTTGTTTAATAAAGCAGATCTGTTTATGCGTGAAATCAAAGATGAAAAGATATTAAAACCTATCAAAGAGCAATACGAACCCCTGCACAGAAAACTTTCTAAAATGGCTGAACCTTTACCTTCTGCACCTCATTCCCCTCCTCTGTGACACTGTAGCTATAATTAATGTCCCCAATTTAGTAAACTATTATCTTCTGATTATAAAAATAATAAGGAGATTCTATGAACTATTCTAGAAGAGCTATTTTAGCTAATGTATTAACCGCCGCAAAACCTATTCTAGCCGGAGTAGTAACCGCTGCTTTCACAGCCCTTGGTTGTTTGTTTTTTGAAGTTTCAGTTGTAGGTGTCATTTTTTCCTCAGCCTTGTTAGGTTATACAGCTTATAAATGGCAGCAACAAAATGAACTTATTAGATTGAGTCGAGCTAATTCAATAGCAGCCGAACAAGCAATTAATCAAATAACTAATTTGCCTCCGGAGCAACTCCAACAACTATTTTTTTCTGATCCATTTTTTAATCGTACCCCGCGAGCGAATTCAGAAAATAGAAATGTTTCGCCACATCCTCCAAAAACCAATGTACAGTCTGTAGAAAAAACCGGTAATAAAAGTCCACGTATTTTTTCGCCTCCAGTTGCCGCAGTGCCTGTAGAACAAGATGCCATTAACCCCGCAAAAACCAATTCACCTTAGAAGGTACCTTTATGGCTGCTGTACGTCTATTCGATAAAAATAAAAAGTTAGAAAATCCCAATCGCATTTGGTATCGAGAATTGGAAGAAAAAACCATCAAACCAGAACTAATGAAATTTACCAAAGGTGTTATTTCGGACGCAGATATTCGCAAAACCTTTGTACAACATGCAGCTTTAATTCGTGATCATTACAAAAACTTAGGCGAAAGCACGGGTAATTTGCAAGACTATGCTGACGGTTTTAACATTTTAAATAAATATTTAGATGAGATGGGCAAAACCAAAATGGGTTACATGCATCTACTGCCAACTGTAACCAGTTATATGACCCATGAATTATCTGGTAGGGATTATGTGTTTAAAGATGAGTTAGGTATGGCACTGGATGTTACTACTAAAAATAATCACCCCAATAAAAAAAATGGCAAAAGAGTATTAATTCAAGTGACATGCTTAGCTGAACGTGATTTGCTTCTCTTATGCCAACGTTATGCAAAATTCTTTTTCCTGGAAAATCGTGAATTTAATTTTGACAGCAGCGCAGTATCTTTTGCGGTAGGTTTGCCTGGAATAACTAAGGTCGTTACTAAAATGGTAGAAAAACAAAACAAGCGTTTACATGAATTTGAAACTGGAGAAATACATCGTTCTCCTTCTGTAAGCAAAACTTCACCTGTCGCCGATCCACCAAAACCATAAGTATTAACATTGGCCGGTGCATTGCACCGGACTTGATGTCGCCACCCCCGTAACGCCCCTCAACCTCAAATGCGGTGGTTTGCTGTCGGGGATTGCTGTCGGGGTAGGAGGAAAACAAATCCTCGAAGGCTATCGAGCGTGCGAATGGGAGCGCAACGCTTACCCGCGGTGCTCTTCCGCGGAGTAAGATGAGCACCCCAATGAGTAGCTCGATGATCTAGCCTGAGTCGGATTTGTTTTGCTCCTACCTCGACAGCTTTCCCCGACAGCAAACCCCACAGCAAACCGTATCATTCCGAGGTTGAAATGAAGTATTATTAACCTATTTATGTCAAGGAAAGATAGGATGCAAACATCTGCAGTATCCCGCAGAGCCATGGTGCCACCAGCTCCTTATGATTATTGGTTGATTTACACTTCCATGAGTTTGTTGCTGTTTGGTCTATTGATGGTGGCCTCGGCATCGGTGGTGATTACGGATCAGCAATCGCATGCATCTTTTTATTATTTTTATCGTCAATTAGCCTACATTATTGTTGGTATGGTAGTTGGTAGTGTGGTAGTGCAGTTTGATATATCCATCTGGCAAAAATACAGTGGCTATTTGTTAACGGGCACATTGTTGTTATTGGCTTTGGTTT
>Ga0182024_10011287_pt1 | contig 17978 bp, 17 predicted proteins | sample P32metaG_FD_120480 | JGI IMG/M metagenome (GOLD analysis project Ga0182024, IMG submission 120480) | Permafrost microbial communities from Stordalen Mire, Sweden - P3-2 metaG (Illumina Assembly) | ecosystem: Environmental > Terrestrial > Soil > Wetlands > Permafrost | place: Sweden: Stordalen... | reverse complement strand
CTCCTTGAAACGGTCCCGTTCCTGGGGCTGGGTCCCGAAACTCATGATCACCCTGATGCCTGCCAGGGACTCGTGCAGGAGGACGGTCATGTCCGCCATGCGTTCCTGGCCCTCGTTGCTGTGGCGCCTCAGTTTGCGGCTGAAGTGCAGCAAAGGACCGAAGCAGGCCGGAAAGGCCACCAAAACGATGAGGGCCAGCTTCCAATTGATCCAGAAGACCGCCGCCACGATGCCGATGATGTTCAGGCCCGCGCCGAAGACCCGGCCCAGGACGTCGCAGATGCCGCCGGGCATGAGGTTGACGTCGCTGGTCACGCGGGACATCAGCTGTCCCGCGCGGCTGTTGCTGTGGTAGGCCAGGGGAAGGTCCAGCAGCTTGCCGTAGACCTCCTCCCGTATGTCCGCGGTCAATTTGTTGGTGGCGGTGCCGTTGAGGACGTCCCCGGTGAACGAAAAGATGCCCTTGAACAGGATCATGAGGACGATCAGGGGCGGGTAAAAGCGAATGGCCTTTTCCACGACCGCGGGGCTGCTGCTCCCGGACAGGATCTTGTCGAAAATGGGCTGCAATTGCAGTAATGCGCCGACGTTCAGGGCGGCGGCCAGGGACATGCAAATGGCGGCCCCCAGCAGGTGCCAGCGGTAGGGTTTGGCGTAACGAAGAAGTCTTAGGTAGATGTCCATGCGTCCGGGCCTTTGGGAAACCTAAAGTATAGCAAGCCTTTTTACGACTAACAAGGCCCGGAAACTGGACGGGACAGGGGGATTTGGCTTACCATAGGACATGCTTAAAAAGATCATCGGCTTCATCAAGCTGGAGCACACGCTCTTTTCGCTGCCCATGCTGTTCGCGGGTGCCGCCCTGTCCTGCCCATGGATGGGCTGGGGGCACATCCATGGGAGCCGTTTAGCCCTCATTGTGCTGGCCGGGGTCGGCGCCAGGGCCGCGGCCCTGGCCATAAACCGCCTAATGGACCGGGCCATCGACGCCCGCAACCCGAGAACGAAAAACCGCGAACTGCCCAGCGGCAAAATCAGCCCTTCCGAAGGCTTGGCCGTGGCCCTGGCCGGGGTGGCGATCTATCTGGCCGCTGTCTGGTCCATAGAACCGTGGCTGCTGTGGCTGGCCCCGCTGCCCTTGGTGGTCTTTGTGGTGTATCCGCTAATGAAACGCTTCACCTGGTCCTGCCACTTCGGCGTGGGCTTGGGGCTCGCACTGGCGCCCCTGGGGGGAGCCCTGGGCTATACCCCGAACCTGCATATCGCCCAGCCGGTCTTGTGGCTGGCCCTCTTCACGTTCTGCTGGGTCAGCGGTTTTGACGTGCTCTACTCGGTCCTCGACGAAGAATTCGACATCGCCGAGGGTCTTTTCAGCGTGCCGGCCAGCATGGGCCAGGGCACAGCCCAGGACCTCGGACTGGTCCTGCATGGAGCCGCCATTTTATGCCTGGGCGGCCTGGCCCACGATACCCTGGTTCCCATGGCCGGCCCTTTGGCCTGGGCCGCGCTGACCCCGGCGGCCGTCCTCCTGCTGTTGGAGCAGAGCTTCGGCTACAGCCTGGAACCCGGCTCCCCCTTCTTCACGGTCAACGCATGGATCGGGGTGGCCGTGTGCGCCGCCGTCCTGGCGTGCGTCCGTTGAAGCGGCCGGGGAAGGACGCCGTGCCCACTGGGCCGACTATGCCCGGGCCCGGGCCCAGGACCATCGTCGGGATCACCGGGGCCACCGGTATCGCGTTCAGCCTGGATTTTTTGGAACGCCTCCACGGCGAAAAGTTCGTCATTTTCACCCAGTGGGGCCGCCATTTGCTGGCCCATGAAAGCGGCCTGAGCGTGGCCGACGTCGAAAAAAAGGTCACCCGCGTCTTCCCGGACACGGATCTGAGCGCCCCGACCAGCAGCGGCAGCACACGTTTCGACGCCCTGGTGATACTGCCGTGCAGCGCGGGCACGCTGAACAAGATCGCTGCGGGCATCGCCGACACCCTGCTGACCCGCACCGCCATGGTGGCCCTGAAGGAACGCCGCAAGCTGGTGCTTTGCCTTCGGGAGACGCCGGTCAGCACCCAGACCCTGCGCAACGCCGCGCGCCTAAGCGCGGACGGCGCCGTCATCATGCCGCTCATGCCCCCCTATTACATGCATCCCCTGAGCACGGAAGCGGTGCTGGAAGGCTTTTCCCTGCGGCTCCTGCAGGTGCTGGGGCAGTCGCGGGAAGACCTGTGGAAAGCCGAACAATTGGAACCCTTCGAACCCGAACCCTGAGGAGCACGACGGCGATGCCCGAAGAGATCGAAGTCCCCACCGAACACCTGCATGAGGCCATGGAAGAGAAAGCCCGCGAAGGCGGTTTCAACCTGAGGGTGGCCCTCAGTTCCGCCCTGATCGCGGTTTTGGCGGCGGTCTGCGCCCTCTTCGCCGGCACCTACGCCAACGAGGCCATGTTGGCCCAGCTCAAAGCCTCGGACCAATGGTCCTATTACCAGGCCAAGAGCATCAAATCCGCCATCCTCGAAAGCAAACTCGAACTCTTGAAGAGCCTGGGCCACAAGTCGGATCCCAAGGATCTGGCCAAGGCCGCGGGATACAAAAAAGACATGGCCGACCTCACGGCCCTGGCCGACAACCTGACCCAGGAATCCGATGAGCTGCTGGCCAAGCACGAACTGCTGGCCAAGGGCGTCACCCTCTTCCAAGTGGCCATCGCCCTGTCGGCCATCGCGGCCCTGACCAAACGCCGTTTTCTTTGGCAGACAGGGCTGCTCCTAAGCTGCGGCGGCGCCGTATACTTGATCCTCGGCCTGCGCTGAAGTCCGCCCCGTGACCCTTAGCCAATACCTCGCACTGCTCGAATCCAAAGGCCAGCTCCTTAGGGTCAAGGCCGAGGTGGACGCGCGCTTTGAGATCGGCGAGATCGCCCAACGCAGCTTGCGCTCCCGCGGCGGGCCGGCCCTGCTCTTTGAGAACGTGAAGGGTTCGTCCTTTCCCCTGGCCATCAACCTCAACGCCACCCCTGAACGCCTGCGCTTGGGGCTGGGCGCGGACCCCGCGGACCTAGGCGCCAAACTGGCGGACCTGGTCAAGGCCTTGCAGCCGCCCAGCCTCGGCGCCCTGTGGAAGCGCCGGGAAGCGGTAAGCCGTGGCCTGGCCATGCGGGTGAAACGCCTTGGTTCAAGCCCGGTGCAGGATGTCGTGGACCTCAAACCCGACCTGGGCCGCTTGCCCGTTCTGCACTGCTGGCCCCAGGACGCCGGGCGCTTCATCACCCTGCCCCTGGTGCACACGGTCAGCCCGCTCACGGGCAAAGGCAACCTGGGCATGTACCGCATGCAGGTCTATGGCCCCGCCGAAACCGGCATGCACGTCCAAATCGTCCGCGGGACCGAGGCCCATGCCTATGACGCGGGCCCGCAATCAAAACTGCCCTGCGCCGTGGCCCTGGGCGGGGATCCCGCCCTGACCCTGGCCGCCATCTTCCCCCTGCCCGAAGACATGGAGGAGCTGCCCTTTGCCGGCCTGCTGCGCGGCGAGCCCCAGCCCTTGGTGCGCGCCAAGACCCAGCCCCTGTGGGTGCCGGCCGACGCCGAATTCATCCTGGAAGGCCACATTGACCTGGCGGACCGCCGCATGGAAGGCCCCTTCGGAGACCATTTCGGCCATTACAGCCACGCCGGGCTCTATCCCACCTTCAAACTTTCGGCCCTGACCCACCGCAAAAACGCGGTTTATCCCGCCACGCTCGTGGGCAAACCGCCCCAGGAGGACAAGGTCTGGGGCGAAGCCATCAACGCCTTCAGCAAGCCCTTCCTGCAATTGATGCACCCGGAGATCGCCGATTTCTGGACCTATTTCGAGGCGGGCTTCCACAACCTGCTGACCGTGGCCGTGAAGCAGCGCCACGCCAAAGAAGGCGTCAAGACCGCCCTGGGCCTGCTGGGCCAGGGCCAATTGAGCCTTTGCAAGGTGGTGGTGCTGGTGGACTCGGGCGTGGATCCCAAGGATTTCATGGCCGTCCTGCGCGAGGGGCAAAAACACTTTGATCCGCGCGAGGACGTGCTCTTGCTGCCGGGCACCCCGTTGGATACCCTGGATTTCACCAGCTACACCATGAACCTGGGCTCAAAGCTGATTTTGGACTTCACGTCCAGCCGAGGCTTAAGGCCGGATCCTACGACATCATCCATGATCCGGCGCGTCGCGGCATCGAAACCCGCTCGCAAGGCGGGGCACTATGACCCGGCCCAGGTAAGGCGGGTGGTCGGTTCCTCATACGTGGACCAGGTGAGCTGGCAGGACTGTCTGCTGGTGGTGAAGGTCCACAACGCGGGCAAGCCGGGCGCTTCCATCCTGGGCCGGCTTCTGAAGGCCCCTCTAGGCGGCCATAAGATTGCCGCCTTGGTCAGCGACGATGTGGACCTCAGCGACCCCGTCAGCGTCCTATGGGGCCTCTTCACCCGCTTCGACGCGGCCCGCGACATCCAATTCACCCGCTCCACCTTGCGCCAGGCCTGGCCCTTGCACGAAGGAATTCTGGGCATAGACGCCACCTGGAAGCGGGGCTACCCTGATCCCGTGGAAATGCCCGCCGCCATCGTGCGCAAGGTGGACGAACGCTGGCGCGAATACGGCTTTTAGCCGGCCTTCAAGCGCCCCAACCCAAACCCAAGCTATTCCAGGAATATCATGGCAACGACTGAACCAAGCTTCGAATTCCGCGACCCCGCCCTGGCCGGCATATGGACCAAAGTGCGCTCCAAAGAGCGCCTCTCAGAGGCTGACGGGCTGGCCATGATCCAGACCCACGACGTCACCAGCCTGGGGCTGATGGCCAACTGGGTGACCGAACAACGCCACGGCAAGAACGCCTATTTCGTCACCAACCGCCAGTGCAACCCCACCAACGTGTGCGTGCTGAACTGTAAATTTTGTGAGTTCGCCCGGCGCAAGGGGGAGTCCGGGGCCTGGGAAATGGACCGGGAGGAGATCCTGGCCCATGGCGTGGGAGTGCGCGAGGTGCACATCGTCGGCGGCCTGCACCCGGACTGGAAGTTCGGCAAGTACCTCGAAATCGTGAAGGATTTCCGCGAACGCTACCCCAAGCTGGGCATCAAGGCCTGGACCGCGGTCGAGATCGAATGGTTCGCCCGCCTGGAGCGCCGTCCCATCAAGGATGTGCTCAAGGATCTGCGCGCGGCCGGCCTGGACGCCCTTCCGGGCGGGGGCGCGGAGGTCTTCAGCGAACGCGTGCGCAAGGAATTGTTCTTCCCCAAGATCGGCTGGGAACAATGGCGCGCCGTGCACCTGGCGGCCCATGAATTGGGGATCAAGACCAACGCCACCCTGCTCTACGGCCACATCGAGACCTACGCCGAGCGGGTGGACCACATGCTCAAACTGCGCCGGCTGGAGGACGAGGCCCCGGGCTTCATGGCCTTCATACCCCTGGCCTTCTCCCAGGGCGAGACCGGCATCCCCGTGAACCGCCAGGGCGCGGTGGAGGATGTGCGCACCATCGCCACGGCCCGCCTGCTCTTGGACAACTTCGACCACATCAAGGCCTATTGGGTCCTGCTGAGCCCGGACCTGGCAAGCCTGGCCCTCAACTTCGGGGCCAGCGACCTGGACGGCACCATAGGCCGGGAAAAGATCATGCACATGGCCGGCAACCAGAGCCCCGAGGGTCTGGCCAAGGAAGCCATGCGCAAGCTGATCCGGGAGGCCGGCAAGACCCCGGTGGAACGGGACATCTTTTACAACACGGTGGAAGAGCTGGTCCCGGCCTGATGAAATTCGGCAGCATACCCTTCGTCAACATGGCGCCCTATTACCACTTTCTCAGCGCGCGCTGGCTGGAGGAGCACCAGGTCACCAGCGGAAACCCGCGCCACTTGGGGAACCTGGCCAAGACTGGCAAGCTCGACGCCGCGCCCTTCAGCTACGTGGACGGCCTGGAGCTGGTGGCCAGCGACGAATTCCAGTGGCTGGACTCCATGGGTATCGCCGGCTTCGGGCCCATAAGCAGCATCCTACTGGTCGGGGCCAACCGGCCCTCGGACATCATCGGCCAGAACGTGGCCGTGAGCCCGCAGACCTCCACCACGGTGCGCTTGCTGGAAGTGTGGCTCCGCCAAAAGCACGGCATCACGGACTACCGCCTGGTCGGCCTGGACGACCCGACCCCCCTGCGCCTGCTCATCGGGGACGAGGCGCTGCGCCGCCGCTTGGAGTGGGGCCGCTCCGAGCCCCAGACCGACCTGAGCGCGGAATGGACCGCCTGGACCGGCAAGCCCTTTGTCTTCGCGCGTTGGGCGGTCCGCAAAAGCCTGCCGGACAGGGACAAAATGCGCCTAGGGGTCAGCGTGCGTTCGGCCCTGGATCTGGCCCTGGCCGATTTGGAGGACGTGACCCGGGTCCAGAGCGAACGCACGGGCCTGCCGCAGTCCGACCTGATGGCCTACCTCAAGGCGATCCGCTTCAAGCTTGGTCCGGAGGAATTGTCGGGCGCCGAAGAATTCGGAAATAAACTGGCGCTCTTGTAGGACTTTTCGTCGGTTTTTTCCCTCAGGGCGCGTCCCGGTCCGGGGTGTAGCTCGGTATGTCACCGGTGATTTGCCTGGCCAAAATCTCGGCTATCCAGCCCTGGGCGCGGGGAGTGTAATGTTGATCGCCGGCTACGATGAGGGGATAAATAGGCGCGGCCACAAGGCGCATCGGTTCGGTCAGGTTGTAGCAGGGAATGCCTATGCCTGCGGCCATATCCGCCAGGGGCTTGTCCATCAGGGCCTGATAGATGGGGCCGCCGCCGTAGTCCGTGGATTGCCCCGCGACCCGGGCTTTGATTTCCGCGTCGCCACCGGCTTCACGCACCTCGACCAGATCCCGGGTCGGCAGCAGATAGATGGCCACGCTTGCTCCATGCGCCTTCGCCTCGGCCTTGCACTTGAGCAGCGCCTTGCGCATCAACGCCACGGCGAATTCACGGATGCGCGGGACGCTAAAGGGCTGGGGGTTGTCGTCGAAAACGAGGTTATCTTTGTCGTCGAAATGGGCGACTCCCTTGCTTTCCTTGGGATGTTCGCGCACCCAATCGATCAAACCCCTGGTGAGGGGCCCCAATTTCCGGTAGCGCTGCGCTCCATCCATGCCCTGCCAGTCGAGCTGGGGACCCAAGACGGCGAGGTCATCCACGGTTTGGTTGTAACAGAACATCGTGATTTCGCGCCAAAGGGTCTGGTTATCGACCTGGATCAGAACCTCGTCGATCTGGCGGCTCCACAGGTCGTCGCCGAGCTCGAACATGAACGTGGATGGGCTTCCGTTCATCCTTCCCAAGATCCTCACGAAGGGCATCACCTCGTAGCGCTTTCCAGTTCCCTTCAGAGCGCTTTCAAAGTTCAGGCGCAATTCCAGCTCCCGGATCAGGGACAAATTGATGTTTTCGCGGTTCTCTGGAGTGCCGGGAAACCAATAAAATGACACGGAACCGCCCAGGACCGCCAGACGAATGGTTCCAGCGGGCTTTGGATTCTCCGTTTGGCGGACGTTGTTGACGTCATCGTTGTTTCCGAAGATGAGCGGGCTGTCCACGCCGATCACGCGGTTGCAGAGGTGTTCGGACACGTAGAAAACGCCCCCCGCGCCGGCGGCCATGTTGACGTCGCCCGGCACCATCACGCGCCGGTCGGCGGAGGCGTTGATGCCGATCATGTATCCGGAGGGGCCCGGCAGGGGGGTGCCCTGATAGTCGCTTAGCTGGTAGACCTCGGCGCGGCTCCCGGGCGCCGGAGCGAGGCGCGCGAAGCTGGCCGCCATGGGATCCCAGAACAGGATCCTCCAATTTCCGGGCGCTTCCTCGAAAGGACAGAAGCCTGACGGGGTGTCTGTGGGCTGCCTTGGGACGGTCCGGGCCGCGGACAAAGGAATGCCTATGGCCTGGAGTTCGGACCCATAGATGTTGCCGTCGTTCGTGAACTGGCTTGAAGCGGTCGGGGTCGCGGACAGGGGAATGCCGATGGCATAGGTGTTGCCGTCGCAGGGGCTGACGAAATACAGGGCGTGATTCAGCGCCACCAGTCGCCCGGTTGGGCAAGCCAGGCTGGAATCCTGGCCCAGGAATTCCGGCGGCGGCCCCTGCCCGGCGCCGGCGGGGAACGCGCCCTGCCACCGGTATAGCCCGCTCTGCCCCACTAAAAAGACCGCATCGCTCGTGGATCCCGCGGCGTCAGACGGAGCCACGGCGATGGCCGTGAAGGCCGGACTCCGCGGCGCCGCCGCCGTCGACCGGATGGCGCCCGACCTAAGATCGATGTAGCGCAACGCCGTGCCGCCCTGATCCAGGATCCAGAGGCCCGTTCCATCCCCGGAGGGAGCCAGAAGACTGGGTGAGGACAGGCGTGCCGCGCTTCCCGACCCGTCAATCATTCCGGGGGTCCCGTTCCCCACCAGAGTGCTGACCCGGTTCTGCGCGTCCAGGGCTATGGAGCGCACGGCGTTGTTGCCCGTGTCAGCGACATAGAGCTTTGTCTGGTCCTTGGAGAGCGCCAGGCCGTCGGGATTGTTGAAATCCACGTCCAGGAAGTGCCCATCCCTGTACCCGGTCTCCCCTGAGCCGGCCACCAGGAAGTATTTCGCGTGGAATGGGCTGAAGGGATCGCCGCCCGCCCGGCTGGAATGGGTGGCGGGGGACGAAGCGCTAGGGGTCCGGCCGGTTTCCGCGGCGTCCGCGGGCCGGCAGAACGCCGTAATGCACAAGGACAGCGCTACCAAAAGCGGAGCCGCCGTAAAAATGGCGACGACGCGGCCGCGGCCATAGAGCTGTTCGCGAAAAACGAGGGCCATTTTGCTTCCCCAAGGTGCCGCCGGGTCTATCGATAGACCCGGTCCCAGGATTTTGGCACAGCGGCTGCCTTCCGGGGCCAAGATAGTGCGTGTCGATTCAAAGAAAATGGCGGGTTCCGCCTAGCGGTATTCCTATTTTAAAACATCCGATAAGAGCTTGTGACAGCGGATTTTTATGGGAAAATTTTCGCGCCCCCTTATCTCAAGGATACCGGCACCATGAAAAAAAGCGCGCCCTTCCTGCTGCTTTGCCTGGCCTTCATCCTTCCCCATCCCGTCCATGCGGAAGCGGCGCCTCTCCTGACCGGCACCGTGACGCTTGGCGCCCTCTCGATCAAAGCCGCCGACGTTTCGCTTACCCTGAAAGCCACCTACGTCCATGTGCTGTTCGACGCCTTCCCCTACCGGAACGATCTGCAGGTGGATTCCCCCAGCCCCAAACCCTTGGAGCCCGTGGTGAAGGCCTTGGTCGAGGGCTTTGTCCTCACGCGCCTGCCCGGCACCAAGCTGGTGAAGGTGGACGTGGTGGAATTCACCGACCGCGACGACTACGGCGCCGCGCGCTGGGACACGATCAAACGTCTGGGCAAATTTGAGGTGAAGATCCGGAGGCACAGGCTGTCGATCAAACGGCTGTCCGGTCCGGACCCTGTCCACTGACGCGGGGACCGGCCCTACTGGGAGGCCGGAACCGAATCGAGGTATTTCTGCGCGGCGAGCAGACCCATAAGGTCGGCGCCGTTCTGGGTCGGATGGCCGTCCGAGACCTCGACCCAGGGCGAATCCAGCGAGAAAACCCGCATCTCATCCACCATGTCGATATAGCGGATTCCCAGCTGCCCGCACATGGTTTTAATGGATTGCCGCATCAAAGCCAGGGATCCGGTGCTTTCGTCGTCCGAATTCACCTCCTGGGGTCCGATGGTGGAGTGTTCCGGAAACAGGGCTATGGTGATCCGCACGGACCGATGGTCGGCCGCGGCTTGGGCCTCCATGTCCTGCTTCATGACTCCCAAATCGTGGGTCCAAATCGCGAAGACCTTGCCTAAAAGTTCCTTGTTCTGGTAGTCGAACTTCACTATGTCCGGCAAATTCCCTTCATCGTCCCTCAAAAACAGGGCTGGAGCCCGCTTGTCGATCCCCGCGACATAGACGCGGCTTTGGTTGGCGACGATATAACGGACCAAATCCGTGTACAGCGGGCTGGCGCTCAGGTCGGCCCAGGTCCGTTGGGAATTCACGTATTCCGGATCAAATTCCTCCTGCGGCAGGCCGTCCTTGCCGATGGGATAGTTCTGATAGCCGGCTATGGCGCCCAAACACAGGTCCCGCGGACGGAGCGCCAGCAGCACCTCGTCACAGTGGTATTTGCCGACCGCCGCGGACATCCTTTGATGGATAAGGTTCAAATAGCATTCCTGGGGCGGAAGGGTGTCCCCGAAGAACATGACCTCGTAGGGACTCCCGTTCTTCAACGAAGAAAATACGTTCAGATACCACTGAAAACGCTTTGAGAAAGTCTCCATTTTCCGCCGCGTATCCTTCACTTCCTTGAAATAACAACTGCTGAAAACCGCGATCCGCTGAAGCCCGTCCTTCTTCGCCGCGGGGAACATGGTGTCCATGAGCCCGTCGTAGGTCACCTCGGTCGACGGATCGTCCGGCTCACTGCGGGTGAAGGACACTATCCTGTCGCTGTCCGTGTCGCTGAGGTACCAGCGTTCGTCCTGGGCGTCCTCACAGACGTAAGCCGGCCTACGGAACAATCGCTTCGCGCCCACGGTCATAAAATATTGTGTCCGGGTCTTAAGCAGCTTGTAATCTTCGTCATAAATGTTGTCGTTCTCCAAACCGATTTTCTTTGAATGTTGGTCCATCATGCACCATGTATCAAAGCCCCCTTGCGCGTTCCGGTAGGCCATGATCCGCGGATCGTCGCAAGCCACCTCCAAACCCGGCGCATACCCTCCCCGCTGGACGAAGCTCCAGGGGTGCGCCACCGCGCCGCCCACGATCGTGTCGGCCAGAAAGTCGGGACAGGTGGCGGTGGACGTGACCGTCTGGGCAAAATTTTGGAACCATCCCGCAGGGGCGTTCGCAGGGGCCAGCCTGAACAGGGAATTCGCCTGCCTGCCGATGCCCCAAAGGCCGTCCGAATCCGAAGAGAGGTCGTCCAAGGCGGGCGCCCCGACCAAATTGCAGACTATCGTGTTGCCCTGGGGAAGATCGAAGACCACCACCGACCTTGGCGAGCCCAACGCGAGGACGGCGAATTGCCCGGGCACCGAGTAGAGGGCCTGGGCGTTCTGAAGGTAGCAGGGATCACCCGTCTTACCGGTGAAACTCACGGGCAAGGGCAGCCAGCGTCCGGTTTCCGCGGCCAAATCAACCACGGCCACGCCCGGCTTCCCCTTGTCGAGGCAATAGAGCAGCTTCCCATCCGCCTTCCAGGCCAAGCAGGTGGGCGAAACCCATTGAAATGCGGCCCCCGTGCCCGCCTCCTTAAGGTTCAGGGTGTCGGTGCTGTTTTGACGGCCCAGTGCCACAGTCCGCAGGCTACGGTTTCCGTCATCGGCGATGACAAGGCGGTTCGTGGCTGAATCGAAAAGTATCCCGGAGGGCTGGTTGAAGCTGGCAACCATGAACGGGCCATCAACATTCCCCGCCTCACCCGTGCCGGCCACCCAGGAATGTTGCGACCGGGTCGGGCTTAGGGCCATGACGGCTTGGGAAACGCCGACATAAACCACGGCGAACAGGACCAAGACAAGCGCCCTCGGCCATTTATTTTTACCGCTTATCAGCAAAATATTCCTCCGTTCAGCCGGCCCGCCTCTTTACCAACCACTTCTTGCCGCTGCGGGTCACCGTATAATAACCCAAAAAACTAATGTCATCCCAGCGCGGAGCGCCGTAGTCGTCCCTGACCGGGAACTCCGCGACATCCACCTTAAACAGCGTGGCGTTGGGAGCGGCCGCCAGACCCATTGTTTTGACCAAAGCCAACGCCGCCGCCTCCAGAGTGAAGGCCTTTCCGGCCTTCTTTATGGCAGCCCGTTCCGCGAATGCGTCCCAAAGGATATGGACGTGGTCCGGCTTGCGCGTTACCAGAATCTGATTGCGTGGTATATACAGACCGACGACTTTGACGGTGCCGCTTAAGTCGCCCCCCACTTGCATGTCTTCGGAGCGCAGCGTGGAGCCGCTTACGCAGAGTACCAAGACCAAGAGCCAGATTTTCATAGATCCTCGCATAGGAACCGCTTGGCGATGGGGATAGCACATCGGTTTCTGACGATACGATACGGCCCGATTATAGGCCGTTCCATGCCTCCATTAAACCCCCCAAACCGGGGACGCCGGCCTTCCCCTTTATTTCTGAACCCCTTTGAAGGACAATTGCGCTTCCCCTTATTCCTATGCCATCGGGGCGATATTGCTGAAACGGATCGACTGGCGCTGGACATTTTTGACTCTGCTATTCTGCTGGGCCTGCCTGGAAACAGGGTTGAGACTCGGCTCAGGCCGCATTTGGGCACGGCTGGGACATTCGGATCCCCTGTCCCAGGCCCTGCTCCAGGACCGGATTTCGGCGTTTCAAAGCGCCCGCAAAGGCAAAAAACTCTGCATTACGCTGGGAGACAGCGTTTTTTTTGGAAGCGCATTGCGGGAAAAAGGCACTTTGAATTGGGACCATTTGACGCCCCCGGCCCTTTTACGCGCCAAGCTGGGACCCGCCTGGATCGTGCTTGATCTAAGCGCGGATGGACTGCAAATACCGGATCTATACGCCCTGCAAAGGGCCGCCGCGGCCTTGAAACCGGACGCCATAGTGCTTGAATTGAATATGCGCATGCTGGCGGTCGATGGTGACGGTTCCCCGGGCGATTTATCGCGGCCCTGGCTGTCCGCGTACTTGCCCGAATCCACCCTTGCCACGCTTCCGCCAAGGCCCACACTCGGCTTCGAAAAGCGTTCCTTCTCGCGCCTGCACGACGGCTTGGCCGCGGTCTCGTACGTGTTCCGTTACGCCGAATTGGCCAGGGACCTGCTGTTCCAGCCTTCTTTCAAGGAACTTGCGGCGAAATGGATCAAGGCCTGGATGCCGGAAGCTGAGGATTCGGACAGCGACATCCAGGACAGTCTGCTGGACATGAAAATACGGCCCTATTACGCCGGACCGCCGGCGGGCCCCCGCCACGCCGGACGCTTGGCCCTTGTTCCATTGGCCCAGGCATTGAAGGCCGGCGGCGCGCGAACCTTCGTCTTCCTGACCCCGCAAAACATGGACCGTATCTCGGATTTTCTGGATCGCCCGACCTTCAAGGCCGACCGGAGCGCGTTCAGGGCCCCCTTCGAGGAGGCCGGCGTCCCCTACCACGATCTCGCGGAATGGGTCCCACCGGGTCGCTTTTTGGACCACTGCCACCTCGATCCGCGAGGAAACGAGGCGCTTAGCTCTAAAATCTACCGGGGGCTGCAATGACGCCGGATGGACCGGACATTCCCCCGCGTAAATCATTGGCCCTATCCGTGTTCCTGGGCATGGTCCTGTTCCTCTTGGTGCTTTGCCTGCTCGTCCTTTCAGCGGGATTCGATGCCTCCAAGTTCATCTATGTCGATTTTTAACGCGCCATGATCTTCAACACCGCATGGTTCGTCTTCTTTTTTCCGATCGTGGTCACCCTGCTTTGGCTGATCCCCGGGAAAAAAGCGCGCTTTTACTTCCTGCTGGCCGCCAGCGCGGTGTTCCATTACCACTTCGCGGGGCCCGCCGGCGTGGCTCCGATCATCGTGATGGCGATCGCGGTCTACTGCGTGGCCCTGCGCCTGGAGACGGCCGAAGAGCCGGCCAGAAAACATTGGTTCCGCCTGGGCGTCGCGATCCCCGTGGTCGGTCTGTGCTACTACAAATACCGCCAATTCTTCCTGAACAGCCTCTTCACCTGCGCCCCGATGCTGAGGCCCTATCTGGGGCGCTGGGCTCTGGCGGCCGCCATGCCTCTTGCGATCTCCTTTTTCACCTTCGAATTCGTGCATTACCTGACCGACATCTACCGGGGAGGCAGGGCGATACGCCGCCCGGACCATTTCGCCCTGTTTTGCATCTATTTCCCTTCGATCGTGTCGGGGCCGATCAAGCGCTACGAACTATTCTGGGCCCAAACCAAGGACGGCCTGGAGCACCCGGCCGGCGTGCTCGCGCTGGAAGGTTTCGCCCAGGTACTCGTCGGATTCTTCAAGAAAATGGTGGTGGCGGACAACGTGGCCGCGGTCATCAACCTCATGGACGCCCGCACCGAATGGCACGCCCGGAATGTCGTGGCCTTGATGGTCCTCCAAAGCGTGCATATTCTCTTCGATTTTTCGGGCTATTCCGACATCGCCATAGGGCTTTCCAAGATCATCGGGATCTACCTGCCCACCAATTTCAACTTCCCTTACATCGCGTCCGACATACAGGATTTTTGGCGCCGCTGGCACATGTCCCTTTCCATGTGGATCAGGGACTACGTGTATATCCCGCTGGGCGGATCCCGGCAGGGTTTCGCGCGAAAATCCTTGAACGCGCTGGCCGCCATGGCGCTGTGCGGCCTCTGGCACGGCGCGGCCTGGAACTTCGTCCTCTGGGGGATCTACCATGGCCTGGGCATGACCGCGCACGGGGTATACCGGAATCGTTGCCCCGACGTCGGCAAGGGTTCGAAGTTTTACCTGCTCGGAGCGCACGCCTTGACCTTGGCTTTTGTCGCCTATGGCTGGTTGCTCTTCTTTTATCCCCTGAAACAGGTTCTGTTTTTCACCCGTTGTCTGTTTCGATGATGAAGTCCGTATCTTCCGAATCGCTTAAGGGCATAAAATGACGCTTAAAAGTATTTCTATACATTTTGAAGTCAAAGTGTAACATTATGACCAGGAGGCACTACCATGAACACAAAAGCCACGCTCTACCTTGATGCGGGGGTCTACCGGGCGCTGAAGGTAAAAGCCGCGCTCAGCGACCGAACCGTGTCCGAGACGGCCAACGCCCTTTTGAGCCAGGGGATGGCTGAAAAACCCATGGAACCTGCGCCGCCCAAGGGCAAAGTCGAACTGCGCTTTGAAGGCAAGATGGGGTTCCCCGTCCTGCACGGATTGGAATGGCCGGAAGGCTACGTCTTTGACCGTTCCGAACTCTATGACTAAAGAGGCCGTCTTTCTCGACACCAATATACTGGTCGCGGCATCCCACCCGAACGCCCCCTTCCACAAGGAAGCCATCAAGATTGTGGATCGCCTGCACGCCGCGCCTCTCGAAGTTTGGATCAGCCGCCAGATCGTGCGCGAACTGCTGGCGACACTGAGCCGTCCGCAATCCTGGGGAGTGACCCTTGCCCCGCAAACCCTGGCCGACCACGCTGGGCGGCTTTTGAAACTCTATAAAATAGCCGAAGAAGGGCCGAATTCCACGACCCGGCTGTTGGGGTATGTCCGCGACGGACGGGCCCAGGGCCGGCAGGTCCACGACGCCGCGATCGCCGCGGTCATGCTCAGCCACGGCATCAAACGCCTGCTGACCTTCAACACGGCGCATTTTGAGCGCTTCAAGCCGGAATTGGTCCTGGAAGCGGTGGGCGGCTGACCTATCGCACGGCCTGGGCCATCCTGATTGAAATGTTGAAAAACGCCCGATTCAGGTCAAAATAGTCTCTCCCCTGAAGTCCGAGGTTTCCATGTCAGACCTGAGCGCCATTTACGCCAAATGCCGTGGCGGCGAACGCCTCGACTTCGAAGAGGGGCTGCGCCTGTTCAAGGAGGCCCCCTTGGTCGAATTGGGCGACCTGGCCCATGGGTCCCGCTTACGGCGCGTCCCGGACCGGGCCGTCACCTGGGTGGCCGACACCAATTTGAACTACACCAACGTCTGCGACGCCTACTGCACCTTCTGCGCCTTCTACCGCTCCCCCAAGTCCAAGGAAGGCTACACCTTCACGGTGGAGGAGATGGTCGCCAAGATCCGCCGCAGCGCGGAGACCCTGGGGGTCACCACCCTGCTGATCCAGGGCGGCCTGAACCCGGACCTTCCCTTCAGCTATTACACCGACTTCGTCTCGGCGGTGCGGCGCGAACTGCCCCATGTGCACCCCCACTTCTTCTCGGCGCCCGAGATCTGGAAGATGGTGGAGGTGACGGGCGAGGACATACGCTGGGTGCTGACGGAGCTGCACAAGGCCGGCCTGGACACCCTGCCCGGCGGCGGGGCCGAGATCCTCACGGACCGCGTGCGGAACAAGATGAGCAAGACCAAGGTGAACACGCAAAACTGGCTGGACGTGCACAGCATCGCCCACGAGCTGGGCTACCGCAGCACCGCCACCATGATGTACGGCCACCACGACACGCCCGAAGACATGGTGGAGCACCTGATCAACGTGCGCGGCGTGCAGGACAAGGCCTACGCCGGCGGCAAGCCCGGCTTCACGGCCTTCATCCCCTGGAGCTTCAAGCCCGACAACACGCCCCTGGGCAAGCAGATGGCCGCCCAGGGCAAGACCGTCCCCGGTCCCAGCGTCTATCTCAGGATACTGGCCCTCAGCCGCCTGATGCTGGACAACGTGGACCATATCCAGGCGAGCTGGTTCAGCGAAGGCAAGAAGACCGGGCAGATGGGCCTGTATTTCGGCGCGGACGATTTCGGGGGGACCATCTTCGAGGAGAACGTCCTCTTCAGCGCCAACCACGAATGCAAGACCACTTATGAAGAGATCACGGCCATCATCAGGGAGGCCGGGTTCAGGCCGGCCCAGCGGGACACCAAATACAACATCATCAAATATTGGGATCTGCCCGTGCAGGAACTGCAGACGGCCTAAGCGGCTGGACTGCGCTCAGAACAGCGGCGAGGTCGACGGCGTGGGCGTCGCCAGCACCCAGGGCATGACGTCGGTCTTCAGGACGTTTCCTTGGGCATCCTCGCTGTAGCGGCGCATCAACTGGCCGTTTTGGGACCAAATCCAGACCATTTGCGACATCACCTGGTGGGCGGTCAGATACTTCGCCAGCACCGGCAGTCCGTCATCATTGGTGTAAACTTCGACGAAGCGATCCGAATCCCACGCCTGTTTGAAATCCAGCCGGTACCGCGGCCGCACCGGATTCGAGGAGTTCGGGGGATCGGCGTAATAAAAGGGGCCGCCATAGACCGGCCCCCGGTTTTGGCGCAGGGTCACCAGCCAGACCAGATAAACCAAAAAAAATAGAAGCGCGAACTTGGTGATGACCATGGCGCCCCTGGTGATCCGTCCGATTTTAGTAGCGGTAGTGCTCCGGCTTGTAGGGGCCGTCCACCGGCACGCCGATATAGTCCGCCTGCTTCTTGCTCAAGACCGTCAGGGTGGCGCCCAGCTTCGCCAGATGCAGGCGGGCCACCTCCTCGTCGAGCTTCTTGGGCAGGGTCACCACCCCGATCGCGTGCTTTTCGGTCCACAGCGAAATCTGGGCCAGGGTCTGGTTGGTGAAGCTGCTGCTCATGACGAAGCTGGGGTGGCCCGTGGCGCAACCCAGGTTGACCAGGCGGCCCTCGGCGAGCAGGTAAATGCTGTGGCCGTCGGGGAAGGTGTACTTGTCCACCTGGGGCTTGATGTTGAGGCGCTTGATGCCGGGGTAATCCTGGAGCTGCTGGACCTGGATCTCGTTGTCGAAATGGCCGATGTTGCAGACGATGGCCTGGTCCTTCATCCTGGCCATGTGGTCTATGGTGATGATGTCGCAGTTGCCCGTGGTGGTGACGTAGATGTCGGCGAAGGGCAGCGCCGCCTCGATCGGGGCGACCTTGTAGCCGGCCATGCAGGCCTGCAGGGCGTTGATGGGGTCCACCTCGCTGACCCAGACCTGGGCGCGGTGGCTTTTGAGTATCTCGGAGCAGCCCTTGCCCACGTCGCCGTAGCCGGCCACGAAGGCGGTCTTGCCGGCTATCATCACGTCGGTGGCCCGCTTGATGCCGTCCACCAGCGACTCGCGGCAGCCGTAGACGTTGTCGAACTTGCTCTTGGTGACCGAGTCGTTGACGTTGATGGCGGGAACCAGCAGTTCGCCCTTCTTCTGCATCTCATAGAGCCGGTGCACGCCGGTGGTCGTCTCCTCGCTGACGCCCTTCAACT